>Ga0129315_1001043_pt1 | contig 13508 bp, 18 predicted proteins | sample Cm827metagenome_FD_94432 | JGI IMG/M metagenome (GOLD analysis project Ga0129315, IMG submission 94432) | Eastern black-and-white colobus group fecal microbial communities from Wisconsin, USA - Cm827 metagenome | ecosystem: Host-associated > Mammals > Digestive system > Large intestine > Fecal...
AATAGAGATTAAATAAAGTTAGATGTTAGACACGATGCAGAAATCTCCAGTTATGAAGTCCAGCAGCGAGATGAAAAATCTTGTTGACGAAGCCACCTCTGCGCAGTCTGCACTCGTCCTTGACAATGCGGAGAATCTTTGCTCCTCCGATTGCGTGTTCGACTTTCACCCTCGTTCTGGAAATCTCGGAGTTTGCCTCTTTCTGCTCTCTGCTGAGTTCCTTCCCTTTGGGTTTCTTCACGGGCTGGATTATCGTGGCATTTTCAGGAGCATATCCCTGATAGCCCGTGTCCTGCCAAAGGACGCATTCATAAGGGAAAGAATACATCGAGTCCGCAATTTTCTTGTCGTGCATCTTACCCTCCACGGTAAGGCTCGTAAAGAGTATGAACCCTGCCATACAGGTGATTACGGCATTCTTGACGGTATGCTTCTTCTTTTTTCCGCTGTAATTTTCCCGTTGCGACTCATGGTCGGACGGCCTTGGGATTTCCCGTTCCGTACCGTCATGGATAAGCTCGTGGACGACTGCGGGACCTCCACGTTGGTCAAGCAGACGCTTGAATGCGGCAATGTCTTGCGCCGGCAGGACATCGGCATCTTCCATAGCCATGGCAAGCACCTCGGTGAGCACGTGGATCCACTGCCCGCACTGCTGCTGCGCCATGCCGTATCCCGCCGCAAGATACTCCTGCGTGGGATTGTTTTTGAGGTAGACAAGGATGAAGAAAAGACGTTCCGCAACTGTGGGCAGAGGACTGTTGGACTGTATGACATGGCGGCGTTGGCGGGTACGTTTCTTTCCCTTTACATCGTGCCATCGGAAATACTCGTCATGGGCATCGGTGAAAAATGGCAAAATCTCGTCAAAAAGAGTTATGCTGACACTTGTCAGTGCCAAAAACGCGGTAGGATTGGTGCGGAGTTTAGCGTAATTCATACTCTTTATAACGAATTTTCATCACGCGTATGTGCGTGAATATAACAACTTAAGATTTTTTAATGTCTAATATGTGAGCTTTCGTATATTCTCCAATGGTGAGTGGAATATCATGATAGAAACATAGACCTCTGTCATGAAAGCCGACTGTGCCTGACCTCGGAGTCTCTATCCGGTTTCAGGCTTGCCCGTTTCCCTTTTATACTTTCTCTTTTGGCTGCGCCACCTCCTTTTGTAAGACCAGCCATTCGCACAAAACGAACCGCCACTTTGCGGACAAGTTCAGTCCTTGCCATTTTCCCTTCTGGCTTTTTTCGCTCATTTCACTTTCCGGGACGGACAATGACAGCTTCCCGATGGGTAACACGTCCATCTTAACCGGCACGTATTTCTTCGGCGACATTCCTTTGGGTGCGGACAGATATTCCGTTTGCGGCTGTCTCAATCCAAGCCTGTCTTGTATCGCTCCGGCTACGCCCTCCTTCACCGGCATTCAGCCAGGCGTGCCGCCCCTCGTGTCGGTGTATGGATCAGCCTCTCTCGCTTTATTCTATCCGACTGCTTGTTTCCCAACTTTTCATAATCGCTTTTTGCCGAAGCAATCATCATTTTTCCGTTGCAAAGATAGTGTGCAGACAGGAGCGACCTGACGGTCTTGACCAATGGCATCGCTGTGCAATCTTCCTTTATCAAGCCTCCCGGTTTTGCCTGCGGCCAAAAATAAAGCGTATTGTATCAGCTATCCTTGGTGTATCCCTAACAGCACCTACTTTTTGAGGCAGCGTAAAATTGATTTAATAACTTCTAAAAGCAATTCAACAATGAAAAAGATTGAAAACGCCTTCACCGTAACCGGATTCTTGGGCAAAGACGCTAAAATCCGTCAGTTCACCAACGCCAGTGTCGCACGTTTCTCTCTGGCAGTAAGCCGACAGGAGAAGAACGGAGAGGAAGCCAACCGCGTTTCCGCCTTTATGAATATCGAGGCATGGCGCAAAAACGAGAACACCGGGTCGTTCGACATCCTGACCAAAGGCACTATGCTCACCGTCGAGGGTTACTTCAAGCCCGAAGGATGGAACGACAACGGCACGAAACGCAACCGCATCGTGATGGTGGCTGTCAAGTTCTACCCGCCCGTCGAAAAGGAGGAAGCTCCCGAAAAGCCGGCAAAGCCAGTGAAAAAAGGCAGGAAATAACACCAGCCTTATCACGACAAAAAGCGGCCTTCGGGTCGCTTTTGTTTTGCTCATGGTCTGGCTGCCGCACATCGCACCTTTATAACCGGGTTATCTCCATACCGAATTGCCTTTATACGCTTTGCCGCACCTATACTCTCTTTCCATATAACTCCTATCCCGCAAGCCCGGTCATTTTCTCTGCAAAGTTCGATTGGCGGTTGCCCGTCCTGTCAAGGACTGCTTCGCTTGCTGGCGAAAAATCTTCCTCCCCGACACGTCGAAGAGTGTATTTTCCGCATCCTCCTTGCCCGGATTGACCGTCAATCCTTGGGGCAGAAAAAAATAATCAGCCTTTCGATACAGGACATATCGGAGGGAAATAAAAAACAATCTTAAAATTTGAAGCGATATGACATTCAGAGAATTTATGGCAGAGAACGGTTATGAACTGCAAACAACCTTTTGGAATGATTTTTCGATAGCAGACCGATTCGGGATGTCGGCAATCCGGGACACTTTCGACCGGGCCTTTGAGGAGTGGAAAGAGGACTACGAGTATCTTACGGAACTGGTATTGGTACTCAATCACAAAATCTGGCAATACTATGAAACAAGACCGGACGTTGCGGCCCTATACAATTCCCTTTGGGAAAAAGCCCGGCAATATGCGGAGGAAAACCTGAAAGATGACGAGTTAAGCTATTATTATGACGTGACGGATTAAATGTGCCCCGTCGGGGTGGTTTTCCGGAAAACAAAGAGAGCCGGCTTTTGCCGGCTGCTCCTTTTGCCGGTTCCCCCTTTTTTTAGAATCCAGCCCCTTTTTTACATCAATCTCTGGTTATCATATTCCCATCCTTGTTCTTCATACTATCACCGGTTTGTTTTTATCAGATGCAAAGGTCGGCCGTCCCACTTGATCCGGCAGCTTGAAGTGTATTTCCTGCAAAATTCTTCCTTCCTGCGGAAGAGTAATTTGGCAAGAAAAGCCGCCGTATGAAGTTTGTAACGACAGCCGTGTACAGCATCCATAAAACCCAAAAGCGGTTCAATCAGCAAAGAACCGACAAGAGGGAAAATAACAACTAATATTAACGACTTAAAAAACAAAATCATGCCTAATCATGTAACAAATCGTTTAGAAATAAACGCAGACAGAGAAACAGTACAAAGTGTAATGAATTTCCTAAGAGGAGAAAACGATGACGACAACACGCCCTGTTACATCGACTTCAACAACATTATCCCTATGCCAAAAAAATTGTTGATAGAAGCGTCCAGCAGCGGAGAATTTGGTATGCAGTATATCATCGCAATGCAGCGGAAGCCTTTCAACTCGCAGGACGAATCGAGAGCCATCCAATGGATGGAAAGCCAGACCGAGAAAGTCAGAAAAGATGCGTTGCAGCTCGGGGCGGCCATATCTGAAAAACTCGGGAACGTATGGTTACGCCACATGGTACGAATGGTCTATCGCCACATGGTACGAATGGTCTATCGCCACATGGGGCACAAAATGGAACGCCTATAATCAGGAATTTGACGAACCGAACGTGCTTTGGTTTGATACAGCTTGGAGTGGAGTGCCACAGCTCATACAAAAACTTTCCGAAAAATTCCCCGACGTTGAATTTGATTACGCCTATGCCGATGAAGATTTAGGTTCCAATGTGGGTAGAGGAATTGTCCGAAATGGAGAAATCAACATGACCGTACCTGATAATGGAAGTAACGAAGCCTTTGAAATCATGTTTTATGTGAAACCGGGAATAGACGAATACTTTGAACTGACAGATGAAGGTTACAGATGGATAGCCTAAACAAGCTATGTAGATAATGCCCGATATGGATTCAGGATACATCTTTTGTCAATGTATCCTGGATTCTTAGTCGGAATCCCCGTTTATATTTTCATTGCAAACGGTTCTTTTATACCCAGCCGGCACTGACTATTGCTGTATTTCATATCCTTTTACCGCTTCGTGCCTTTTGAGCCTCGCCTATTTTACCACCTTAATGCGTTTGACCGGCTATTTGTCATCCCTGAAACTACTTTGGCTGAAGCCGCCGAACACGCCTTTCAGGAGCTTGCCGACAACCCAAAACACCAGCAGTACAATTATAATCTCTCCCATAGTTTTACTTTTATATGATTATACTTCAATAAAGATACGAAAAAACTACCGATAATGCAAACGCACAAGTTTAATTAACAGTATTTTACATTCAGATATTACCACTATTCGGTCCGCTCTCTTCCGGCTTCTTCTTGCGCGGGCCGCTGGTCTGACCGCGGTCGAGCTTTATCCCGTACCGGTTGAGTATGCGCCAGATTGAACTTTTGCTGCTGAACCCGCTGATAGCCCAGATGTCGTCGAGATTATGCCCGTTGACATACATATCAACGATAGTCTGGTCTCGCTGTGCCTTGGATACGACCCGTGGCGTTGCCGGGGTCTTGATGTTCCGCTGCAACTCCTCGACATGGGCGGAAAACTTACGCAATGCGGCAATCTCCTCGGGCAAAGCCCCGACAATCCATAACACATCGGCCGCAGTCGTATCGGGGAACAGTTCGCTGCGGGTATCTATCCGGTCATGGATGGATATGATGCGTACCCCTTTGATCCGGCACAGCTCGACGAACGCCGCCAGTTCACGCAAGCCGCGCACGGCGGTGCTGAATTTGGACACTACAATCTCATCGCCCCTTCCGAGATTGGACATAAGCTGCTTCCACATGGGGCGAAGCGTCTCGTGTTCGATAGTTTCCTCTATGATGTGTACACAACCGTGCTGTTGCATCCATTCCCTGTCCGCGTCGAAACTATCATTGTTTGTTCTGAATAGGTAGCCTACTTTTGCCATTTGAATATACGTCGTTTTGATAACAAGTGCAAATATAGCTCTTTCATCCGAATCTTATTTCATATTCCGTCTAAATTTTCACTACACGCTCTTTTTAATCTCTTTTTCTTTCAGTTATTTTCATTGACAATCATATTGTTAGATATGATATAAAAATTACGCTAAATATGATTTCAGGTTAACATTCAATCAAAAAATTATATATAGTTTTGTACTGTTGAATATGAAAATAGAAATATGAAAACAATAAAATCATACTCAAAAGCACCGATTCTTTTGTCCCGGATATGTGCCGCTTCTTTTGCCATATCCCTATTGGCATCGTGTGGTAGTGGTAACGACAAAACATTGGTCGAGGCACCTCGCGACCCTGCCGGAATATACCGGGAGTACCTGTCCGATATACGGCGGCAGGTCAACCCCTCTTTCACGGTTCTGACAAAGCACATCCGCCGGTGGCAGACGGTAAAGGATTCCGTTTTCACGTGTATCAGGCGGGACACGCTCGGTTCGGACCACTCCACTCTCCGTGAAGAGTGCGCCCGGTTGCATGATTCCGTCCGCATTGAGTTCTCGCGCCTGATCCTATCGAGACCGCGCACCTATCAGGAACTTCTGGCACTCAAAGGAGAGTTCTCACCATACGGCAAAGACGAGGAACTGCACCGTGCGGCCGGGGACATCCGCCCTTTTTTCGCTTCGCTGGACAACCGGCCTGCAAGCCGGGGCAGTAAACGGCAAGTCCTCGCGAAATACCGCGCGTTACTTGCAGAAACCATCCGTAACGGCATACACAGCCGCGAAGACCTGACCGCATACATCAGGAAAGAAGACGCCCTCTTCCGGGCGTTCCTTACCCACCTGCATGATCTCGACGGCGAGAACACGGCCGACATCACGCGCGACACCGAACGCTGCTGCTCGCAACTGTTCCTTGCCGCCGAACGCGAGGAGATTACCGACCGGGAGGCGATGCTCTATCTGGCGATGCGTACCAACCGTCGGCAGATACAGAATATGCGGGTCTGCATCGACGACGTTCGCGACAAGAAAGTAAAGACGCCCGCACAGGCGCAAGCCTATATCTGGATGCTCGTGCAACCCTATGCCTCGCTGGACGGCTTCTGTCTGACACTGCTTTCCGACGGGGAGAGGAAACAGCTCGACAGGATGGCAGCGCAGACCCCTGCCGCATTCAAGGCTTTGAGCCAAGCCTTGCAGTCGGAAAGCGTAAGGCTGGACGAACTGCCCGGAATGCTCATGGAAATTTTCATCCACACGTTATAAACCGACACAAGAAATATGAATATGCTACGACATTTTTTCGACGACTTTATGACGTTCGTCCCCCTGCAACTGCCGCAGTTGCTCGATGTCACGACAATGGAAGCACCACAGTTCTACGGCGACTACGCCCTGCTGACCTTCCCGTTGCGCGACCCTTACGATCTGGAGGAGGTGATGGATATGTTCGAGGACGATATGGAGCTGATAACCCTCTATCACCACATTCCTGCGACGGCCGACAAATTCGGTCACAGCACCTGCGCGTATTCCAACCCGGCATTCGGGCAGATGTTCAAGATGAACTGCAAGACGGATGCCGACGGCAAGGTGAGTACCATCCTCGTTACCATCTACGACTCGCTCGAACAGATGTACGGCGACCTGTGCCTCGATTTGGAGCTTCATTCCAAAGGCGGTACGTTCAAGTACCGGAAGTCGAAAGACGATATTCTACTGAACTTTTTATAAACATCCACGCCATGCGAAACACGCTGTACCGACAAATGGTCTACTGGATCAGGATGTACCGGACCTGGATAGAGGTTGTCGATGACAATTCCTATCAGGAGTACGCCATTCCAAGGAACGGGCATATCGACTATCTGGTTGCCCGCACGTTGGTGCTGCGGGCGTACAAGGACAAAGACACATACGTCCGAGGGACGACGTGGACGGTTCCCGAACACGATCTGGACAAGGCTCTGGCTACATACCGCAAGCAAGACCATACGTTCAGGCAGCGAATCAAGAGAGCGGCAATGTACTTCTCGCCGAGGGATGCCGAGGCCGTCATCCTGTTGGCCACCCACGGCATTGTCCGGTTGGAACTCGTGATACCGCCCGTTCCCGTGCGTGAAAAACCTTATTACCTATGACCTGGAATATACTGCAACTCATCTTCTGCACGATGCCTTTTGTCCTCTCGCTGATATTATACAAAAGCCGCCGTCCCTTCATGGCACCATTCTACGATGCCATGACACGCAGTGCGAAAGCCCGCAAGCTGTACGTACAGGTCGTACTGATCCTGCTGCTACTGTTTCATTATGTCTACACGGGCGGACATCCCGGCGAGTTCGGCGTCCTGCCATCGACCGTTGTCTGTGCCGTCATGTTCTCGTTCAAAAGAACGGACGAGTGGCTGCGCGGTCTGCTCGATCGTCCACGCGCATTCGGCACGCTCGCGTTGGCAGCATTGGCCACCGGTTTCATACCGCATCTATACACGACGGCAGTAACCGCCGCCTATCTTCTTTTGGCTGCACTGTTCTATCCCTCCGTTCGGGTATTGACCGAATGGAATGACAGGAGCGTGATGCCCGGTTGGGTGAAGCGCCCCGAACTGCTGGCCGAAAGTTATCACGACCATCATCACGCGAAGTTGCCGCATGACGCGGACAGCGGCAACCCTGATATATCCGCGCAATAGTAATCATTAAAAACAGAACGAAAAATGGAAAACAAACAAAAGATACCCGTGTCCATACTGGTGGACAGAGGAGTATTCGATTACCTCAAGGAGAAAGTCGGCGAACGCAAGACAAAGACGGAAGCCTATAGCGACCTGTTGGACAAAGCCCTGACAGGCTTCGTCTCCCCTTTTTTAAGAAGGCAGGACTACGAACTTCAGCCCAACCAGTGCCACGTTACCGTTTCCGACCTCGCGGCGGAGTGGCACTGGCATCGCGCTACCGTCCGTTCCTTTCTGGACGCGATAGAAGCGTTCGGGCTGCTGGAACGTACCCGGCTCGCCAAAAGTGTCGTCATCACCATGACCGTGCAAACCGGCCAGCCGACGGAATCCCGTGGTGGACAAATAAAGCCGGACCTTGCCGACCGGTTACGGGAAGTATTATCCGACTGGATAACCGGCAAAACAGACTCCGACGAGACCGGCATCAAGTGCGGGCAGCTTGTCCGTCAGGCAATGGACGAAGCAGGCTTATATGACGACTGCCTGTCTCCGGGCAGCCTCACTCGCGTTAACGCGGAATCGGACGACGAGCAGGCCGTGAAGATCCGCGCGGTAGCCTTGGAGTGCATCGCGCTTGCCGCCATGAGGCGGGCACTGCGCGGGTCGAGGTTCGACGACGGCTCGGAACTCATGGACTACTTCCGTCATGAACTCTACGGGGACTGGACGGGACTTGTCGAGACCTCGAAAGGCATTGCGAAGCTCATTCTCGAAGTTGACAAGGACGATAATACCGATTATCATGACGATGACAGAGAGTTCCTTAAAACGCTTTTCAAGCCCTTTCTGGCACTCGCGGCAAGAGCGCAGGAGACGGCGCATCAGGTCGGAGATTGAAAATAGAATGTATAACCGCGAACAATCCGCCTTTTTCCGGTACAGGTATCCTGTCAGTTATAGGAGGCATCCGGGCTTGCCCGTCTGTCAGTAGTTAGCCCCTTCGGGGAGCCTAATACCCCACCAGCCTGACGTCAGTGGGAAGGGTGTCCATCGGGGCAGCAAGCTGGGACACGGCGGATTGTCCGAAACAACACGAGAACAGTATGGCAAATCAAAAACAGGTGCTTGATGTGCAGGTATCGAAGGGTATCACCGTCGCCCAGAGCAACGAACATCTGCGCGACCGCAGCGAAAAGGCGGAGAAATACGCCATGATCAAAGGCAATTACGATCCCACACGCAAACATCTGAACTTCGAGGTCGCGTCCGGGTGCAAGATACGTCCCATCGACACGAGCCGCAGCATTCCCGAACGGATGGCGGACATATTAAGCGGTCGGGGGATCAAAGACCCCAACGAGGGGCTGGCCGAACCGAAATACCGCACGGTTGTAAACATCATCTTCGGAGGTTCACGGGAGCGGATGCGCGAACTCGCGTTCGGCACGCAGCAGGTGGATTTTGAAAAAGGTGCGGACAATACACGCATAAAACGGAAGAGCGACATTGAACGCTGGGCGAAAGATGTCTATTCGTTCGTGAGTGGCAGATACGGCGAGCAGAACATAGCCGCTTTCATCGTACATCTTGATGAACAAAACCCGCACGTACATTGCACACTTCTGCCTATCAAGGACGGTCACTTTGCGTACAAGGAGATATTCGCCGGAAAGGACAAGTTCGAGTACAGCGCGAGAATGAAACAGCTCCATACGGACTTCTTTACCGAGGTCAACACGAAGTGGGGAATGTCGCGGGGAACGAGTATTTCTGAAACGGGCGCACGGCATCGTTCGACCGAGGAGTACCGCCGTATGCTCTCCGAAGAATGTACGACCATCGAGGAAAATATCGACCGCCATCGGAAGGCGTTATCAGAACTCCAATCGGACATCCGTCTGGCGGAGCGCAGGGTCAAGGGGCTTACGACGATGGTCGGGAATCTCGAAAAGGCGAAGGCTGAAAAAGAGACCCAGCTGTCGGCAGCCGAACAGGAACTGGCCACGAACAAAGACGACGCGGCGGAACAGGAAGCTCTGGTCATGTCGTTGGAAAAAGAGCTGCAGGGAATCACCGGACAACTGGAAGACAAGCAGGAGAAGCTCCAGGCCGCCGACCGGCAGCTTACCGACCTTAAAGAGAACATGGCGGTCATTAAAGGACGTACCGAAGAACTCAAGGAGGAAGCCTACAAATACTCCCGCGATGTACACTCCAAAGTGGACAGCCTTCTCAAGGATGTCCTACTGGAAAGTCTGGTCGGTGAGTTCCGTTCCACAGCGGCACAAATGGATGCTCCACAGCGGCAGCTGTTCGACGGTTCGCTTGTGCAGTCGATAGCGGAACGTGGCGCGGAGGTTATGTACTGCGCGACAATGCTCTTCCTCGGAATGGTCGATGATGCAACCACGTTTGCCGAAACACGTGGCGGCGGAGGTGGCGGCAGCGACCTCAAATGGGGACGTGATGACGACGAAGATAACCGTGCGTGGGCACTTCGCTGCATGAGGATGGCAAGCCGCATGATGCGCCCGGCCATCGGCAAGAAGCCCAAGCGGTAAGTGGCGATACGTCTCATGATAAATCAAAGTATAACGAATTTAAAATCATTGGATATGACGAAACAACTCATCTTTACTTTTGCCGTGCTCTGCACGTTGCAGGCACGGGCGAATGTACAACCCGTACAGGAAGATACTGTACGACATTATTCACGCTACGAATCCACGGAACTGCTTCAACCTATGCAGCCCGTTTATCTTGATGGGGTGGTACTCCCGATGTCCAGTACCGGCAACTGGTTTGTCGGTATCACCGGAGGAACGACCGCCTTTCTCGGCACGCCGCTCGGCTGCGAAGACCTTTTCGGACGGGTGAAACCATCGTACAGCTTTGCCGTCGGCAAGTGGTTCACGCCATCGGTTGGTGCGAGAATAAATTACAGCGGATTGCAGTTCAAGGACGCAGAACTGTCCATACAGGACTACCACCATATCCGCGCGGATATGCTCTGGAACATCCTCGGCCGCAGATACGCCCGGCAGGGACAGGCACGCTGGGGACTTGCGCCCTTTGCAGGAGTCGGGCTGCTGCATAATTCCACAAACGGAAACAACCCATTTGCACTCTCCTATGGGATACAGGGACAATACCGTATCTCCCGGCGGGTAAGTGCCACGCTGGAGCTGTCCAACACGACCACCTTTCAGGACTTCGACGGCTATGGCCGCACGAACCGCTTGGGCGACCATCTGCTCTCGCTGACCGCCGGATTCACGTTCCATCTCGGCAAGGTAGGTTGGAAACGTGCGGTGGATGCGATGCCCTATATCCGCCAAAATGAACGGCTCGCCAATTATGCCAACTGTTTGGCGGAAGAAAACCGGCGTTACGCGGGTCTCCACGACCGGGACAGGCGGACGCTCGCCGAGTTGAAGAAAATTTTGGAAATAGAGGGACTGCTCGATACATACAGTTATTTGTTCGGGGAGGACGGTGACGGACGCAAGGCTTATCCCGTGAACAATTACAGCGGACTGAACTCGCTCCGTGCAAGACTGAAGCACAGGCGTTGGGACGGCACGTCGCCTCTTGATACGGCAGCCCACTATTCCGGCAACGGATATCCGGCATCCGGTCAATCCATACTCCGAAGCGTGTCGGACGTGGCACATCAGGGTTTCTTGGCCACGGATTCCACGGCTTTCACGTATGCCGACGGTGAATGTATCGGCGCACCCGTCTATTTCTTCTTCAACCTCAATACGACCAGTCTGACAGACGCTTCACAGATGCTCAATCTCGACGAACTGGCACGTGTGGCAAAGAAATACAACCTGTCCGTAAGAGTTACGGGAGCGGCCGACAGTTCGACGGGTACACCTGCCATCAATGATTCATTGAGCACCGCGAGGGCGGAGTTTATCACCGCCGAGCTGAAGCGACGCGGAATCCCGGACAGAATGATCGTCAAGACCGGCATAGGCGGAATTGCCGACCATACACCCGTCGAGGCCAACCGACATACGAAAGTGGAACTGTACTTTCCAAATCCGGAGAAAACAACGGATTAACCTTATAGACCGTTATGGAAGAGAATCCTGCGGATATGGAATCTACAACAGGAATGTAAGACTTCATCATTCATGGGACGAACCCGTTTCAAACAGCTGAAATAATCGTTCAGTGATTCTTTGCTGTCCCGGTTGATAAATGCTGTCTGGTTTATAAGCAAGTGTGTATTCCCATAGCGCAACAATAAACAGCATGAACGCAGTACAAAAAAGCAAGTAATTAGTGAAATGAATCAAATTCATTCATGGATATGTTTCTCGGAACAACCCTTTTGTTGAAATAGAGCATTCGGGATACACCTGAATCAAAAGAACCAGTAAAGACCTTTGCTTTCTGAAGCGAAGGTCTTTTTATTAAATATCAAATAATTAAAATAACAGCAATGACGACAGTAAAAGTAAAATTCAGTGCCTCTTCTGTTCCGACGAGGGAGGGCACATTATTCTATCAAGTGATTCACGGCCGTGTGCCGAGGCAAATCAATACCGGGTACAGACTCTTTTCCCCGGAATGGGACAAACTGCACGCCGAAGTGCTCCTGCCGCCGGATACAGGGCAGAATAGACACACTTATCTGGTAGCGTTGAGAACCCGTATAGCGGAAGACACGGCACGGCTGAAAAGCATCGTTTCCCGGTTGGAACGTACAGGTCATGATTATACTGCCGATGACGTGGTAAAACTCTACCTTACTCCCTCGGAAGCGGGAGGCTTCATGTCTTTCGCTTGTGAACTTGTCAAACAATTGAAACAGATTGGTAAAACCCGTACAGCCGAACGCTACACGACCGTCATGAACAGTTTCGGGCGGTTCCTTGGAGAAAACGACGTGCTTTTGGATGAGACGGATTCAAATCTGATGGTGAAGTATGAAACCTTTCTGAAAACAAGGGGCGTGTGTCCGAACTCGTCCTCTTATTATATGCGTGGATTACGGGCAATCTACAACCGGGCGGTAGAAAAGGAACTGACCGTACAACGAAATCCGTTCAAGCACGTTTATACGGGTATCGACAAGACAGTCAAAAGAGCCGTTCCACTGAAAATCGTCCGGCAGATACGGGAGCTTGACTTGGCATTGTTCCCCGCGATGGATTTTGCCCGGGATATATTCCTGTTCTCGTTCTATACCCGTGGAATGTCGTTCATCGATATGGCGTTTCTGAAGAAAAAAGATTTGCAGAACGGTATTTTGTCATACCGCCGACACAAGACCAACCAGCAGCTGTTCATCAAATGGGAAAAGCCCATGCAGGAGATTATCGACAAGTACGACACCATAGGAACGCCCTACTTGTTGCCGATAATCAAGGATATGGATACCGATGAGCGGCGACAATACAAAAACGCAGCCCACTTGGTTAATAACAAATTGAGAAAGTTGGGAGAGCAATTAGGACTGTCTATCCCTCTGACAAGCTATGTTGCCCGTCACGCATGGGCCAGCATAGCCAAGAGCAAAAACATTCCTGTTTCCACTATCAGCGAGGCGATGGGACACGACTCTGAAGCTACCACACGCATCTATCTTGCCTCTTTGGATACTTCGGTAGTGGACAAAGCAAACAGCCTTATTTTAAAATCCCTGTAAAAGACGGAGAGTGTTTCCTGCCGTAAATCGACCTTGTTTCTTGCAATGGATTGGTTTACGGTGTTTTTATTTCCGTAAGTCATCCATCCCATCCGTATATATTATCCCCCGTTTGGTAAGCATAGTAAATTGAACGGTTTCTTTCCAAGAGAA
>Ga0129315_1001045_pt1 | contig 13478 bp, 18 predicted proteins | sample Cm827metagenome_FD_94432 | JGI IMG/M metagenome (GOLD analysis project Ga0129315, IMG submission 94432) | Eastern black-and-white colobus group fecal microbial communities from Wisconsin, USA - Cm827 metagenome | ecosystem: Host-associated > Mammals > Digestive system > Large intestine > Fecal...
AAGATGCGCTCAAAGCCGGAGGCCATTGCCATCTGCTTGTAGAACTGCGGGCTCTGCGCCAGATACGCCTTGCGATCGAAATACTTGACCTCGAACACATCCGCGCCGGATTCGCTCGCCGCGCCGATGAGCTTCGGGGTGTGAATCTCCATGAACTTGCGCTCCAGCAGGAACTGACGCATGGCGTTGATCATGACGGTCTGCGCCTTGAACATCAACTGATTCGCGTCGGTGCGCAGGTCAATCCAGCGATAGTCGATGCGCTGATCGATGGAAGAGCGCTCGTGGCCTTTGCGCGCTTCGCGGTCGATCGGCAGCGGCGCGGCCAGAGACTCGATGATGATCTGCTTGGGATAAATCTCAACGCCGCCGAGCTTGACATACTCGCTCTCCACGGCCTTGCCGATAACGGTAATAACGGAATCGAGCGTAATCTGGTTGACAGCGTTATCCAGCGCCTCATCCTCGCCCTTTTCCACGGTGATCTGCACCTTGCCGGTAATATCCTTGAGCACGATGAAAGCCATCTTGCTCTTGTTTCGGATGTTCTCCACGAAGCCGCAGACCTTGATTTCGTCCGCGCCGCGCACCTGAGCCGCATACGTTCTTTCCATAACGATATCCTCCGATTTGTTGGTTCATACGGATTTTATTATACCTGCATTTTCCGGCAAATCAAGCCCCAAATGCGTTTGGCGCGCATTTTTTCGCCCAGCGGTTGACATTTTTTCGCTTCGGCGGTATAATACTTTTTACAAATGCACTCGTAGCTCAGTTGGATAGAGCGTCAGACTCCGACTCTGAAGGCCACAGGTTCGACTCCTGCCGGGTGCACCAGCGAAAAAGCCTTGATTTCATTTGAGAAATCGAGGCTCTTTTTTTATGCTTTTGAAATGGTTATAGGGAGCTTTGGGGACTATTCTGGGGACTACCGCCCTTTTTTCGCATAGAAAAACCGCCGAATGACGGCGGTGAATCACGCTTTTCGGGCTTCCTCCAGCGCGCGGGAAATCGCGTCGGTGGCGCGGCTGTTGGAGTCGATCAGGGCGTGGGCATAGATGTCAAGGGTGGTGCTGGTCTGCGAATGGCCGAGGCGGGCGGCAACGTCGCGGATGGGCAAGCCTTCGGCAATCATCAGGCTGGCGGCGGTGTGGCGCAAGCCGTAGAGCGTCAGCGGCGGCAGGTCGTACCGCTTCACCAGCTTCCTGAAGACGTGCGTCGGCGTGGAGATGTTCACCCGGTGCCCGTCGTCCGTGGTGAATACCGCGTCAGGCTCCGGCCAGTTCTTCCCGAACGGCAGACGATAGGCAAGCAGGGCGCGGCGATGGTCGTTGACGATCTGCATCACATCGGGCGGCAGAAGGATATCGCGGACGCTGGACTTCGTTTTCGGGCGGTCTGTGCGAACGGTTCCCTCTCCCTTGACGTATTCGGCGGAAGCGCGAATGTGGATCGTGCTTTTCTCCAGGTCGATATCCTGCCAATTCAGCGCGATCAGCTCACCGGGGCGCGCGCCCGTGTACAGGGACAGATAGAAAAAACATTTCCACTGGATATCCTCCAGCCCGTCGAGCACATCCAGCAGCCGCGCCGCGTCAGACGGATTTAGCCACTTCGTCTCCGGCGTGTCCTTGCGCGGTGGCTCGACCTGTGAGCAGGGATTGACCGCGATATACCCCGCACGGACGGCATAGCCCATCACGGCAGACAGCGCGGTGTGATATTGGTGCTGAACCGTGCCGGACAGCCTGCCCGTTTCTGAACGGTTTGAACGCGCCGGGGCTTTGGCAAGCGCGGCATAGAAGCGGGAGACCGTGCGGCGGTCGATATCCTGAACCGCCATATCGCCGAGCATGGGCAAGATACGCGATTCAAACAGGTTGGTGTAAAAGCGGATGCTGGAGGCTTTCAGCCCTGCCCGTTGCTTCTCTTCGACGAACTCCGCGAAAACCTGCCTCAGCGGCGCACGGTTGCCCGTCAGCAGCAGCTTTCGCCGGAAGTCTGCCTCCAGCAGGGCGGCCTGCTTCTCCGCTTCTCTGCGCTGAACGGCGGGCGTGTGCATCGGGTCAACGTGGATCGTCCGCTGGAAGCGAATCTTCTTGCCGTCCGGGGCGTATCCGTCGGAGATCGTCAGCCGCCAGGAGCCGTTGCCGCGGTTTTCAAGGGAGGACATGAAAGCACCTCCTGTTACTTGAGAGCTGATGGAATAGGTGTGCTGACTGCTGTTAAATAAGGTGTTTTATTCTTTGATGATTCCTTAATTTCCAATTTGATATCGTCCATCGCTTTCAAATTGTTTTTATACCAATCATCACATACGCTTTGGGGTAATTGTTTCGTTTTTACCAGCTGTTTCAATCGCATATATACATCGAAAAATTCCGTTATACGCGCATCTTCCAATATAAAACTGATATCCATTTTTCCGGGATGTTCAACTAGCGTTTCCATCTTCCACGATTTTCCAACAGCTTGAATGATTGTTCGGCTGGAGTGTTCATCCATTCTTACTGTTCCGCATACTCCACTCGTATAAGCGATCAATGCAAACAATGTCCTGATAATATCTCCGTAGGTAAAAAAACGGTTATCCTGCACTTCTGCATTTTTTTCTCCCCCGCACAAATAATCCAGCGATACCCCGTAATACTGAGCCAGTTTCTTAGCATAGCCGAGGGACGGCTCTTTTTGTCCCTTTTCATAGGACGAAAGAGCCGCTGCGGTAATGCCCACCTGTTCGGCCAGTTCACGCAGGGTTAGCCCCTTCTCTTTTCTAAGCGCGGAAAGACGGTCTGATAACTCCATACAATCACTCCCTCTGCCGTCATTATAGCGTAAATCCTACTATGTCGTCAACAACAACGGCGATAATTTTACAGATTTTTATTGGATTACATTTTTTCGCTTGTCATCTGATTAGTTTTTTTATTTGTGTCAGTTGACAGCAGCCATCGTTGATGTTATAATTGACAGCGAATGACAGATTAAATATTGAGGAGGGATAAATTGTGAGAACAACAAATGCTGCTATCCGCAACGCCGCACACGAAGCGGGCGTGCATCATTGGCAAATTGCCGAGGCACTCGGTATCAGCGAAGGTTCTTTCTGCCGCCGGATGCGGCATGAGCTGCCGGAAGCCGAGCAAGCGCGCATTTTGGCTATCATTAACGACGTTTCCGCACAGAAGGAGGCAAAGTTTCATGCTAGTTTGTACCAAGAAGGCCGCTGAGCTGACAGGCCTTTCCGAATTGGAACTGCGAAACGGATTCAAACGCGGCCTTTATCCCGCGCTGGAGGTCGGGCGCGGCAGCCGTCGCAAATCGCTGCGCTGGGACCCGGAAATCCTCCAGCAGGCGATCCGCGACGCGATGCACACGCGGCAGGCCGTCAGCGGCAACGACTTCACGTTTACGAGGTGATGGGCGTTGGCAAACAAACGAATGTTTGCGCTGGACGTGATCGACACCGACCGCTTCTGTGAAATGCCCGTTTCGGCGCGGTTGCTCTACTACGAGCTGGGCATGCGCGGCGACGACGAGGGTTTCGTCCAGAATCCTAAGCGAATCATGCTGACCACCGGCACAACAGTGGATGACCTCAAGGTGCTCGCAGCGAAGGGCTACGTCATCTTGTTCGATTCCGGCGTGCTGGTCATCACTCACTGGCAGAAGAACAATTTCATCCAGAAGGATCGTTTTCACGAAACGACATGCCTTGCCGAGAAAGCCCAAATTCAGACGACAGATTCAAAAATCTATGAGCTTTTGCCCTCTGGTAACAAGTTGGATACACCTTGTATACGGACTGTATCCGATTTGGAAGCTCAGATTAGATTAGATAAGACTAGAGTAGAGAAGAAGACGCGCGCGCCTTCGTCGCGGCGCTTCACCCCACCCGCTGTTGAGGACGTGGCGAGCTACTGCCAAGAGCGGGGGAACGCCGTGGACGCTCAGCGCTTCGTGGACTTCTACACGGCTTCCGGCTGGATGCGGGGGAAAACGCCCATCCGCGATTGGAAAGCGTGTGTGCGGACTTGGGAGCGAAACGCGAACAACGACCGAAACGAGGTGAAAGATACGCATGGACAGCAACCTTTCGGCGGCTACGGCCCGCTCTGAGCAGCGGTTTATTGGCTGCCTGCTCAACGGAGACGCGCGGGCGCTGGATTCAGGACTGAAAGCAGCGGACTTCACAGACGGCTTTTGCCGTCGGGTATTCTCTGCGGCGCTGACGCTGGAAGAACGCGGGCAGACCTGCGATCTGGTCACGCTCACCGACACAGCCCCGGACATCGACGCAAGCGCGGCGGTCGATCTCACAACGCAGGCCGTCGGCTGCGGCGCGCTGGCGGATCAATATGCGCTGACAATCAAAACAGCTGCACAGCGGCGGGCGGTGGCTGCCGAGTGCCTGAACCTTGCCCGTGACGCGCAGGACGCGGACAAGCCCCTCTCCGAGCTGCTGGACACGGCACGGACGCGGCTGGATGCGCTGGCAGGGGATTTACCCTCCAGCGGCACGGTCAGCGGCACAGACGCGCTCTGCGGCTTCTACGCGCGGCTGGTTGGCGGGACAGTTGAGCCTGTCGTGCAATCCGGCTTTCATCGGCTTGACGCTTCGCTGTGCATTGCAGGCGGAAAGCTGATCGTCATCGGCGCGCGGCCTTCGGTCGGCAAATCGGCGCTTCTGCTCCATCTGGCGATGAACGCGCTGGATGCGGGACGGCGGGTGCTGCTGGTGTCGCTGGAGATGGGCGCGGATGAGCTGATCGGGCGCATGGTTGCGCGGCAAAGCGGCGTTTCTGTTCAGGCTATCAGCACGCATCGCTTGACGGAAACGGAACTGGGGCGCGTGGTCGAGGGCTTCAGCCTTCTGCCGGTTGATCGGTTCACCGTCTGCACAACGGCGCGCACGGCTGCGGATGTTCGGCGGGAAGCGCTGCGGATGCGCGCAAACGGCGGGCTTGATCTCGTCGTGGTCGATTACCTCCAACTGTTGGAGGCCGGACGCAAGACAAGCAACCGCATTGAGGCCGTCGGCATCATCTCCCGAACGCTCAAGCTGCTGGCGGTCGAGCTGAACATTCCCGTGCTGACGGCTTCCCAGCTCAGCCGCGCAAGCGAGCGCAACGACGCGCCGAGGCTCTCCGACCTGCGGGAATCCGGCTCGATTGAGCAGGACGCTGACGCGGTGCTTTTGCTCCACGCCGCGAACGAGAAAGAGAATCCCGAACGCGACCTGACCCTTGCGAAGAATCGCCAAGGCCGATGCGGCGGGTTCAAGCTGCTGTTCAGCGGTGAACGTATGCTGTTTTCTACGATAGAAGATTAAAAAATGGAGGATTACAATGACGAGCGGACAGAATTGTTTTAACGCAGGTTTGGTTGAAGGCGGTCTGAATATTTTACGCGCCGAGGCTAGCGGCTGCCGGAAGAAGGATCGGACGTGGAGATATCACAATCTGCTGATGCGCAAAGCCGAACAGCATATCACAGCCTGCGGCTTGTACTGGGAGGATTACAGCGCCTCCCTTTCCCGCGAATTTGCCGAGTTGCTGAAGCTGTAAAGGTGCGCGAATGACTTACACGATGAGGCGGCCAACGCCCGACGAGCGGGACAAGATCACGCGCTGCCGGAAGCAAATCTTCGAGGTGGAGCGGCTGGGACTGCTGAGAGAGCAGGCCGAAACCCTGCTGCCTGCCCGGCTGAACGACGGGATGCCGCGCGGGTCGTCCATGCCATACGGGATTGACGACAAGATGATTCGGGCAGAGCGGACGCGGCGCGAGTATGACGAGGCCGTGAAGCTGCTGGAGGTCTACCGGGAGGAGGCGCGCAAGGCGATTGACGCGCTGCACCCATCGCCTCCGCAGCGGGGCTTCCTGTTGTCGTTCTATGTGGATGGGTACACGATGAAAGAATGCTATATCAGCCTGCGCATCTCTGAACGGGCTGCGATGCGATATAAGGCATGGATTGAAAGGAGTTTTTGAACATGGAAGAAAAACGCAAAGAGCTGATGCAGCTGATTATCAGCATGACGGACGAGGAACACCTTGACAGCCTGCTGGAGGTGGCGCGGTTTGTATCGAGCGTTGAGGACGATTTCCACAACCGGGACGACATGGAAGATTGCCTCGTGGACGAGATTTCGCAGTGTATCGATGCGGACATTCCGCGAATCATGGCGTTCGTTCATAACTGCTGCAATAAATTCTGACAAAGGCAAAAAGCGGGGGCGGCGCGTGTGCGTCGTCCCCTTCGGTTATTCGGTTTGCTGCTCTCTCTGTGATTGGAGTATCGCAGCTAGGCAGCGGCTTGTCCATTCGAGCGCTTCGAGGTTCGCGTGACGGAGGTTGAACAGGATGCTGCCTAACGCCCTGCCTTCCGGGTCGTCTATATCAATGCCGACGAGCTTGCCGATCAGAATGCGCAGATCGTTCAGCGTCCACCAGTCGGCTTCTTTGTACAGGGTCGCAATGCAGCGCTCGATCTCGTCTCGTTGGATTTTCTCGGAACGCCTGTCGTAGTGCCCGACCTCCTCGTGATACTCGGCATAGGTCATTTTATCTTTCTGAATCATCGCTTTGTTCCTCCTTCGCTTACTGAGCTTGCTCGTTCTCGGCTTCAATACGCAATAAAGCCCGCGCAGCGCCGAGCAGGCAGTAAATGTTTTCGCCGTCGGTCAACATCTCTGCAATCGCGGCGATCTCCTCGCGTTCGTTCTGAAAGGTCATAGCGTGTTCCTCCTTTGACGGGAGACGGCTTTCTGTGTTAGAATGAGCCGTCCCCTTGGTTGTGGTGACGCGGGCGTTGAGGTGTGCGAGACCTCAGCGCCCTTTTAGTTGATGGTGAAGCGGCACGCGCGGCTCTCCTTCGTGAACCGGGCGGCGATCTCCGGCAGGGTGCGCTTGAGGGCGGCCGTGTCGATGCGGGCAGAGGTGACGACCTTCCAGGAAAGGCGATGCGCTCCTGCGGTCATCTCCTCTGCGCCCCGCTCCGCCATGGCGAGCTTCAGCTCGTCCTCCAGCGCGGCCTTGACGGCGCTCAATTCCTCGATCTCCCGACGGATGCCGAACAGCTCGGCGGCCTTTGCGGCGATGGTCTCGTTGCTCATAGAATCATGCTCCTTTCAAATGCTGGAGGGATTGCCCCGGCTCGTGCCCTGGCTCCTGTGCGCTCGTCGTGTCGCGGTTGCGTCTCACTCATAGCACCGGGGTGCTGTCCCTCTTGACACTCACAGTATAGCATACTGGGCTCACTATGTATATTGACGATATGAACAATAATACTGGGCTCACTATGTGCAATTAGCATACTGACCCCATGATGATAAAGTGATATAATAAAAGAAAAACAGGAGGTAAAATAATGGGCAAAACTTCGAATACCGTTAAAGACCGCTGGAATCGACAAAACTACGAGGAAATCAAGGTGCGGTTGCCTCGTGGTCGCAAGGCTGATATAACCGCCCACGCGCAAAGCAAAGGCTTGTCCGTCAATGGCCTTGTGGGCGAGCTGCTCCGCGCCGATCTGAACATGACGGAAGAAGAATGGAAGCGCAAGCCTGACGAGGAATAACACGCGCCATGCGGGACGAAAATAAAACCGACTCCCCTTGACGGAGAGTCGGTACGATGCTATAATCAAAGCATAGCAGCGGGCTTTTAAGGGTGGTTAGCCCTGCTTATCGGAACGACCGTGATTGCCGTCATGGTCGTTCATTTTCTTTTGCAGGTCTTCCAGCGTTTCACGCACCACATAAGCGATGATGCAAGCGCCGGATATCACGAGCAGAAGGTTCGGCATGGCTTTCACCTCCTTCCGGTCATATTCCGGGGTGGAATGGTGTCAAGCCCGCCGCTACGCAATGGCCGACGGTTTCCCGCCGACAAGGAAGATTAAACCACATTCGACAGCTTGCGTCAAGAAAAAAGCGGCCGCTCTTGACGAGCAGCCGGGAAGATGCTAGAATATAGACAGACGAGGAGCCGTTCGCAATCGGTTCTCCCGCTCGTTCTGGAAACGAAAAAGCGAAAGACCGCCGATCAGGGGCAAAGCTGACCGGCGGTTCGCTTTTTATTTACGGTTCTTTGCGTCTACTGCGATGAGCAGGCTCAGGAACGTAAGAACAACCATAATGATTTCATACGGTGTCATAGCGTATCCCTCCCTTCTTCTGTAGCAGAAGCGGGAGGCAACCACCGGCAGCACTCGTCTGCCTACGTCGTCATTATAGCATGGTCATATTCTGAGCGCAAGGGCGAGTTGACCGAAGGCGGCGACGGTGGTATAATAGAGGAGCTAGCACGGGAACAGACGATCACTGTTCCTGTTTCCCGGCGTAACGCCGGATGAATTGGACGTTGTGAACCGCCATCGGCAGGGCGGCACAGCGTCCTTTTATTTTGCCCTGTGAGCGTCTTTCTCTATGGATGAGGAAAATTGGTCGTCCTCCCCCGTGCGGCGCGTCCTATGCGGCAAAGAACGGCTGACAGGGGCAACAGAACGATTTTGAAACCAGATTTCCAAACAGGACACCCGTACCCCCGAATTGACCACCAACGCATAGCGCTTTAGCCCGATTCGTATACCTCGGCGCGCGGATATTTCCATACCCCCACCCCCTCCCCGAAACCGTCTCAGACAGGAAAAGCCGATTCCTGTTTTTTATTTTGGGAGTGGGGAGGCGGTCAAAAAACGCTGGAGGGCGAGCCGTGGTTTGTGGCGGCGGATGTGTGTAGAGCGCTGGGGCTGGGAAACAGCAGCATGGCAATTTCAAAGCTGGACGAAGATGAGCGCACCCTCATTTCAATTGAGGGTGCAAGCAACGGTCTCCCGGTGAACGCTGTCAACGAACCGGGGCTTTACAGCTTGTTCTCAGCAGCCGCAAGCCCGAAGCGAAAGCCTTCAAGCGCTGGATTACCCACGAGGTTATCCCGGAGATCCGCAAGACAGGCGGGTATATCGCCGGACAGGAAACGATGGGGTCGATAATACCGACCTCGTCACTTAGAGCGTAAGCTATGCCCTTAATTCAACCTAGGGCTATGAAATTGAACTCACGCCTTCTCATGCAATGGCCGTCGGTTTAACCGACCCCCTTTGCCTGTACGGCGAAGCCTGACGCGTTCCCTTCATTGACGGGCGGCCAATGTGTCAACACGCGGCTCTGTACGGCAATCTTTGAGAAATTGCTTCCGCTGATGGGCTGAGCCGCTGTCAAGACGGAAGCGTGGCTGGAGGGCTCACCGTGCGCCGATTTCGGTCAGGGGTGGGGAGGCTGTATCCGCTTTTTCTGGGGACTACTTTGGGGACTATTCTGGGGACTACTCACCTTGATTTGCGGTCGTCTCAAGAACAATGCGCGCCAAAAAAGCTATATATTACTTAGATTTATGGTGTATCAGAAAACCAGTCAAAACCCCGTTCGGGCAACTCCGACTCTGAAGGCCACAGGTTCGACTCCTGCCGGGTGCACCAAACGCATATAATCCGAACCAGATTTTCCAAATCGGAAATGGGTTCGGATTTTTTATTGATCTCCGATACAATTTCTTTCTAAATGGCAAAGAACAGAAGTCCACTTCCAAACCGCGTATCAGGCATTGACGCAAAAAATTCCGCCAGAGTCTTATCACTGACTCTGACGGAATTTTTCTTATGCGGCCTTTAACTGATTTTCCTGTTCCATGTTCTCCTTGTTCTGCTGACGCTTCCATGCTTCAAACTCCTTTTGTCCTTCTTCGCTTTCAAAGAAAGCCACGATATCTGGCCAGAGACAACGCGCAACCGCGTCAATGGCGTGCTGCGGATAAGGCGTGTTGTTGACGATCTTCTTTTTCCGTGCCATCCGCTCACCATCCTCATCGCTCGCACCTCGACGCGGCGGCGCTGCGTTCCTGACGTTTGGTGCGTTCAAGAATTTCAGGTGGAATCTGCTCAACGATTCTGCGAAGTTCCCGATAATCGCTCAAGAGCTGCGCTTCATCCAGTTTCTTCTGGACGCTTCCACGTTTAACGGTATCCAGTTTGCTTTGAAGTTCCGCAACCTCCTTCTTCAAAGAAGCGTTCTCAGTCGTTGTATCCGTAAAAGCGACTTTGTACTGGTCAAGCTGGGTCTGCATCCGCTCCACGCTGGGGATAAACCGTTCCAGCAGGGCTTCAACCTCCTGCAGCTTGCCCTTGGCGTTAAACATATTCGCATCATCCATAACCGCTTCGATTTTCCTGCTCTGCTTGGCAAGATGGGTCATTTCTTTGAATACGCGCGGCGGAATATGCTTGCGGTCGGTTTTATCGGCGCTTTCGCCGCGTTCAAGGTCAGGGTACTTGCTGACCATGTGTTCCCAATAGTCGCTCTGCCACCGGCTCAGTTTAGCCTTGTTGCCGATAATCTCTTTGGCGCTCAAACGGTTATCCTCTGTCAGCGGAACGAACGTGACATGCATGTGCGGAGTTTTCTCGTCGAGATGCACGACGGCGGACACAAAGGTTTCCGCTCGTTGTTTCTGTTTCAGAAATTCAAGCGCATGTTCAAAGTATTCTTTGATCTGCTCCTGTGTTTTGTCCTTGAAGAAGCTGGGCGTACCGGCAATCAGGACTTCGACCAGTTTCACACTGTCCGATCTCACGCGGCATCCCGCTTCGGCAATCTGCCGTTCGGTTTCCTCCCGATAGGAATGTTCCGGCTGAATCAGGTGGAAGTTGAGCGCGCTCCGGCTCGTGTCCACGTCTGGATTGCTGGTGTATTTCTCTTTAGTGCGCTCATCATGGGCTTCAATCCTGCCGATTTCAGGCCCTTTATATTTTGAAAATCTCATGATGGCGTATTGCGCTTTCGCCATGTGTACCTCCTCAAAAAATATATAGTAGCGTTTTTCGCTTTTTTGCTATGTACGTACGTACACGATGCTCAAACCGTTGCTTAGAGAAATTACTTTTTTTCAAAAAACGAAGCAATATCTAATTTTTTTACGAATTCCGATAGAGTTTATCGTCCTTCGCTCCACGGTGTACGTACGTACGTAGCGTTTCGACGTATTTCTCACTTATGCAATTTTGTTCTTTTCGTCGAACGGCGTTTCCATCCATGTTTTCTGCCAGCCATCCGAAAGCTGTATTGCAGCGCCGATTCCCTTAAAGCCCCAAACACGACGACCTTGCAAGTTCAAAACATTATTGGTATGTATGATGTCATACTGTTTGGCATGAGCCACAAGATAATCGCTGACTGTTCTCAATTTGAGAGCAGGAAAGGCGTTTTCTTCGCACCAGAACGTATAAATCCTGTACAGCTCTTTAGAGCTAATGGTTCTGTTTGGGCTTCGTTCAATATATCCATCCGATTCCATAAAGAGGATAACATTGTTCGCGTCCTGCTTGACTACATCACGGTTGCTTTTGGCGCGTTCGCTCTCTGAAAACCGAAACTGGTTGCGAACAAGGCGCTGCAAGCCCTCAAACGCCCAAAGGAAGATACCTTCCAGCTCACGGCACATCTTTTCGGCAATGTCTGGGTCATCTTTGCGTGCAGCAGGCTTTTCCTTCGTCGTCAGGATGAGCTGACGGCGATAGAAGCCGTCGCTTCGGTCGTACAGGGATTGCAGGTCACCGTTGGAGAATGCCAGCAGACGCGCATACATCCATCCCTGATAGCTCTGCTTGCCTTTTTTCTCCAAATCCATCTTGTCCTGTGCGGTGACGATGGACTTGACGTAATTGGTCTGTTTTAGGGCTTCCATGCGCATATCGTCGTCGATCATCAGGTGGATGTGTTCCAGATCGGCACGGGCGAACCGATTCTCGGACACCTTGCCGACGCTTCCGTTCTTCGCATTGCACCCGAACAAGTGCGAAAGCACCGTTCCAATCTGACTCTTTCCTTCGCCGCCGCTGCCCTTGATAAGCATCATCCGCTGTCCTTTATTGCTGGGAATCAGACAGTACCCGATGTATTCCTGCAAGCAGGGGACATCTTCGGCATACAACAACTCATCGAGAAAGCGCAGCCAGACGGCAGGCGGCGCAGCATCAGGGGCATATCGAACGGGAAAGCGGCTTCTCACAATCTCATTTCTTTCGTGGGTAAACCGTCCATCCAGAAAGAGCGTTCCGTTTGCAAGGTGAATCCGATCCGTCTGTGGGGCAATCTCGTCCACATGCGCGGTGATTTTAAGCAGCTCGATGATGCTGCTGATTTTCTTTGTGATGCTGGTGGATGCGTAATCTTCCAGCATCGCGTAAATGTCAGCTTTGAGCGGCGCGTCGTCCGTCATACAGCCTTCCGGCGTAAAGAACGCATTTTCCGTGTAGAGAATGGCATGTGTTTTCAAAAAATGCTGGCAAAACAGAGCTTCATTGATGGATTTTCCGTCGAACCATGCAGGCCAGCCGTCAAGCGGCAGGGCGGGCTTCTTCTTTTTCAAGTTCAAACTGTTCCTCCTCTGTGTCATGTTCCAGACTGGTTTGGATGCGCTGGAGCGCACCTGTGTTGACGAGCGCCTTTGCCGTATCTTCGCGGAGCTTTGCGTCCGCAGAATACAGCAGGTCGAGCATGTGTCCGATGGCGGGCAGTTCGTGCAATGCCTGTGTAAACCGTTCGTCCCACGGTGCGTTCATATCCGCAGGCGCGTATGCGGCTTTCCAGTGATTCAAAAGCCGTTCATAGTCGGTTAGAATCTTTGTACATTCCAGCACAAGTCGGCGTTGCTGCACCACGGGCGGCTGAACGGGGACAGCCGCAGCTGCCTGCGGCGTGTTCGGATCAAGTCCGAAATCGGCTACGATTTTTTGCACAGCCTGAATCAGAGAAAGCCCGAAAAGTCTGCTTACGAAGTCGATTACGTCGCCCTTTGCCTGACAACCAAAGCAGTAAAATCGTGTACCGACCTTCAAAGACGGGTCATGGTCGTTGTGAAAGGGACAGAGCGTCATGCCGTTGCGCTGAACATTCAAACCGTAGTATTCAGCTGCTTGGCGGGTCGTAATGTTAGCTTTCACCAATTTGAAGATATCTTTCATACGTTCACCTCTTTTTGATGTTTGATGAACGCATTTTAACAAAAAAATCTGGCTATATACGTATATCCGAAAGGTCGGAAATGCACGCATAAAACCATGCTTTCCGACCTTTCGGATATGTGATATAATCAGATCAAATAATATAGACAGGAGTTGAGCAAATGGAGACTAAACTGACGATTCAAGAACGCCTTCGCGATTTACGCGCAGAAAGAGGATTAACCCTCGAACAATTAGCCAATGACACACATATTTCACGTTCTTCCTTAAGCAGCTATGAATCTAATGAATTCAAGGATATCAGCCCTTTTGCAATCGTAACGCTCGCACAGTTCTATGGCGTATCAACAGATTATTTGCTGGGTCTTTCAGAAAATAAAAAACATTCAGACGTAGATATTACATCCCTGCATCTGAATGATGAAGTCTTAGATTTATTGAGAAGCGGAAAAAT
>Ga0129315_1001046_pt1 | contig 13454 bp, 13 predicted proteins | sample Cm827metagenome_FD_94432 | JGI IMG/M metagenome (GOLD analysis project Ga0129315, IMG submission 94432) | Eastern black-and-white colobus group fecal microbial communities from Wisconsin, USA - Cm827 metagenome | ecosystem: Host-associated > Mammals > Digestive system > Large intestine > Fecal...
CAGCTGTTCCTCGAAGTACTTGTCGGTCAGATAGGTGCCTTGCTTGAGACGTTCGTCGTCCATGACCCAGCCGCGAATGGTGTATTGCGTTGCAATCTGATTGACCCATTTGCGGAACTGGACAGCGCGCTCGGAATTGACCTTGAAGCCAACCGCGATGATCATCTGCAGGGCATAGTGCTGGACGGTGTACGGCTTGCCGTCTGTGGCAGTTATCCGAAATTTTCGGATAACTGAATTCTCGGACAGCTCGGAATCGTCAAAGATTTTCTTGATGTGGTAATTGATCGTTTTGACACTCACATCATACAGCTGCGCTATGAGCGTTGCGGAGGCTGCGGATCATCTGGGAATATCCCTCAAAAGTGCATACACGCTGACCCACCGGGCAGACTTCCCCGTTATCAAGATTGGACGGCGCACCCGCATTTCCCGTGATGGGCTGCGTGAATGGGTGCGGATGCAGGAACGGAACAGAATGGAGGCTTGACCATGAAGAACGTTATCAAGATTGAAGCAAGGCGCTTCCCGGTTGTGATTCGCCATGCAGGAACGGACGTTGTTACGTCTGACCATATCACCATCAGCAAGGAACAGTTGATTGCCTGTGAGGTTGTCGGACAGTCCTCCAAGGAACTTATTTACCGCCTGTACGGGCGCAAGGGTTACAAGGTGCTGGATATTGGCAAGGCCGAGAAAAAGACGCTGTGCGTTGATCTGGGCGAACTCTGGGAGGTGTGAGCGGATGGGATACATTCACATTCTCACCCCCGAACAGATTTCAAGGCTTCCGGCTGAATATGTGGCGCAGATGCTGGAGCGGGAAGCGGAGCAGGAATTGAGAAACCGCCTGATGAAGCAGGAAGCTGAAGCACTCCAGAAGATTGATGATAAGGCCGTGGGCATGGCCTGTAAACTGTTTGCGCTGCCCTGTGATGAAACGGACGAAAAGCAGCTGGAGGCAATGACAGATGAAGCGTGGGCTGCGTATGATCTGCTGTATCATTTTGTGTATGAGGATTGGTCAGAGGATGACTGGCGGTGATGAAGAATGGCAGAACGCCGGATGTTTGCGAAAAAGGTTGTAACCTCTGCCCGTTTTCTGCGGCTGCCCAGCACAGCACAGCTGCTGTATTTTCAGCTGGGGATGCAAGCGGATGATGATGGAGTAGTGGAGGCGTTTACCGTGATGCGCACCACAGGATCAACGGAAGATGATTTGCGGGCGCTGGTAGATAAGGGATTTATCGCAATCCTGAATGATGACCTTGTGGCCTATATCGAAGCATGGAAACAAAATAACCAAATCAGGCCAGACCGATACAAGCCGAGCATGTATGCTGCCCTTCTGGAAGAATACCTCAAGACCAAACAACCGAGCGACAACCAAGGAAAAAGAAGCGCATAGGGATTTCCGGGAAGAGCGCAGAGCGGCCATGATCCGGTATTGCGTACAGGTGCGCGGGATGGATTTGGAAGAGGCAGAAATGCTCTTTCCTGTGTGAAGTTTTCCCTTACGTTTTCCCTTTAGTCATGCCTCTGGTATTCTATGAATTACCATGAGGAAAAAAGAAACCCTTGAAAACAAAGGCTTTTTACCGCTCTATTCTATGAAATTCCATCAGGGAAAAAGATGTTAAAATACCGATTGTTTTTTCATTTGATTGACCTCCTTATTGACTTGTTCATTCGATTCGCATTGTACGCAAAAAACGCACATCAGCAGTTTTACCGCATTCGCCGCAGGAAAGAGAGTCATAGAAACCGCCTGTCTCCAGCCGTTCATAATTCGAAGCGGGTATAAGGGATTGCACTTTTGTCGTTCTCATGCAGTATGGGCACAGATATGTGTACTCGAGCACTGCCTGGCGCTCACCTTGTGATATGATCTGGTATGTTATCCCGTGTATCTGTTTATGTCTCGGCATAGCTACACCTCAAATCATCTCACCGGCAGCAGGAATGGTTTCATTCTCCTGTATGTACTCTGTCAGCTTTTTGTATCCCCACTTGCCAAGTAGATACGCTCCATATCCCGCGTTAATGACCATCAGTGTCTGCCTAATCCCCACAAGCCAGCCGGCATGGTATACTGCGATGATGCCTGCTGCTTCTTTTCCATTGCCTACAACCTTCAAATAGTGGGCGATTTGTGCACCGCTCATACTGATCCCTCCTATTTATTGATTTGAGCGATTGGGCTATCGCTCATCCATAGATTATCATAAAGATTTCTGAAACTGGATTTACCGGTGCAAACGAAAAAGCGCTACGATTTGCAGCGCCTCTCAAGATTAATTATCCCCGTATATCCTTTCTGCACGCGCCTTTTTCCTGATGTTCTCCGGGCAGAGCGGCAGTTCCCAGTCATAAGATGAATCCGTTACTCTTTTTTCAGCCTCTGCGAAAGCTTCCTCGGCTTTCGCATACTGGCGGCTCATGACATATATTCTTGCGAGGAACAGATACGCATCGAATCGCGTTTCCCGGTATCGCCGGATATTTTCATGCTCATTGCAGATGGCAATTGCTTGATGAACCGTTGCTATGGCGTCTGTGAATCTGCCCAATTCGATGTATGTGGCGGAAACCTCGTCCAGAAGGTGATCGATAAAAGCCAAGGGAGAGTCCTTCGTGGTATCTGCTTGCTCTGTAGCGCTGGACATGTGGGTAAAAGCGGATTCTTCATCTCCAATCATGGCATAGTACATGGCTGAAACACAATTATAATGATAATTCTCATAATCATTATTCAGCCCAGCCCTCTGAAGCAACAGTCCTGCTTCACTCAGCATCTCATCGCAGAGCTTCATTTTGCTGCGCGTTTCAAGTAATGTTTGCGTTTTATTGAGCAGAATGGCAGCGAACTGACGGTTTGCATCGGGGTGACTGGAGGCACGGACTGCTTTGATAGCAGCGTTCTCGTGCCAAAGGATTTCACCGTTCCTCTTCTGGCCAAGCTGATTACTGGTGATGACTGCCTTCGCCCTGTGATACCATGAGGTATAGTAGTGACTAGGGTGCTTTTTCAAATAGGCATGCATGTTTTTCAGAACATCATGCGCGCCCTGATAGTATTCAAGGCGTCCTAGCATGAAGGCGGATGTTTCATACAGACGAAGAACGCATTTCGCATCCAGATATTCCGGGTTTCTAAGAAGAGCCAGCATCTGGTCGAGAACCGCCTCATCAAGATCCGTAGGCGCATCCATAAGGATGCGGAATCTCAGAAGCTGGCTTGCAGGAGATACAGGATTCGCGTGAGCAAGAAGCTGCTCTGATATGGATAGCAGCTCGTATAGTTTGCAGAAGTCAGACGGAAACTGCTTGTCAAGATCCGGTTGCTTTTCATTGGGATTGATCTTTCGGTGCAGCCTGGTCAGCAGCCTGTCCAGCGTGTTCCGGGTTTTCTCTGTCCATGGCCAGGTTCGCACGTATTCTTTCATCATGGGGTGAAAGACGATTCGATGCAAGTCCACTGCAAGCCAGCCGCAGGATTCCATGTGGTGAACGGTTTCAATCATTTCCGATGAGGTCAGCTCACGGAGAAGGCTGACTTCAATGCCGGGCTGATCAAGAACCGCTAGAATACGAAGTAACTGCTTTTCATCATCTGTAAGGCGGTCAGTTTCAACCAGCTGATCCAGAATCCGTGTCAGCGGCACCGTGAACGACTGCTGATCGTGGATGTAATCGATTTTCTCTCCGGACAGAGCGCGAAAGCCTGCCTGCTCAACCATCTGCGCAGCCGCGTGAATGGTCAGATAGCTTTTGGCGATCTGACGGCCCAGCAATTCCATGGTCAGTGTATGACCATAAACAGCATTGGCGATGATTTCAAAATCTCGGATGTCCTCATCGCTGCTGATTTCGGCGTGTGCATATCGGGTGAACAGGCATACCAGTGCATTTGCTCTCAGTTCCTCAAGACAACAGGACGGATACAGCCCCTCAGCCAGCGCGGCGCGGGAAATGAGCAGGACATCCCAGCCGACTGTCAGCAAAGGCTGCAAGTCCTTCATATGCTCCTGACGGGTATTATCCACGACAACAAGGATGTGCTGACGGGAAGCTATTTCGGTCAGTACACGCAGCTTCCTTTCGAGGTATTCCTCTCTGAGTTCGTCTTTCATCCGTTCGACGGTGTTGACATGAATGGCGAGATCATCACAAAGCAGTTCTGCCGTTTTTCCCTGGTCATACAGCCAGAGCACGGCGTCATACTCGTCACGGTGAGCCTAGATATAGGCTCTGACCAACGTACTCTTTCCGATGCCTCCCATGCCGTGCAGATTGAATATATGCTGTCCTGGAATGTGTAGAAGCTGATTCAGGAATTCCAGCTCGGATTCGCGCCCGGTGAAGAACACAGGTGTAGGGATGGACGATGAGAAAAGCCAAGGCTTCGTTTCATCCGCCATTGCGACAATCCTTTTCAGTTGTTCGATGGCTTCCGACGCATCCTGATACCGGTCTCCGGGATAGCTTGCCAGCGTTTTATGGAAGAACACGGTCAGTTCCCGGAACAACGCATCCTGATGTTTTGTCATGGGGTACGCGATCAAGGAGAAATCGAACGCCGCGTTTTCCTCGCAGTCGAAGGCAGTAGGCGTTCGGTGCCACAGTGCTTCGAACAGCACTGCGCCAAGACTGTACAGGTCGGAATGCCTGCCAATTTGACGTAACTTGCCCGTTTGCTGTTCCGGTGGTGCGTATCCCTCGGTGTAGGAGGTGCGTAGCGCAGCATAGTCATTGCTTTGTATGGCTTTTTCCAGGTCCGCCATGGCGATCATGGAATCAAAGTCAAACAACTGCACCAGCTCCAGACAGCCTCGGATGGTCAGAATATTCTCCGGCTTCAGATCCAGATACAGATAGCCCGCGTCATGAATGTTCTTCAGAACCCTGCAAGTAGCGAGAGCGAGGGCGACGCAGTCGTGCAGCGTTCCAGGCTGAGCATCTGCGAGTGTTTGACCGTTCAGCCAAGTGATCACAATGTAGACCGTTCCGTTCTGTTCGTACAGATTAGAGGTGTTGGAAACGGCATTGGTCAGCGTATCCGTCATATACAGCGCATGGTTTTTCTGATAGGCCTCAATGAAGCGTAACTTGGCTTTCTCGTAAGCAGCGCTGTCCTTTTTGGTCGCGTGGAGTGACCCGTCTTCCTCCCGGATGATTCGCAGTGCGTATGGATAGCATTCCTTGATACGCACCAGCTTGTCATTCCCCAGATTGTCGGCAGAGGAAGCGTCGTACACGATGCAGGAGCCGCCGCGTCCGATTTCCCGACGCAGGGTATAGGCTGTGTATCCAGTGCGCGTGCGCAGCTTGAGTGTTGTTTCAGGTACCAGTGCTTTTCTTCCGTCCATAATGCTCCCTCCCTTGAATGTCTTTAGGGGCATCATACTTTATCCAATCTGCAATCTGGATTTACAGGTGTTCCTCCAATGCCATTGTCAGAAGCTCATTCCAGATGTACCGGAACACATACAGCGGCTCATCGCGCTTTGCGGCATAGAAGAAGATCCAGTCGTATGGATTGCCCACATACAGTTCTGGATATCCCGCATCGCACAGGAATTGATTCATATGGGCCAGACAACGATTTGCATCCTCTGGTGCAGCATCGTAGCTTTTTGCTTTCACGGCTTTCTGCGCCCAAAAAGTATAGAAGGTCAGCAATACCAGCCACTTGCGCACCCGCTCATACGACACATGCTCGCCGCGCAGGATTCTGTCGATGCCCTGTCTGTCTGGGAAAGAGTCCTGGACATCGACGTGCAGTTTTTTGAGAATCGGTCGGATGGAACGCTCTACTTGAAGCTTCTTCACATCGCTCTTGTCCAGCTGAAGGATTGCCAGATAGGCGTCCCACGGTTTTACGCCGGCATCGTTTGCACGAATGCGGTTCTTTTTATCCAAAGCGTCGTCATCCAGGATGGAAGAAAGCTTTTTTCTTTCCTGGAGCAGCAATCCGTCCGGACCAGCTGTCAGTGCCCAAAGGCGGCGAATAATCTCATAGGCGGTTACGTTGCTGGCAGAAAACTTGTCGAGGTTTTCGATCAGGTATTCAATCAGTTCTTCCTTGCTCTCCAGCCTGTTCAGCTCTGCGATGATTGTACTGGTATAAACCGCCTCGCCGGCAGGATGAGTACCCATCAGCGGAATCCGGCTCTGAATATCCCACGCATCCGCCCAGCTGAGTCCATTGTTCAGGCAGAAATAATAGATTGCTTCCTGCAGCCGGTGACAGTCGAAGCTGCGTTCTTTTATGTATATGCGCCGGAAAAATTCGTCCGTCTCGCCGCCATCCAGTCCAAATGCAAAGCAGATTTGAAAAACGGTGTCCCGCTTTACAGGCTGCCCGTCAAACCACGCCCGGATTTCTCGCGGAGGTGTCATGCCGAACTTTTCAAAAGCCACGCGGATAAAAGCCACCTTGGCATCAACGTTCGACAGATCTCCGGCATATCCTCGCTCCTGGATAAATGCATCCATGCTTTCCGAGAAAGGCCGAAAGAGCTGCGCAACTTCGAACAGCTCTTCCATGAAGTTGTCGTCCTCGAAGGAGATGGAATCCAAAGGCTGCTGCATCCGGGTCGTGTAGGTTAAGTTCTTTATCACATCAAATCTCCTCAGCTGGTGTATGCTTACGGGGCATCAACATCTGCTTTTCATGAGAGGCATATGCCGGTGACAACTCGCGGCATTACAGCATCGCTCCCATAATATCAATCGGTATATCTGGATAAATGGGTTCCATAAACTCCTTAATCCATGCAGCAACGTCTTCAACAAATTGTTGTGTATAGCCGCGACCCTCAACATTCAACACAATTCGTTGAGTCATGCCTTCCGGAAGATTATCCACTCGCTGGGAAATCTCCGTTCTTAATGTCTTGCGCAGTTCATACAGGTTCGGTGCATGAGCAAGATCATAACACTTCACCTCGATGGCTTCATTGCCTGCGACAATATCCGGTCTCACACCTCCGTTTGTTCCATAGGGAACTTCTTCACCGTTGAGATAAGAAACCTGTTCTCGACCGCCATAATGTGCCAGCGCAGTCTTCTCCGCCTCTTTCGGTTTCATAGGGCCTCTGCTTATTCGATGAATCTGGAACGCTTCGTCAGCTCCACCAATGATTGCACCGGAAATGGCACTCCACTTAAATGCCTCGCTGGAATTGACGAGTGCAGATTCAGCCATGGCATCCATGTCCCAGCCTGTTTCGAGGCCTCTGGCGACAAGGGTTGCTGCACCGGCAAAGAATGTGCCGGAGGCTGCGAAAGATGCAGCGGATTGAGCTGAAACGGTGAAAATCATATGAACCTTGGCGGCGGTCGTCACTGTCCCTGCAGCAGCCATGCCTGTAACCGATGTTCCATATGCTGCAACTGCGGGAGCTGCACCGCCGGCTGTCAAAACGGAGATTGTAACGCAAATCAGAATGACACCCGTACCGATCAGCACATTTCTGATCACTCTGTTGTATGTATCATTCGGAATCTCAAGGAATTCCTGAACAATGGTCTCCCCCTCATCAGACAGGGTGAATACATACTTTTTTCCTTGAAAAACCTCGTCGATCTGCGCAAGGGTGTACCCGAAGAAGATATTCGCCTTTGAATTGTATGCCGTTTCTTCTAGGTACTCCCTTGAGACAAAAGTTGCGCTTACATCGTTAATTTGATAGAATGCTTCGCATCCTACAAGCTGCGATTCGAGGTTTGAATAGACTGAATCCTCCATATACTGGAGAAACGCAGGAGCGTCGAGCGAATCAAAATCAAAGCTTTCCTCCATTACAAAATCGGGAACAGCATCTTCAGCATCTGCCATGGTTGCGCCCAACGGATTACAGATCAGTATGATCGAAAGAATCAGAGCTGCCCATTTCCTCATGATTGATCACCTTATCTTCGTTTTATCTGTTCAGTTCCTTAATAATCTGTTCCAGCGAAACCCCTTGTGTTACATAGTCAATGAGGCTTTCGTCGCTGCCCACGTAAAGCGTTTTCGTCGTCTCCTGCTCGGTGTACTCATTCTGAACGGTAATGGTATATATGCCTTCCTGTGTGTATTCTTCGCCATCCCTCGCGGGGCGGTTGAAGCGAATATCTTCCACCACCCCCTGAGCACCTTCCGTCAGAGTTGAAAGCTTCACATTGATGGTGAGGTAGCGTGAGTATGCCAGATCGAGTTTGAAACCATTTGGCGCAATCGCTGTGTTCCTAAGCTCCTCGCCAGTTACTAAATCGAACGGGAACACCATGCAATTTCCGTTCCGAACGGAGAAAACGAAATGAATCCGATAATTGGTGAAGGCGGATGTGGTTGCGGCAGTACCCAGAATGCGGGAGTCTTTTTTGATTTCGTAGTCAAGAGCCACCTCGTAATCACCCTCCTCATTCAGGGAGATGACCGTATCTGCTGAGCCGGTGGACTTGGCGGCGAGATAATCGGTGTAGACCTGAGGTTCGCTAGTGTTGTTCTGATAGTCGGTAAATCGGACGATCAGCGTCCCTCTGCCAAAGTTGGAGGGGGAGATACCGAATTGCCGGTCATATCCGCCGGTATCCTGGTTGATGGTTACAGATGTGTCCCCGCCGATCATGTCGATATCCTGAGCCAGCTCAAAATGGAGTTCGACATCATCGCCAACAGTTTTTAGGAAGATAAAATGCTCTCCATCCTTGCTTGTGACACCGGTGAATCCGCTGATGTAGAATTTCCCGATAGACAGACCGAAATGAGGGTCGTCCTTACCGATCTCCAGCGTGTTGTAATAACCATTGTCCAGCCCGGTCTTTTCTGCAGAATAACCCAGATACATTTTCGGCGTTCCTTCCGGCAGATCAGGCTCTATGGCGATGGTGGGGACGCCTTCCGTGGATGGCGGATTAAAAAACCCAGAAACTCCGTTCCATGCGTCGTTGGCTGCGCCGGTCACCCAGGCCCATGCGCCGGTTGCAGTATCTGAGACCCAGCCAGAGGTATCCTCCCAGGCTTGCGAAGCCCAATTTGATGCGTCCTCAGCGGTCTGGCTGAACCATCCGCCGATTGAATCCCAGACGGATTTGGACTCTTCCTCTTCCGCGAACGCAGAAGCACTCATCAGACTGCATGCAACGTAAAGCGTGAGTGTAAACGCAAGCATCTTCCTGAAAACAAACATGAACTCGCTCCCTATGCTTGAAAATGAATCACTCTTCATCGGACGAACGATCTGTGCTGGGGTCTCCCAATGCCTTAATATCTTGGCTCTCTGCTTTCTTCCCCAAAACAAACGGCGATTGAAGGCGTATCTGCGGTATTTCAAGCTTTGGCCGTTCAGCTTTGGGAATCTGAATGATGATCTGCGGAAGCTGAAAACGTGCGCGGTTTTTATGAGCTTCAATCGCCACATCTTTCCTCGCCTGAATCTGGTTATACACATCTGTGAGCGCCTGATAGGAAGTAAGAACATCTTCGTCTGTTGCGTCGACGCCTGCACCATACAGAACATAATCCTTGTCTTTTGTTTTGATCATTAAGGCGGAGGAACCGGCATCTGTTACAGCGTATGGCGTACCGCCCTGGAAGTCATATTCGGGGCTGCTCTTGAAGACATCAACCCATTGACCGCTCAACAGTCTGATTTTGGCGGGGATTTCCCTGATAGATGTCTGTTTCACATTCCGCCCGGACTGAAGGATTCGGTACTGACGATCACCAGATATTTCGATTTTGAGCAGTTCGGTGATGTGACCGGTGATATTCTTTCCGGTCTGACCAATCCCCTTCAGGAATCGTTCAATGGCTGCTTCCTTGTAATTTACCACATATGAAGAGGGATCTGGCTGCTCAGGATCTGTCAGAATGATTCCGTACGGTTGCTGGTGGTCGAATTGCAGGACATGCTTTTGTGCTGAAGAAAACCGTCCAAAGATTGACTTGGAGCCAATCTCGTAGAAAACCGGGAAAAGTACAGACGTTCGTTTCTGCAACTGTAAATCCGTAATGGTTTCCGGATCAATAAATATTCCGTGTATATCAATCTTCTGTGGCATTTCTATCTTGCTCCTTCCTCAAAATATGGACGATGTATCGTTATTCGTACCTCTTTACTATATCATGGTGCTCAGAAAACTGGATTTCATAGTGAATCTGCACGTGACGACAAATTTTGAAATGATGGCTGGAGAGATTCATTGAAGATGAGTTGCAGAGTCAGTTTACTTTCGCGTTGACTGTCTCCTGCTTGGTTAAACTGCTTGCCTAACAGCCCCGTGGCAAATAGCCTATCTGGTTTTTGTGACTGTTATCGTATTAATGGGAAGCCTAAGCCATCTATCCGCATTGCCTGACTGTCCAAGGTACAATATCTTGGTGTCCTCTGGCATAGCGTCCATCGGTTTGGCCTCCTGAATCTCTGTTGTGCGTTAATCCTCGTCATCGACAAATTCCATGATGTCTCCGATGTTGCAGTCGAGGGCTTTGCAAATCCTGGCAAGCACTGTCGTGGTGACGGCTTCACCCTTGCCCATTTTGGTAATGACGCCGGAGCTGATGCCTGCGGCGATTTGCAGGTCCTTCTTGCGCATCCCTTTGTCGATGAGCAGCTTCCAAAGCTTGTTGTAGCTTGTTGCCATCAAGGTTCACCTTCCTGCTGTCAAGCGGTATCACCATCATTATACGATATATGTTGCATCTTTGCAATCGACAGACATACGAAAAGAAGAATGAATCTCAATTTTATGTGAATAGTGTTTCATAGAGCTGGTGGATAAAGGCAGAAATGAAATGAAAAACGCGAAACAGCGTGAACTGTTCGCGTCTTTCCATGATGAGAGTTTTGAATTTAGCCTTTTTGAGATATGCTGCGCTGAGGTCATGGCCTGTTACGCAATCATCCCAAAGAACCGCAGTGCCTCTTCAATCGCCTTTTCCTTATCCGGCGGGCAGATCAGCATCTTTGCGCTCTCGGACTTCGCTTTATTGTAGCATTCGCGCTCGATAATCCCGTGCTTACGCTTCACCTGCGCGATGTATAGCGGCGTGACGTTCAGACCGGTCTGCTCCTTGACGCGCGCCTGAATTTCGCCGTAGGTCGCCTTGCTCTCAGCCTTGGTGACAGCCAGCTCGTCTGCGTCGATGCCGACCTTGACGATATCATCCGGCTTTTGTTGGACCAATGACATAACAGTTTCAATCGCCCCCGTCCAGCAGAACATATCGACGCACTGTACGCGTTCGGCGCGGTAGCCATGCTCGCAGAGGTACTTGGCGTCGCGGGCGAGCGTCGGCGCGCCGCAGGAGACGTAGACCACGCGGCGGGGGGCGGCCTGCGCGATGGCCTCGAGCACGGCCTCGTCGCAGCCCTTGCGCGGGGGATCGACGACGATCACGTCCGGGCGCAGGCCGTCCTGCGCGACCATGCGCGGCAGCAGCGCCTCCGTCGCACCGACGTGGAACGCCGCGTTGGCGATGTCGTTGCGGGCGGCGTTCGCCTTCGCGTTCTCGATGGCCTCCGGGACAATCTCGATGCCGATCACGCGGCGGGCATGGCGCGCGAGCAGCAGTGAGATCGTGCCCGCACCGCAGTAGGCGTCCACGACGGTCTCATCGCCGGTCAGCTGCGCAAAATCGAGCGCCAGACCGTAGAGCTTCTCCGTCTGCACGGGATTCACCTGGAAGAACGAGAGCGGCGAGACGGAGAACGTCAGCCCGCAAAGCTCGTCCTCCATGACCGGGCTGCCCCAGAGGGTGTGCAGCTCGGTGCCCAGAATCACGTTGGTGCGGCGGCTGTTGACCGAGAGACAGATGCTCAGCAGCCCCGGTACGGCCTCGCGCAGCGCCGTGACGAGCGCATCCGGCTGCGGAATCTTCGCGCCGGTGACGACCAGCACGACCATCAGCCCGCCCGACCGCGTGGAGCGCGTCATGATGTGGCGAACAAGGCCGCGGCCCGTGATCTCGTCGTAGGGCGCGGCGCCGGCCTGCTTCATCCACCGCAGCACGGCGAAGGCCGCGTCGCGCGAGTCCTCCCGCTGGATGCGGCAGCCGGATTCCGGCAGAGGGACAAGGTCGTGGCTGCGCGGGGCAAAGAAGCCGCAGGCGGGCGCGCCGTTGACCGCGGCGACCGGATAGGCGCCCTTGTTGCGGTAGGCGTACGGCTCGTCCATGCCGATGACCGGCGGCACCTCGATGGAGAGCCCGCCGACGCGGCGCAGCAGCTCCTGCACCTGATCGCGCTTGAACTCGAGCGTCGTCTCGTAGCGCATGTGCTGGCAGGAGCAGCCGCCGCAGCGCTTGTAGATCGGGCAGAACGGCGCGCGGCGGTCGGGGCTTTCGGAGAGCAACCTGTCGATGCGGCCGAAGGCGTAGCGCTTTTCGGGCTTGACGATGCGCACGAGCGCGCGCTCGCCCGGCAGCAGGCCGGGCACGAAGACGGCCATGCCCTCATGGCGGCATACGCCCTGGGCGTCCTGGCCGAAGGATTCGCAGGTCATTTCGAAGACATCGTTCTTGCGCAGCATGGAGCCTCCTGTGAAGGGCGATAATTTGAAAGAAACTCTCCTGAAAAGGAGAGCTTCAGACTGCCGGCGTAAAGGGAGAGCAGCTCCGGGGGATGTATGAAGGGGCCGCGCCCCTTCATGGCAATCCGCAGCGGCGGCGTGTACGCCGCGAGGGACCGGAGCCTGCCGCGCCCAGTGGGCGGAACAGGCAGGCGGAGCGTCGGAAATCGCAAGGAGCGACGCTTGCCGTCGCGACTATGCGAGTTTCCCGGAAGGGTGCATTTCGCTTCCGCTATCATTTGGAGTGTGCCCGAAGGGCGCGCGAGAAATGAAGTTTTCCGTACCCAACCCGCTGCAAGGACGCGAAGCGGACTTGCAGCGACAACTTGTTGTTTACAGCTCGTTGACCAGATTGTACAGCGACAGGTCGAATTCGCGCTTCTGCTGGAGCGCCATGTCGATGGGCATGTAGAACACGCGGCCATCCTTGATGCCGATGACCTGGTTGCCGATGCCGTTGCGCAGCAGGTTGACCGCCAGCGTGCCCGCCTCAAAGGCGAACCAGCTGTCGTACGCGGAGGGATGGCGGCCGCGCTGCGTGTAGCCCAGCACCGTGGCGCGCGCCTCGGCGCGGCACTTGTGCTTGAGGATCAGCGCGAGATACTCGCTGCTGATCGGCGTGTCCGGATAGACGTGCTTGACGCCGCGCTCGGTCAGGAAGTGCTGCCAGTCAAACGGATGCATCGCGTCCCAGGCGCCCTCGGCGACCACGACCGTGGCGCGCGGGTTGCCGTTGTCGATCAGGCGGCAGAGCCGGTCGGCGACCTCCTGAATGGACCACGGCACCTCCGGCACGATGCAGATCTCCGCGCCCGTGCTCGCGCAGGTGCGCAGCGCGATGTCGCCGCAGTGGCGGCCCATGACCTCCACCACGCCCGGACGGTCGTGGGAAC
>Ga0129315_1001047_pt1 | contig 13450 bp, 14 predicted proteins | sample Cm827metagenome_FD_94432 | JGI IMG/M metagenome (GOLD analysis project Ga0129315, IMG submission 94432) | Eastern black-and-white colobus group fecal microbial communities from Wisconsin, USA - Cm827 metagenome | ecosystem: Host-associated > Mammals > Digestive system > Large intestine > Fecal...
AGCATCTTCTTTATCACCATCAAAAGCCCCAAGAAATTCCGAAAAGGCAAGTGGCATAACATGTATCTCATCCCCTCTGCCTGCAAATTCAGTGATGACATCTTTAGATAAGAATTTTGAATTGGATCCAGTAACGTAAACATCAAAATTATCTTGACGTAAAAATCCATTTAAAACTTGCTCAAAAGATGCCAATAGTTGAACTTCGTCTAAGAGGATATAAAACTTTTCCCTGGGATTTGTTTTACTCATTATGTAGTCTAAAAATTTCTTCGGGTCTACTAATCTTTCCCCACTCAAAACATCTAGGTTAATTAAATCTTCTCCAATTTTTAATAGGTCTCTTCCTGAATCAAAAGCAAATTTTATGATATGTTTTTCATCAATACCACTTTGGGTTAAATAATCATAAAAAAGATTATTGAGTAAATAAGATTTTCCACTCCTCCTAATCCCAGTAATGATTTTAATAAATCCATTATCTTTTTTTCTTATTAATTTATCTAAATAATAATCACGCTTTATTTCCATAAGCCTACGCCTCTTTCTATTTAGAATTAGTTCCGTTTTGGAATTTAATCTAAGCATATAATACAAGATATTCTCATTAAATACAAGCCTATTTAGAATTAGTTCCAAATTGCCAATCTTTTTAGGTAGTCTTTCAATCTTTGTAGATAAGTTTTTATCATTAATGCATTTTCTCTAAATCTATTCAAGGATTTGAACTTAAACCGTTTACGTTTTTTACTGTTTATATTCATTTTTTTAGCGTTGAAATTATTCTATGTGAGAAATAATCTCCTACCCTGTGGAGTTAATCTATTTATTACAAATAAAAACCCGACATGCACCACTTTAAGATTCATGTCAGGTATTGTTAATTATTATATAAGTCATATTTTGTACTGTCTTTTTAGTTTTACAATTAATTTTGCTAGTTATACTTATCTAAAAATTTTTCGTTAACCTTCATGAGTTCCTTATAATATTTATCATAAGATTTACTAAATTTTCTAATAAGTGGAATTGCAATCTCATAATACTTATTCTCTATCATATATTTTTGCAATTTATCTTGTATTATCTTAAGTTTACTATTTAAATATTCATCGCTTTTTTTATAATTTTCATACTCAGAAATAGATTTTTCGTTATTTCTAAACCACTCTTCAGTATTATTTACAGCTTCAATTTTTGACTCATTTATTTTTTCCATATCCTCCATTGAAAAAGACTTAGTTAAATTTTCAATATAATCATATTCATCATCATACAATTCAAATACTGGTAGATGATCTAAATATTCTATATATTTCTCAAAAGCTTCTTTACCATCATCTGATAACTTTTCATTTAAAAATGGTTTATAAGATAAAAATAAAAGCTGACCAAAATAACCAGGAAATTTATCTGTTAATCTTTGATAAATAGTTTGATTAGAGTCTAATAAAGCAATCTTTTCATTTATTTTTTCTTTTTCTTCTCCATTAACAATAAGTTCAAGAATTTCTTTTTTCTTTTTCTCAATATCAAGTTCATATTCTTTTTTTTCTTAAAATTGTTGACATTGATGAATCTTTTGACCTTAACATTGCTTTAATTTCAGCTACACTTAATCCAACTTTTGATAGTATGGAAATCTTTTCTAAAGTTCTAACATCCTTATCGCTATAATCTCTGTAACCATTATCTAATCTTTCAGGAGTAATTAATCCTTTTTCTTCATAGTATTCAATCGCCTTTCTTGTAAGACCTGTTTTAGTTTGAACTTCCCTTCTAATCATAATACCCCTCCTTTATTTAAAGGATATCACTGCCCCTTAGGGGCAAGTCAAATACTAATATTTATTTTTAGTTAGAAGAGTGATAACTTCCGTATGCATTGTGCGAGGAAACTGATCTAGTCCGCATATTTTATCCACTTCATAACCTGCTTCTATAAATTCTTTTAAATCTACTGCTAAGCTTGCAGGGTTACATGATATATATAGAAACTCCTCAGGTTTAAATTCCAAGATTTTTCCTATTGCCTTTGGATGTATTCCTTCTCTTGGTGGGTCAAGAACCACTACATCTGCTTTGTAGTCTAGGTTCTCTACTTCTTTAAGCACATCTCCTGCTATAAAATCTACATTTTCTATGCCATTTTCCTTGGCATTTTCAATTGCATCATTAACTGCATCTTCTACAATTTCAATCCCAAGTGCTGATTTTGCATTTTGTCCTAAGATTTGAGTTATCGTTCCCGTTCCAGAGTATAAATCTAGGATATTTTTCCCTTCTATTTCACCAAGATAATCTATTGCAATAGAATAAAGTGTTTCTGCTGAATAGGAATTTGTTTGGAAAAATGAGAATGGGCCTATTTTAAATTTTAGTCCGTGAAGTTCTTCAACACAATAATCTCTACCGTATAAAATTTCCATACCTTCGTTTATTATTGCATCTGATAGTGAGTCGTTAAGTGTGTGGACTATCCCTACGATTTTTGCCTCTAAGTCTAGTTCAAGAAGACCTTTTACAAATCCTTCAAGCTCAAGATTGTGTTCACTTACTGTAACAAGGTTTATTAGTATTTCTCCGTAGTTTGTCCTTCTAATCATTAAATGGCGAAGGACTCCAGTGTGGCGCATTCTATTGTAAAATTCACAGTCTTTAAAATATTCTCTTGAGAAGTATCTTATTTTATTCATATCTTCGTGGACTATTCTGCAATGTGTTGTGTTTTCTATTTCATAAAATCTATTTTTCTTATGAAGTCCAAGTGCTATTTCTGATCCTTTGTATTCGTCGCCAAAAGTGTATTCCATCTTATTTCTGTATGCAGTGTAATGAGTGTTTCCAATTAAATGAAAATCAAAATCGTACCCATGGTCTTCAAACAACTTTTGAAGTAGTTTCTCTTTGTAAGCTACTTCATCTTCGTATGCCATGGAGTCATAGGTGCATCCGCCACATTCTGTGTGAATGCAGCCCTCTATTTTTTCAAGATCTGATTTTTCTACTATTTTTAATAATTTAGACTTAGTGCCTCTTGTTCTTTTTATTTCTACAGTTTGTCCAAGGATTCCACCTTTAACTCTGTACTCGCCATTTTCAGTTGTAACTTTATTTCTATTTGGAAAATTTACTTCTGTAATTTTTCCAGTGTATATTTTATTTTTCAATCTATCGCTCCTTAAAGTATAGCTATATTTTAACATAGGAGAAGATTTTTATAAATTTATGTATAAAAAATAGCGTGAGATTTAACTCACGCCACTTTTAATAATTTATTTAATTAGTATCTATAATTGTTTTGTCCAAAGTTAGGTGCAAAGCTTCTTTCTTCAGATTGTCTTTTCTTTTGTTCGAATTCTTTTCTAGTCATTACATCTTCAACTTTTACATTTACTTCATTAACTTTAAGTCCAGTCATTTGGCTAATGTTTTTGCCTACATTTTCTTTTAATTCTTCAAATACTCTTGGTGCTGATTGACCATATTCAAGAATGATTGAAAGATCAATTGAAGTTTCTTTTTCTCCAACTGATGCGTTAACACCCTTAGTCATGTCATGTCCGCCAAATTGTTCTTGAACTCCTGAGAAGAATCCACCCTTCATGTCAAGTACGCCTTGGATTTCGTTGCAAGCTATTGAAGCAATTTTTTCGATAACTTGATCTTCAAATGTTAGTTTTGATTCATGTTCAGGTTCTCTGTTTTCTTCCATGTTTTGTCTAGCTTCTTCTCTTTTTTCTTGTTGTTTTTCTTGTCTTTCTTGTCTAGCTTTTTCTTTTTCCTGTCTTTCTTTTTCGTTAACGCCTGCTAATTCATTGTACTTTTCTGTGTTTGCCATAATTTAAAACTCCTTTTTATTAAAATCTTCTAAATATTCTTTCTAACATATATAATGTTTTTAGATCGCCATCTCTAAATTTCCCATAGATATTTCCAACAACACCTAGGATTATTACTAACAATGTCTTGAAAAATCCAATTGTAATAAATAAAAATGCAATTATAAGTCCTATTATTGTGTACTTAACTTCGTTTGAATGACGAAGAATAAAGTTTCTAAACTTATCACACAATATGGATTTATTCTCATTTTTAGGTTCTCTTACCACAACTATTTTTTCTTGTCCACCTTCTCGGTTGTAATTTGGGGTGTTATTATAATATCTATTGTCAAATTCATTATTGAATCCATTATCTAGCATATTATCCCCCTTAAACTACATTCTTGTTTGAACTGTTTTTGTCAAAGTCATAAAACTCGACATTTACACTTTCTACAGTATAGCCAGTGAAATTTTCAAGAGATAATCTAACTCTATCTTGAATTCTTTCTCCAAGATTCTTTAGATCCATTCCTCCAGGAACGGCACATTTTAAACTAGCTTTAATCTTTGGATCATCGCCATTTATAATGTCTATATCTCCCTTAGTTTCCCTTACAGCTTGAAAAGAATTTGCTGCAGATCTTACATTAGCTTCAATAGCTGTTTTTGTAATTAATAATCTGCCTTCTTTGTCCTCATCTATTAAATAATCTTTAACGGAAGGTGCTACTGCTGCTCTAATAATGTAAAATATCGCGAACAAAGCAGTTAAAGCTGCAAGTGTGGCGTAAACATAAAAGAACCAGTCTTCTTTAGAAATCATAATCAATCTATTGGTTATGTCTCCATAGTCAAAAATCATAAAATAGGAGATGAATACAGTTAAAAGTATCACAATCGCAAAAATTACTTTAAGAAATTTTTCCCAACTTTTCACTTACATTCCTCCAATCAAAGAATAATTTCGTCTCAATCTATATATATCCCATATACTTGCTTTTTACACACTTATTTTAATTTTTGTATAATTTACATACATTTTACATAATATATAATTTTTATTTACAAGTTTTCTTTACTTTTCATAATTATATTTCTTTACTAATTGTAAAAAAATAAAAAAATAAGACAGCTAACTGTCTTTAGTTAACTGCCCTATTCGTACAAACTTCTACTTCCAAATTTAATTTTACTACTATTTAAACTCTTTTTTTGTGGATAGCCATATTTTGAAATCATAGATCTAAATAGCGTAGCTGCTTCTGATCTCCTAATTGATCTTCTTGGATGAAAATTCCCATCGGAATATCCTCGAAATACTCCCGCATCTACAAGTGCTCCTACTGAACCTCTAGCTGAAGATTTAATGGAATTACTGTCGTAAAATTCATTTACTGCTCCAGGTTTTTGAGGTATAGAATACATATAAACTAGAATTTCTGCAACTTCTTCTCTTGTTATTTCCCTATTTGGATTTAACCTGCCAGTAGTTGGTGTAATATAACCAGCTTTAACTGCTTTGGCAACATCATTATAAAACCAATCATTTGTGTTTACATCGGAGAAGGTAACTGTATAAGTTTTATCTAGACCTGCTAAATTGTTTATAACTGAGTAGAATTGTGCTCTAGTCATATTTTCATTTGGTCTAAAAGTGCCATCTTCGTAACCTGTCATAATTCTATTATCAGTTACAAAATCAACTGCAGCTTCTGACCAGTGGCCTCTTACATCTGTAAAGGACCTAGCAAATACAGAATTTGTCAAAATCAATGTGCTGGAGATAAAGATCAATGAAAGCTTTTTCAACTTATTCATTCTTATCACCCTCACATTTATTATATATCATAGAAAAAATTTTGACATAGTTTCTATTTTAAGTTTATATTACAAAGAGTAGCTTTTGTAATATTGGTGACATATTGTGTTTTTTTAATGCAAAATTATTTAATACACTTTATATAGTGTTATAAAAAATTAAAAATAAAAAAAAAGAGAACAGTTTATGTAATATAATAACTGTTCTCTAAGGGAAGAAAAAAGATGATGAAGTTTTCACTTCACCTATATTGTACTTTAGAAAAAATTATTTGTCAATAGTTTTATGAAAATATTTTCAGAAAGATTTTTAATATCAATTTCTTCCAATCCAGTTGATATTAACTTGTTTTAATTTTATACAATTTTTCTTATTTTTAAAAATGCAAATCTTTTCAAACTCCCTATTGATTAAAATATATGGTAGAATAACTTAGAGGTGATTAAATTGTTAAAAGAAACTATTCTTAAAAGAAGAACAGTTAGAAAATTTAAAGATAAAGAAGTAGATAGAGAGTTATTAGAAGAAATTCTAATGTATGCATCAATGGGACCTAGTAATGGAAATTCTCATCCAGTTGAATTTATAGTTGTAGACGACAAGGCAAAAATCGAAGAATTGTCACAAATGGATTCCTTTGCAACTTTATATTTAAAAGATGCTCCATGTGTAATAATTGTAATAGCAAATACTGAAATTTGTAAGACTTGGGTTGAGGAAGCTTCACTTACTGCAGCTTATTTACAACTTTTAGCTGAAGAAGAAGGACTTTCTACAGCTTGGATAAATGTAAAAGAAGGAAATACTGCTGGTAAAATAAGTTATGAAGAGTATTTTAAAGAAAACTTTGGAGTAAAAAAACCATATAGGGCACAATGTCTAATACCTATTGGATATAAAAAATCTGGAACTAAAGATCACGAAGAATTTGATATTTCTTCAAAAGTTCATTACAACGAATTTTAATTTTAATTTACAATTCTAATTAATTGTTTACACAGGCATGACAATTGTTTAAAATTTTTTTGGTATAATTAAATTATTATATTTATATGGAGGTATTTATGAAAAAAACATTTAAGAAGTTGATTGCTCCTTTAGCTCTTGCTTCAGTACTAGCACTACCTACTTCAGTATTTGCATTTTCTGATGTAGATAAGGAGCACTGGGCAAGTGCAGATATCGCGTGGGCAGATTCTGCTGAAATAGTAAAAGGATACCCAGATGAAACATTTAAGCCAGAAGGAAATATCACTAGAGCTGAATTCTTCAGAATGGTAAATGTATTTGCAGATTTTGAAGATGAAAAGGATGTAAGCTTTACTGATGTAAAGGCTGATGATTGGTTCTACAAAGAAGTTAAAAAAGCTGTAGCTGCTGGTTATTTAACTGATGCAAAAACTGAACTTAAACCAAATGAAGCTATCTCTAGAGAAGAAGTTGCAGATATTTTATCTCAAATTTATAAATTAGAAGATAAAGAAAATGAAGCTGCTAAATTCTCTGACAAAGACGCAATAATTGATAAAGGTGCTGTTGGTGCACTTGTAGAAAAGAAAATAATTGCAGGATATCCTGATGGATTATTTAAGCCAGCAGGGGAAATCAAAAGATCAGAAGCTGCAAGAATGCTTCATACTACTGTAAAAACTCTTGGTAAAACTGACCTTTACTTTGGAAAATACAAAGATGATTTAATTATATTACACACTAATGATGTTCACGGATCAGTTAATGCTGATGACAAACACATTGGTTATGCTAATTACAAAAATGTAATTGACAAACTTAAAAAAGATAATAAAAAAGTAATGGTAATTGATGCAGGAGATGCTTCTCAAGGGTCAAACTTTGCATCACTTAATGAAGGTGCAGATGTAATCACTGTTCTTAACATGCTTGGACTTGATGCCTTTGCTCCAGGTAACCACGAATTTGATTATTCTAAAGAATCTGCTTTAGAAAACCACAAAAATTCTAAGTTTACTTGGTATGCATCTAACTTAACAGATGAGAAAACTGGAGAAACAATTTTCTCTAAAGGCGAAGTATTAGATGTAGATGGACTTAAAGTTGGGGTATTTGGACTTGCAACACCTGAAACAAAATACAAGGCTGACCCAAGAAATACAGAAGGAATTGCAATTGCAAAAACTGTAGACGAAAATACTAAAATTGCACAAGAAGAAGTTGATAGACTTAAAAAAGATGGTGCTGAAGTTATAGTAATGGTTGCTCACCTTGGTACTGATGAAGCTTCAGATGTAACATCTGATAAAGTTGCTCAAAAAGTAAATGGAATCAATGTAATAATTGATGGTCACTCACACACACTTTATAAAGATGGACACAAGGCTGGAAATTCATTTATTGCATCAACTGGAGACACTCTACAAAATATTGGACTTACAACAATTAACAAAGATGGCGAAGTAAAATCTAGAATGATTTCTAAATCAGAAGCCCTAGGATATGGCGAAAATGAAGATATCAAAAATATAATTGACGACCTATCTAAGAAACAAGAAGAAGTTTTAGGCGAAGTTCTTGGTAAAACTGCTACTAACCTTGATGGTGAAAGAGCACAAGTAAGAACTGGAGAAACTAATCTAGGTAACTTAATCACAGATGCTATGAGAAAAGAATCAAAAGCTGATGTTGTTATCACTAATGGTGGTGGAATTAGAGCTTCAATAAAAGCAGGAGATGTAACAGTTGGAGATGTATTTACAGTTCTTCCATTTGGTAACGCAATGACTGTTATAGAAGTAACTGGCCAAGATATAGTTGATGCACTTAACCACGGTGTTAAGGACTATCCAAATGCAGCAGGTCAATTCTCACATGTATCAGGATTAACTTTTGATCTTGTAAAGGGAAGCCCAAGTAAGGCAACTAATGTAAAAGTTGACGGAAAACCAATTGATCTAGCAAAAACTTACACTCTAGCAACTAACGACTTTATGGCAGTTGGTGGAGACGGATATGATATGTTTAAGGGCAAAAACCAAAAAGCACTTTATGGATCACTTGCAAAAATCGTTGAAGAATATGTAAGAGAACTTACAAAAGAAAATCCTAATGGATTTGAATATAAAAAAGATAATCGTATAAATGTAGTTGGAGAAGCTAAAAACGCTGCATAAGATTATTGATATAAGGTAAGGGGCTTGGAAGAGCCTCTTATTTTTTTGTTTATTTTTGTAAATATAAAAATTTTCTTTTAATTAATAGACTTAAATTATATTTTAATTTGTTTGATAAAGTAAATTAATTCTTGTAAAACAAATCTTGTAGAAAAACTCACTATAACACTCTTGGGATTTCTTTTATTAATTAGGTTTTAATTTGTAAAAAGTCTTTAATTTATTTCTTAAATTTATCTAATAGAACTTAATTTATTATCATAAAAACTTTTTATACAGCTACAAATATAATTATTAAAACTATTTGATAATTATTCTTAATTTCTATTGCTTTACTTTAAAAAATATTGTACAATGGTTTTGTAAGTGATAAATGTTATCAAAAGTTTTCGAGATTATTAACTTACTTTACAAATTTTTAAAATCTCGACTACCGATGGAGATTTCTCCTAGGTTAAATATTTATTTTACAAAATACATATAAAACTTAATAGGAGACTCCTTATTTATCTAGTACACAAGGAGGAAATAAATGATTAATGTAATTTATTGGAGCGGCACTGGCAATACTGAAGCAATGGCAGAAGCTGTTGTAAGAGGTATCAAAGGAGCTGGCGAAGAATGTAAACTAATCCAAGTTGGATCTGCATCCATTGGAGATGTAAAGGACTTTGACAAGGTAGCTTTTGGATGTCCAGCAATGGGAGCAGAAGAACTTGAAGAAACTGAAATGAGACCATTTATGGATAGCGTAAATGAACTACTTAAAGGCAAAAAAGTTTTATTATTTGGTTCATACGAATGGGCAAGCGGCGAATGGATGGAAACTTGGGAAGAAGAAGTCCAAGGATTTGGTGCAAATGTAACTGATGCTATAATCGCTTATGATGCACCTGATGACAATGCAATTGAAGACTGTGAAATGGCCGGAAAAGCATTGGCTCAAGCATAATTTTAAAAAGGATTATATAAAGTTTTTTCAAGAATTAAAACTTTGTTCAGACTTTAATTATCTTTATTTAATCTTAAAATTTTACACAGCGCCAACTGTGTATGGAAAGAAAATTGGTACACTAATAAATTTAAATTCAAATAACAGAGATCTATGTAATTGTTTTATAAAACATAAAGAATTCTTCGAAGATAAATTCAAACTCAATTCAACAATTCTTAGATCAGGTTCGGATAATATATTGGTTTATTATTACCGTTCAAAGGATCTAAAAAAACGACTATGTAAAAGAGATGTCATCAGCTTTTTAAAAAGCATGAATTATAATACCCCTCAAAATATAAACGACAGTCTCAAATTACTATGTAAAAGATTCGAAATTTGCAATTCTTGCCCTCATGAAATAGGTATATTTCTTGGCTACCCACTTAAAGATGTAACCTGTTTTTCAAGTTGCAATGATTGCTTTAGATATGTAGGCTACTGGAAATGTTATGAAAATGTATTAGTATCTAAGTGCAAATTTTTCATATATGATTTTTTTAAATGGATAGTGGCCAAATCCTTTTTAATAAAAAAAACAAATAGTAAAATCCTATATAATAAAAACTTTTAATAGAAACTCTTCCTTAAATTCCCCAATGTTTAAGGAGGAGTTTTATTTTTGGTATAAATATAATATAATCTAGGTAAGTAAAGGAGTAAATTATGACTGAACAAAAGAAAATTGCACTTACACTTTTTATCGTTACAAGTATTATATATTTAGTTATTAAAAACTCAGATGTAATTAAAGATCCTTACAAAAAAAGTAAGGCACTTTTGTACACATTTATAGTTTGGGGAATTTTAATAATATATGGAATATTTATAGCTTAATAATATAAAGAATAATTAAGAGATTTATTAAAATATATTTTTCTCTTAAAGTCGAGGTTGTAGACAAACCCACTATAATGCTCATCGGATTTCGCTTTCTACAAATTCTAATTCTTAACTCGCTGAAAAACGCAAACTCGCTGACGCTCAAACAATGCGTTTTTCGGGCGCTCGTTTTCGAATTGAATTAGTACAGAAAGCTCAAAGGTTTTTTTATATAGTGGGTTTGTTACTTTGTCAACAGTCTGCTCTTAAAGTCTTATATATTTTTAAGATTTTCAAAAGAATCTATTAGAAAAATAGATTAATAGAAAATTTCATTTTTTTATATTATATGGGTGTCGGCACTACTATTTGAATTTAATATTTAACCAAACTACAATTAAGTGGATAAAAATTTCTTATGATGAAATAACCTCCATATTATGATATAATTTTTATTGGAAGGTGAAATAATGATTCAAAGTTTAGTAAAGGCAGCTAGTGTGCTAGAGACTTTAAAAGATTCAAATAGAGAGCTTACCATAGCAGAAATCTCTGAAATTTTAAATATACCTCCTAGCACTTGCCACAGGATATTGGCCACACTTATAAAAGTAGGCTATGTCTCAAAAAACAAAAGAACTCCTCTTTATACCCTAGGCCCTGCCTTGATTTCACTTGGAATGAAGGCCTCATCTAATATAGATCCTGGAGCAGTAGAAAGAGAAGTCCTTAAAAAACTTTCAGACAAAACTCTTGAAGACGCATTTTTAATAATAAAATCTGGAGATAAAGGCCTAGTCCTTGCAAAATCAGAAGGCAAGCATTCCCTTAAAATAGTGGAAAACTTTGGCCTTGAAATTGATCTACATAAAGGTGCAATACGTAAGACAGTCCTTGCATTTCAACCTAAAGAATACATTGAGTATTATTTAGATAAGGACCTTGAATCCTACTTGGAAGAACCTGTAGATAAAAATAAATTAGAAGAAGAATTGGCAGAAATAAGAGAAAATAAAATTTCAATATCTGATTCTGAATATATACAAGATGCCATAGGTATTGGTGCACCAGTCTTCAATCACAAATCTGAACTCATGGGAGCTATTGGAATAGTAGTTCCTAAAGAAAGAGTAGACGAAAAAATAAAAAAAGAATACATTGAAGCAGTTAGAAGCTGCGGATTAGAATTTTCTAAAAAATTAGGATATTCTGCAAAATATTAAGAGGATGGCTTGGGCTATCCTTTTTTATTTTAAACTGTGATAAAATACTTATGAGGTGATATAAATGAAAGACGGATACATAGAATCCTTTGACAAAACAAAACTTTATTATAAAGAAAATTATGTAGAAAATCCAAAGGCAGCAATCCTCATAGTTCACGGCCTTTGTGAACATCAAGGAAGATACGATTATTTGACAAAAAGATTAAATGATGAAAATATATCTGTACTTAGATTTGACCACAGAGGTCATGGCAGAAGCACAGAATATACAAAACCAGGATACCTAGAATCCTATGAAGAAATGATAGACGATGTAAACTACTTTGTAGATAAATTAATAAAAGATAATTCAAAAGTGCCTTGCTTTTTATTAGGCCACTCAATGGGTGGATTTGCTGTATCTCTATTTGGAGCAAAGTATAAAGACAAAGATTTAAAGGGAATAATAACATCAGGCGCACTTACATTTGGACACAACGACCTATTTGCAAGCCTTCCAAAGGACTTGGACAACAACACTATACTTAAAAATCAACTTGGAGATGGTGTTTGCTCAGTAAAAGAAGTTGTAGAAGATTATGAAAAAGATCCTCTAAATTTAAAAGAATACACATTTTCAATAGCAAATTCACTAAAAAATGGATTAGAATGGTTTAGCAAAAATGTATTCTTCTTTGACTACCCTGTGCTTATGCTTCATGGCGAAGAAGATGCATTAGTATTCTATGGAGACACACTTGACTTCTTTAAAAATGCAGGATCAGAAGATAAAGAAATGAAGATCTATGGCAAAGCATGCCACGAAATATACAATGAATTTTTAAAAGACGAAGTAATAGATGACACTATTATGTGGATAGAAAATAGAATTTAATAAAATTTTAGGCAGACTTATTTTATAGGCCTGCCTTTTTAATTTGGGGCTTTTCTTTGCTTTCAACAGGGGCTGTCCTTTTTGCTTAGTTTAATAATTTATTGCTTAAAATGTCTCATGAAAATCAAATATTGATTAAGTAAAAAGGGCTGTCCTTTATCTATGGGGCTGTCCTTTCCATTTAATTTGAAAATCTTTTAATTATAATATCTTATGAAAATGAATTGTTTATCAAATAAAAAGGCTGTCCCTTTTTCCTTAGTTAAGGGACAGTCCCAAGTATATTTAAGCTTATTAATTTTTATAGTACTTAATATTTATTAAATTCTTTATATTTTCTAAACACGGGATACCCAAAATAGGACATCTCTCTTATCTATGAATACTGCTAATCTCGTACTTCCACACTCGCTTCATCTGCTTGGTGTCCGACTCGCTCTAAAAAACTCCTTATTCAGTCGTTTTTTATTCGCTCCCTGGATAAGATTCTTCATCGGTTTGAAGCCCTAGCACGAAATCTCTGATTTCGTAGCAGGTTCACTTGTGCCCTATGGGTATGTAAGGAATCTCCAAGAGAACGACTGAAAGGAAGTTCGATTGGTCAGATTCTACGGCCAAGTTCGCTTCGCTCATATTCACCGTGAAGACCGTTCATCTCGTACTTCCGCACTCGCTTCATCTGCTTGGTGTCCGACTCGCTCTAAAAAACTCCTTATTCAGTCGTTTTTTATTCGCTCCCTGG
>Ga0129315_1001048_pt1 | contig 13449 bp, 12 predicted proteins | sample Cm827metagenome_FD_94432 | JGI IMG/M metagenome (GOLD analysis project Ga0129315, IMG submission 94432) | Eastern black-and-white colobus group fecal microbial communities from Wisconsin, USA - Cm827 metagenome | ecosystem: Host-associated > Mammals > Digestive system > Large intestine > Fecal...
CACTGTGGTAATTGAACCCAAATCTGGCCGCTAATTAGGTGGCCGCTGAGTCTGGGCCAGGTGGCCGCTGAGACAGGGCCCCAGTGGCCGCTGGCCTGGGCAGAATGCACAGGACAGGAAAACATACGGGGCTGTCCTGTTTCGTCGCTCACAGGGCAAAAAATCCTCGATTTTCAACCCTTATCCTGACATAAATCAGTGCTGTCCGTCCGCTTGGGCTGATAGGCAGGACATCGGACTACATCAGCGCGGAAGCTCTGCTTGCAGTCATGGACGCAGCGGCGGCATACGTCGGCGTATTTGCGCCGTCCGTCTGCGTCGAGGAAGAAGTCCCATTCCTGCTTCCACTTCTTGCTCTTGCTCATAGGTCAAGCTCTCCCTTGTGCTTCTGCGGGGTGCAGCACTCCTTCTGCTTCTCTGCCTTGGCGGACTTGAGCCTGTCCATAATGGAGGCTTTTTCGCCATTCTCCGGGGCTTTCGCTTCGGGAGCTTTCTCTTCCTTCGGACCGTTGTTGATGATTCCGTCAATCATGCCGTAATCATCCTCCAGCGCCATCTCAGCCGCCTTGAGGTAGTTTTCCTTCTCAAGTGCTGCCATCCAGCCTTCCTTGCTCACGCCGAGCATTCCGCCCTTTGCTGCGTGATCGGCAATCTCCTTCTTGTCGAGGCAAAGCCCCTCCGTGTTATCGGAATAGAGACGGTAAACCTCACAGCCCTTTTCGAGTGCCTTTTCAGCCGCCTCCCGACCGGCAGGGAGAACGCCAGCCCATGCATAGCCGTAATCCTTCATGTCCTGCACGGAAAGCGCGGGGTCGGGCAGTTCCGGCACTTCCATGACTTCGAGCTTGAGAAGGTCAACCGTGTGATCGTCAAAGCCGTTGTAGACCTGATCGAGAACCAGCTTGCCGCGCTCATCCACGATGATACACGCGGCATCGTCCCCGTAAGCGTCATGCTCCATGAGGAAAAAGCTGTGACCGTCCACTTCCTTCTGGTCAATGGTGTGCCATGTGCCGACGTGACCGGAAACCGCCAGACCGGAGGTGTCGGCGTTCATCTCAAAGTCCTTCTGCTCCTTTTCCTCCTGCTTTCGCTGTTCCTCGCTGACCATGGGAATTGCAATAATCTTCTCTCCCAGCTTCGCAAACACCTCCGGCTGCTTGAAGAACTCCGCATACTTGAGTGCAAGATCGCCGGAGAGCGAACCGAAGCTGTCCTCCGTCAGACCGACCACCATGAACGTACCGGCAATGATGTCGTAGATTTCACCATCATTGTCACGAAGGGCGCGATTGAGCGGCAGACCTTCCAGTTTGCCTTCCTCATTTGCGATAACGGCAACCGGATCGTCGAAGGGGTAAATGGCTTCAATATAGCCGCCCACCTTCTCTTGCAGGGACTTGAGATCGCGCCCGATGTCCTCCATGTGCGGCTCTTTCCCCGGCTCCACCACCACAACGGTCATTCTGCCGTCCTGCTCCTGCGCTTCACTGGAGCCGGTGATCCGGTACTCGTCGGGAATGTCATCGAGATCGCCGCTGAACTCTCTGTCCCAGCGATTGCCGGTGCCTCGCACATAGGCGTTGTCGGTGAATCTGCCGCCCTCGTCCATACGGATGTCGGAGCCGAACCGCTCGTAGTCGATGTAGCTTGCCAGCGGTCCGAGATCCTGTTCGGAGTAGATACCGGCTTCATGGACATAGTAATAGCCGAGATCCGATTCGTCACGGATTCCCGGCATCACCTCGTAGCAGTCCAGATTGTAGGTCAGATTGATGAGATCGTCGATGTCGCTGACCTCATCACAGCCGCTCTCCATAATCGCCACAAGCTCTTCCTGCTCCCAAGAGGACAGATCTTCAATCCTTGCGGCAAGGTAGTTGAGCTTATCAAGGCTTTCATACTCACCGAGCATTTTCTGAACGCCGTAGATCGGGCATTCGTAGTCGGTGATAAACCATTCCTCATAGGGCTGACCGAACTCGTCCTTCGAGCCGATGCCGATCCGCTCAAAGACCTTCTTCATTTCCTTTTCGGTGGTGGGCAGTTTCACCCACTCACCGACCAGTTCACCCTCGTTGTACTTTCCGAGATTGGTGACAAAGGCTTCAAAATCTCCATCCAATACGGGCATAAGCGTCCTCCTTTCAGTCCTCCACCAAGCCATCCGGCATGATGGACAGATCCTTAAACTCTGCGTCGGTCAGCGTTTCGAGCTTCTGTACGGTCTTGTAGACCAGCTCTGCCATCTCATCGTCCAGCTCATTCAGCGGCAGGGACTTCATCTCAAAAATGAGTCTGCGGCGGCTGGACAGGTCAAAGCAGCACATCAGATTGGTTTCTTCCACGTTGAAATTGATTTTCTGCATATCAGAGTTCCATTTCCTTTCCTTTTGATTTTTGCGGTGCGGGTGTTCTTGTCGGCTGCGCCTTCTGCGCGGCTTTCAGCTTGTCGCGGATGGATTCACGGGCGGCGGGCTTTTCCTGCTGCTTCTTCGGGACGGTGCCGTAAATCTCAAGTCCGGCGTCCTCCACATAGCTGCGGATATACTGAACGCTCTCGGTGAAGCGGACGGGCTTGTTTTTATCCTCGATGTTGGTCAGCCTGACCTCATCGGCGGCATAGTCCACGGCGTCGATCCGGCATTTCAAGCCATCGACCTTGAGCGTCGCGCCCACCGGAATGAAATCCTCTTTCTTCAGTTCCTTGAAGGTCCTGCCATTCTTTGTGAGAAAGACGTCCGTGCCGGACTGCCAGAGCTTCTTTGAGGCGGCTACCCATGCGGTTTCGCGGAAGCCGGTCACGGGAATGGAGGGCTTGCCGTGTACCTTCTTTTGTAGGACCTTCGTGCCAAGCAGGGGCGCGGCTTTCTCCGCGTCTTTGCCGTACAGCTCAAAGTAGCCGTTCTGTGCAAAGCAGACCAGCGCGTCGGGATGCTCCCGCTTGACCGCTTCGTACTTTCTCAGCTCCGCAACCGGCAGCGGTTCCAGTGTCTCCGGGCGGTCAGCCTCCGGCAGCTTGTCGCGGGCTTTCTTCTGTGAAGCAAGCACCTCCGCAAGAGCCGCCTGGTCTTTGGGGATCGCCAGATAGGAGGACACTGCGCCATGCTCCCCAACCAGTGCCATAGCCTGTTGGAAGCTCGACCGCTGAGGTGCTTCCAGCGCATAGCCGTCCGCGAAGATAAGCCTGTCAAAAGCCGGTTCCACCGCCTTCCTTGCGGCATTCGCCGCCTGTTCCCGGTAGTTGACCTCGAATACGTCTCCGTACACCTTGCCCTTGCGCACCTCCTTCGGGACGATGACGCGGGCAATGCTCTCGTCATGGGTCTGCTCGGCGTAGAACCGATAGGTGTTGTGATCCCGCGTCCCCTGAATGAAGACCTGATTCTCTCTGAGACAGTGCGTTCCACACGGGCGGCAGAACCACATCAGCACCTTGTCCTCCGGTTCCTTGCTTTCCGCTGCGCGTCGAATGATGCGCTTGTCAGTGTCAAAGTCCTCTTTGAAGCTGTCTACATGGGAATCCACCAGCTTTTGCAGCTCCGCGATAATGTCCACATTCGTATGTTTCTTCTTCATAGGCGTCACTCCAATCCGACGTCGTGAGATTTCTGCTTTGCAGGGGCTTTCTTCTCCGGCTGGGACTTGGCAGCCGCCCTGAGCTGTTCGCGGATTGAAGGCTTTTCCTGCTTCACTTCCTGCGCCTTCTCCTTGCCGACATATTCAAGCGTCGGCATCAGCTCCCGGTAGCAGCCCTGCGTCTTTCTTGCGGCGTGACGGCGATGGATTTTGAACATCGGCTCACCGCTGCGGGTGACGGTATTGCCTTCGATTTTCACCTTGTACTGCGCCATCGTGCGGAAGGACTGCTCGGACGAGCGATAGGTAGACCTCATGCCGTCGTTGTGGTAGGCGATCTGCCCCTTGAGCGTATCCATGACCGCATCTTTGATCTTCTTTTCCTCCGGCGTCAGGCGATGGGGCTTTGGAGCGTCCTCTTTCTCCGGCAGCGGAGCGATGGGTGACTTAACCTCCACAGTCTGCACTTCAATAGAGGTGATCTCTCCCTTCTCCCATGCGACAACCTCAGGGTCACGCTCTTCCTGCTTCTCTGCGGCAATCTCCTGACGAAACTGCTGAATAAACAGATCCGTCAAGCCCGGATTGCACTTGTCCACAAGAAAACGTGCTGCATTTTCCGAGCATACTGAGACATCCTTTGCCCATTCTTTGCTCTCAGGTGTAATGCGCCCGTCGAAGTCCTTCTGCTGCACGGTGCTTGCAAGAACATACTGCACACGTTCGGGTGTAAACTGAACAAGGACTTCTTTCACCGCAGCTTCCGCGTTCAGGCGGTTGTCTTCGTAGTTTTTGCCGATTGCCGATTCAATGGCGTCACGACACTCCATATTTGCCTTGAAGGACGCACGGTACGCTTCCAGCTCTCCGGCTTCATAGGCATAATTTGCGGCTTCCCGGTAGATGGGAATATTTGCGTCTTTGAGCGGAGAAGGCTCGGTTACAGTCGAAGCTTCCGCTTCCTGCACGGAAGTCTGCTCTTTCTCGGCGGTCAGCACCTTGAGCTTTGCGTCGATGTTCTCAATCATCTCCGCTGCGGTTCTGCGGATGGTGTCCAGAGAGCCTTTCAGTTCCTTCGTTTCCTTGTCGGAAGACCAACCGGCGATGTAGCCGAAGGAGTAATCCGAGGTTTCAATGCCGTACCGCTGGCAGACGGTGTAGGCAACGCTCTCCGCCTCAACCTCCTTGGTCAGCCTGTCCTTCTTCTCTTCGGGAGAGGTGTTCACGTCCGGCTTGATCGCGTGGAGCTTGGCGTGGGCGATCTCGTGAATGGCGGTCTTCACCGTCTGAATCTCGCTCATGCCCTCCTGAATGGCGATGCGGCGGTCTTCCAGATGGTAGTAGCCGTGTGCGCTGCCGGGGATATTTTCAAAGGCGATGGGGACGGGAGATTCCTGCTTGAGAGCTTCAAAGAAGGCTTCGTAGTTCTCAACCGTGCCTTTCAGCTCATCCACCACGATGTCAGGAAGCTCCTTGCCGTCGGTCTGGGAAACGTCGAACACGCTGACCACCTTGAAGGCGGGGTGTGTGACCTCAACCGTCTCCGTGACCGGCTTGCCGTCCGCGTCCAGAATGGGCTTCTGGGTCTTCGGGTCGAGCTTTTCACACTCCACCTGTGCCTTGTAGGGGGCGGGCGCAAGGATTTTGATGCCCTTTTCGCCCTTCATGACCTGACGGTCGAAGTTGCGCTGCCATGCGGTGTAACCGGCAACGTAGGTTGCCTCCGGCTTCTGCATTGCAATGAGCAGGGTGTTGTTGAACGAGTAATTGTAAAATTTGGACATCGTGCGGAGGTATTCCTTATACCGTTCGGAGTCGAACAGCTCCTTGATGCCCTGTTCCAGCTTGTCCGTAATCTCTCGGACCTGCTGAGCGTTTCTGTTTTCTGCCATATCTGACCTCCAATCTTAGTTATTAGATATGGAAAACTCCGGCTGAGAGCTGCCCGGCAGACGGGCTTTGACCTCAGACGGAGTTTCCGTGCGTGTCAACCGGCGATGGAATACGTTGTCCTCATGTTCCCATTCTATGAGCCGGTCAAAGAGTTCCGGGTGATGCTCAACCATGTGCCGCAGCTCGGCGTCGCTTGCGTTCGGGCAGAACCAGCAGCCGTTTCTCCGGCAGTGTCCGTAGATCGGTGACAGAAGATTGTTTTCCTCGCAGAGCTTTCGGGCTTCTGCCTCCGTCACGCCGTACTTGTCGAGAAGGCTGACCTTGTGAATCCCATCCAGACGGGCAAGCCGCTTGGGTTCGTCTGCCGCAATGCCGACATAGCTCACCGTATCAGGAGAAAGCGCGGCGTTGTACTTGCGGATCGGGGGTACTTTGCAGTCACGGTTGACTGCGCACATTCCCGACCAGACAAAGCCGCGCTTTTTCCCTTCGTTGGGTCCGCGGGTGATGATGTGGTGGAACACATCGTCATAGGTCTTGTCGGCGCGCAGGATGGTAAACTTGATGCCAAGCTCCTTTTCGCAAAAAGGCTTGAGGCGGTCATAGATGAAGTCCCGGTGTTCCGGGACTTCACCACTCATTGTTTCATCGAACATGACCTCACTGAACACGGCTTCATCCAGTGGTTCATTGTGCTGTACAGCCAGCAGAAGGGTTGCAACACTATCCTTGCCTCCGCTGCAAGAGGCAACATATTTCGGGCGGTTCATCGGTCAAACTCCATCTTGAAGCTGACATACTTGCCGCCGCTGTCATCCAACCGGATAACCGCATCATAAAGCTGCGGCTTCTTCGGCGTATAGAGTCCTGTCACTCTGCACCAGCCCTTATCCAGCAGCTCCTTCGCAATCTTCTTGCTCAGTTTCTTTTTCTTGCTGGAAAAGAACTTGTTGTCTTCCCACAGGCAGAAATTGCATTCCCTTCTGGAACAATAGAAGTTGCCCTTGCCGACATAGACCGGAGAGCCGCAGCGGGGACATTTGCCGATAACCTCTCTGCCGCTGTCAAAACGCTGTGCCTCGGCGTCGGACAGGAAGGGATAGGCTTTCACAAGCTCTCCGGTCATTTGGACAATGCCCTTGAGGAAGGCGTCTGCGTCCGCGTTGCCGCGCTCAATCTGCATGAGGGTGTTTTCCCATTCCGCCGTCATGGAGGGAGAGGTGATCTGCTCCGGCAGAACGCAGACGAGATTGCAGCCGTCCTTTGTAGGGACAATGGACTTGCCCTTACGCTCTGCAAAGCCGGACTTCACCAGCTTCTCAATCACACCGGCGCGGGTGGCAGGGGTGCCGAGTCCTTTCTTCTCGGTGTCATCGTCAAACTGATCGTTTCCGGCAGTCTCCATCGCAGACAGGAGCGTGTCCTCGGTGTACTGCTTCGGAGGCGTCGTAAAATGCTCCGTCACACCGGAAGAAACGGCGTCCAGAACGTCATGCTCATGGATTTCAGGAAGCACCTTTTCCGGCTCATCCTTGTCCTTGCTTTTGAGGGAAGCCTTAAACTGTTGCCCAATGGCTTTCCAGCCGTCCTGAACAATCGTTTTGCCCTTGGTTTTGAACTCGTAGCCCTCACAGGAAAGCGTCACGGAGGTTTCATTGAAGATGTGCTTTTCTCCAACTGCACACAGGAGGCGCATCCCGACAAGATTGAGGATTTTCTGCTCAGACTGCGGGAGTGCGGAAATGTCCTGCTTTTCAAGCTGTACTGTGGGCAGAATGGCATGGTGGTCCGTGACCTTGGCGTTGTTCGTAATGCGGGCGATGTCCGGCGTAACCGCAAGTCCTTCAAAGAGCGGAAGCTGACGGCAGACGATGGAGATCACCTGACGGGCAGTGCCTTCCATGTCCTCGGTGATGAACTGGCTGTCCGTGCGCGGATAGGTCAGGAGCTTCTTTTCGTAGAGCGACTGCACCAGCTCAAGGGTCTGCTGCGCGGTAAAGCCGTAATAGCGGTTTGCTTCTCTCTGCAAGGTAGTCAGGTCATAAAGCCTCGGCGGGCTGACGGTTTTCGTTTCCGTTTTGAGAGAAGAAACGACGGCTTGCTTTTTCTCGCAAGCCGCCGCAATCGTCTTTGCCTCGTCTTCGGTTTTGACCTTTTCCAAATCGGCGGTCAGCCCGTCCCTGCCGATGTGGACGTTGAAATACTTCTCCTTCTGGAAGGCGGAGATTTTGCCGTCCCGTTCCACCAGCATTGCAAGGGTCGGCGTCTGCACCCGTCCGACCACCAGCTTTTTATGATAGAGGGTGGAGAACAGCCGCGTACCGTTGATGCCGACAATCCAGTCTGCCTTGGAGCGGCTGAGTGCCGCTTCATAGAGGCGGTCAAACTCCCTGCTGTCACGGAGATGGTTGAAGCCGTCCCGAATGGCGGAGTCCTCCAAAGAGCTGATCCACAGACGCTTGAACGGCTTCGTGCAACCGGCTTTGTTGTAAACCAGCCGGAAGATCAGTTCCCCCTCGCGTCCGGCGTCGGTTGCACAGACAAGCTCGGTGACACGCTTGTCCTTCATGAGAGAGGACAGCACCTTGAACTGCTGCGCTTTGTCCTTTGTGACCTCAAACATCCAGTTCTCCGGCACAATGGGCAGATCGTCGTACCGCCACTTGCCGTACCGTTCGTCATAGGAGCTGGCGTCTGCCAGCTCCACCAGATGCCCGAAGCACCACGAGACGATGTAGTTTCCGCCTTCCATGTAGCCGTCCTTTCGGGACGTTGCACCCAGTACCTTTGCGATAGACTGGGCGACACTGGGTTTCTCTGCGATGACTAAAATCAAGCCCCATCACCGTCCGTTTCCTCATCCTCCGCAATCTGCGGCTCTTCGTCCTCGTTGATATACGGCTCTTCCTCATAGCCTTCATCGTCGAAGAAGTCCAGATCCTCGTCCTTCTGCTTCCTTCCGCGAACGAATTTGAAGTAGTAATACGCCGCGCCGCCGATACCGACCACTGCAATTACGCCGATGATCATGCCGAGATTGCTGCTTTTCTTGGGTTGCTCGACCTCGGAGGTATCAGGCTCCGTAGAAGGGGCTTCCGTTTCAGCCGCCTTGCCGGTGCATTCGCTCATGTTGTTCTTGCAGACCGGGCAGGAGGTGTTGACCTTCCCGGCTTCGCATTTGTCGGTGCAGTTGCAGACCACGGCGGGAATATCCGCCTCGTCCAGCAGATCGGTCAGGTCGCGCTCATCCACAAGATTAAGAAAATAGGTCTTGTACTGTTCCTCGTCCTCATTGACCGGTGCATCATAGTCGATGACGATGTAGAAGGTGTTGCCGTTTTTCGTCTGAATGGTGATGAACTGCTTGTTGGTAGCCTTGTCATAGAGAAGATCGCGGATGAGGGCGTTGCCGTCCCCCGCAAAAGGCTCACCCGGCTCAATCTCAGGCGCGGGCGTGTCCTCCGGCTGGGTAGCCTCGGTGATGGGGAGATTCTGCTCCGTATCATCCGCATAGGCGAACGCCGTCACGGAGAAGCAGGACAGAACCATAACGCAGACCGCAAATACGGTCAGAAAACGAAAACGCTTAGTCATTCTCAGATACCTCCTGTTCGATGGATGCCGCCGCACGGGACGGCTTGCCGCGCTTCATGTCGGACAGGAACGCCATAATCTGCTCCTTGTCCATGCACAGAGCGCGGATGGTGTTGACGATTTCAAGGTTTTCCAGCTCCGTCTTCTTGTCGTAAAGCTCCTTGAGCAGGACTTCCAGCTCGTCCTTCTTCTTTTCTGCCTTCTCGATGTCCGAGAGGACCTTCTGATACTTGGGATTCATATATAACCTCCGTTCTTAATAGTTGGGTCTTCCGAAGGCGTAGAAATGCTGCTGCCAGTAGGAAGAGTTGATGGATGTGTACTGAATGGGATCGCCGCAGTGCAGCATGACCCCATCCCCGACATAAATGCCGACGTGGGACACGCCGGGCGTGTCGTAGGTGCCGACGAAGAAGATGAGATCACCGGGCTTTGCGTTTGCCTTGGAGACGGGAGTGCAGACGTTGTAAAGCCCCTGTGCGCCCAGCCTTCCGGTATTGACCAGTCCGCTGTTTGTCAGCACCCAGCTCACAAAGCCGGAGCAGTCAAAGGACGTGTTCGGATTTGAGCCGCCCCAGACATAGGGATAGCCGATATACTTCTCCGCTTCCTCAAGGAGCGCTGCAAAGGTTTCATCCGACAGATACGCGGGATTCACGTCATAGTCGGCGGGCGGATTGGTGATGTACTTGTCCACATAGCCGGAGCTTGGGAACAGATCCTCGCGGTTGCCCAGCACAGACATATACGTCGCATACATGGAAAGCTGATCCTGTGACATGGTGTAGACCGGCACATGGGAAAGATTGAAGTTTTCCAGCTTTACGTTGCAGATGTAGTAGCTGTACGGGACCTGAACGGTGTAGGTGTAGCTCTGCCGGTTTCCGTCTTCGTCGGTGTAGTAGCCCGTTCGCGTTTCGGTCCGGTAACGGGTTTCGACGATGACCTCTTCCGTGAGGATGTACTGCTTGTCGAAAAGCCGCTGCAAATCGCTCTGCACCTGATCCAGCGTGAACTCGCCCTCGTGGAGAGCCGAGAGGATGGAGATCAGCACATAGGGGTCATGCTCAATGTCATCCAGATCGAAGTGGTATTCGTCGTAGTCGTGGATGCTTTCGTAGGTGTCGAGATACCGCTGCAACTCCTGCTCCATTTGGCAATACTGCGCCTCCGCGCCCAGCATTGCGTCATCCTCACTGAGATAGGAGGACGCAATAATCGTTGAGCCGGTCTGCGAGAAAATCGAAGTGCATGAGCTGATACCGGCAGCAAGGAACACGAGAACCGCAACGCCCACGCCGATCCAGAGAAAGACCTTTTTGTTCTTCTTAAAGAACTCCTTGAGTTTGTCTCCAACCTTCTCACCGGCTTTCTTGCCGGTCTTGGAGGCGGCGTTCCCGGCGGTCTGCGTCCCGGCTTTTCGGGCGGCAGCGTACTCCTTTTTGATGCTCTGCTTCTGGTAATGCCGGTTCATGTTCTGCTTTTTCAGCTCCGGGTGTTCCTGCTGTGCGCGTTCGTAATTGAGCTTGGCGTCAGCAATTTCCGCCTTGTGTTCCAGCTTGGACACCTTCTCGTAGGGCTTATTCGCGCTCTTGTCCTTGTGGTGGCTGTAATGCCGGATTGCCGTCTCCGCGACAATCTCCGTTTTGTGCGCACCCTCAACGGCGGCGTTTTCCTTCTCCGCCTCATGAATCTTGCCGTGAACGGCAGAGCCGATGGTATCACCGACCTTACGGGCGGTCTTCTCGGTGCGGAAGGCAAGCTTGCTCTGCTGCTTGGGCTTTTTCAGCTCGTCCTCAAAGTGAAGGCGGGTTTTGCCCTTGCCGGATTCTTCGTCAAAGATGCGCTCTTTTTTAATAACCTTGTGCGTCGGCAGCTTCTCGCGGGCAGCGTCCAGCCTCTCGTGCGCCCTTTCGGATTTGCGCTCAAGCCGCTGAACTCTTGACGAAGATGGTTCTGCATCCGGCTTTGGTGCTTCCGCAGCCGTCTCAGCGGCTTTGGATAATACGGCGTCCGCGTCCGCATTCCTGACGGCAGAGGTCTTGCGCAGCTTGTGGGTGACTACCGTCTCCGCAATGATGGTGCCGGTGTGCTTCGGGACGCCGTGCTGCACCGGAGAAAGCGGCTTGAGAGGCGTATCTGCGGAGAAGGGCATTTCCTGTACCGTTTGGGGTGGAGCTTCCGGCGATTTTTCCTCTCTGACGAGCTTTTCCGTCTCCTGCTGAGAGTCCGCATTGCCGGACTGCTGCTCTTGAAACCGGCGCATCTGACGTTGCATCTGCACCTTTTTCTGCTCTGCCAAGGAAGGGACTTTGCTCTCCTGCGGCAGCTCGGAGGGTTTCACCAGTTCTGCGTCCTCAAGCCGTTCTGTGATACTTTTGCTCGTGCCTTCGGTCAGATTTTCCTCTACCGCGCCGTCACGGGTCATCTTCATGACCACCTTGTCGCGGGCTTTGAGTTCCGGTTCCTTTGTCATTAAATCTCACCTCCGATCCGCTTGTAGGCAAGCTCTGTGTATTCCGGGTTCAGCTCAATGCCGACATAGTGCCGGTCAAGCTGCTTTGCCACCATTCCCGTTGTGCCGCTTCCCATAAAGGGATCAAGCACAACGCCGCCTTCGGGACAACCGGCAAGCAGACAGGTTTCTACCAGCTTCGGCGGATAGGCGGCGTAGTGACCGCCCTTGAAGGGAACGGTGTTGATCACCCATACGTCGCGCTTGTTCCGCAGTGGGTTGATGTCGCTGTCCTTGATTTCTCCCCGCTCACGGGGAAGGTTGATCCGCTGCGCCTGAGGCTGACCGGGAACGGGCTTGCCGTATTTGTTCCCGCCCTTCATCCCGCGCTTCATGCGCTCGTAGGTGGCAGGGGCGATAGGCTCCGCAATCGCCTTGTGGTCAAAGAAATACTTCTTCGATTTGGAAAAGAGGAAAATATGCTCGTAGCACCTTGCACAGCGGTCCTTCACGCTTTCGGGCATGGGGTTCTCCTTCATCCAGATGATGTCGTTTCGCAGATACCAGCCGGAGTCGCGCAGCGCAAACGCCAGCATCCACGGAATGCCGATCATGTCCTTGGGCTTGCAGCCCTCAACCTTGTGGTTGAGAGCTACCGCCTGACCGGTTCTGCCGTTTGGGTTCTTGGGATCGACGTAGCCGCCCTGATTGCTCTTTCCGGCGTAGGTGTCCGAGATATTCAGCCAGAGCGTGCCGTCAGGACGCAGAACGCGCCTGACTTCGGTAAATACTTCGGTCAGGCGCGAGATATATTCTGCCGGTGTTGTCTCTCTGCCAATCTGGGCGTCCATACCGTAATCTCGCAGAGCGTAGTACGGCGGAGAGGTCACACAGCAATGAATGCTGTCCTCCGGCAGCGTCTTCAGGACCTCAAGACAGTTGCCGGTGTAAATCGTGTCAAGTTGTATGGTCTGTACCTCCTGTTCTTTGGATTGTGAGTGTCCATTGAAATGTAGCCTAATTATTTACGGAAGTTTTCAACGGAAGCTCTCAGTCGGAGAAATACTCGTCCGGCTCATAGTCCTCATCGTCAAGGGCATCGACGTCGATGTCATATACCTCAAACTCATCGTCCTCGTCCTCATGGATTACGTCGTACTCATCCGCCCAGCGGTCGAAGATTTCCTCCGCCTCCTTCGCAGCCCCACGGTAGAGGCTCAGGCGATTCTTCTCAAAGGCGGCAAAGGCAGGGACGAGCTTGCCCATCTCCTGAATGATCTCCATGTCGCGGGTGCGCATATCCGACACCATCTGAATCAGCTCGGACATGACCAGCAGATCGTCGATCATGGTTTCGTAGTCCTCCTTGGGAATGGTGACGGTATCTGCGTTCTCCGCTTCACGCTCACGGGCATGGAAGGTTTCGCGCACGTCCTTTGCCAGACCAAACACACAGTCACGGGCTTCGTCGAGAATGTCCAGCATACGGGAGGAGATCCAATCGGTGCAGTCCTCCAGTTCCTCGCGGACGTGGAGATAGGCGCGGTGATGCTTTTTCAGCTCCGCTTCCTCACGGATGAGGGCGATGAGGTCAGCGTTCATGTCGATGACCTCAAACAGCAGGTCAATCGGCTTGGTGACGCCGCCCAGCGTGGTATTGACGGGGACGTCGCGGTGCGCGGCGATGACGTTCTTGGCGTTCTCAAGGTTGAAATTCTTTTCCATATTCAAAATCCTCCTGTAGTTTAAGCAATTTCTTCGACACGGGTGGTCATGATGCGGTAGAGCTGGGTGTCCTTCGGGAAATCGTCCTTGAAGGGAACGATGGTCGAGCCGTAGAAGATCAAGCCTTCACCGGCATTGGAGTTGGTGATGTAGTTCTGCTGACTGGGCGAGATATTCAGAGCCTTCGAGAGAATCTGCCGGTC
>Ga0129315_1001049_pt1 | contig 13442 bp, 13 predicted proteins | sample Cm827metagenome_FD_94432 | JGI IMG/M metagenome (GOLD analysis project Ga0129315, IMG submission 94432) | Eastern black-and-white colobus group fecal microbial communities from Wisconsin, USA - Cm827 metagenome | ecosystem: Host-associated > Mammals > Digestive system > Large intestine > Fecal...
CCTCTCCATGCTCCGGGCGGGCGTCCCCGTCCAGCACGCCTATGAAGTGGTCCACATGGACCAGATCAAGGCGGGCGTGGCCGCTATGCAGGCCAAGGCCACGGAGAAGCAGGTGGTGGACGGCATCCGCGCCAAGGGCGCAAGGCCCCAGGAAAACGGCACGACCTCCCAGGGTGCATTTATCGTGAAGGATGATGTTTCCAAGCTGTCCAAGAGGGACCGCGCGGAGATCATCCGCAGAGCTGCACGGGGAGAGCACATCGAGTTTTAAGCCTCTCCCCAGAAGGGAGATTTTAACATGAACACCATCCGAAAATTCATTCTGCTGCCCGTCATGCTGAACCTGTTTGACGCAGTTATCAACAAGACGACCAGCAACGCCACCGGGAACGACCTTTCCGGCGAGATGAAAACCTTTTACTCCGACTATCTCATTGATATGGCGGAGCCGCTGCTGGTCCATGACCAGTTCGGACAGAAGCATCCCATCCCCAAGAATGGCGGTAAGACCATCGAGTTCCGCAAGTATGACCCCCTGCCCAAGGCCACCACGGCCCTGACCGAAGGTGTGACCCCGGAGGGCCAGAAGCTCAACATGGGCGTCATCACCGCGACTGTGGCGCAGTACGGCGGCTTCATCGAGCTGTCCGATATGCTGCTGCTTTCCGCCATCGACAACAACCTGGTGCAGGCCACCAAGCTGCTGGGCAGCCAGGCGGGCCGCACCCTGGACACCATCACCCGCGAGGTCCTGAACGGCGGCACCAACGTGCAGTACGCCGAGGGCCAGGTGGACAGCCGCGCCAACCTGTGCGGCGGCAGCACCACCGACAGCGAGAACCACTACCTGACCGTGGACGCCGTGCGCCGCGCCGTTCGTTATCTCAAGGTGATGAACGCGCCCAAGATCAACGGCTACTACGCGGGCATCATCCACCCGGATTGCTCCTACGACCTGATGTCTGACCCCAAGTGGGTGAACGTCAAGACCTACTCCGACCCCGACGGCATCTACGAGGGCGAGATCGGACGCATCGAGGGCGTCCGCTTCGTGGAGACCAGCGAGGCAAAGGTCTTTACCCATGCGGGCAAGGACTACGAGACCGGCACCACCAGCCAGGGCGTGACTACCCCCGAGGCATCCGCCCGTGACGTGTACTCCACCCTCATTCTGGGTGCGGACGCCTACGGCGTGACCGAGATCACCGGCGGCGGTCTCCAGCACATCGTGAAGCAGCTCGGCTCTGCCGGTACTGCCGACCCCCTGGACCAGCGCGCCACCGCAGGCTGGAAAGCCACCAAGGTGGCCGAGCGCCTGGTGGAGGCGTACATGGTCCGCATCGAGACCTGCTCCACCTTCAACAGCTAATCACCGGGGCCGCCTGCTTTACGGCGGGCGGCCCCACATTCTGACCAACAGGAGGTATTTACACTATGGCTGCCAAGAAAGAAGCTGCTGCCAATGAGCAGCAGGCCACCACACAGGCTACCCCCGCCGCCGAGGCGGAGGACATCATCGCCAAGGCCAAGGCGGAAGCTGCTGCCATTGTGGCAGAGGCCCAGGCCAAAGCCAAGGAGACCCTGGAGGCGGCAAAAGAGACCACCCCCGCCGCGCCCAAGCCGAACGACCTTGTGCCCATCCGTCTGTTCAAGGACAACGACAAGTACAAGGATGACGTTTTCGTGGCCGTCAATGGCCGCAGTTTCCAGATCAAGCGCGGCGAGACCGTGCAGGTGCCCGCCTATGTGGCGGAGGTCCTGGAGCAGAGCATGGCCCAGGACAACGCCACCGCAAACCTCATTGAGCGCGAGAGCAGCGCCTACGCTGCCGAGGCCAAGGCCCGCAACATCTAACTGAACAGGCACACCGCGAGACCCTAAAAGCGGCTGCGACACGGCGCGGCGAGGTATGGAGGGACCGACCCTTCCGCCCCGCCGCGCCTTTTATCATACAGAAAGGAGGTAGACCCCCTATGGACAGGACCATCAATGTGACCGTGACCGGCGAATTTGTCCGCAAGGACAGCAAGAACGCGGGCGTGCAGGGCGAGGCCAATGCGACCGGCCTGCACATCGTTATGAGCGATGACTGGGAGGCGTTCTCCAAGCGCATCATCTGGCGCAACGCCCTGGGCGAAAGCCCCGTGGCGGTGCTGCTGTACAACAGCGTGGAGGACCTGGTGGCAAAGAAGGACCCGCTGACCTTCGACACGGCCATTCCGGCGGAGCCGCTGGCCCTGGAGGGCTGGTGCAGCTTTACCATTGAGGGCTTCCGGGAGAGCGACCCCACCGCCGTTGCCATCACGGTGACGGACCATCTGCTGGTGAAGCCGAACGACGCCTACACCACGCCGAAAGAGCCGACGCCCACCCAGGCGCAGCAGCTCCAGACCCAGATCGACGGCATTGTACCCCAGGTGAGCACCCTGGTGGGAAACGCCATCGAGGCGCTGGAGCAGGCCGAGGAGGCCGTGAAGGTGTGGGAAGCCTATGACAGCGCAAAGACCTATCTGCCCCTCCAGAAGGTGAGCAGGCTGGGCAGCTCCTACATCTGCAAGGCAGCGTGCAAGGGCGTGGCCCCTGAGCTGGACGTGGCCGGAGGCGTGGAGGGTGCCCACTGGCTGCTTATCGCCTCCAAGGGCGACCAGGGAGAACAGGGCGCAGAGGGACCACAGGGCAAGACCGGCAAGCAGGGCATCCAGGGCGAGCGCGGACTGACCGGCGAGCGCGGCGTCCAGGGCATCCAAGGCATCCAGGGACCCCAGGGCGTGCAAGGCGCTGCTGGCCCGGTTGGACCCACGGGACCGGAAGGACCCCAGGGCGTGCAGGGGCCGCAAGGACCGCGCGGCATCGACGGCGTGGCCGTGCAGACGGCTGGCATGGTCAATTTCAGCGTGACCGACGAGGGGCATCTGCTGTGTACCTACACCGGCAACGAGGCCCCGGACTATTACATCAACGATGCAGGGCATCTATGCCTAAACATCTGACGGAAGGAGGAACCATCTATGCCTACCATTGATCTGGGCAAGGTTGTGGGTCCGCAGGGACCCCAGGGCGTGCAGGGTGCAAGAGGCCCGCAGGGCGCGACCGGCGCTCAAGGCCCGAAGGGAGAGCAGGGCATCCAGGGACCCCAGGGTGAGACCGGGGCCAAGGGCGCGACCGGCGCGACCGGCGCACAGGGACCCGCCGGTGCCGACGGCTCTACCCCTAACATCCAGGTGGGGACGACCACCACGCTGGCCGCCGGAAGTGCGGCCACGGTGAAGCGGCGGGCCGGAAGCCCGGACGCTGCCCCCATCTTCGACTTCGGCATCCCCAAGGGCGCGGACGCCGTAAACCCCGGCGACATGACCAAGGCGGTCTATGACCCCAAGGGCAAGGCCCAGGACATTTTTGCCTATGCAGACCAGAAAATGCCCAAGACGGGCGGCGCGTTCACCGGCGGCGTGTCCGGCGTGTCGCCCACCAGCGGCAGCACCAAGGGCTTCCGCAACATCTACTTCGGCAACGGCGCTCCCGCCTCCAGCCTGGGGGCCAACGGCGACGTTTACATCAACATCGGATAAGAGGAGGACACGAACATGATTAAAGCAGGCAATCACACCGTCAGCGACAAGGGCTTCACGGTGGTGACGGAGAACATCGGCGGGGTCCCCCGCCAGGCCGTGGTGGCAGAGCTGCCCGGCGGCATCAGCGACGAGGCCCTGGCCGCGTTCTGTGCCGGTCCCATCGAGGTGCTGGCCGAGGACGGAAGCACCACCGCGACCTACACCGGCCCCTTCCGCGTGGTCTCCCACGGGCTGAAACTGACCCGCACCAGCGAGGACAGCGACGTTGCCGCCCTGACGGCCCAGGTGGCGGAGCTGGAGGCCAAGCTGTCCCACGAGAAGAGCGAGAAGGAAAGCGCCCAGAGCGCCCTTGCACGCCTCAACGCACAGCTCTCCGCCCTCAAGACGACCCTGGAGGCCAGGGACGAGGACCAGGCCGTGTCTGACGCTCCCGTGGAGGCCACGGATGAAGCGAGCGGCGTGTAAGGACTGGGCAGAGGCTTCCTGCCTGATCTCCAACCTCCTGGCCGAACTGGAGCAGCCCTGCCGGATGTGCCGGGAGAACAACCTGGTACTGACCGGGCGCTCCCCTACCGGCGAGACCGTGACCATCCGGCTGGGGCCTGACCTGGTGCTGGAGGCCGAGGGCTGCGACGACCTGCTGGAAGCGGCCAGAAAGCGAGGGTGCCCTGATGGCTGACAGACAGGCCGATGACTTCAAACTGGGCAACAAGGCGGCTGATATGTGGCTTTACACGGCAGACGCTTGCGCCAACGAGAAGGTCATCCCCAAGAAATACCGCTACACCACCGGCACGGCCCTGATGAACGGCGCGGAGGCCATCTGCTCGTGCATTGAGGGCGCAAACCTCATTGACCTGCGGGAGAGACCGGCGGAGCGGCTGGCAATGCAGCGGGAGGCCCTTTGCGAGTGCAAGAAGCTGGAGCGGAAGATACTGCGGATGGCAGAAAGCAAGCAATACCCCGGCGTGAGCGGCCAAAAGGCTGCGACCTGGAGCAAAGCGGTGATGACGGTGCGCTATATGTGCGCCGCCTGGTACGAGAAGGACCGGAGCCGCGCCGCCCCGCTCTGATGGAATTACCGTGTACAAGTAGCCCTTGCGGCGAAAGCAGAGGCCCATCATCAAAGGAGGCTATATCCCGTCGTCCGTGGACATGAACACGGGGGATAAACACATGGCACCGACGCTGCCAGGCTCGCTACCGGGGAAAGCCCCGGACACCTCCGGCGGAGGGAGATACTGGCCGCTATCAGCGATGCCGGACCTGCGCTCCACCATCCGAAAACCAAGCAAGGATGTGTGATATGACCTATCAGGAACTATGCTCCTTTGACACCCTATGGGCGGCCTACCACCGGGCCAGACGGTGCAAGAGGAACAAAAAGAGTACGGCACCCTTCGAGTACAGCGCAATCGAGGAGCTGCTGATACTCTCAAAATCACTTTTGCAGGGGACGCACCAGCCGGACCCGCTGGACGCGTTTTTCATCTACGAACCCAAGAAGCGGCTTATCCAGGCCCCGACGTTCCGGGACAAGGTGGTACAGCACGCGCTGACGGACTGCATCGTTTACAACGAGCTGGCCCGGAGCTTTACGCTGAATACCTACGCGGCCCAGTACGGCAAGGGGACCCACTATGGGCTGGAGACGCTGAAACGGCACATGAGGACCTATTTCCTGCGGCGGAAGGGCGCGGACGAGGCGGCACGCAAGGCCGCCGGTCTGCCCCACCGGCCCATGGAGGAATGGGACTACGCCGAGGGCTGGGTCATCAAGGGCGACATCCGCCACTTCTTCCAGAGCATCGACCACCGGCGGCTCAAGGCCGCGCTGGAACCCCGGTTTCCCGACCCGGACATCCGGGCGCTGATGTGGCGATACATCGACGCCGTGGACGTGGGCCTGGCCCTGGGGCACCAGACGAGCCACATCTACGCGGTGTTCTACGTCAGTTCCTTCATGCACTATGTGGGCGAGAAGCTGCACCTGCCGCTGGCGGGGATGTATATGGACGACTGGTATGTGATCTGCCCGGATAAAGCGACAGCGGTTGAGGCTCTGCGCCTTGCAAGGCTTGAATTTGCCAAGCTGGGCCTGGAGCTGAACGACAAGACCAACATCTTTCCCTTGCAAAACGGCATCGACTTCTGCGGTTTCCACACCTATCTTTCCCGGACGGGCCAGGTGGTCAGCAAGCTGCGTTACTCCTCCATCAAGCGGATGAAACGACGCATCCGGCTATGGGAGAAGCAGTACGCAGCGGGCGAGGTATCGCGGGAGAAAATCATGGAGAGCTTTACCGCCTGGGAGGCGCACGCCAAACACGGCGACACAAAGCAACTCCGCAGAGAAATGCGGTCCAGGTTGTTGATGGCTCTGGACCGCGCAGACGAGGCCAGACGGGCGGCGGGCATCCCCGCTGCCCGGCCTGGACCTGACGAAAGGAGAACGAAACGATATGGGACAGTTACTTTCCAATCTGGCAAACGGCAGCCTGGTGAAGCTGGGCGAGAACACCAAGCCCACCAAGTTCATCAAGCTGGACAATGACCACTACGGCACCGGCACAGGCGTGACCCTTATCCGCAAGGATGCTTTCAGCGAAATCGCGTGGAACGCCTCTGACAGCAACGGCTATAAAAACCGTTACTTCGGCTGCACCCTGGACAACTTCTGCGACGGCATCTGGCCGCTGAAACTGGACGAGAAAATCCGGGAGTGCCTGGTCCCCGTCCCCATTGTGGTGGCGGAGGGCAACCAGGTGGCGACGCTGCACACGATCTACCGAAAGGGCTTTGCCCTCTCCTGCACGGAGGCGGGCGTGAGCGGCTGGCAGACGGAGGGCACGGCGTTCAGCTATTTCTCGGACAACGCAAAGCGCATCGCCTATCTGGACGAGACGGCGACTGCCGTCCTCTGGGGCCTGCGCTCCCCGTACTCGAGTGCCAGCTACGCGTACTTCATCGGCACCGACGGCACCGTGTACCGCGACTACGTGTGCAACGCCTACTTCGCGCCCCGCCCCGCTTTTAATCTCAAATCTTCTATCGTTGTATCTGACAGCACAGACAGCGATGGTTGCTATACGGTTGAGAGCGTACCGGGCAATGACGGCGGGCTGTATGTGAAGAACAACGGCCTGTGGGTCCGCGCGGTGTAAGAGAAGCACCCAGAAAGCCGGGCGGCGGCGTGCCGCTGCCCGGCAAATTCTATGAGAGGAGGCGGCGGTATGCCGAGCATCAATGAAGTTATCGAACGGGTGAACCGGGCGAGGCCGGACGCCATCGACGACGAGACCAAGGCGGCGTGGCTGCTGGAGCTGGACGGACAGCTCTACCGGGAGACCATCCTGCGGCACCAGCTCACGAGCGGGCGCGGGGCCAAGGGACCCGTCGCCGTCTGTCCCACCTGCGGCGGGACGGAAATCACCTATGACCGGGTGATGGACAGCAACCTGTGTCCGGCGTGCGGCTGGACCGACCTGCCGGACTTTCCCAAGGCGTTCCCGGAGGACGGGGACAAGCCCCTGCTGGTGGAGGCCCCCTACGACGGGCTGTACGACCTGTACCTTATGAGCAAGGTGGACTTCTACAACCGGGAGGCCGACAACTACAACAACTCCGCCCTGGCGTACAACGCAGCGCTGGACGAATGGCGGAAACAGTATCACCGCAGGCACCTGCCCATCGGCGGCGGGGGTCTGACGGGTCTATTTTAGGAGGAGGGGCGAGATGAACCTGCCATACATGACGGCGGCGACCGGCAAGAACCGCAAGCAGATCATCGCCTTTGCCGGGCTGAACTACGGCCAGGGGGCCGGGGACGGCGAGCTGGCAGAGAGCTGGGGCCTCTCCTCCGCCCGCTTCCCGTGCCTCAGTCAGCGGGACGGGCGCAAGACCGCCGGGACCTACACCAGCCCCACGGGGCTGTACGCACGGGGGAAGCTGTGCGTGGTGGACGGGACCGACTTTCTCTATGACGGCAAGGTGGTGGGTCATGTGACTGCGGGCGAAAAGCAGTTTGCCACCATCAACACCAAAATCGTCATTTTCCCCGATAAGGTCTACTACGACACGGAGGCAGAGACGTTCGGGATGCTGGCGGCGGAATACCCCGGCTTCTCCGGCGACGTGACCTTCACGGCCAACACCCTGACCGTGCCGGAGCAGAGCTACATCGACCAGGCGGCGGAAAACGCAGAGACCAAGGGCAGCGTGGCCGCCGACACATCCATCACCGCCTACACCGGGGCCAGCGTGGACAAGACCACGGGAGCGCTGACTATGAGCGGCGGGACCGCAGGGACCCCGGACAAGCTCAAGGCGGGCGATTACATTCAATACGACTGCGACAGCTCCAAGGAGTACATGGTGGTACAGAGCAGCGCAAAGCAGAGCGACGGGACCTACCAGATCACCTATCTGCTGCACACGGCGGCGCTGCACAAATACCCAGGCTTCGACGAGCTTTTCAAGGCCGGAGACGCAATCGAAATCTCCGGCTGTACGACCTGCGCCGCGAACAATGGCAGCCACATCATCCGCTCCCTGGAGGCGCGGAAGCTGACCTTCACCAAGGACATCTTCACCAAGACCGGCGTGGAGGCCGGGACGGTGATGCTTGAGCGGAAGGTGCCGGACCTGACGTGCATCTGCGAGTGCGATAACCGCATCTGGGGCGCGGAGGGCAAGACCATCTACGCCAGCGCCCTGGGCGACCCGACCAACTTCTACGTCTACGACGGGGTGTCCACGGACAGCTACGCCGTGGCCGTGGGCACGGAGGGCGAGTTCACCGGGTGCATCGCCTACTCCAGCACGGTGCTGTTCTGGAAAGAGAATTGCCTGCACAAGGTCCTGGGCAGCTATCCGGCGCAGTATGAAATCTACACCTACACGGTGCCCGGCATCCAGAAGGGCAGCGAGAAGTCCCTGGCCGTCATCAACGAGACGCTGTTCTACAAGGGCCGCAACGGCGTGTACGCCTACTCCGGCGGGACCCCGGAGCTGCTGACGGAGAACTTCGGGACCCGGCGTTTCTTCGACGCGGTGGGCGGAACGGACGGCGAGCGCTACTACATCTCCATGCGGACGGAGAAGGGCGACTGGGAGCTGTACGTCTTTGATACGCTGCGGGCCATCTGGCTGCGGGAGGACGCAACCCACGCGCTGGACTGGGCCTATCTGGACGGGACGCTCTACTTCCTGGACGGGGCCACGGGCAAGCTGATGACAACCGGGCAGGACTACTCCGAGGAGGGCCTGGTGAACTGGAGCGCAACGCTGTGCCAGATGGACGAGACGAGCCACGGGCGCAAGTGCTATTCCAAGCTGTACCTGCGGGCGGACCTGGAGGCTGGGGCCTGGCTCAAGGTGGAGATCAGCACGGACGGAAAGCCCTTCCGACAGGTGTTCTCCACCCACAACGAGCGGGCCAAGACCCTGCAAGTCCCCATCCTGCCGGTGCGGTGCGACAACTTCCGCATCCGGCTGTCCGGCAAGGGCGGATGCCTGGTCAAGAGCATCATCCGGGAGTTCGCCCTGGGCAGCGAATATTAAGGGGGGTGACAGGGCATGGCAACCACCCTCCCCGGCTCCCCTCCTTCGTTTGACCGCAACGACGTGAACGGGACCGTAAAATCTCTGTGCAACTACACCAGAAACCTGCAAGAAAATCTGGACTTCATGCTGGGGCAGCTTCAAAAGAGCATGACCGCTATACAGACCAGTGTGGAGGGGCTGAACAGCAAGGTCTCCGGCCTGCAAACCACCCTCTCCGGGGTGCAGCAGAGCGTGAGCACACTGGGCAGCGAGTACAACAAGCTGGCAGCCCGCGTGACGGCGCTGGAGCAGAAAACCAACTGAAAGAGGAGGTAATCCGACATGGCAAAACCCGATATGTCCAGGAACAAAGACCTGGCGGGCAAGACCGTCTCCAAGGGCGGCTACAACATCAGCTATAACGAGAACGGCTATGCCACCAGCGCCATCAAGACCGGGAGCAAGACCGGCAAGGCCGCCGCGCCCAGCGCCGACACGGTGAGCGGCGGCGGCAGCGACCGGGGCAGCTACGGCGGCAGCGTATATGACCAGGAGCATTTTTCCGATGACGAGCTGCGGAGCGCGGCGGAGGTCCGGGCGGCAGCGGCGGCAGGCAAAACGACCTGGGCAGACGCCCACGACTATGTGGAGCGCATCCGCAGCAACTACGGCTATTCCGGCGACAGCGACGGCAGCCGCTACATCCCCTTGGAGATGGGCGGCGGCGGACGAGGAAACGGAGGCGGCGGCTTCTCCTACGAGGCGGCCCCCACCTACACCAGCCGCTACCAGAGCCAGATCGACGACCTGACCCGCCAAATCCTTAACCGGGAGGCGTTCAGCTACGACCCGGAGAAGGACCCCACCTATCAGCAGTACAAGGAGAGCTACACGCGCAGCGGCGAGCGGGCGATGCAGGACACCCTGGGGCAGGTCAGCGCCCGCACGGGCGGCCTTGCAAGCAGCTACGCGGGCAGCGCGGCGCAGCAGACCTATGACAACTACATGGGGGCGCTGGCCGATAAAATCCCAGAGTTGAAACAGCTTGCCTACTCCATGTACCAGGACGAGGGCAACACCCAGCGGGCGAACCTGGAAATGCTGGTGGCCCTGGAGCAGGGCGACTATGCCAAATACGCCGACCTTCTGGCCCAGTACAACACGGACCGGAACTTCGATTACGGCGTGCATCGGGACAATATCAGCGACGAGCGCTACAACAACGAGTGGAACTACTCCGTGGGCCGGGACCAGATCGCGGACAAGCGGTACGAGGACGAGACCGCCTACAACCGGGAGACCTACAAGGACGAGACGGAGTACAACCGGGCGCTGGCAAAGGCCCAGACCCTTGCGGCGGGCGGCGACTTCTCCGGCTACAAGGCCCTGGGGTACTCCGATACGGAGATCGCAAGCCTCAAGAGCGCATACAACAAGGCACAGGCATCCGTTCGCTCCGGCGGTGGGTCCTCCAGAGGCGGCAGCTCCGGCGGAAGCAAGAGAGGCGGCTCAAGCGCCAGCGAGGACGTGTACGCAGGAATGTACAAGGCGGGCATCCGCAGCGAGGGCGACGCATACGCCTGGCTGCTGTCCGCCGGGTACAACACCACCCAGGCCGGAAAGCTGGCCGGGTATTACGCCGACTGGATGAAGAACCAGGGCGGCAGCGGAGACAGCGGCAGCGGTGGAAAGACGAGCCTGGACTGGGACCAGGACGAGGGCATCTTCACCTGGAACGGGCGCAGCTATTCCAGCGTGGAACAGCTTCTTAATGAAATCAGCCAGGCGGGCCTCACCGACAGCGAACTGGCAACGCTCAAGCGTAAGTTTAAGCTGTTCGGTTTTGACCTTTCGTAAGGAGGGAGTAGATTATGGCTTTGACCTTAAAGCAGACCGGGACCGGGAAAACCTGGACCAGCGGCAGCAGAAAGCAGGAGGAGAACAAGCAGACGACCGGGGCGAATACCGCCCCGGCTGCTGCGCCGTCCGCCGCCCCCGCCAGGAGGACGCAGACCTGGCAGGCTGGCGGGCTGACCTTAAAGCGGGAAAACGCAGAACCGCCTACCGTGCCGCAGGTCACGGCGGAAAAGCCTGTGGAGAAGCGGAGCTTCTTCTCCCGTCTGGGAGACACCATCCGAGGCGGGGCCAAGGGGTCCCTGGCCTCCAACAGCAACGCCATGAGCACCTTCTACGCCATGGGCCAGGGCGGACGCGACGCGCAGAACCGGGAGTACCTGGCGGAATATTCCCACAACCTGGAGCGGGCCAAACTGGACATGGACGCCATGCTGGCGGAAAACAAGGAAAAGCCCGGAAGCTGGAACGAACGGGACATCCAGAGCCAGCAGTACATCATCGACGACTGGCAGCGGAAGTACGACGCAATGGCAAAAGTGCTGGACGAGCAGGTGCAGCAGAAAGCGACCCAGGCCAGCTATGAACTGGCGGACGACATCCAGCAGTCCTCTGCCCAGGACATTGAGCGGGCCAAGGAAGGGCTGGGCGGCGTAGGCCGCGTGCTGGTGGACGCAGGCGCTTCCATGACCCAGACAACGCTCGACACAGCGGCCAACGCCCTGCTGGGAACACCGGGCAGCATGGGCGCTTTTGCCATGCGTGCGTTCGGAGGCGGGACGCAGCAGGCACGGCAGGACAACCCAAACTCCACCCTGGAACAGCAGGTGCTCTACGGCACGGCCTCTGCCGCAAAGGAAGTCTTTACGGAGAAGATGTTCAACATCGCCCTACCGTTCAGCCATGCCTATGGCGGCGGCGCATTGGACGACGCCGTGGAGCGGGGCATCCGCTCCGCTGTGAACCGCTTTGCGAAAACGGACGCGGGCAAGCGTGTGCTGGGCGGTGCGCTGACCTTCGGGGCCGGAGCGGTGAGCGAGGGTCTGGAGGAGTTCATCGGAGACTGGATGGAATGGCAGATGCCCCGCATCTACGGCGGAGATGTAGCGAGCGCCGGGGAAACGCTGGAGAACTCTCTGTATGATTTCCTTGTGGGCGCGACCTCCGGCATGATGGGCGGCGTTATCACCCCGGCGACCTACCACTACAACGTGGGCGAAACCAACGCCCAGCAGGAAGCCACCGCCCCCGCCCCACAGGCAGAACCGGCGGGCCAGGCCCCTGCTACCAATGAGCTGCTGGCCCAAGCGGCGAAGCAGGCAAGCCAGAACGGGCACGCCAACGGGAAGATGGCGGACCGTATTCTGGCGGACCAGGATGCCATGGCATCCCTGGAGCAGGCGGCGGGCCAGGTGGTGCAGGACGGCATGACCAAGAGCCAGCAGCGCAAGGCCGTCAAGAGCGCCGTGGAGACCCTTGCAAGGACGCAGAGCGACGTTTCTGCAAACACGAGGGAAACTACCCCCTCCGCGACGGAAACCCAGCAGACGGCCACACAGGAGACTGTTCGCCCTGCCGTGCAGGTGGAGCAGCAGCGCCCTGCGGCGCAGCAAGCGTATGACATCCGCCGCGTGCGGGACGCTGCGGCCAGTCTGGGCGAGAACGGGGCCAAGGCCCTCTCTGCCAGCTACGACGGCAGCGTGCGGGCCGACGACTACTACGCAGGCTTCGCCTCCTACTACGAGGCGGGCATCAACGGCGCAGACATGGCAAAGGTGGACAGCGACTACGGCAGCCGCCTGACGGAGGCCCAGCGCTTCGCGGCCTACTCCGCCGGTCAAAACGACGCCGCCCTTTCCCTCCAGCGTGAACAGCAGGCGGCCAAGTATGCCAAGGTGGCCGGGGAGGACAGCGGCCTCGTGTATGATGACTTCGTGAAGCAGGCCGTGGAGAGCGGCAGGACCGTGACGGACATAAACGGTGAGAACCGCGTCTATCTGACCGCCGAGACGGCGGCCAAGGTCAACAGCGTCGCCAAGGCCCTGGGCGTGCGGGTACAATTCGTGGACAGCGTGCGCGGCGGAACGGCCAACGCCCAGATCAGCGGCAGCACGGTGCTGGTGGAACGGAACAATCCTAACCCTGTTCTTGCTATCGTGGGCCACGAGATGACCCACCGGATGCAGGAGCTTGCCCCCACGGAGTACCGGACGTTCCGCGACATCGTGGCGCAGGAGGAACGGGGCAGCATCCAGAAGCGCATCGACACCTACGCTGCCCAGGGCGTGGAGTTGACCTATGAGCAGGCCATGGACGAGGTGGCGGCGGACTATGCGGGCCGCCTCATTGACGACGGCAAGGTGCTGGATGACTTCATCGAGCGGCACCGGGATGACCGGACGCTGCTGCAAAAGGTCCGGGACGCTATCCGCTCCCTCATTGATAAGCTGACTGGGGCCGAGAAGAAAAAGG
>Ga0129315_1001051_pt1 | contig 13394 bp, 9 predicted proteins | sample Cm827metagenome_FD_94432 | JGI IMG/M metagenome (GOLD analysis project Ga0129315, IMG submission 94432) | Eastern black-and-white colobus group fecal microbial communities from Wisconsin, USA - Cm827 metagenome | ecosystem: Host-associated > Mammals > Digestive system > Large intestine > Fecal...
CGGGTGATGCTATTGCAGTGTTTTCACTACGATTTCACTACGATAAAGGATGAGATGCTGGAAACCTCCTGTTTTTCAATGTTTTTTAAAATAGGTGAGTTTCGATTCCCATCACCCGCTTATATGTGTCCATAGCTCAGCTGGATAGAGCAACGGCCTTCTAAGCCGTGGGTCGGGGGTTCGAATCCCTTTGGGCACATTTGAGAGATGGATGAAACCTTTCTCACATATGGTGGGTATGGCGCAGTTGGTTAGCGCGCCAGATTGTGGCTCTGGAGGCCGAGGGTTCGAGTCCCTCTATCCACCTTACCCGGGGTTGTCCCAGGGGACAAGCTTGGTGAGGAACCGGTAGAGTACGGTTCATTTAATGGGCTATCGCCAAGCGGTAAGGCACAGGGTTTTGATCCCTGCATTCGCTGGTTCGAATCCAGCTAGCCCAGCTTATAAATATGGGCCACTAGCTCAGGTGGTAGAGCACTTGACTTTTAATCAAGTTGTCCCGGGTTCGAGTCCCGGGTGGCTCATTATATTTTATCTATTCCGGCGCCACGTATGTAGCGCCGTTTGTCATGCAGAGCACTTAGCGAAACCGAGCTGAAAGCGAAGGTTGAGCTTAGTGCGAACGGTACCTGTACACTTAATGAGAACGAGCGGAGCGAAGTACGAATTTAGTGAAACGGGTCCATGTAGAATATTTAGTGAAAGCAAGCCGAAGGAGAGAGGACTTCCATGGAACAGAAAGAAAATAAGATGGGTGTGATGCCTGTCGACAAGCTTTTAATCAGTATGTCCCTGCCAATGATGATTTCCATGCTGGTGCAGGCACTTTATAACATTGTAGACAGTATCTTTGTATCAAGAATTGATGAAAATGCCCTGACAGCGGTTTCGCTGGCATTCCCACTGCAGACATTGATGATTGCAATGGGAACCGGTACCGGTGTCGGAATCAATGCACTGTTATCAAAGGCTCTTGGCGAGAAGGACTTTGATAAGGCAGATAAGGCTGCAGAGAACGGTGTTTTCCTTGCTCTGATCAATTATGTGGTATTCTGCCTGATCGGTATTTTCTTAACGAAGCCTTTTTATTTAAGTCAGACCAGGGATCCGCAGATCATAGAGTATGGGGTACAATATTTGAGGATCGTGTGCTGCTGTTCCTTTGGTATGTATGCACAGTTTGTATTTGAGCGGCTCCTGCAGTCTACCGGAAAAACAGTTTATACCATGATTACACAGAGCCTTGGGGCAGTGATTAATATCGTTCTGGATCCGATTTTTATTTTCGGATATTTCGGTGTACCCAGAATGGGCGTTGCCGGTGCGGCGGTTGCTACTGTTATTGGACAGATCGTTGCAGGGACGGCTGCCTGCATCATTAACCTTAAAGCCAACACGGAAATTCATTTTCGGATTAAGGGATTCCGTCCGGATGGAAAAATCATCGGATTGATTTATGAAGTAGGTATTCCTTCTATTATTATGCAGTCGATTGGATCGGTTATGACCTATGGCATGAATAAGATTCTGCTTGGATTCAGTTCTACCGCAGCGGCAGTGTTCGGTGTATACTTCAAGCTCCAGAGCTTCATCTTTATGCCGGTATTTGGACTGAATAACGGCATGGTACCGATTATTGCGTATAATTATGGTGCGGGCAAGAGGGAACGGATGATGAAGACCTTAAAGCTCAGCATTCTGTATGCAGTGATTCTGATGCTGATCGGATTCCTTGTATTCCAGGTTATGCCGGACAGCCTGCTGGGACTGTTCGATGCGTCAGAAACGATGCTTGCGATCGGTCGTCCGGCACTCCGGATTATCAGCATCAGCTTTCTGCTTGCAGGCTTTTCCATTGTGTGCGGTTCGATGTTTCAGGCTCTTGGAAACGGTGTGTACAGCATGCTGGTATCCATTGCCAGACAGCTGATTGTACTGCTTCCTGTAGCATATCTGCTTTCGAGGACAGGAAATATTGACATGGTATGGTGGGCATACCCGATTGCAGAACTCGTATCCGGTGGACTAACCATATTTTTCCTTGTAAGGATTTACAGGAATGTGATTGTTCATATCTGTGAACCGGAGAATGAGATCGTTACAAGATAGTCAATCTGTACAATCCGGCAGCTTATGAATGGGCATGGCTGAACTGTAACAGATAGTCCGGGGATAGTTAATAATTGCGATCCTGAGATGGTTTAAAAATTGAGATTGACAGGAATCTGATGGAATGATAACATAATAAAGTTCCATCAGTTATACGCGGGTGTGGCGGAATTGGCAGACGCGCTAGATTTAGGTTCTAGTGTCCCCGACGTGCAGGTTCAAGTCCTGTCACCCGCATGAAAAAGTCTAGTGTTTACTAGGCTTTTTATTTTTTTGTGTTGCATTTCGTGTTGCATATACTGGTAAAAACATCATTTGTATGCTTATTGATCGTCTTAGATTGATCTGATAAAGCATGTCTGTATGGAAGAAAGGCATTTACCCTGATGTTTTGGTGATATGAAATACATGAGACCTATTTGACGAAAGGCACATAATATAGTATTCTTAAAATAATAGAGCTGGTTAGTTACTGCTCATACAGCAGCCGGGCACCTGCAGTCATACGGCGCAGGAACAGGCTTCAGGAATGGACAGTAATAACAATTGGGAGGTATGGGTATGATTTCAAAAATTTTGGGGAATTATCTTATCAGTAAGGGGAAGATTACATCGGAGCAGTTAGACGATGTAATAGAAGAAATTACCAGGGTTCGTGTGAAGTTAGGACTGATTGCGGTAGCAGAAGGGATGATTACGCAGGAACAGGCAGATAAGATCAATCGTCTGCAGGCAGTGATGGACAAGCGTTTTGGTGATATTGCGGTTATTAAGGGGTATCTGACGGAGAAGCAGGTGGACGAGCTGCTGAGACTTCAGGGAAACCCGTATCTTGCATTTGCACAGGCTCTTGAGAATCTGAACCTGATGAAGATTACAGAGCTTGACGATATTATGAGAGAATATCAGGCAGAGAATGAATTTACGAACTCCAGTATGGAGGACTTAAAGAGTGATGATGTGGATCGCGTATTACCGCTGTTTTTACCGACAGATGCAGCAGAGTATCTGGATATGGCAGGGGTGGTACTCCGTACGATGATGCGTTGTGTTGATAATAATGTCATGCCAATGAAGGCATATTTTGATAAACAGTACCTTGCAGATAACGGTGCAATGCAGCTTGTAGAGGGCGAGAGGCCGGTTACCTGTGCTTTCGCGGGAAACGGTCAGGCACTTTTGCCGATTGCCTCCTGTTTCGGACGTGAAGCGTTTGAAAAGGTGGATGAGGACGCTCTGGATGCTGTGGCAGAGCTGATTAACTGTATAAATGGTCTGTATGCATCGGATATGAGCCAGCAGAGAATTGAAATGGAATTATGTCCTCCGGAATTTTCCGATTCCATCAGTGGATTTTACAGCGGGAAGATGCTGGTACTTCCACTCGAAGTATGTGGAGAGACCATACGGGTGCTTATTACCATAGGCGACAGCCTTGAAATGCGATAGAGAAAACAGGAGGAGAATAAGAAATGGGAAAGATACTGATCGTAGATGACTCCAGGACATCCCGTAAGATGTTGAGAGAGATTTTGGAGGGCATGGGACATGAAATTGCCGGGGAGGCCACGAACGGTGAGGAAGGCTATGTCATGTATAAGGAACTCAATCCGGATCTTGTAACGCTGGATATTACCATGCCGAAGATGGATGGTATTGAAGCCCTGATGCTGATTAAGAAGTATAACGAGAATGCAGAGGCAGTAATGATTACAGCAGCAGGACAGAAGGAGAAGATGATTCAGGCAGTAAGATACGGAGCATCCGAATTTATCACGAAGCCTTATGAAAGTGATGAGGTGGAGCGTATTATTGCACAGATTCTGGATTGATTTTTCACAGGAAACAAAAGGAAAGATCCATAAGATCTTTCCTTTTTAGCAAAAAGGGAGCAGAAAGCAGATGGAACTATCAGGATTCAGTCAGATTCCGGTGTGGCTCAGAGAATTGCGGGAATTGAATATGCTGTCAGTAACGATCCGGCTTCTGCTTGCACTTCTTTCAGGAACCCTGATCGGAATTGACCGCGGAATGAAGCGGCGTGGCGCCGGAATTAAAACGCATGTACTGGTCTGTCTTGGGGCAACGCTTGTTATGATGACCGGACAGTATATTGTGGATTATTTTGGCACCAGACAGGAGGTTGCACGTCTTGGAGCGCAGGTAATCAGCGGAGTCGGCTTTTTGGGAGTCGGTACGATCATTGTAACGGGCCGGAATCAGGTAAGAGGACTTACTACGGCGGCAGGGCTTTGGGCTTGTGCCTGTATTGGACTTGCGTTAGGAATCGGGTTTTATGAAGGGGCATTTGTGATGCTGGTACTCGTTCTGGTTACCTTTGTGGGGCTTGCACGGCTTGACCGGTATGTCTATATGCATTCCCGTGTGCTGGAGCTCTATATCGAGGTGGACAGTGCGAAGAGCATTGTGGAACTGCGTAAGCAGCTCCGTAAGATGGATCTGCGGATAGCAGGATTCGAAACTATGGAGACGATGATCAGGGGAGATGATACTGCGGTGATGACCAGTATTGAGCTTGCCGGTCCTCATATGCACGACTCGACGATACAGGCAATCCGGGACATTGAGGGAGTTGTTTATGTAGAGGAACTGTAAGCGGTTTTGACTTGCATTTTAAGCGTAAAAGCGTTATAGTTTTTAAGAAATACGTAATTATTCAGTATGTTCTGACTGGACGGAAATATAATGATATGAGTGTCATTTGTGCAGGAACAGCTGGTTACAGGAACGGATATCATTTCAGGATATTTATGGAGGAGATTATGGCAGGACAGACGAACTTACAGAAGGATGTGCTGGTACTGAATATGGAACATCAGCTTTTGGAAATTGCACAGAACATGTTTGATAAGGAGATTGCAGAGCTTACAGATCAGGAGCTGTATTATGTGGTGCTTGTATTAACGAAGCGCCTCATGAAGGTCTCGGATGAGAATGAAGGCGAGAAGAAGGTGTTTTATATCTCCGCAGAGTTCCTCATAGGTAAGCTGCTTTCCAACAATCTGATTAATCTTGGCGTATATGACAAGATGGTGGAGATCCTTAACAAATATGGAAAGAAGCTTTCTGTGATTGAGGAGGTTGAACCGGAGCCTTCTTTGGGAAATGGCGGTCTTGGAAGACTTGCTGCCTGCTTTATGGATTCCATTGCAACGCTGGGATTACCCGGTGAGGGAATCGGATTAAATTATCATTTTGGTCTGTTTAAACAGGTATTCCGTGATAAACTGCAGTGTGCAGAGAAAAATGAATGGATGGAGAAAGAATCCTGGCTTACCAGAACAGATATCTGCTTCGATGTCTTCTTTGGCAGGAAAAAGGTCGTTTCCCGGCTGTATGACATTGATGTTCCGGGATATGACAGTGGTGTCAATAAGCTTCGTCTCTTTGATATTGAAAGCATAGATGAGAGTCTTGTTAAAAAGGGCATTGACTTTGATAAGGAAGCCATTGAGAAAAACCTGACCTTATTCCTTTATCCGGATGATTCGGATGAAGCAGGCAATCTGCTCCGTATTTATCAGCAGTATTTCATGGTATGTAATGCGGCACAGTTGATACTTTATGAGATGAAAGAGAAGAAGTATGATCTTCGTAAGATGTATGAGCATGCAGTCATCCAGATCAATGACACGCATCCAACCATGATTATTCCGGAGCTGATCCGTATTCTTGTGGAAGACAAGGCATTTACCATGGATGAAGCGATTGAAGTGGTAAGTAAATGCTGTGCTTACACCAATCATACGATTCTGGCAGAGGCTTTGGAAAAGTGGCCTTTAAAATATCTGGAGAAGGTCGTTCCCCAGCTTGTTCCTTATATTAAGGAGCTGGATAAGAGAGTAGCTGCGAAATACAAGGATCCCAAGGTGCAGATTATTGACAAGGATGGCAGAGTGCATATGGCGCACATTGACATTCATTATGGATTTTCTGTAAATGGTGTGGCAGCCATCCATACAGAGATTCTGAAGAATACGGAACTGAATGCATTTTACAAGCTGTATCCGGAAAAGTTTAATAATAAGACGAACGGTATTACCTTCCGCCGCTGGCTGATGAGCTGTAACCGTGAATTGTCCACTTACCTTGCACAGACAATCGGGGATGGCTTTAAGAAGGATGCCGATAAATTAGAAAAGCTTCTGGAATTTAGGGATAATCCGGAGGTTCTGGATCAGCTTGCACAGATCAAAATGAACCGTAAGCAGGAGCTGGTTGCATATGTGAAGGAAAACGAAGGAGTTACCTTAAATCCGGATTCCATTTTTGATATTCAGATTAAGCGGCTTCATGAGTATAAGCGTCAGCAGATGAATGCCTTATACATTATCCATAAATATCTGGAGATTAAAGCAGGTAAAAAGCCGGTTCGTCCCATCACCTTTATTTTCGGGGCAAAGGCAGCACCGGCCTATATCATTGCACAGGACATCATCCATTTACTTCTGGTATTACAGGAAATCGTGAATAACGATCCGGATGTAAACCCGTACATGACAGTTCTGATGGTGGAAAACTATAATGTAACCTACGCCGAGAAGCTGATCCCGGCATGTGATATTTCCGAGCAGATTTCCCTGGCATCCAAGGAAGCATCCGGAACCGGCAACATGAAGTTCATGCTGAACGGTGCCGTGACGCTTGGAACCTCCGATGGTGCGAACGTAGAGATTAATGAGCTGGTTGGAGATGATAACATTTATATCTTTGGTGCGAAATCCGAAGAGGTTATTGAGCATTATGCCAAAGCTGACTATGTTTCAAAGGATTATTATGAAAAGAGTCCGGTGATTAAGGAAGCCGTGGACTTTATCATTGGAAAGCAGGCACTGGCGGCAGGACATAAAGAGAATCTGGAACGTCTCTATAAGGAGCTTCTGAATAAAGACTGGTTTATGACACTGCTTGATCTGGAGGCATATATCAAAGAAAAGGATAAAGCATTTGCAGATTACGAAGACCGTACCAAATGGAAGAAGATGATGCTTGTAAATATTGCAAAGGCAGGCTTCTTCTCATCGGATCGAACAATTGCCGAATACAATCGTGATATCTGGAAGTTAAAATAATTACAATAGTGTTTATATATGCTTCAGAAGAAAACAGACAAAAGAACGAATGGAATAAAGTATGAAAAAAACAATAATTGTAATGCCTGTTGCGAATGAAGAAAGTACGATGGGGCAGATTCTGGATGAAATTCTGGAGCTGCCCTATGACCGTTTATACGTATATCCTGTTGTTGACGATTATTCAAAGGATCGTACGGAAGCGATTATACGTGAGAGGGAGAAGCACAGCGATAAGGTAAAATGTATCTATTACAAGGAATCAACCGGTGTGATCAGTTGTTATCTGGAAGGCTTCCGGAGAGCTCTTGCAGATGGTGCGGAACAGATACTTGAAATGGATGGGGGCTTAAGCCACTTACCCTATGAAATTCCGCAGTTTCTGGAAAAGCTGGAGGAAGGGTATGAATGTGTCTGGGGATCACGTTTTATGAAAGGCGGTTCCATGAGGGAACAGCCTCTGTACCGGAGAATTTTAAGCGGAGGAGGAACGCTGCTTTCCAATCTGGTACTGGGAACGCGGCTTAAGGATATGACCAGTGGATTTGAGGCTTTTCAAAGGGAGATTCTGGAAAAGATGAATCTTGAAAATTTCCTTTCTACCGGACATATGTATCAGACAGAAATGAGATATTATTGCAGAAACTGCAGGACTGTTGAAGTTCCCATTCATTATGTGGGAACAGCATCCAGCCTGAAGGGAAGCTCTGTTGTGGAGGCTCTGAAAATATTATTTAAACTAAAGAAGAATGAAAGAAATATATGGAAAAAGTAAAGTATTTGATTCTGGGAGCGGGACCTGCGGGATTGACCTTTGCAAACAGATTAAAACAATCAGGTGAAGATTCTTTTCTGGTAGTGGAAAAGGAAACAGAAGCAGGAGGACTTTGCAGATCCTGTCAGGTGGATGGAAGTCCTTTTGATATTGGCGGAGGTCATTTCCTCGATGTCAGACGGCCAAAAGTGAACGAATATCTGTTCCGTTTTATGCCGGAGGAAGAATGGGAGAGGTTTGATCGTGACAGCCGGATTGTAATAGGGGAAAGACAGATCAGTCATCCGCTGGAGGCGAATATATGGCAGATGGAACCGGAGGATCAGGTACAGGTGCTTTCTTCGATTGCCAGAGCCGGATGCAATAGTGACAAGCCGAAACCGGAAAAGTTTCGTGACTGGATTACGTGGAAACTGGGAGATCAGATAGCAGGGATGTATATGCTCCCCTACAATCGTAAGATGTTTGCGGATGAACTGGATGAGCTTGGAATATACTGGCTTGATAAGCTTCCCGATGTAAGCTTTGAGGATACGCTGCGTTCCTGTCTTACTCATAAGGCTTACGGGCAGCAGCCGGGACATGCCTCCTTTTATTATCCGAAAAAGTATGGTTATGGAGAGCTGTGGCTTCGTATGGCACAAGAAATTGAAGGTCATGTAAAGTATGGAACAGATGTCATTGAGCTTGATCTTAATCATAACAGAATCAGAATGGCGGACGGAGAGTATTGTGAAGCAGAAAAGATCATAACAACAATTCCGTGGAACAGTCTTTGGAAGATTACTGGATTACCGGAGGATTTACAAAACGCAGTAAAAATGCTGAAGCATAGTTCGATTGAAACCAGATATATCAGTGGTTATCTGCAGACGGATGCACAGTGGCTCTATATTCCGGATGAGAAGAAACCCTTTCATCGTATTCTGGTGCGGCATAATTTCTGTCAGGGAAGCAGGGGATACTGGCTGGAAACCCGAAAAGAGCGCGTGGACATGTATCCGGACGAAGCGCAGTTTTGTTACATGAACGAATATGCTTACCCGTTAAATACGATTGATAAACCGCAGATTATGCAACAGCTGCTTGCATTTACTTCTGAAAGACAGGTTTACGGCCTGGGAAGATGGGGAGAACACTGTCATTATAATTCAGATGTGGTTGTTGACTTAGCAATGAAACTTTCGGAGAAGATTTGTCATGAATAATAAAATTTGGTTGAAAAGAATCATAGGAAGTGTATTCGGACTGTTCGTTTTTGCAGCGGTCATGCTTGTGCTTACCCATACTGCACAGAATAGTGTTGCTACTACGCAGATTCTTCCGACAATTAACCCGGATCCTGTCTATGTGGAATGTCCGGCGGGAGAGGAAAGGGAGATTACCTGGAAGGTTAAAGAGGATTTTTCCGTCAGTGGCTTTGACCTTCTTCTGGTTAATGTTTCTTCGGAAAGTCAGGGAACCTTCCGTATGAAAATCTGGAATTCTGAGAAAGAGCTTATATTTAATGATTCGCTTGCCGTAAATGAAATTGAGCCGGGTAAGTGGACGGTTTTTCCTGCGGAGCTTTCGTTTCAGGAAGGAGAGGAGTACCGGATTGTTATCGAGGCGGATGCAAGTGATCCTTATTTTATGCAGGTGCCGGATGGCTGGGGAGAAAAGCTTCCTTTTGAAGAAACGGTATGGGAGAAAGGAGAGGCTCTTTCCTGTGGAATTTCTGTCGGAATAGAGAAGGTGGAACCCGTGCGGGTAACTTATGGAGACATTTTCTATTATTCCATTCCTGTAAGCATTCTGCTTCTGATAGGATATTTATTGTTCATATGGGTGGGAAAGGAACGGCTTCATGAGTATGCCGGAAGAATTCCCATCAGGGAATGGATCGGAAAATACGGAAGTGATGTTTTTCTGATTCTGGTATTCGGAATGGTCTGTATATTGATCTATTCAAAAGCATATCTGAATGGAATATACATATCCGCTGATTCTGCAGGCTATCTGGAAGAAGCGGAAAACCTCGTGCAGGGTAATGGCTTTCAATATGACGGTCTTGCCGGGTATCGTTCCTGGTTTGCCAACTGGCCGGTTCTTTATCCGGCATGTATTGCGGCGGTAATGCTTGTCACGAAGGTAAATGCGTATCTGGCTTCCAAAATACTGGCCATGCTGATTGTGGGTCTTTTACTTATTCTGATGCGTGTATGCTTTCGAAAGGATGCTTGGATTTATGCACTGTGTCTTACGAATATCGGCTTTCTTGATCTGTGCTACTATACGTGGAGTGAGGTTCCCTTTATTCTTTTTTTGTCTGGCTTCGGTCTTGTGCTTGCACGGATTCTGAAGGAGGACCATCCCGGGGCGAAGTGGTATGTTCTGTTGGGCATTATGGGGATATGCAGCTTCCTGACCAGATATTTCGGAATTTATGTATGGATTGTTACCGGGGTATACATTTGTGCATTATTATGGAAATATTATAAAGAGAGGGAAAAAACCGATTTTCACAAGGCAGTCTGTCTTGGAATAACATCAGCTGTTTCCGGAATATTGAGCATGGGATATCTCATGATGAATAAGATCATGAATGGAATGGCCTCCGGAGTAAGCAGAACAATGTGGTGGGATGATTTCCAAACACTGACAGATGATCTGATCCAAAGCCTGCTGACAGAATTCTTTAATATATTTTCATTACAGATACCGGAGTATATGGAGAATTTCCCATATAGAATTAAGGTCTTTGCGATTCTTTTCATCGTCATTCTGCTGATGATTCTGATTATGAAGAGGTGCAGGCATTTTTCATTGCAGTCGGTAATGATTACGATGGCGGTAACCTATTATATGGTGTTCATTGCCATTCGTTATGTATCGTCCATGGACACCTTTTATTTCCGGTTTTTTGAACCGGCAACTTTTTTGTTGTGCATCGGAGTGATTGGACTGATCCTGCCCGATATAAAGAATGGTGGGAAGGCTTATGTCCTTGGAGGGGCAGTGACGGTCTGTGTGATTCTGTCGATATGGTCTGTCTGGGATAGAGGTGACCTGAAGGTTCAGCAGCCCTATTATCAGGCAGTTACCGAACAATGGGAACAGGCTTACGCAGAGATTCCGCAGAAATCCGTAATTATCTTTAATGATATTGACTACCGGTCTTCCTGGTACCGTCCGGATGTGGTAGATGGGACCATAACCCCACAGGACAGCAAAGAGAGCGTAATGAAAACCTATTATGGATCCGAATATTTATGTATCCGCAGAACATTTGCTGAGGAAATGCTTTCCGCAGGTGACTACAATAAGGAGATTCAGGACTGGCTGTCACAGGGATTGGAGAACGGCACAGAGGATCAGAAATTTGTTGTCCTGCCTTTACGGTAAAAGGAACGGATGGAATGACAGGAAAATCTAAAGCTGTTCAGGAATGAAATAAGAATGGGAGAAGGGCTGCAGCATGGGATCATTCATGCTGCAGCCCTTATATTAAGTAAATATGAATTCGCATAATTTAGGAAACGAAACTAAATTCTTTCTGCAAAGCTCATGTAATACTCTCTGCAAAACTCATTGATTCTATCTATAATTTTCTTCATAACAGTCACCTTAACCTTTCTGTAAACAATTCTGTTACAACTTACCCAGGTACTTTTCCTGTTTGGCGGAAAAGCCTTTTTAAGAGGTCCGGCCTGACTTCCTTTTGATGATTTTACTTTAACATAAGGTGCCTATAATGTGAAATACATATAATGACATTACTACAATACCTATAAGGTATTATACGTGCGGTTCAATAGTAGGGAAATAAATGGAAAAGATAATACAGAAAAGATAATACAGAGAACATAATATAGGAAGCCTAATACAGAATATATAATATATAATATAGGAAGCATTAAGCTCATAGGAAAGAATCCATATGGACTTGGCATGATTGTAAAGATAGAGAATTTGAAGCATTAAGACAATAAGACATTATGACATTAAAATATTAAATATACTGTTGGACGCAGGTGTAATTATAAGAAAAATGCAACATTTTGTAATAAAGTGTTGCATTCCTGAACCATGCAAAAAGAGAAATTCAACCAGCCGATGGGAGCTGGCTCACATGAGGATGATTGAATTTCTCTTTTTATAAGGCGAAGCCCTCAATGAAATAAGCTGCCGGCCAAATATCAACCGTATAGGTATGAAGTGGCAAACGGCAGCTTATGAATTGCCATGGTTCAGGAATTGTGCAGCACTACAAGAAATCACTAACAATGATTTCAGAATTTTATTGCCCGAAATTTTCCTATTTTGGACTTTCCTCAACTTAATTATCCATTTATGTCCAAAAAACCAGTTGCTTTCTGTGATTCATTGCCTGACAGCTTCCTGTTTTGGACTTTTCTCAAATTAATTGTTCATTTATGTCCAAAAATCCAGCTGCTTTCAGAAGTTCACAGCCTGACAGCTTCCTGTTTTGGACTTTTCCTGGCTTGAATTGTCCTTTTATGTCCAAAAATCCAGCTGCTTTCAAGAGTTCACTGCCTGACAGCTTCCTGTTTTGGACTTTTCCTAACTTGATTGTCCAGTTATGTCCAAAAAGCCGGCGTATAATGTACGGAGAAAACAGGAGAAGGGAGTCCATATGAGCAAAACACAGCCTATCAGGTCAACAACACAATTGAATCAGTTTAAACAGTATTATCAGGAAATTATTCCGGAGAAACGTAATTATGCGCTGATTATTCTGGGATTGAATACGGCTCTGCGTATTTCAGATATTCTGCAGCTGCGGGTATCCGATGTCTGGGATTGGCAAAAGCAAAGCTTCAAGAGGCATCTTGAAGTGATGGAAAGTAAGACCGGCAAACTGACATCCATCTACATAAATAAAGAGGTAAGGCAGGCTTTGCTCCAGTGCCTGCTGAATCAAAGAGCTGCAGACGAGTTTATATTTGCAAGCTATAAATATAAAAATATGCCATTGAGCCGGTACCAGGCGTACCGGATTGTAAAGCAGGCTGCCGTTTATGCAGGGATGCCGGAGCATATCAGCTGTCACTCCCTGCGGAAGACATTTGGTTATCATGCATGGAAGCAAAGTGTACCTCCGGCAATGCTGATGGATATTTACAATCATTCCTCCTACCAGATCACTAGACGGTATCTTGGAATTGATCAGGATGATAAGGATCAGGTGTTTGAAAAAATCAGGCTATAGCAGGAAAGATTTGCCAAAGTTACTTCAGCCTTTGTGATAGAACGACCAGAATTTACTTTGACAATTGAGAAAAATAAGAAATAGGTCAAATGCCAAAGTAAATTCCACTTTGCCAAAGTAAATGTCTGGTTGATCCCTGCCCGCTTGTCGGACAGGGATTTTTCTGTGCGAAAACTGCTTAAAAACAGATGATTTTTCCAAAAAC
>Ga0129315_1001052_pt1 | contig 13383 bp, 26 predicted proteins | sample Cm827metagenome_FD_94432 | JGI IMG/M metagenome (GOLD analysis project Ga0129315, IMG submission 94432) | Eastern black-and-white colobus group fecal microbial communities from Wisconsin, USA - Cm827 metagenome | ecosystem: Host-associated > Mammals > Digestive system > Large intestine > Fecal...
GACCATCAGAGACGAATTTATGAAGGCGGTCAGAAAGACAGCAAAAGAAACCTATTGCATGGAAGTCAACGACGGAATGGAGAAGCTAATTGAAATTGCTTACAAGATCGGTTTTGCAGATGCAATCGACTACTCCTTTGATGTGAAACATGAAAGCATTGATCTGGGTGATCAGGATGAAAGCTCGACTGAAGAAGGCTGTCATTAGACATCGAACCAGATCCGCCAGGGAAACAATGGCAGCAGTGTGCCACGGGATCATGGACTATGATGAGGAATTTTACAGCTACGACAAGGACGTGGAGCAGTGGAAGATCATGGAGAGGAGACTGGAGGAAGTCGGCATGATGACAAGACAGGAATTTGCCACGGCATACCGTGATGTGACGGCCAGTGCCGGAGAGCGGCAGTTTGATAGAGACAGGGAAAAGGTCCTGAACACCATTGACAGTATATCGCCCGTGGATATCAGTGATCCGGATATCAAGGCGATCATCGCCCAGGCTTATCAGATGGGCTTTTCCGCAGGGTGTTACCGGTGGATGGAAGGCCAGTACAGGAAGCAGCAGAGGAGAAACAATGAATTTTGTCGGTGAAGTCCCGGCGCCTTGCCTGCACTGTGACAGACGGACCATGATCTGCCACGATGATTGTCCGGACTATCTGTCATATGCAAGCTCACGGGAGAGGATAAGGGAGCAACGCCTCCTGGAAAGCGAGGCTGACTCGCTGGATCGCGCGCTGTCGATGGAGCGGGGCAAGCTTTTTCAAAGACGCAGACGGCACAAGCGCTGAAGGAGAGGATATGAGAATCAGAAACTATGATGTAGTGCAATTCATTGAGCACCACAAGTGGTGCGGCTGTCTGGGCATCGTGGTGAGCGTCAGGCAATCGGGCTGGGTGATGGTAGGAGTGCCGATACCGCAAAAAGGCACAGCTTATATGTTAGCGCAGCCTGATGAGGTCGATGTAATTGGCCGCGCAGCGATGATACCACAGGAGTAGAAGATGAAGTCGGAATTCAAATACGAGATAGAGAAGCAGCTGGGCGTGCTGTCCACCAGCAGACAGGGATGGACGAAAGAGGTCAATGTGATCTCATGGAACGGGCGGCCCGAGAAGATCGATATCAGAGAGTGGTCTCCGGAGCACGACAAGATGTCAAAAGGGCTGTCACTGACCGAAGATGAAATGGATGAGCTGGTAGATATCTGGATGCATGTATAGGAGAGGAGAGGCAGTAATGATGGACGGTGCAACATTCGACGTTTTAGGGATCAGGTACAAGGTGCACGAGGTCCCGGTGGTCAATAAGGATGAGCCGCGGAAAGGCCAGATAAATTACCTGACTAATGAGATCCTCCTGGATGAAACAATGCCCAACGACGTCAAAGGACAGACACTGATGCATGAAATTCTGCATGCGATCTGCGATCTAACAGGGAATTATGAAATAGGAGAGGACGAGAGAGCAATTCAGAGCATTTCGACTGCACTCTACTACTTTTTCAAACATAACCAACTCTAGGAGTCTGACATGCAAAGTACTGATTTATTGAATAAGGAAATAGAGAGCATCACCATCGCTGATCAGGATGGGGTGATCGCGAAGATCCTTGCGAATGTAAACGGAACCGGAGAAATGATCGAAATAAAAGAAAACATCAGTGTATGCATTGAATACACAGGGACTGATGTTAAGACGGTTATTCATCGTTAGTGTTCTTTATCTTTAGGCGGGCAAGGATCGTTGCCAAACGAATCTTTTGATCTGATACGCCCCTGACGGTTATGAGTGACAAGTTCAGATTTTTGATTTATAGCGATACCTCTGGCAAAGTCCACAGCTTCGGCCTGAGTGTCGAAATACTTAGTTGCCCTGGAGTTACCAGCGCCCTTAACTTGCCATTTGTCACCCTTAGGGGTTACATGTTGATCTTTTCCCATTTTCTCACCTCCTTTCGTACAATTTATAGTATCGAACGTTTGTTCAAACACATTATATAGAGAAGAAAGGAGAAAAGCAAATGAGCACACCGGAAGAGAATATTAGGGATCTGATACTCAAGGAACGTAAAAGGCAGGGAATGACATATAGAGAACTCTCAATAAGAGCGGACATTTCAATACAGTCCATTTTCCATTGGAAGCAGGGTGGAGGGATCACTATCGACGCTGCCGACAGGGCACTAAAGGCGCTGGGGATAACGGCAGAAATTGGAGCAGTAAATGGAAGTAAGAACAGTATTTATTAAGGGAAGGCCAGTCCCAAAGGCACGGCCCAGGGTATATGGAAGACATGCGGTGACTCCCAGAAGAACGCAGCAGGCGGAAGAGCAGCTTCTGGCAATGTATCGGTTCCAGAATCTGGGAGAGGAACCGTTCACGGGTCCGGTAGAGGTGCACTGCGTATTCTGCATGCCGATAGCAAAAACATGGAGCAAACGCAAGAAGGAGCTGGCTGCGCAAGGCTGGCTCCGTTGTACGGGAAGACCCGATTTGGACAACTTGCTGAAGCTGGTACTGGACGCATTGAACGGCGTCGCTTATGCAGATGATTCACAAATTGTCAGGGTCCATGCATTTAAGAAGTATTCGGGGGAATATCCCGATGGAGCGACCATCGTAGACATCGTTGAAGAGGAAAGGCAGGAAGATGCCGTCAAATAAGTGTCACGATTCACGGTGCAGGGGCTGCAAAATGTTTTCTCAGGGCTTCTGCACCGCCTTGATGGACACCGACTTCGGGGATAAACAATGCCCTTTTTTCGAAAAGAAGAAGGCTAATAACCATGATATCCCGGAGGGGCCATTGACAACGGTAAACAGGTGGACAAAGCTTCCACGGCTGAATCTGAGACTGGAAAGCATCATGAACTCTGCCGATAAGAAGAAAGACCTGTACACCGTGGATTCCGAGAACTCGGCATACAAGTTCATTGCGGACAAGGATAGCATTCTGATTTTGTCTAACAAAAGCGGATACCTCAGGGTGCCGCTTGAAGAAATAGACGATCTGGCACGCGAGGCTGCTGAAGTTGCGGAGGCGGTCAGGATATGGAAAAGAGGAAAGCACTGAGGTGCCCGGTCTGCGGCGGTGATGGCCATGATGGGTGGATCCGCTGCAGGAAGCACGGAGAAATGATCTGTATGAAGTGCTGCATCGCCTGCCAAGAACACAAGGACTTCAGTGGGCTGTTCAGCTGCAGCTACGGGGAAGGTTTTACCTCCCAGGTCGAAGCTGATATCCGGCACATGGAGAGCATGATCAAGTCCAAAGACATGCAGATAAGGTGGGCGCTCAGGAAAGGAAACGAGGAAGAAGCAGAAAAGGCCCGGGAAGAAAAGTACAGCATTGAGCGGAGTCTGATCCGTAAGAAAAGAACGCTGGAAGGATATAGCAGAGCCGATAAAAGGACAATTTAATCTGGTAATTCAGTGCCCGGCCTAGTGCCGGGTTCAGGGTTCATCAGAGTATTAATTGTGGAACCACTTAGAGGATCATCCGAATGGGAAAGAAACGAGTAAGGCGAGAAACATGTGTGGCGGGAGCTACGATAGATGTGTGTGTGAAAGGAAGCTATCCACACACGGGAAGCAGGAAGCCGAAGAGCAAGCCGACGTCCGAAGCTGTTAGAAAAAATAACGACAGACTGGCTGAGAAGAATCTGACACGTCTGATCAATGCTAACTTTTTCCCTGGCGACTGGCATATCACGCTGACATACCCCGAAGTCGTTGCACCGCAAGAGGCACAGCACCAGCTAAAGATTTTCATTCGGAGACTTAGGAGGGCGTTCAAAAAGCAGAACAAGGAATTTAAATACATCGCTGTGACAGAATATGAACACCACAGGATACACCATCACATTGTGATGAACTACATAGATTACCCGATCATAAATAATGCCTGGAAGAATGGCTTTGTGAGATCGGTTGCCTTGGATGAAACTAGAAATTACATGAAGTTGGCGCAATACCTGATCAAGGAGACCAGTAAGACTTTCCGCAAGCCCGGCAATGCCACGAAAAGAAGATGGACTGCCAGCAGGAATCTGAAAAGACCTGTCATAAAAAAAGAGTGGGTTTCCATCGCACAGTTATTCAAAGACCCTAAAGCGCTGCGGGGTTATCAGATTGATGAAGATTCCATAAGGCATTATATAAATCCTGTGACAGGATTAGAGCACCTTGAGTATTTTATGGTGTCGACAGATCCGGTGCCACGGCTAAAGTATTGGCGCAAGGGAAAAGCAATAAAGAAAAACGAAACATATTTGAGGATGGAAGACCTCAAGGAAATAGACAGAGAAACTGGTGAAGAAGGTGAATGGTCTCTTATCTAGAGGCCTGTTTGGAGTGCAAGGAGAGGATGATGAAAGAGTACCAGCCAAAGATGCAAGGGCGATTCGTTTTACCACATAATACGTATATGGAAATCTTGTACATAATTCGCTCATACGATCAACTTAAAGAGGAATGCGCTGACATTCTGACATCCTCACCTGAAAGAGACGGAGGTTCAGCTGGATCCAGCATTTCGAATGAGCCGTTGTCATATGTGATAAAGACAGAGGAGATGAGCAGGCGCATAGATGCAGTGAATAAGGCTTTGAAGAAAATACCACCTGAGTATAGGCGCGGTGTGATGGAAAACATCATCGAGAGGAAGCCCTTTCCCGATGATGCGGCCCGATCGACTTATTCCCTGTGGAAACAGCGAATGATTTACTTCACGGCTAAAGAACTACATCTCACCTAAAAAAGTTCGGACAATAGGGGAAATATCATGTGCTATTATAGTAGTGCCAGATAAGACGAAAACATATTGAGCGCCTTTCGTCGAATCACTACTATGCCGGGCTTGGGAATAGCCTGGTAATTTTTATGGAAAAATATGTACAAGGTATTGACAAGATAATCACTTTTCACTATAATATTCTTGTAAGTTGAAGCAAAGAAATATTGTGAAAGGGGGTGAAACCAATGAGCGGGAAGCACGAAGCGCATGAAAAAAGCCACTGCCGTGAAATCATAGAAGAAATCGCGGTAGCGACTAGCGCAGGCTTACTTGCTAGAATCATCGAGCTCGCGACAAGATGGTTGATAAACAAGTAACCAACATTGCAGGGCGGGCAACCGCCTGTCCTGCAACTATTATAAATCTCGCTCATTGGTAGAGCAATATGATGGATTGGATTATTGTAGTTGTCGTGGCCTTCATTGCTGTACACCTTTTTAGAAAAAGGAGGCGTAAGTGATGGCAGTGCATAGCAGCGAAAAGAGGACGGATAAGATTAACATGAAGATTGCACCGTCACTGAAACAGAAAGCCCAGGAAAGGGCAGATCAGGAGGGCAGGTCGCTGAGTAATTACATCGAGTGGCTTATCCTGCAGGATATCGAGAAGAACAAGTAGAGAAACCGGAAAGGTGCTGCAATATCGCAGCGCCTTTTCATTTGCAGAGAAAAAAGAACTGGAGCTGAGTTTGTGACTCCGAAGTGGAAAAAATGGATAACAGAACCAAATCTGAAAAGGATAGAGGCGTGGGCTGAAAAAGGACTGTCAGATGTTGAGATCGCAAGGAACATGAACATCAGCAGTTCAACTTACTATGAATGGAAAAAGGCACACCGTGAAATCAGGATGGCCATCGAGAAGGGCCGAAAGGTTTCCGTGGAAGTCGTAGAAAATGCGTTATTCCAAAGAGCCATAGGTGGATACGTAACTGAGACTAGTACAGAGGTTACCGAAAACGCAGAGGGGAAGACCACGACGCGAACAAAGGAAACTAAGAGATACATACCGCCAGATGTTGGAGCGATAGCCTTCTTCCTCAAGTGTAAAGATCCTGAACACTGGAAAGATAAACTCTCAGAGTATCAGGAGAAGAAGCTGGAGCTCGATAAGGCGAGACTGGATCTGGAAAAGGAGAAAGCGGACAATGCCATCTGGTAGCGAGAAGCTAAAAAAGTTTTACCATTCTTCACCGTGGAGGGATCTGTCATACACGCTGCGAATCACGGCGGGAAGATGTCAATGCTGCGGTAAGGTTGTGTCCGATCCCAAGCACTTGCATGCACATCATAAGATAGAGCTGACGGATAAAAATGTTGATGATCCTGCAATTGCGCTTAACCCGGCGAACATCGAGATCCTGTGTGATGTCTGTCACAATGAAAGGCACAATCGTTTTGGGAGCTGGAAGCAGAGAGCAATAATCGTTTATGGTCCGCCTTGCGCGGGGAAGACATCATACTGCCTGGAAAGGATGCAGCGGAACGACATAATCATAGATCTGGATCGGATATATGAAAGCTTTACGACTTGCGACGATGGGCACGATCATCCTACAGCACTACGGTTCATAGCATTTCGAGTACGTGATCTGATGTATGACATGGTGAAAACCAGGTATGGACATTTCGACACTGCGTATATTGTGGCAGGGTTACCACGCAAAGGCGAACGCGAAGCACTAGCAGCTAGCTTGAGCGCGGAGCTGGTACACATAGATGCAGACATGGAGACCTGCATCAAGAGAGCAGAGGCTATCCGGCCGACAGGATACAAGGAAATCATAAAAAATTATTTCGAAGAATTTGAAGAATGACCTCCCCCGCGGGATGCTCACCCGTAGGTACGCGTAACCGCGCGTCACATGCACAAAAGATCCGCGGCCAAAATTTGACTTTTTCAAATTCAAAAAATGAGGTGCTGAAAAAATGGCAAAAGAGATAGAGAGTCGAGGAGACAAGGAGAGGATCCGCGCGACAATCGAAAAATACCAGGAATTATATAAGCCTGACGAAGAAGATGCTGGAGGAGAGCTACAGTACAAGAAAATGCAGGCTGTGATTCGGAATCTGGCCAGATGTGAAATCGGGCTGGAGGACCTTTACGAAGCCCAACAGGAGACCGGCGGCGCGGTGATCAGACATCCAAAATATCCTGAAATGGTAAAGCCTAATCCGCTTAACGCAGAAATCTTAAAACAGCGTGCACAGTTAATAAATTATGTGCAGACGTTAGAGAGGTACCTTGGAAAGGGCGATAGTTTTGACGAAGACGATCTTGAAGAATTCGAGTGATGAGAAATCGTACCTGAAAGAGTATGCAGCTAAAGTTCTGAGTGGAGAAATCGTCGCAAATTACTGGATAAAAAAGCAATATGAACAGCTCCTTCGAGACATGGAAAGCGGCGATTATATCATCGAGCTGGAAGAAGCGCACAAAAGAATCAAATTCATCGAGACAAAATGCAAGCACACAAAATCGCCATTCGCAGGAAAGCCGGTGATGCTGGAGCTGTGGGAAAAGGCAGCCATTGAAGCAGTATATGGATTTTACATTAACGACGAAGAAACGGGAGAGCTGATCCGTCGCTTCACTTATATGCTGCTATTCATCCCGCGGAAAAATGGAAAATCCACTCTGGCTGCAGCCCTTGGGAATGCAGAATTTTTCTGCGGAAACTGGGGAACCGTAATATTTTGCGCCAGCAATGACTACGATCAAGCAGACATCGTTTTCAACGAGATCGACAACATGCGAGATCTTTCGCCATCGCTGGCCAGAGTTACCAGGAGAAATAACACTGGCATCTTTTTCGGGAATCGGAAGCAACATAGAACGGTCGGAAAATTTTCGAAGCAAAATAAGGCTGAAATCAGGAAGATATCAGCAAGGAAAAAGGGCAAAGAAGGACGAAACATAGATCTGGCCATCGTAGATGAATCCCATGAAATGGAAAACGAGGATTTGATAAAACCACTGCAGCAATCGATGTCGACAAAGAATAATTGCTTGATGATCGAGATCACGAGCGAGGGCACCGTAGAGGAAGGACACCTGGATAAGCTGCTGGTAAAGGCAAAAGAAACTTTGAAAGGGGAGAGGGAAGACCCACGGTCCTTATATTTGATTTATACACAAGATAATGAACAGGAAATATGGACCAACGAAGATTCCTGGATAAAGTCAAACCCGAATCTCGGAGTAAGCAAGAAAAAACGATTTCTGCGTGACGAGATCAATGAAGCGAAGGAAGACGCAGCAGCACGGAGTTGGATGCTCTGCAAAGATTTCAACCTTAAACAGAATTCGGCAAATGCCTGGCTCGATCCATCAATAATTGCCAATGATGACACATTCGGCCTGGAAGAACTTTCCGGTCAGATGTATATAGCAGGCATCGACCTTGCGGCAACAACAGACCTTTCGGCTTTCAGCGCACTCTTCAAGGTCGGAAAAAAATTCTGTTTGCATCAACATTTCTGGATCCCGTCGGCAAAGCTAGAATCGCGGGACGACAGCAGAGCGGGCGCTGATTATTTGGAATGGGAGAAGCAAGGTTGGCTGACGATAGTGGATGATGTCGATGTTGATTCCGCAATTGTTGCCGATTATCAATGGGAGCTGTACGAAAAATACAGAGTGCTGCCTTTCAAGGGCGGCTATGATAACCGCTTTGCAAAATCTTATCTGCAGAGGCATGAAGAGTTATTTGGGAAAGACATTCTGGAAAATGTGCCACAGGATGCGAAAGCGTTATCCAATGCCATGAATAACACCGCCGAGCATTTGAAGATGAAGCTGATCAACTACCAAAACAACCCGGTTACTGCATGGTGCTTCAGGAACTGTTCTTACAAAATGGACAGCATAGGCAGGATCATGCCGAAGAGGATCCGGTCGGACATGAAGATAGATGCAGTAGCAAGCTGCCTGGATGCGATGTTTGCATACCAGGCGCACAGGAGCGAGTATACAAGTTTGATGTCATAGGAGTGATCAATGGGAAAATTTAGAGACTGGCTGAATAAGGTAACAGGGAATTCCCAGATACAAGAAGCATCGGGAGGTTTTTACGGAATAGGGCGATCAACACCGGTGCTGCAGGGCCTGAATGGACAAGACATTTATCTGTCTGATTTCGTGAATAACTGCATAGATAGGACGGCAAGTGAGATTTCCAAAATAAGAGTCAAATCCGTGGTGACACAATCAGGAACTGTCTTGGCTAATGATGACATCACGAGGTTGTTTCGCTACAAGCCAAATCCGTATCAAACCACAAGCGATTTTCTGAGTGCAATCGAATGGACCAGAAAGAAGCATATGAATTGCTGGATCTATCCTGAGTACGAGTGGCGGGTAACAGCCAGCGGAAATTACATCAAGTGGTTCAAAGCATTTCATGTACTTAACCCACAATCTGTAGAGGTGGGGATCGGTGACAGCATCATAGAGATCAAGATGCACTTCCAGGATGGAACAACTTTCACGTTCCCGGAAAGCGAACTGATAAATGTGAAATGGCGGAGAGGGACCAATATGGTCCTGGGTGGGAACGATTATGGCGGAGAGGATGCAAGTAATCTTGCGCCTGTTGTGGATGCCCTGCACAAAACAATTGATGGACTTCCGAAGAGCATAGAGGCATCGCTGCAGATCAACGGCATGTACACAGTAAAAACCGTGAAAGATGCTGCAAAGCTTTCAGAAGAACGGGAGTCTTTTGAGGATCACATCCACAAATCCAAGATGGGCATCGTGGCTACAGACCTGATCGGAGACTTTGAGCCGATCAAGATGGATTATGCATCAGTAGACAAAGAGACACTTGAGTTTCTTAAAGGCACGATATGCGAGAGATATGGAGTGTCCCTGAAAATATTGTCCGGAGCATATGACACAGAAGACTATAGCAGCTTTTACCAAACTGCGATAGAGGATTTCATCAACCAGTTTGAGCAGGCATTCACAGACTACTGTTTCACACAGCGAGAAAAGGATGTAGGACATCAGGTAAGATGCTATTTCTCATTACTGCAGAGACAGTCACCTACGGACGCTATAAGCTTGTCGACACTGGCCACTAACACTGGCCTTATGTACCTCGATGAAATAAGAACGGAGCTGTTTGGACTGGAACCGCTCCCTGATGGAGAGGGACATGTCAGGATACAAAGTCTGAATTTTGTTGATGCCAGCAAAGCAAATCAATATCAACTTAGTGATACTACTACCAATAGCGATGAAGGAAATGAGGAAGGAGAGGAAGATGAGTAAGCCGAAGATGGAGAAAAGACTCCTGGAGATGCGAGCGGCTGACGGCGGCGATGACCAGAGCATGATAATCGAAGGCCGTGCGATCTGCTACAACTCTCCACAGACATACACATATGGAGACTACAGTTACACTGAAGTAATTCAGCAGGGCGCGCTGGACAAAACAGACATGAAGGATGTCCCGTTGCGTTACAACCACAATGACAGCTTCCTGATCATGGCGAGGACTAGGAACAAGTCCCTCGAACTGATCAAGGATGATAAAGGGCTGATGATAAGAGCGGAGCTGCTAGACACGCAATCAAACCGTGATGTCTATCAGGCCATCAAGGAAGGACTCCTGGACAAGATGTCATTCGCTTTCACATCGAGGGCTGACACAGATCTATGGGAGCAGCAGGGAGATGAAACGAAGCGGACGATCACAGACATAGAGAAGCTCTACGATGTCAGCGTCGTGGATGTCCCATTTTACGATGACACATCGATATATGCGAGGAGCTTTGAAAAGCTGGAGAGCTGGAAGGAAAGCCTGCTGGATGAGCAGAGAGCATTCGAGGTGAGAAAAAGGAAGCTGGAACTTATAGCAAAATTGAAAGAAAGGAACTGAAATGGATATCAAGGAACTGATGGAAAAAAGAAATGGCCTGGTTGGTCAGATCGCAGACGCAAAGACCAATGAGGAGCTGGATTCGCTGGAACTCGACATAAGAAAGATCGATACCCAGATCGCTGAGCTTAAAAAGGCACAGAAGCCATCCCCCGAGGAAGAGGCAGCAGAGGAGAGGGCTGATGCTGTACCAGCCCCCGTAGAGCCTGGCATAAAGACACCAGAGGTTAAGATGGACCTCGAAAAGCTGGCTGCGGAAATCAGGAGCGGCAAAGAGGTAACGATCACAGCAGAGCAGAGGGCAGAGATCCACAAGAGGGCACTCGCTTCTACAAGCACCATGGCACCAACAGCCTATAAGAGCGAACTGGAGCCTGCAGACAGGACTCATGCACAGGCAATTGACCTGGTAAAGATCGTACCAATGACGGGCGCTGCAAAGTACGAGGTTGCTTTCGGCGTTGACACTGGAGACGCAGATTATACTGCTGAGGGTGGAGAGTACACAACCACAGAGGGTACCTTCAATACAAACGACACCGGCGTGCACAAGATCACGGCATCCTCCGTTGTGAATGAGGAGGTAAAGGACCTCAACACAATCGATTATCTCAGTGCAGTTGTGAGCAACGTGGAAGCAGCACTCAGAAAGAAGGCATCCAAGGACATCATCGCAGGAGACGGAGCATCAACTCACCTGCTGGGTGCAATTAATGCACCTGCTAAGGTAATGCCGGAAAGCTACAAGCTGGAGATCTCAGCATTTGATAAGACTACGCTGAGAAAAATCGTCATGGCATACGGCGGAGACGAGGACGTGACTTCTCCTCTGACACTGTTCCTTAACAAGAACACCCTGAATGAGTTCCTGGCAGTTGAGAACAAGAACGGTGATCCAGTGTATAAGGTGACTTTCGAGGGTACTGGCGGCATCATCTCAGAGGCTAATGGCGGACTCCAGGTGCCTTACAGCATCAACTCCGGTCTGACTGCATTCAGCGCTGCAGAAGCAAATGCAAAGTTTATGGTGTACGGAGATCCACAGAAGTACGAAGTAGCAGAGTTTGCACCTGTGACAGTATCCGAAAATGACTACATTTACCAGAACAAAGGCCAGATCGCATTTTTCGGAAAGTGGTCTCTGGGCGGTGTTGTTGCTGCCTACAAGGCATTTCTGCCAATCGTAAAAGTGACTGCATAGTGTGAAAGGGGGCAGACATGAAGGATGAAACTCTAAACGCCATAAAATTGCGCGTGGGGGTGCCTTACTCTACCCCCGAAAAAGACGGCCAAATTACCTCCTTGATCATGGCTGCACAGGCTACCTTGCAAAAAGCAGGGTGGCCTGAGGCTAGCCTTGATAGCGATCAGGCGCTGGATGCAATTGCAATCCAGATCAAGATGGGTCTTGATGAGGATCCAGACAAGATGAAAATCAACCCGATGTGGCTGGCTTTGATAGGTCAGAACCGGGGAGAGGAAGAAACCGAGGATAATAGCAAATGAGATACACCATGCCTATAAAGGTCTATCAACGGGTGGACTCCTACACAGCAGGCGAAGACGCCGAAGAAACATGGGAAGGTGTGACAGAAGATGATGGTAGGGATACCTATTATTGTTCATGGGCAGGTACTTACGGTGCGGCCAAAGTGTCGACCATGAATGCTGGAATCATGGACAGCGCTACGATAACGATGCCTTATGCACCTAATCTTTTCAAGGCGCTGGATGAAAAACCTGTCATCATCGCAAAGGCCGCCGCCGAGATCGTAAAAGACGGCGTGGTGGATCCAACGTCCCCGGATGCCTATGTCCTTTACACCGGCGTTGAGAACATCAACGAAACTAACAGGAAACTGCGTTTCGTAGTGAGGAGGTACAGAGATCGATGATCGAAGAGACCCTGAAAAAAACGCTTGATGATGCAGTGCTGAGTGATGGTATTAAGACCTATCATCAGAGACTCACGGAGAGCCAGGAGAAAAACAGACCGTCAGAGTACTTGATCTATACAGTGGAGTCGATGACATCGCAGATCTACGGAGACGATGCCTACCAAGGAGGAAATGAATACGTCCAGCTCTTCTACTTCCACCGTTTCGGGCTGCAAGGAAAAGCGGTACGAGAAAAAGCGATGAAGATAATTAAAGTGATGAGAGAAGCAGGCTTTACCTGCTCGTCAGGATACTATGACCTTGGAGACATCGACCAAATAGGATATGACGTCACCTGCTTCGATTTTTATCTTTTCGGGTTGGAGGATGAGGCATGAAGACAACACCGGAAACCTTTGACTTTGACTTGGATGAGATATTGAAACAGACAGAAAAAGAGGTCCTGGAGGTAACGGACGAAGCCCTGGACGATGCAGCTGAACTTATGAAGGATAAGCTGAAGGCAGCCACGCCAATAGGCAAATCGGTACCGCATCTGGCGGACAAGTGGCGAGTCAAGAAGCTGGATAAAAAGCGGAAGATCAGCAATTCCAAGAACGTAAAGAGCCACGGCCGCGGGGTACCGCTAGTCAACATACTGGAATATTCAACATCACACGGACACCCATTTGTGGAAAAAACCGTGAAAGAAAACACAGAAGCCGTGATGAATATTTTTAAGAATGACCTTAAAGGGAAACTTTAAGGGGAAAGGATGAAAAAATGGGAGATCAGGCAAAAGTAAAACTGGGCCTTAAAA
>Ga0129315_1001053_pt1 | contig 13374 bp, 9 predicted proteins | sample Cm827metagenome_FD_94432 | JGI IMG/M metagenome (GOLD analysis project Ga0129315, IMG submission 94432) | Eastern black-and-white colobus group fecal microbial communities from Wisconsin, USA - Cm827 metagenome | ecosystem: Host-associated > Mammals > Digestive system > Large intestine > Fecal...
AGCGCGCGCTACCGCATCCAGCGCGACGCGGTCGGCGAGTCGGTCATCCTCACCGAGCTGATCGGCTCCAGCGGCCAGACGCTCACCTACAGCGACTACACGACGCAGCCGGGCGTGCTCTACACCTACCGCATCATTCCGATCCACGAGGAGCTGCTTCAGCAGGGCGTCTGGCTGGAGGGACAGCAGGCCGTGCAGCTGGCGCAGATGCGCCAGAGCGGCGGGCTGTTCTCCGGGCTGCTCAGCCTGATTCCGGCGCTCTCCGGCGATACCCGATAAACCATACAGGCGGCCCATGCGCATGGCATGGGCCGCCTGTGTATCAGTCTGTGGATATGCCCGGACGTTATTTGCCGATTTCCGCGAGCTTCGCATCGATCATCTCCGGCGTGGCGTAGTTGAGCGGCGAGGTGAAGCCCTTGCGGGCGGTGCGCAGCTTCTCGCGCGCCTTGTCAATCTCGCCCGCCTCGATGTCGTAGAGCGCGAGAAAATAGTTGGTGTCAATGGCGCCGGGCTTGAGCGCGATGGCCTTTTCAAAGTAGGGCTTCGCGGCTTCCTTGTCGCCAAGCAGCCGGTAATAGGTCTGACCCATGTTGTCCAGGAACACCGGGTCGCTGTCGTCGTAGTCGAGCGCTTCCCTGTTGAAGGCCAGCGCGTCCTCGGGATCGCCCTGCTCGATCTTCAGGTAGCCGATGATACTGTACATACTGCCGTTTTTAACGTGGCGGAACTCGTCCATGAGGATCTCCATCGCGCGGTCGAGGTGCCCCTTCTTGGCGAGGATGATCGCGTAATTGACGTGCAGATCGCACCGGTCCTTCGGGGTGAGGCCCGGCACCTTCTCCATCTTCTTGATGACCTCCAGCGCCTTGTCAAACTGACTGGTGCGGATGAGCAGCACGCTGTAGCTGTGCAGCAGGCGCGGCTTGTCCATGCCCTTTTCGTACGCCTGCGCATACAGCTCCAGTGCCTTGTCGTATTCGCCCTTGCCGTGCGCGGCGAGCGCCTTGTTGCCCGTCATATTGCCCATAAAGCTCATGATTGAAGTTCCTCCTTATCGATTCGCTGCGGGCGAGCCGCCCTTTGCAGCCAGTTTCCGTTTCAGCCGTTCCACGCGCTTTCGCAGCGTGGCGATCTCCGCGTCGTCCCCGCCAAGCGGCGAGAGGTTCAGCGCCCGCGAGAGCGCCGCGCCGGCATAGCGCAGTGCGCGGGCATAGTCCCGCTCCGTGTGCTCGTAATACTTGGCCAGCTCGACGTAGGGCCATGTGCCACCCTCGCCGCGCGCGATCATCTCCGTCCACATCGCCACGGACGACGCCCATTCCCGGCTTTTCTTGTAGCTCGCGGAGAGCACCATGTGCGCCTGCGATGACATGCTGCTCATGCCGAGGATTCTGAGGCAGCGCCTGCCCTCCTCGGTGTGTCCGCCGCGCAGCAGCGTTCTGCCCACGCAAAAGGCATCCTCCGCGTGCGCGAGCTGCTCCGGCTCGCGAAATGCCGAGCACAGATGCCCCGTCAGCGAGGCGAGGCTTTCCACATCCTGCCGGTTGTGGCGCAGCACGTCCTCGAGCAGCGCGAACTCGCGCGTCATGAGATAATCGAAGTAGCGCTGGGGCACCTGCGCGCCGGGCAAGTCGTCCGTGCGAACCTCGCCGAGCACGGCCTCCTCCAGCGCGGAGAGGCTGCACCGCCCCAGCCGCAGCCTGTAGACCCGCCTGCACGCGTGCAGCAGGTCCAGGTGCGGCCAGTCGGAAAGACGCACGCGGATGCGGTGCATCACCATGCGTGATTCCAGCAGCGGGATGTCGAAGCTCTTGCCGTTGAAGGTCACCAGCGTGTCAAAGCGCGGCAGCAGCGAGGCGATATCCGCGAGCATCGCGGCCTCCTCGCCGTAATCGCGCATGACGTACTGCCGGATGACCATGCCGCGATCGTCCATGAACCCCAGGCCGATCTCAAAGGCCAGCGTGCCTGCGCCGCCGCTCAGTCCCGTCGTCTCCGTGTCAAGAAACAGGAGCTTTTGAATGCTCCAGTGCTCTCCCGTGAACGCCGGGTCGCAGGCGCGGATTTCCTCGAGCGTCGTGCGCTCGATGCCGCGCAGACCGTCCAGCGGCACGATGTGCTCCCGACAGAAAAACGGCGTTTCCTCCGGCGGGGGCTGCGGCCTGGCGGGCTTCGGCGGCGCGCTGGTCACCGCCATCAGCCGCTCCCTGAGGCTTCTCATAGCGCCATCAGTCTTTCCGTCAGCAGCAGCGCGGTCTGCTTGCCGCGCTCGCCGACCTCCGCCTTGGGGCCGACGCAGGACGGACAGCCCGCCTCGCACGGACACCCGGCGATCAGCGCGTGCACGTCCGCAAAGATCAGGTTGCGCATGCCGTAGACGCGCTCGCTCAGGCCGATGCCGCCCGCGTAGTTGTCAAAGACAAGGAGCGTCGGCAGCTTGGTAAACGGATCGCGCACGCGGTACTGCACGCAGATGTCGCTGGGCGAGCACATCAGGTACAGTGGGATGATCTGGCGCAGCGCGTTGGCGATGCCCAGCATGCCGCCCTGCAGATCGTCCATCGAAAGGCCGCCGGTCAGCGATTCATCCAGCGCCCACCAGCAGGCGTTCGTCGGCATCTCCAGCTCCGGCAGATCGACCGGGCCGAAGCCCAGCGTCTCCTGCGTGTCGAGCTTGAACTTCTTGAACATCGTCACCAGCCAGGTGACCAGCACCTCGCCGTAGGCCAGCGAGCCGTTTCCGAGCGGCTGCTCCTTCAGCACATCGAGCACCCTGACGCTGGTGTTCAGGTCCGCATCGGTGTAGTAATCGACGTCCACGCTGCGCACATACGCCTTCTTTTCGGTGAAGTCGAGCTTCTCGACCTGGTACTGCTGGCCCTCGTGCATGTAGATGGCGTGTTCGTGCAGGAGCATCGGGACCGTATAGCGATCCATCTCACCGATGACGTTGTGGTGCTCCGGGCGCGTGATGTCGATGATCAGGAAGTTCTCGCTCGTCACCGAGCGCAGCGACAGGTCGGCAGCCGGGAACTCCTCCGCCATCCAGTAGTAGCGCCCGCCCGTCAGGTGCAGGATCTGCTCCTCGGTCAGGTAGTCGAGCAGCTCCTTCGTGGAGACGCCCTCCGCGTAGCTCTCCCCCTCCTCAAACGGCAACTCGTAGGCTGCGCACTTGACGTGGTTGAGCAGCACATAGAGGTTGTCCGGGTGTACGAGCGCGTTTTCCGGCGATCGCCCGAAGAAGTACGCCGGATGCGTGACGATGTACTGGTCAAGCGCCGAGGAAGACGCCACGAGGATGGTCAGCGCGGTGTTTTTGCGCCGTCCCGCGCGGCCCGCCTCCTGCCAGGTGCTGGCGACGGAGCCGGGATAGCCGCACATCACGCAGGCGTCGAGCTGGCCGATGTCGATGCCCAGCTCCAGCGCGTTCGTCGAGACGACGGCGCGGATGTCGCCGCGGCGCAGTCCGCGTTCGATCTCCCGGCGCAGCGTCGGCAGATAGCCGCCCCGGTAGCCGCGCACGCGCCCGGCGTTGCCCAGCGGGTCCTTGACGCGCTCCTTGAGGTGGCGCGTGAGCACCTCGACCGTCAGGCGCGACTTGCCGAAGACAATCGTGGGGATGTCGTTGTCCACGAGCATGGAGGAAATGCGCAGCGTCTCCTGCAGCACGGACTTGCGCACGCCGAGCTGCCGGTTGACTACCGGCGGATTGTAGAAGATGACGTGCTTTTCCCCACTGGCCGCGCCGCTTTGATCGACCAGGCTGACCGGACGGCCGATGAGCGTTTCGGCCAGCTCGCCGGGGTTGGCGATGGTCGCCGAGCAGCAGATGAACTGCGGATGGGAGCCGTAGAAATGGCAAAGCCTCGAAAGCCGGCGGATGACGTTGGCGAGGTTGGAGCCGAACACGCCGCGATAGGCGTGAATCTCGTCGATGACCACATAGCGCAGGTTTTCAAAGAGCTTGACCCACTTCGTGTGGTGCGGCAGAATGCCGGAGTGCAGCATGTCCGGATTGGTGACGACGATGTGCCCCGCCTGACGCACCTGCCGCCTCGCCGCGGCGGGCGTGTCGCCGTCGTAGGTGTAGGTCTTCACATCCACGCCCATCGCCTCGATCAGCTCATAGAGCTCGGAGACCTGGTCAGCGGAGAGCGCCTTTGTCGGGAACAGGTAGAGCGCGCGGGCATCCGGCTCGCGCAGGATCGTATTGAGCACGGGCAGGTTGTAGCACATCGTCTTGCCCGAGGCCGTCGGCGTCACGACGCAGATGTCTTTTCCCGCTTCCACGAGGTCGTACGCCTCGCGCTGATGGCTGTAGAGCCTGTAGATGCCGCGCCCGGCGAGCACGGGCGGGATGCGCGGATCGAGCGATTCAGGGAACGGCTCATAGCGCGCCTCGCGTGCGGGAATCGTCTCCCAGTGCGTCACGTTTTCCATGAAGGCGGGCGTGTGGCGCAACCGGTCAAGGAGCTGTTCTAGGTTCAAGGTTGATGCCCTCCTTCTGATGATGGATTCGGGAAATCGCGAGCGCGCACAGGGATAAATAGGTGGAGATGAGGATCGGCTGGGTGACCTGCAGCAGCATGATCACGCCGTATCCGACCAGCGAGGCCAGAACGCCGGTGAGCAGCGCATCCTCTCCCGCATGGCGCAGGATCGTGCGCAGCATCAAGACGTAGAACGCCAGAAACGCAAGCGCGCCGAGCAGCCCGGTCGTGAGCAGCAGCTGGAGCGGCTGACAGTGCGCGTCGTTGAACGTCCCCTGCGCCAGCACCTTTGCATTGTCGTTGTACGGCTCGAGGATTCGCCTGGTCAGATCGACACCGCGCCCGAAGAGCTTGTCAGCGATGCCATAATCCGTGTAAGCGCGCAGGCTGCGCACGTAGACAAAGCCGCGGCGCGAGCCCCAGTCATCGTCAAAGCGCAGCACCGCGGCGGCCGCGCCCAGCTCGCATTCGGTATCCACACAGGAGAACCAGAGGATTGCGCCGATGAGCGTAATCACCGCGATAAGCATCACCGCTACAATCGCCGCGGACAGCCTGCGGCCGGGCGCACTCATGCCCCGCCGCTCCGCCCACAGACAAAGGACCGCACCGCACAGGCACAGCCCGCCCAGCAGCGCAGCGGCATGCGTCTCACACAGCGCGAGCAGCAGCCCGGAATACATCCGGTCCGCTGCGGTCAGCGTGGGCTGCATCGCAGGCAGCGCAAGAGAGCAGCCGGCCCAGAGCACGAGCGCGCGTCTCATGCCGCGCAGGCTGTGCCCGGCGCAGCACAGCAGCGCGGCACAGGCAAGATGCAGCGCCAGGAACGAGCTGTCCGTGCGTGAGGCGATGATGCCGCAGGCCATTAGAAGCGCCAGCGGCAGGCAGGCGGCCTGTCCTCGCGCCCTGCGCACAAAGCGCGCACCCGCCAGCGGAAAGAGCATCGCCAGATACGCGCCGAAGAAGTCCGCGTTGCCGATCGTGGAGAGAAACATCGCCTTCTGCTTCTCGCTGATGTTGTGGTAAAAGCGCAGCGGATCGACGCTCAGCGCGTTGGCGATGCCCAGCGCGGCGACGATGCCGGCGCAGGCCATGGCGAGGGCGTCGATATGCGCCAGACCGGATATGCCTGACGCGAGGATGAAGAACGCCGCGCCGCAGGCGAGCCAGAAGGCCAGCCCGCAGTATCGCCCTTCGCTGCCCGAGATCGAGGCCTCGTCAAAGCCCGCTCTGGCGCAGGCGATCACGCAGGCGAGCAGCAGGGCGCCCAGCAGGACAAGCGGCGCGCGTGTGCCCTTTATGGGCTTTTGCAGCCGCTCCCCCTTCGGGCGGATCAGCAGCACGACGACAAATGCGGCCAGCAGGCACGGCACGATGCGGCAGACCGCGCTGACCTTGATGCGGTTGATGTCAAAGAAGCCGTTGTGAAACAGCAGCGGCACAGCGCAGAGCATCAGGAACGCGCACAGCCAGACGACAGCCCCTGCCGCGCTCCGCCTGATCCGCTCAAACCCTTTCCGCATGCGCACACCTCCATGAAACTCCTTTATTGTATCGCAGATACGCCCGCACTGCAAGCGCAAAAAGCGGGCGCCAAGGCCCGCTTTCCCTTATTCGGCTGTCAGCAGCGGCGCGCAGCTGCGAACCGCGATGGCTTCGTCTTCCACGCTGACCACGATTCTTCCGGCGTCCGGGTGCGCAAGAATCAGATCGCTGAGCGGGTCCTCCACGCGCTCGCGGATCACCCGCTTCAGGTTGCGCGCGCCGCTCATGGCGTCCACACCGAGTCCGGCCAGCAGCACGGGCACCTGCGGCTCGATGATCAGTTCCACGCCACGCTGTGCCATGCGCGACTGGATGCGGGAGAGCATCAGCATGGCAATCCGCTGCCCATCCGCTTCGGTCAGGCTGTTCATGACGATGATTTCGTCGATGCGCCCGAGGAACTCCGGCCGGAAGACCTCCTTCGTTTTCGCCAGGATCGCCCGGCTGCGGCGCCCGTTGTCCGCAACGGACGCGCCGGAGGAAAAGCCCAGCTGCTTATCCATGTCGAAGGACACGCCGGCATTGGAGGTCATGATGACGATGGTGTTGCGGAAGTTGACCTTGCGGCCCATGCTGTCAGTGAGCTGGCCGTCGTCGAGCAGCTGAAGCAGCAGGTTGTAGACCTTCGGGTGTGCTTTCTCGATCTCGTCGAACAGCACGAGGCTGTACGGCTGCTTGAGCACGGCGTCGGTCAGCTGTCCGCCGTCTCCGTGGCCGACATAGCCGGGCGGTGAGCCGATCAGCCGGGAGACGGACGCCTCCTCGCTGTATTCGGACATGTCGATGCGCACCAGATTGCTCTCGCGGCCGAACTGCGCCTCGCTGAGCGCCTTGCACAGCTCCGTCTTGCCCACGCCGGACGGGCCGAGCAGCATGAACACGCCAAGCGGCCGGTTCGGGTCGCTCAGGCCTGCGCGGGCGCGGCGTATGGCCCGGCCGATTGTGGCGATTGCCTCATCCTGGCCGATGACCCGCTGCGCGAGCCGACTCTCCAGAGACGGTGCGTCGCTGTTGTCCGTCTTCTCCATGTCATCCACCGGCACGCCGGTCCATTCGGACACGATGCTCGCTATTTCATGCGGACCGATGGCGGGCAGCGGCTGACTCCCGGCCCCAGCCTCCGGCAGAGCGATCGCCTGTCCCGGCGTCTGCATCTGCCCGAGCTTGACCATGGAGGCGGCCTCATCGATCAGGTCGATCGCCTTGTCCGGCATGTACCGGTCGTTCACATACCGGTCGGAGAGCTCCACGGCGGCGCTGAGCGCATCGTCACGGATGGTCACATGGTGATACGCCTCGTAGCGGCCGCGCAGTCCGTTCAGGATGGTCAGCGTTTCCTTCCGGTCCGGCTCCTCCACGTCGATGCGCTGGAAGCGCCGGGCGAGCGCCGGGTCCTTTTCGACGTACTTGCGGTACTCCTTGTAGGTGGTCGCGCCGATGATGCGCACCTCGCCCCGGGCCAGCGCGGGCTTGAGCAAATTGGATGCGTCCAGAGAGCCCTCCGAGCCGCCCGTGCCGATGAGCGTATGCATCTCGTCGATGAACAGGATGACGTTGCCTGCCTCCTGCGCGGCGGCGAGCACGCTCTTGATACGCTCCTCAAACTCGCCGCGGTACTTGCTGCCCGCGATCATCTGCGCCAGATCGAGCGCATAGATCTGCGTCTGCGCGAGCGCGCCGGGCGCGCTTCCGTCGGCGATGCGCTGCGCGAGGCCCTCCACCAGCGCGGATTTGCCCACGCCGGGCTCGCCGATGAGCAGCGGGTTGTTCTTCGTCTTTTTGCCGAGCACGCGGATCATCATCGCCAGCTCTTTTTCCCGGCCGATGAGCGGCTCCAGCTTCTTTTCCGCGGCGGCCTGCGTCAGGTTGCGCGCATAGGCCACGAGCGGGTTTTCCTCGCTCTGCTCCTTCTCCTCCTGATCGCCCATCCTGATCTGCACGACCTTGACCTGCAGCGGTTCGTCCGAGGCCGGAATCGCCTTGGCGCGCTCCGGACGCTCGATGTCTCCCGCCGCGTTGCGCAGCTCGTTTTTCAGCCCTTCTATGCTCTTGCCCAGCTCCGCGAGGATCGCATGCGCCTTGCAGCCGTCCTCGCACAGCAGCTCCAGCCAGATATGCGCCGTTCCGGCCAGGCTGCGCTTGTCCGGATTGGCGTAGGTCGTCGCGCGGATGAGGATGCGCTGCGCGTGCGGTGTGAGCCCCGTGACGCGGGAAAAGCCCACCTCGCCCCGCTTGTAGTGGCGCGTGACGGTCTCCTCGATCTCCCGGAGCGGGATGTCGCCGATCAGGCAGCGGGTCAGCTCGTCGGCGCTGCGGCACAGCCCCAGCAGGATGTGCCCCGAGCCGACCTGGGAAAGCCCCATGGTCGCCGCGCAGATCTGCGCCTGCGCCATGGCCTTTGTTGCGCTCTGTGTGAACGCCTTGGGTAAATTCAGCAAGCGGCATCCCTCCTCAGGCCTGAACGGACGGACGGCGCTTGGCCAGCGCGAGGATCATGCTGCGCAGCGTGCCCGCGCACAGGGCGTCCTTCATGCCCAGCGGCAGCGGCACGGCCTGCGGGGAGAGCGCTGCCAGCATGAGCTGTGCCTCGTCCGCGGTGACGATCTTCTCGCTCTTGAGATGCTCGATGATCTTCGCAGCGTCGCCCGCGCTGATGGACATGCCGATGCGCTGGTAGAGCGATTGGAGCAGCTCCTCCCTGCTGCTGGAGGCCATGCGGACGATGCGGATGTAGCCGCCGCCGCCCCTTCGGGATTCGATGACATAGCCGTGATCCGGCGTGAACCGGGTCGCCAGCACATAGTTGATCTGTGACGGCGCGCACTGGAAATGCTCCGCCAGCTCGTTGCGGCGCAGCTCGATTTCCGGCGTTTCGTCCGCCATCAGGGCTTTTATGAAATCCTCAATGGAGTCGCTGAGCAACCTCATGGGACAACACCTCTCTTTATATCGTTGTAGCAGTGGTCAAATGGATTTAACTATCTTTGACCTTCTATATTATATCGACTTTTCGCCGGACTTGCAACCCCAAATTGCGGCCTGAAACCAGGAACAGGAAAAATCGCCTTGCGCCGCGCGCCATTCCAGAGTATAATAAATTTGTATGTTTATGTCTCTCCTTCATGCGAGGGGGGACCACTATCCCGATAGGAGTTTGCTGAACATGATCGTTCTTTCCGCGCAGAATGTCGCGAAGTCCTTTGGCGTCAACGAGGTATTCAGGGATGTCTCCTTCACCCTGCAGCAGGGCGACAGGATGGGCCTTGTGGGCGTCAATGGCTGCGGCAAATCCACGCTGATGCGCATCATCGCCGGGCTGGAAACGCCGGACCGCGGCGAAATCTCGATGGTCCGCGGCACGCGCGTGGGCTATCTGGCCCAGCAGGACATGGTGACCCACGGTGCGAGCGTATGGGCCGAGCTGGAAAAGGTCTACGAGCCGGTCTTTGACATGGAGAAGAAAATTCGCGCGCTGGAGGCCGAGATGGAGCACGCGCACGAGGACGCCGCGCGCTTTGCCCGGCTCTCCTCCGATTACGACCGGCTCACCCGCGCCTTCGAGGAGGCGGACGGCTATGCCTGGAAGAGCCTGGTTTCCGGCGTGCTCAACGGCCTGGGCTTCAAGCCCTCGCAGTATGACCAGAGCGTCGATTCCCTGAGCGGCGGTGAAAAGACGCGCCTTTGTCTGGCACGGCTCCTGCTGCAAAAGCCCGACCTGCTGCTGCTGGACGAGCCGACGAACCACCTCGACATGGAGACGCTGCAATGGCTGGAAAACTACCTGGCCGCCTACAAGGGCAGCGTGCTGGTCATCTCCCATGACCGCTACTTCCTCGATCACGTCTGCACCTGCATGGTGGAAATCCTGATGGGCGCCTCCGAGCAGTACAGCGGCAACTACACCCGCTATATCGCCCAGCGCGAGGAGCGGTTTGAAACGCGCATCCGCGCCTATGAACTCCAGCAGAAGGAGATTGAGCGCCAGCAGGCGATCATCGCCCGCTACAGGATGTTCAACCGCGAGAAGTCCATCCGCGCGGCGGAGAGCCGCGAAAAGGCGCTCGAGCGCATGGAAAAGCTCGACAAGCCGGTGGATGAACGCTCGATCCGCTTTCAGTTCGAGGCGCGGCGCAGGACCGGCGAGGATGTGCTGATGGTGCGCGAGGTGAGCAAGTCCTTCGGCGACAAGCACCTGTTCTCCGGGCTCACGCTGCATGTGCGCGCGGGCGACCGCATCGCGCTCATCGGCCCGAATGGCGTGGGCAAATCGACGCTCATCAAGCTCATCGTCGGCGAGGAGCTGCCCGATACCGGCGACATCCGCTACGGCGCGAACGTCGATATTGGCTACTACGATCAGCATCAGAGCACGCTGCATCCGGAAAAGACGGTGCTCGATGAGGTCTGGGACCGCTTCCCCCGGATGGAGCAGTCGGATGTGCGCGGCGCGCTGGGCATGTTCCTGTTCACCGGAGACGATGTGTTCCAGCCGATCAAAACGCTCTCCGGCGGCGAAAAGGGCCGCGTCGCGCTGACCGCGCTCATGCTGCGCAAGGACAATCTGCTGCTGTTGGACGAGCCGACGAACCACCTCGACATGGACTCGCGCGAGGTTCTCGAGGATGCGCTCTCCGATTTCGGCGGCACGATCATCACCGTCTCCCACGACCGCTACTTCATCAATCGCGTGGCCAACCGCATCATCGAGATGCGTCCGGACGGCGTCACTGAATACATGGGCAATTACGATGACTACGTCGAGCGTAAGAACCGCCCCGTGGAGCAGGAGGCCGTCGCCGGAAAGACGCGCACGGAGCTCGACAAGGAAAAGCGCCGCGACAAGCTGAACAAGCAGGCACAGCGCCAGCTCAAGGTGCGCGCGCAGGAGGCCGAGCGGGCCGTCGGGCTCAAGGAAGAGGAGATCGCGCAGCTGGAGGCACAGCTGGCCGATCCGGACCTCTACGCCGACGCGCAGCGGGCCGCGGACATCAGCCGCGCGTACCAGAAGGCACAGGCCGAGCTGCCCCTGCTCTATGAGCAGTGGGAGCAGGCCGAGGCCGCGCTGGGCGGCGAGGACGAATGACATACAAAGGAGCGAAAAGCATGCTGTTCATCGGTATCTGCGGCGCAAGCGGCAGCGGCAAATCGACGCTGGCTCAGGAGCTGGCGACGATGGTCAACCGCAGCATCCTGATCATCAATCAGGATGCCTACTACCTCGATCATCCCGATCTTTCCTTCGAGGAGCGCTGCCGGCTCAACTATGACGAGCCCTCGGTCTTCGACCACGATCTGCTGCTGGAGGACGTGAAAAAGCTGCTGGCGGGCGAGCGCGTCCCCAAGAAGCGGTACGACTACACGCGCCACTGCCGCGCGGACGTGCCGGGCGTGTTCATGGAGCCGCACGACGTGATCATCGTCGAGGGCATCCACGCGTTCTATGACCCGCGGCTGCGCGATATGATGGACATGAAGCTCTACATGCACGTGGAATCCGACATCTGTCTGCTGCGGCGCATCGAGCGCGACATCAAGGAGCGCGGGCGGCAGATTGACAACATCTCCATGCAGTACACCACAACCGTCAAGCCCATGTTCGACCAGTACATCCGCAATTACGAGCAGATGCGGACGTGATCGTCGCGGGCGGCGGCAAGGACGCCAAGATCACCGAAATTCTCGCCGGCTACATCAACAACGACCTGCATCTCTATCGCGGTCAGACGCAAAGGAGGATAACATGCTGAAGGGTTTCTCACGCGAAGAAAAGGGCTGGATCTTCTATGACTGGGCGAATTCCGCCTTCTCGGCCATCGTTGCGGCCATCATTCTCCCCCTGTTTTTCAAGGAAATTGCCCGCTCCGGCGGCCTTTCCGACGTCAACGCGACGGCCTACTGGGGCTACGCCACCTCCTGCGGCACGCTCATCTGCGCGGTGCTCGCGCCGTTTCTCGGGACGCTGGGCGACTTCCGGGGCCTGAAAAAGAAGCTCTTCACCGCGTTCATGCTGCTGGGCGTGGTCAGCACGTTCCTGCTGGCGACGACGAACAGCTGGAAGTGGCTCCTCGTGTTCTACATTCTGGGTACGCTGGGCTTCAACGGTTCGTGCGTCTATTATGACGGCTTCCTGCCGGACGTGACCACCGAGGAGCGCATGGACCGCGTCTCCACGCTGGGCTACGGCCTGGGCTACATCGGCGGCTCCACGATTCCGCTGGTTATCGCCCTGCTGCTCATCCAGTTCGGCGACCGCATCGGCATCCCGACCGTCACGGCGACGAAGTTATCCTTCGTCCTTACGGCGGTGTGGTGGCTCGTGTTCACCATCCCGATGCTGCGCCACGTCCATCAGAAGCACGGCGTGGAGCCGGAAAAGCACATCGTCTCCCAGACGCTGCACAGCATTGCGCACACGGGCAGGAAGATCCTCGCCAACAAGAGCGTGCTCTTCTTCATCATCGCCTACTTCTTCTACATCGACGGCGTGGGCACGATCATCCACATGGCGACGGTCTTCGGCGATTCCTGCGGCCTGGGCAGCATGGACATGATGGTCATTCTGCTCGTCGTGCAGATCGTGGCCTTCCCCTTCGCCATCCTCTATGGCAAGCTGGCCGGGCGCTTCGGTGCGCACAGGATGATCGTGGTGGGCATCATCACCTACATCATCGTCTGCCTGGTGGGATACAATCTGCAGAAGATGTCCGACTTCCTGATGCTCGCCGTGCTGGTGGGCACCGCGCAGGGTGGCATCCAGGCGCTCTCCCGCTCCTTCTACGGCAAGATCATTCCCGCGGAGAATTCCAGCGAGTTCTTCGGCTTCTTCGATGTGTTCGGCAAGTTCTCCGCTGTCATCGGTCCGACGCTCTTCGGTCTGGTTGCGCAGATCACCGGTGTCACCCACTACGGCGTGCTGGCTGTCATGGGCATGTTCATCCTTGGCGGCGCGATCATGATCTTCCTGGTTCCGCAGAAGGTTGAAAAGGTTCACTGAAGCATCCTCTGCCCTGCCTTTTTCCGGCAGGGCTTCTTTTTTTCGATACAAATAGAACAGCGGGTCAGTCGGAGCACATCCGGTTGACCCGCTGTTTATGATGACGCTCAGTCGGCGTATCCGTTGGGATTCTGCGTCTGCCAGCGCCACGCGTCGCGGCACATGTCCTCGAGGTTCTTCTCGGCCGTCCAGCCCAGCAGCTCCCTGGCCTTTCTGGGGTCCGCCCAGCACTCGGCGATGTCTCCCGGGCGGCGCTCCTCGATCCTGTAGGGCACCTTTACGCCGTTGACCTTCTCAAACGCATTGACGATGTCCAGCACGCTGTAGCCGTGGCCGGTGCCC
>Ga0129315_1001054_pt1 | contig 13292 bp, 9 predicted proteins | sample Cm827metagenome_FD_94432 | JGI IMG/M metagenome (GOLD analysis project Ga0129315, IMG submission 94432) | Eastern black-and-white colobus group fecal microbial communities from Wisconsin, USA - Cm827 metagenome | ecosystem: Host-associated > Mammals > Digestive system > Large intestine > Fecal...
AATCTGTCTGCGGCAAGTTTGTTTTCATGGTAGTTACATTCTACCGCAGGCATTCGGCTTTTCATAGTCCGAATGCTTTTTTTGCACCAAAAAGGAGTTGCCTCTTTTTAGTGAGACAACCCCCCTTTCCGCAAATGAAAGAAGAACGGAATTTGTTGATTTTGCCATTCAAGCCCGGTCTGCTTATGACAGCAAACCTCCTGATGAAGGGCAAATCAGTATTTGAGTTTCTGGGTGGCCGCCCAGCCCTCGTTGATGGCTTCCTGATGGCTCGTGGCATACGGGCCGATGCTCTTGGCTTTGTCTATGGAGATCGGGAAATGCACGCACAGGTGGCCGTTGAAGTTGTTGTTGGAGAGGTGCTGCGGGGAGTGCGGTACGTCGTGGGTGGAGCCGATGTAGGTCTTGCCATCCGAGAAGGTGACCCAGACCGCTTTCGGCGTCCACGTCGTCTTGCCGCCAAACGCCTTGAGCATGATGGCCGTATCCTCCGCCGTGGCGGGTTCGGCGTCCATATGCGCGTCCTTGGTCATGATGCGCAGCTTCCAGGAATAGCCGGTGGAGAAATCATACACCGTGCAGTATTCGCCGTTCTGATAGTTGCGCCGCCAGTTGTAGAAGTTGTCGTAGATGACGTTACCGGCGACCTGTGCGCTCGGCGTGGTCGTGCCGTCGGTCGAGCCCGCGCTGCTGCTGCCGTTGCCGGAATAATCTGCGTTGATAGCGGCGAGCGTCCGCTTGCCCGCAATGCCGTCCGCTGTCAGCCCTTTGGATTTTTGATAAGCCGTGACCGCATCGGCGGTCAGCGCGCCAAAGTTGCCGGTCTTGTTGCCGGTGTAGAAGCCCAGCGTCGTCAGCATGTTTTGCAGTTTGAGCACCTCGTCGCCGGAAGATCCCTGCTGGAGCATAACACTCGTGTTGAGAGTCGTGGACGAGGAAGAAGAGCTGCCGGAACTGCTGCTGCTTGAAGAGCTGCCGGAATTTGTATTGTTGCTGCCGGAGTTGCTGCTTCCGGAAAGCTTGCCCGTGATGGCGGCGAGCGTCTTGCTGCCCGCCACGCCGTCGGCGGAAAGGCCGTTGGCCTTCTGGAAGTTATAAACGGCCTCCTTGGTCAGACGGCCGAAATTGCCGGTGACGGAACCGGTGTAATAACCCAGCGTTTTAAGGTTCTGCTGAAGGGTGCGGACGGCTTCCGAGTTGGTGCCGTATTTCAGCAGGCTGCTCGACGACGAGCCGGAACTGCCGCTTGACGACGAAGACGACGAGCTGCTCGAAGAGGAAGAGGACGACGAGCCGTTGACCGCTTCCGCAATTTTAGCCAGCGTCTTCGCGCCCGCAATGCCGTCGGCGGAAAGGCCGTTTTTGCGCTGGAAATTCATGACGGCGGCTTCAGTGATGCTGCCGTAATGTCCGCTGATCGTGCCGGAATACAGGCCGAGCGCGGTCAGGTTCTGTTGGAGCTTCATGACCTCGTCGCTGCGCGTGCCATAACGGAGGATGGAGCTGTCCGACACGGTGGAAGAGGAGGAAGAAGACGACGACGAGGATGAAGACGAGCTGCCGGAGGAGGCGGTATAGGTGATGCCCGCCGCCTCATACAGCGCGGCGCGCGTGGCCTCGTTCACAATGCCGTTGTCCTCAAGCGCGTATTTCTTCTGGAATTTCTTGACCGCGGTTTCCGTCTTTTCGCCGTAGTGGCCGGTAATGCCGGCGCTGTACAGCTTGAGTTGCTTGAGCGCGGTCTGAATCGTCGCGATTTCGTCCGCCTCATCGCCGAGGCTGTAATCCTGCGCGCAGGCGCTTGCACAGACGCATACCATCAAAGCGGCGGAAAGCGCCGCAATCCATCTTTTGTTAGACGCACGAATTGACATAAGGGCATGCGTCTCCTTTCATTTCAAGTCTGTGACTATTTTATTACGGATTGTAACATTTGTCAAGCGAATTTTAATAAACAAGCCGTCACAGTGAAACAAAGGAAGCGAAATCTGCGCTGAACAGCGGCGTATAGCGCAGCGCATCCGCGTCATCCCGCGCGCTCAGAAAGAGGTGCGCTGATTTCGGCGCAAAGGAAAGCGGGGATACGGAAACGGCGGCCAGCGCTTCAGCCGTGGTCTGCGCATGCCGTGCGAGGGTGATGTGCGGGGCGAACGGGCCGGGATCGACGGGCAGACCGCATGCCTGCGCGTCGGCCGCAAGGGCGTTGTGCAGCGCGTCCAGCGGCGGATTGCACAGCGCCCGCAGAATCAAAATGGCGTTTTCCGCGCGGCCGAAAAAATCGACAGGCCCCAGCGTGATGGTCGGCGCGGGCATTTGGGCGATATGCCCGGCCAAAATGGCCTGCGCGTCGGGGAGGCGTTCGGGCGCAACTTCACCCAGAAACGCCAGCGTGATGTGATAATTGGAAGGGACGCCATATCGGCCGGGCATCCGCGCTTCGGCTTGGCGGGCGGCGAAGGCGGCTTCCGCGCGGATGTCGTCTGGGAGAGAAAGACCATAAAACAAACGCATGATCAGCACCTCAAAAAAGAAAGTCGGGATTATTGTAACGGGTTTTCGCTTGCGGCGCAAGTGTGCTATAATCAAAACAGAATGCAAAAGCGGGAGGACAAGCGCCTTGATCCGAATGGAAGATGTTTATCAGCTGGTGGGCAACCCGACGACGATGAAGAAAGCGTTTGACTATGTGCAGGATGGACGCGTGATAACCATTCATGCGGAGAATGAATCGGACGGCGTGCGCTATACGGCCAGGGTGCGCGGACGGTATGACCTGTATCAAACGTGGTATAAGGAGACGGATACGCAGATCGTGGGCGGCTGCACCTGCCCCGCGTTTGAACGCACAAGAACCGCCTGCAAGCATATCGCCGCGCTGATGATCGAAAATATGGCGCGGCAGGAATATGAACGCGAGGCCAGGCAGAGACAGCAGGAATACGAAAAGAGAAGGCGGGAAGAACAGGCGCGCGAAAACGAAGCTTTCATCAACCGGATGATTCAGCTGGGCGAAAAGGCGCGCATGCCCGCCGAACAGACGGACGGACGCAGAATCCGCCTGTATCCCGTGCTTGAGCGCGCCGACATGCAGTGCGTTGAGCTGGAATTTAAAGTCGGCCGGGAAGGCGCGAGGGCGTACATCGTCCGCAACCCGTGGGATTTTGCGCAGCGCGTGGCAAACGGCGATTACTTTGCCTACGGCAAAGGGCTTGCGTTTGCCCACGACCGGGAGATGATCGACGAACGGGACCTGCCGCTGCTGGATCATGCGCTGCTGCTTACGCAGGCGATGCCCCGGCAAAACGCGCAGACGATTCCACTGACCGGCGCGCTGTTGGATCAGACCATGCGCCTGCTTTTGGGCGGCATGGCGGAGATGAAGCGGGAGGGGGAAACCCCAATCCGCGTTCGGGTGAGCCGGGGCGAAATTACGCCCGCCGTCGCGCTGGAAAAAAAGGGGGACGGCGCATGGCTGCGCGTCAGGGCGCAGAGCGTGGCGCTCGGTTCGGTGGGCGCATATGAATTTCTGCCGAGCGGGATCGTCTGCGCGTTTGACGCGGATTTTCGCCGGATTGCGGCGCTGCTGAAGAGCGCGGCGGAACGCCCGGACGGCCTCGTCATTCCGAAAAAGCAGATTGCGCCCGTCTGTTCGCAGATCATTGCGCCCGCGCGGGCGACGGTGGTCAGGGGGCGTGAGCTGGTGCAGAAGCACACCCCGATGGAGATGACGGCGCGCTTTTACATCGACTGCGGCGAGCAAAACGCGCTGCTGTGCCGTCCGGAATGGCTGTATGGCGCGGCGAGGGTGCATCCCGGCGAGGATGCGCCGCATATCCGCCGGGACACGTTCCGCGAGAATCAGCTGCTTTCGCGCGTACAGCAGATTTTTCCGCAGAAAAAGGCGGAATGGGAGTATGCCTTTGACGGGGAGGATGATGCCTGCTACGAACTGCTGACGACGCGCCTGCATGAGCTGGAAAACGCGGGCGAAGTGATGATTTCCGACCGGCTGGCGCGCATGAATGTGAAGACCAGCCGCGCGATGACCTTCGGCATGAGCAGGCAGGGCGCGCAGCTGCTCGTTCACGCCGATCTCGGCGGGCTGACGCAGGCGGATCTGGACGCGGCCTATGCGGCGTATCGCCAGAAGCGCAAATATGTCCGGCTGAAAAACGGCACGTTCCTTTCGGAAGACGCTTTGGAGCAGGCGGCGCAGATCAGCCAGGTGCTCGACAGCGCAGGCATGACCGCCGAAGAAGCGCAGAAAGGCGGCGCAATGCCGCTGGAACGGGCGATGTATCTGGAACAGGCGCTTGCGGATCGCAAGGGCGTTTTGCTGGATATGCCCAAAGCGCTGGAAACGTGGATGGAGCGTCTCGGCGCGGCGCAGAAAACGCAGGCCGAGCCGCCCAGGACGCTTCATGCGGAACTGCGGCCCTATCAGAAGACGGGGCTGTCGTGGCTGAGCGCGCTCAGCGACGCGGGCTTTGGCGGTATTCTGGCGGACGACATGGGCCTTGGCAAGACGGTGCAGACGTTGGCGCTGTTGCTGCGCGAAATGGAGCAGGGACGGGCGGTCTGCGCGCTGGTGGTCTGTCCGGCTTCGCTCCAGCTGAACTGGCGCGGCGAGGCGGCGAAATTCGCGCCCGACCTGCCTTGCGAAGTGCTGATGGGGACGGCGGCAGCGCGGCAAAAGCAGATTGAGGCGTGGCACGAGGGCATTTTGGTGACCTCCTACGATCAGCTCCGCCGGGACGTGATGGCCTATGCCGGAAAACCGATGACCCACGTGCTGCTCGACGAGGCGCAGAACATCAAAAACGCCGCCTCACAGGCGGCCAAGGCGGTCAAAACGCTGCAAGCGGCGCACCGCTTTGCGCTCACGGGCACGCCGATTGAAAATCGACTCAGCGAACTCTGGTCGATTTTTGATTTCCTGATGCCGGGCTATCTGCATGCTTATAAGCGCTTCCGCGAACGGTTTGAAGCGCCGATTGTGCAGGATGCGGACGAGCAGGCGCGCCAAAACCTGCATCTGATGGTCGCGCCGTTCATTCTGCGGCGCATGAAGCAGGACGTGCTGGACGATCTGCCGGAGAAAATTGAAACCGTGATGACCAGCGAGATGACGCCGGGGCAGGCCAAAGTCTACCACGCTTACGCCGAAAAGCTGATGCAGGAGGCGGAAAGCGAGCTGGCCGACCCGCAGGGACGCATGAAGCTGCTGGCGGGGCTGACGCGGCTGAGGCAGCTCTGCTGCGATCCGCGGCTCTGTCTGGAAGAGTATGCGGCCGGAAGCGGCAAGCTCGACCAGCTGATTGAGCTGGCGGGCTGGCTGGCAGCCCAGGGGCGCCGCATGCTGATCTTTTCGCAGTTCACCTCGATGCTTGCGCTGTTGGAGGAAGCGCTGCACGACGCGGGCCTGCAAACGCTCAAGCTGACGGGCGAAACGGATAAGATTGAGCGCATGGCGCTGGTCGAGCAGTTTAACAGCGGCGACATCCCGGTGTTCCTGATTTCGCTCAAGGCGGGCGGAACGGGCCTGAATCTGACGGGCGCGGACGTCGTGATTCATTACGACCCCTGGTGGAACACGGCAGCGCGGAATCAGGCGACCGACCGTGCCTACCGGATCGGGCAGACGAAGGGCGTGCAGGTGTTCGATCTGATTGCCGCCGATACCATCGAGGAACGCATCGTGCTGCTTCAGCAGGAAAAGAAAGCGCTCAGCGACGGCGTGCTTCTGGGAGAGGACTCGCTGTTCACTGTGGACGCATCTGCGCTTCGGGCGATCCTGAAAGGGTAAAATTCGCCGCGTCGATCAGGCCCGCGCAGGCGAGCGGCTGTTGGCGGGCATACGGCGCGGCGGCGGCCCAAAGGGTGTGCGCGGCCTCGCGATAGCCCGCTTCCGGGCGGAAGCCGTCGGCCAGCGCCAGCGCGTGCAGCAAAAGCGCGGCGGGCGAGGGCAGTTCCGAATCAAAGATCGCGGGAATGCGGGGAAAGAAGGCGGCCGAGTCCTGCGGGGTGTGCATCGGCATGCCGTTTGGGGCGATGAACAGATGCAGCGCCGCGCCCAGCAGACGCAGACCGCTTTCCCGGTAAGCATACAGCGCTTCGTCCTGCCCCAGCGTCAGCAGCGCCAGCGCCAGCGCCGCACCCGCGCCGCAGGTGAGCTGGGCGTTGAGTGCGCTCACGGGCGTATACGACGGGGGCAGGCCGGGCGAAAGCGCGGTCAGCGCGCCGACGGCACGCTGGGCCAGCTGAATATAGCGGGCTTCGCCGAGCCGTCTGCCGCACAGGGCGAACACCGTCGCGGCCAGGGCGCAGTCCTCCGTCAGCACGCAGGGCGCGGCGGTCGGCGGCGTTCTGGCCGCGCGGACGCGCAAAAGCTGAGGCATGACCCGGCGCAGAAAGGCTGCGTCCTCCGGGGTGAGGGTTTTGGGGAGCGTCGGCGTTCGGGGCAGATCGGTCTGCCCCGCATCCTCAACCGGCGAAAAACGGCTGGGCGTGACTTTGGGCGGCGGGCCCGCGTATTGGCGGCGCAGCCCCAGCAGACGGCAGGCGCGCAGGCCGTCCTCTCCGCCGAGCGCGGCGCAGACCTGTTCGGGCGTAAAGGCGCAGCTTTCCCGACTGTATGTCAGACAGGGATTCAGCATGCCGCCCGGCACAGAAAAGGCGGAAAGCAAAAAATCCAGCGCGCGGACGGCTTCGGCGCGGCGGCCGCTTTCCAGCAGCGTCAGCGCCAGCAGAGCGTTGAGTGCCAGCGGTTTTTCCGGCACGAAGACGCGCCAATCCTCCGTCAGCGTCGCGCGAAAGAAAGCGCCGTCCAGCGGATCGTAGAGGTCGGAAGCGAGCATCGCTTCCAGCGTTTGGTCGAGCGCTGCGCGGGCCTGATGGCTGCCGATGGCGGCGCGGCTCAAAAAGCGGAGAGCGGGGCAGAGCGGCTGCTTGAGCTTGCCGAAGCCGCCGTTGATTGGGTCATGCACGGCGGACAGCGCGCGGACGAGATCGTGCGCCGCGTCGTGCGGGGAATAGGGCTTACGCAGCGGTTCGGCGCGGAACGAGCGAAGGGTCTGCACGGCCTGACGGATGAAAGCGTCGCGGTTCTGCGCGAAGCGGCGGTCTGCCTGCGAGAGCCAGACGTACAGCCGAGACGGATCGAGCGCAAAGCCTGCGGGCGGCAGCGGCGCGGCCAGAAACACGCGCGCGTCTTCCAGCATCAGGGCGCACAGGGGAAGCGCGCCTTCCTCCGAAAACAATGCGCCCGCGCGCTGGCAGAGCAATTCCACATCCGGGCGCATGCCGGGGTACAGCCAGACGGGTACGGTGCGTTCGGCGATCTGCATGCTCAGCGCGGCGTCCGAAAGCGTCGGCGGCGCGTCGCTGATGAACAGCAGCACGGGCACGTCGCGCGTGCGCGCCTGCTGAAACGCCTCGGCGGAAAACGGCAGAAACTGCGCCGGGGCGGGCGGTGCAGCCTGAACAGGCGACGGCGCGATGGGCGGGATATGGGACGGCTGGGCATAAGAAGAAACGCGCATGGAACTTATCCTCCGAAAACGGTGATAAGCACAGCATGCGCGTTTTTTGAATAAAAGATACGTCGGGGGAGACGTTGGGACGCTGTCCCAAACCCTGCCAAGAACCTGAGGTTCTTGGATTTCCCACTTCATTTATCACTTTGTGATAAATGAATGAAAGCCCAATGCGGGAGGTGCAGGAACCTCAGGTTCCTGCCGGAGTTTGAGGCGGAGCGTCAATCGTTTCCCTTACTTAACCCGGCGGAAAGGCCAGCTCGCTTCTTCGATGGAAATGTCGCGGTGGGTGACGCTTACGGTCTGCCCCAGCGCACGCAGATGCGCGCCGAGCGCTTCGCTGATGGCCACGGAGCGATGCGCGCCGCCGGTGCAGCCTACGGCGATCATCAGTCGACGCTTGCCCTCGCGTTGGTACAGCGGCAGCAGATAATCCACCAGTTCATATAGATGCCCCAAAAACTCGCGGGTTTCCTCTTTGCCCAGCACGAAGTCGCGCACGGGCGCTTCCAGACCCGTGTATGCGCGGATATCCTTGATATAATACGGATTGGGCAGAAAGCGCACGTCAAACACCAGGTCAGCCTCGCGCGGAATGCCACGCTTATAACCGAAGGACATGATCTCCGTGCGGAGGGCACGCTGATTTTCACTGCCGGAAAGCAGATCGTCCACGCGCGCACAAAGTTCTTTGGCGCGAAGGCCGCCTGTGGAGAGCACATAATTGGCGCGCTCGCGCAGAGGCTGAAGCATTTCGCGCTCCTTGGCGATGGCCTGTTCGAGCGTGATGCCGCCGCGCATGAGCGGGTGATCGCGTCGCGTCTCCTTGTAGCGGTCGATGAGCGTTTCAGTATCCGCTTCCAGGAAGAGAATGGAGATTTCATGGCTGTCGCCACCCTGATCAATGGCGCTGCAAACCGTGTCCGCATCGAACAGCGCGCCGCTGCGGGAGTCCACGCCGAGCGCCACGGGGGTATCCAGTTCCACCTTTTCGCAGAGGGTGAAAGCAGGCGCGAGCAGCAGCGGCGGAATATTGTCCATGCACTGATAGCCGCTATCTTCCAAATGGCGCAGAACGCTGGTTTTGCCTGCACCGGACAGACCGGTGACAATCAAGAATTTCATACGGATTCCTCTTTCTTTTGTTCATCGGCACCGAGAATGCGAACCTCTGGCTCAAGCTGCACGCCCGTCTGCTCGAAGACGCGCTGCTCAATCTGCCGCATTAACTCAAGCATATCGCGCGCCGTTGCGCCGCCGATGTTGACGACAAACCCCGCGTGTTTTTCGCTCACCTGCGCGCCGCCGACGGTCAGGCCGCGCAGACCGCAGTCGTCGATGAGCTTTGCCGCGAAATGCCCTTCCGGACGTTTAAACGTGCTGCCTGCGCTGGGCAGATTCAGCGGTTGTTTTTCCCGCCGCGCCCTGGCGCATGCTTCCATCCGCGCGCGGATGGCTTCGGGATCGCCCGGCGTGAGCGCCAGCGTCGCCTGTGTGACGACCACATCCGTGTCCATCAGCGCGCTGTGGCGATAGGAAAAACTCAGACGGTCGGCGGGATAAGAGACGCGCCTGCCGTCGGCAAGATGGATGCCCTCGACCTGCGCGACGACCTGAGACAGTTCTGCGCCGTAAGCGCCTGCATTCATCAGCACGCCGCCGCCGACTGTGCCGGGAATGCCGCCGAGTTCCGCCAGCCCGCAAAGCCCTTCGTCCCGCGCAAACGCCGCGACGGATGCCAGCGACGCGCCCGCTTCGACGATCAGGCGGTCGCCCTCGCGCCGGATGGCGTTCATTCCCCCGGCGACGCGCAGCACCAGCCCGCGGATGCCGCCATCCCGCACCAGCAGGTTGGAGCCGTTGCCGATGATCGTCACCGGCGCGCCCGCGTTTTTCGCGGCGTGGAGCGCGACGGCGATTTCATCCGCCGAAACGACGTTCACCAGCACGTCGGCAGGCCCGCCGATGCGCAGCGTGGTATACTGCGCCATGGAGGCCTGGGGCACGATGCGATCCGGCGCGAAATTGGATTGAACCAGCGATTGAATCAGGGCATCCATCAGAAAAGAAAACCTCCCGAAGGGATTGATATACGTATTGTACCCTATTTTCAGAAAAGACACAAGGAAAAGCAAAAGAAAACGCCCGTTTCCAGCATATGCCGGAAGCGGGCGGATTATTTTTGTCCAAGCGGCAGGCAGTTAAAACTGCGGAAGTCGGAAATTCGGAAGGCTTTATTCCGAAATGATTCTTCTTACGCCGTCTTCGCTGACGACGGAGAGCGGCGCGTTTTCTCCGGCAAGGCAGAGCTGTTCGCCGCCTGACAGGGCGAGCGCCTGCCGCATGGCCGCGATATCCGAAACGAGATAGGTTTCCTGAATATAATAATCGATATCGGTCAGCACGATCTCCGTGATGCGCAGACGTTCAAGCATGTCTACGGCGCGCTGATCGAGCTGAAGCAGCAGCCCGCCCTGCTGACTGCCTGCGCGCAGACACAGGCGGATATCTTTGCCGCCGGTCTGTGCCGCGCAGAGGTGCTCGCGGAAGGTCACGCCGTCACCCTCCGGCGTAAACAGGCTGAGCCCCAGCGGAAGACCGCCGATGCGGGCCTGATACAGCCATTCATCCGAAACGGAAACGCCCATGTACGTATGACTGCGGCCAAAGGCGCTCAGCTGCCCCAAATCCGTCCGGCGTTCGACCGGCGCGGCGTTTTGCTGGGTGCTGAGGGTGAGCGGCGCGGTTTCGGCGGCCAGCGCACAGGTGGGCAGGGCCAGCAGCAGGGCGCTCAGCGCGGCAGCCGCGGCACGGGTTTGAAGGCGTTTCATGGGAGAATCCTTCCTTTCTGCTGGTGTATCAATCGATGCTCGGCACATCGGGCATGGGCGTTTCGCGCGGGGTCACGCCGACATAGAATCTTGGCGCGGCGGCCTTGTAGGTGTCGGTATACTTCTTCTCACGGGAGATTTCAAGCCCCTTGCTGTCCATCGTCACCAGATAGACGTCCACGACGTAGCCTTCGCGGCCTGGGCTGATCTGGTAGGTTTCGTCGTCGTAGATGACGTAGGTGCCATCCTTGTCCTTTTCGTAGGTGGGATCGGGCAGGGGAATGGTTTCGACAACCTGAGAATCGAGCTTGTAGGTGTAGCCGTTCGGATCCGGGCGGCCGTAGATGATGAAGCGGCTCGTCCAGTAATTCTTGACCTTGACGAACTCTGTCTCGATGTAAATATCCGCGCCCGTGTTGTTGGTGAACACGAAATCGTAGCGGTCGTCGGAAACGGTTGCGTCCTTGCCCTTGTCCACGTAGCTGGAGGGGATGGCGTGCGGCGTGCGCTTGTTGACCGTCAGGCCCGCGTTGACCACGGCGTTATACAGCGTGGAAGAAACCTGGCAGATGCCGCCGCCGATGCCCTGCACGTAGCTGCCGTAGGCGATTTCCAGCGCAGGCTGATAGCCGTTGGCCTCCGTGCGCTTGAGCGCCACCTTGTTGAAGGAAACGGATTCGCCCGCGCGGATGATCAGATGGTTGAAGCGCTCCGTGCCGATGCGGATGTTCTCCGTTCGGGATTCCACATAGTCGCCGGTCTTACCGACGGTGGTTTCGTAAGAACTGAGCTTGACAATCTGCGCTTCCAGCTGGGCGCGCGTAACCGTCGCTTCTACCGGAACCGGGGTCAGATCGACCACGCCGCTTTCCAGTGTATCGACCATCGCGCAGATCCGCTCGTTCAGCCCGGTGATATCCAGCGTTTGACCGGCCTCGTCATCCGTATAGGAAAACGGCGGCCACTTCGTATCGTCGTCCACACGTGTGGCGCTGACGGCGGGACGGTCCACCTCGGCCTTGATCTGGGAGAGAATCTGGTTGACCTGGCTCATGTCGTAGGTCAGCGTGGTGTAACGCGTGGCGGGTTCTTCCTCAAGCGCTTTGACCTGTTCATAGCGCGTGGAAGATGAGCCTGTATGGCCGATGGCCCAAAGCTGGTCGAGCTGATCGGCCACATTGTATTGCATATTGAGGCTGTCGCCGGTGATATCCCAGCTGCGGCCGTCCTGTGTGCGCAGAGTGATCTTGAACGACGAAATCAACGACTGCACCTGCTGGGTGACGAGCGCCGCCGCCTCGTCGAGCGTTTTGCCCTGAAGCGGGATATTGTTGACGTAGATGTTTGGATAGAACACGCCGTCGCCGCGGTCGAGCGTCTGCTTGATGTCCACCAAACGACTGCCCGCGCGAATGCCGATGACCGCCAGCACGACGGCGATCACGGCGCAGAGCGCGCCAATGGTCGTTCGGCGGATTTGACGCGCGCGGCGCTCTTTTGCCTTTTTGCTCATCGGGTGCGCGTTTTTTTTCTTTGGGGCGGGCGCTTTCCGCGCGGACGCACCGGTTTTTTGTTCGGCTTTCGGCGCGGCGGTCCTCTTTGCCCCCGACGCCGTGCGCTCTGCGCGCGCCTCGCTTTGGCCGCTGCGCGGCTGCTTCATCTGCAAAATCGTCTGGGTTTCCTGAGCGCCGCGGACGACGCGTTCGGGCGTTTCCGGTTCGGGTTTCTTCTGCCCCGTTCTGCGGGAGGCCGCGCCGCTGGTATCGGAAACCATCCAATCCGGCGTGTCCTCCTCGTTGCCCACGATGATGCGCATAGGCTCCTGCGGCGCGGGCGCGACCGGGGGTCTGCGTCTGCGGCGGGGTGCTTGGCGATCATCCGACATGGGCGTCACCTCCTTCAAATCGAAAAGCGGGGATAACCCCGCCAATGTACACGATGTCATCCTTTATCATACTTCATTTTGCCGTTTGACGCAAGGTTTTTTTGCGCATGCGTCACGCTGTGCTGATCGGGCGCATAGCCTGAACGGGGGAATTTGGAAAACGGTTCTCCTGAATAGACGATAGAAACGGGCGTTTTCATTCAAAAAATGGGTTTCTTGAAAAAAAGAGGGGAGACAGCCTATGGAAAAGACAGTGAAATGGTTTGCGGCTGCTGCGGGCGCTGTGGCGGGGCTTTTTATGCGCATGCCGATCGCCGTTCGACTGCTTGTGCTGTTGATGGGGCTGGATTATCTGAGCGGCGTGGGCGTTGCGCTGCTGGGCAAAAGCCCCAAGAGCGAGGGCGGCGCGCTCAGCAGCAGGGCGGGATTTGCCGGGCTGATGCGCAAGGCGATGATTTTAATCGTCATTTTGCTGGCTGCTGTGCTCGACAACCTGACGGGCAGCGCGGCCTGCACCGGCGCGGCGGCGATGTTTTATATCGTCAACGAGTCGCTTTCCATTCTGGAAAACGCGGTGCTGCTCGGCGTGCCTGTGCCGCAGAAGCTGACGCAGGCGCTCGATGTGGCCAAATGGACGTCAAATTCCGAAAAAGAGGAGCCCCAAAACGAAAAGCAGGACGAATAAACCCAGCGAAGGCGGCGTAAACGCCGCTTTCGCGTCTTTTGAAAAGCGGCGGAGGAAACTTTTTTCAAAGAAAGGGTTGACAAATTCAAGCGGGTTTCGTATAATATACATGTTGCATCGCTGGTGCAGAAAGTGAATATGCGGTAGTGCTGGAATTGGCAGACAGGCACGTTTGAGGGGCGTGTGTTGTATGACGTATGGGTTCAAGTCCCATCTACCGCACCAGCAAAAGCTTTCGAGAGAACCGAAGGCTTTTTTTGTTTTGCTTACGAAGAATCGAAGCGCATGGGACTTGAAGAAGCCGTAGTGAATCAGGCCACAGTGTGGCCTGAGAGCGGCGCTGGCCGAACGGCGTC
>Ga0129315_1001056_pt1 | contig 13258 bp, 10 predicted proteins | sample Cm827metagenome_FD_94432 | JGI IMG/M metagenome (GOLD analysis project Ga0129315, IMG submission 94432) | Eastern black-and-white colobus group fecal microbial communities from Wisconsin, USA - Cm827 metagenome | ecosystem: Host-associated > Mammals > Digestive system > Large intestine > Fecal...
CCCATCGCGGGCACAAGCTCTTCGTGCAGGATCCGGACATACGTTTGATAAAGCGCTGCATCCATGGTCATTTCTCCAATCTCTCTTTCCGCCGCAGCTTCAATGCGGCGGCACTTTCACCTTTCATTGTACCGAAAATTTATCCGAATTGCAATGCACTTTCTGTATTTTGCGCGCAAAAAAGGAGATGTCCTGTCGGACATCTCCTTTCGGAATGCTCATGGACTTACAGGCCGTAGAGCTCACCGTACTTTTCTTCAAGGTAGCTCGTGTAGGCCGTAGGGTCGAACTTCTCGCCCAGCGCCTGCTCCAGCAGTGCACCCGGCTTCTTGAGGCAGCCGTACTGCCAGATGTGCTCGCGGTTCCACGCGTTGATGGGCGCAAAGTCACCGCGCTTCAGGCAGTCCTCCACGTCGACCGTTTCTTTCATCTTGCCCAGCAGCTGCGCGCCGTAGGCGCTGCCGAGCGCGTAGGACGGGAAGTAGCCCACGCTGCCGCCCGACCAGTGGCTGTCCTGCAAAACGCCGTGCTTGTCGTCCGGCACGTCGACGCCGAGGTACTCCTTGTAAAGTCGGTTCCATTCGCCCGGCAGGTCGTGTACCTTGAGTTCGCCGTGCATCACGCGCTTTTCCAACTCATAGCGCACCATGACGTGCAGGCTGTAGGTGACCTCGTCGGCCTCGGTGCGGATGAGCGAGGGCTCGGCCTTGTTGATAGCACGGTAGAATTCCTCCGCCGTGTGGCCCGCGAGCGAGGGGAAGAGCTCGCAGAGCTTCGGGAAAACAAAACCCGTGAAGGCGCGGGAGCGGCCGAGCAGGTTCTCATAAAACCGGCTCTGGCTCTCGTGGATACCCATGGAAACGCCGCCGTCGAGCACCGTGTAGGCAAGCTCGTCCGCGCTGCCGGTATCGTAGAGCGCGTGTCCGCCCTCGTGAATGACGGAGAACATGGAGGACGCAAAGTTATCCTCAAGATAGTGCGTCGTAATGCGCTCGTCGAAATGAGAGCCGAGGGACGTGGTGAAGGGATGCTCGGTCGTCGCAAGGCCGACATGGTCGAGATCCAGCCCCATCGTGCGCATGAGATAGCGGGAGAGCGCGTCCTGCGCCGTTTCGGGGAAGCTGCCGTGCAGCATCGCGTCGTCAAGCTGCGGCTGCGCCTTGATCTTCTTCAGGAGTGGCACAATGTGCTCGCGCAGCGTCGCGAAAAATTCGTCGCACTGCGCCATCGTCAGCCCGTCCTCATACTCGCTGAGCCAGTAGTCGTAAGGGTCCTTTTCCGGCGCGCAGTAGTGCGCGAAGCGGATATTCGTTTCGAAGATCTTCTCAAGCACCGGCTCGAAAAGCGCAAAATCGCTCGTCTCCTTCGCCCGGTGCCATACGTCGTCCGCCTCGACCAGAAGCTGCTGGTAGGCGACGTATTCGTCCATCGGGATCTTCTGCATGTTGCGGATATCCTTGATGAGCAGGAACACCATGCGCTGCTGCTTTTCGTCGAGTTCAGCCTTGTGCGCGTCGAGGAATTCAAGCAGCGCGACGGTCTCGCCGCCGGTGGTAAGCTTGTAGTGCTCCTCGCTTAAAATGCTCATGGTCTGGCCGCGGTTCGCCGCCGTGCCTTTGGGCGCGGTGGTCGCCCCATCGTAAAAGAGCAGTCCCATGGCGTGACCGTAGGCGGCAAGCTTTGCCTGCAAAGTCATCAGGGACTGGATCGCTTCAGAAAGAATCATCGGTAGTGTCCTCACTTTCTCTATAATGGTTTTATCATAGCACGAAGAGGGGGCAGCGCGCAAGCCAAAGGGGGTATTCTCTTTCGCAAAAGAGAATACCCCCTTTGAATCCCCCAGAGAAAGGCTTACATTGGCAGCCTGTGGCTCGAAGAAGTACACAGCCTGCGGAATGCAACCGTCTGCGTGGCGGCATTGCTTCGCTCGCCGCCATAAATGAGTGCTGCACGATTTGCCTCTGCTTCTTGCACCCGCTGCCGCTCTGCCTGCGATTCGGAAATCTTACGCAACTTTGATACGAAAAATGACCGCGTCAACGGTCATTTTCCTGCTCTTTCAAATCATCTAATGCTGCACGGACAGCGGCAACAACAAAAGCCGAAAAGGTGCAATCCTTGCCGCGAATCGCATCTTCAATTTCCTCCAGCATATCATTGGGAAAACGCACTGACTTGTTCGTTGTCGGCGGTACGTTTGGAATCTTAAAAGGCATAGCTCTCACCTGCAATACATTTTATATGACAAGTGTATTGCAAAAAGGTAAAAATATGTGTAATATAAAAGCATTACATTTGCATTGCAATAGGAGGATGCGCTATGGATTACGAGAAACTGTATCATTTACTGTTCAACGCCATCACGGATGCATTGGAACAAATGGAATCCCAAAATTTCGGTACTGCCAAAGAAACCCTCATCACTGCCCAGCAAGAAGCAGAAGAACTCTATATGTCAGCAGAATCCTAACCGCGGCAGCGAGTTCTTTCTTCTAACAAAAAAAACAGGACACCCAAATCGGATGTCCTGTTTACTATGGAGCGGGCGACGAGGCTCGAACTCGCTACCTCCACCTTGGCAAGGTGGCGCTCTACCAGATGAGCTACGCCCGCGGAACAAGGTGTACTATACCAGACATTTTCCGATTTGTCAAGCATAGATTTTAGGATTCTGTTGCAAAATGCGGGGGGCTGTGATAAACTTGCCCGGTAAATCGTATTTTCAGGAGGCAGTCATGGCCACTTTACAGGAAGAGATCTCCCGCCGCCGGACGTTTGCGATCATTTCGCACCCGGACGCCGGTAAAACCACGCTGACGGAAAAGTTCCTGCTTTACGGCGGAGCCATCGCGCAGGCGGGCGAAGTCAAGGGCAAGCGCGAGCGCGCGGCAAAATCCGACTGGATGGAAATTGAAAAGCAGCGCGGCATTTCCGTCACATCGTCCGTCATGCAGTTTCAGCACGGCGGTTACTGCATCAATATTCTCGATACGCCGGGACATCAGGACTTCTCGGAGGACACCTACCGCACGCTGATGGCCGCGGACAGCGCCGTCATGGTCATCGACGGCGCGAAGGGCGTCGAGCCGCAGACGCGCAAGCTCTTCAAGGTCTGCGCCCTGCGCAACATTCCCATTTTCACCTTTATCAATAAAATGGACCGCGAAACACGCGACCCGCTCGAGCTCTGCGAAGAGGTCGAGCGCGAGCTGGGTATCGACACCTATCCCGTCAACTGGCCGATCGGCTGCGGCAAGGAATTTTTCGGCGTGTACGACCGCAGCGAGCGCTGCATTCTCCACTTCACCGACAAGGGCCACGCGAAAAAGGCCGGCATCACCTCCATCGAGCTGGACGACCCCGCGCTCGTGGAGATGCTCGGACAAAAGCGCCGCGACACGCTTGCCGACGAGGTGGAGCTGCTCGGCGCGGGCCGTGACTTTGACCTCGACGCCGTGCGCTGCGGTAAGCTCTCCCCCGTGTTCTTCGGCAGCGCGCTGACGAACTTCGGCGTCGAGCCGTTTTTGAACGCGTTTTTAGAGATGACCACGCCGCCGCTGCCACGTGTGAGCGACGCGGGCGAGGTAGACGTCTACTCCCCCGATTTTTCCGCCTTCGTCTTTAAAATTCAGGCCAACATGAACAAGGCGCACCGCGACCGCCTCGCCTTCATGCGCATCTGCTCGGGCAAGTTCGAGCGCGACAGCGAGTATTTCCACGTCCAGTCCGGCCGCAAGATGCGCCTTTCCCAGCCGCAGACGATGATGGCCGCCGAGCGTGAGATCGTCGACGAGGCCTACGCGGGCGACATCATCGGCGTGTTCGACCCCGGCATCTTCTCCATCGGCGACACGATCACCGTGCCGGGCAGGAAGTTCCGCTTCTCCGGCATTCCGACCTTCGAGCCCGAGCATTTCATGCTCGTCTCGCCCAAGGACACGATGAAGCGCAAGCAGTTTGTCAAGGGCGTGGAGCAGATCGCGCAGGAGGGCGCGATCCAGATCTTCAAGATCCCCGACAGCGGCTTTGAGGACGTGGTCGTCGGCGTGGTCGGCACGCTGCAATTCGACGTCTTTGAATACCGCATGAAAAATGAGTACGGCGTCGACCTGCGCATGAGCGGCCTCCCCTACGAGCACCTGCGCTTCATCCGCGCGTGCCCGTGCGACGTGAAGGATCTGATGCTCTGCTCCGGCTCGCGCGTGCTCGAGGACTTCAAGGGGCGCAAGCTCATCGCCTTCGGCGGCGAGTGGAGCGTGGGCTTCCTCACCAAGCACAACGAGGGTCTCGTGCTCGACGACTGGCTCAGCGTGTAAGCAAAAATGAATCTGCGGCGGCGGGGCGATCCCGCCGCCGTCCGCGTTCTTCGTCGATGTGCCGAACTTCGCAAATTCCCTTGCTTTTTCTCAGATTCATGTTATACTGATAACTGTAAGCAATCCCTGACTTGACAATTGTCAATCATACGCTGTGCGGCTCACAGAAACGAGCAAATGCGCAGGCAAAAGGCACAGCCGGCGAAAGCCGGTGTCGCAAAGCCAAGGGCCTAAACGGTGTCCCCGCACCGCATGGCAGCCGGTTGCCGATGCATTCATGTTCCCCCTTCTATGTGCCGTATTGCGCCCAAAAGAAGGAGGAATTTTTTTATGGCTGGAAAGAAAACAGGAAAGCGGCTGCTGACGTGGGTTCTGGTGCTTGTGATGGCACTGTCCCTGCTGCCGCTCAACGCGCTGGCGGATGAGAGCCAAGCGAACGTCTTTAACGATGCGGAAGAAGCTCGAAAGGCAACGGGCGTGAAGGCATCGAAAAAGCGCAGTGAGCCCGACAGTAAAGGAAACTATACCATTACCCTTTCTGTTGAGGGTACTACGACCACGAGCGAGACCACGAACGATCTGCCGGCAGACGTAGTGCTGGTGGTGGATACGTCCGGCTCGATGGCGTTTTGCTCGCAGGAAGAACACACCCATGATGATGCCTGCTACGCTAAATGTACTCGGCGGGACCATCCAGAACACTGGGTTTCTCTTGGGCTTGTCTGGGCGCACAAAGTCTCCGGAACTGGCTGTAAACCTACATTGGACGGTTATTATTACCTGACCTGCAAGAAGACGGAACATGAACACTGGGCAGGAAAAACTTGGGGCGATTTTACAGGCGATGGCTGCGGCAACTATGAAGACGATAAAGGGACAGAGAAATACACTGATGACCGTCGGATCACCCATGCCATTGCCGCGGCAAAGCAGTTTGTTGGAGGATTATTGACGGACGGAAGCAAAATCAACGTTGGCTTGGTTGGCTTTTCCGGTAGCGCGACCGTTTCGCGAGCTCTGACACAGGACAAGACTCAATTGAATGATGCAATTGGTTCGCTCACCACTAAATATAGTACCGGCACCAATTATGCGGCGGGCTTGAACGCGGCAGAAGATATTCTTAATAAAGGAAGCAATGAGCAGCAGTTTATTGTGTTTATCTCTGACGGCGAGCCCGAGGAAGACAAAGATGGAAAAGCTGCTGCGCAAGCTCTAAAGGATAGCGGCGTTACCATTATGACCGTCGGCATTGCCCTGTCGGATAATGAGGCGAGCGCTCTTAAAGCCATTTCCTCTACTGACAGCAAGGGCAAGACACTCTACTATGCCACCAGCGCCACTGGCCTGAGCAGTATTCTGGCCACGTTGCGGCAGACCATTACCGATTCCATTCCCGCGGGAAGAAACGCTGTGATGACCGACATCATCAACACGGATTACTTCGAGCTGGTGAGCAAGGACAATGCCCTGGACGAGAACGATGGAACGCTGACCTGGCGCATCGGGGACATTGATAAGGATAAGAAGGAAGTAAGCTTTCAGGTTAGGCTGAATGATGGCGTTCAGAAGGTCGGCGAGCTTTATACAAACAAAGATGTCAGCCTGACGTTCAAGAGCAGCAAGCTGGAGAATGAAGAAGTCACGTTCACAGAGGAGGCCATCGGAAAGCCGTTTGTGGAGATTTACAGCGTGACCTACACAGACGGTGTGGATAAAGAAACTGTTTTTGAGGATCAGACGACCTATGGCCTGACGAAAGGTAAAGAAACGCCTGTCTTTAACGGAGGAACTCCTCCCACCCGCGAGGACTATACCTTTGCCGGCTGGAGCCCTGAGGTTGTAGCTACTGTCGGCGGTGATACGTATAAAATTGTCTATACCGCTCAGTGGAAAGAAATTCAGAAGTATACGGTGACGTATGAGCTGGACGCTACCTCGGCAACGCCGCTCAGTGCAGGGAATCTGCCGACCAATTCCAATGAGTACAGTAGCGGTGATACCTACCAGATTGACAGCACTTACGGAAATACAGCAATAGACGAGGGTGGCTACACCTACACTTTCTCCGGCTGGAAGCTGAACGGCACCGGTCCTGTCCTTACCGGTGATCAGACCATGGGCAACGAAAGTGTTGTGCTCAAGGGTACTTGGAGCAAGACGCCGAACAAGTACTCGCTGAGTTACAATACCAATGGTGGCAAGCTTGAAAGTGGTAAGTATACTCCTGTCGGTCAGGTGGAGTACAAGGCTCAACTGATAACGCCGACCGAAACAGAGGTGAGCAAGTCTGGCTATACTCTTGAAGGCTGGTATTCCGATGCAGGTTTGACTACTTCCGCTCCTCCTACCATGCCTGCGAATGACCTGACGCTGTACGCAAAGTGGACGGCAAACAGCGGTACCAAGTACACGGTCAAACATTATCAGCAGAATCTCGACAATGATAACTATACGCTGACTGATACTGAATCGGATAAGACCGGCACCACCGGTGAGCTGACCAACGCGACAGCTAAAGATTATGAAGGCTTTATAGCCAAGTCGTTTGATCAGCAGACTATTGCTGCTGACGGCAGTACGGTTGTTGAAATCCGCTATAACCGCAATACCTATACCGTGACCTACACCGACGGTGTGAACGATGAGACTATCTTTGCGGATGAAGTTCACCAGAGTGTCAAGTATGGAGCTCCTGTTCCTGCCTATAACAACGGTACTAATCCGTCCCGCAAGAATTACACCTTCGCCGGTTGGGATCCTGCTGTTCCTAAAACCATGCCCGCGAATGGCCTGACGTTTACGGCGAAATGGACGAAGAACACTATCCCCACGCACACTTTCGACCTGAGCGATCTGGAGGTCAACAAGGAATTCAAGAGCATGTATGGCCTCGGCAGCCCCATGATGCGCTTCACGGCGACCGCCACCATCGAAAAGCAAGAGACTTATATCATTGTTAACCCGGGCATCGACAATAATGTTACCAACAACGGCAGCGCAGTCCCCACTAAACCTGACTATACGAAGGTCGGCGAGGCAACCGGTACCGTTACGCTGAAAGCCGGCAAGACTGAGGCTTTTGACTTCGGCAAGAACAGCACGTTCCAGCTGGAGCAAGGCGATTATCGCATCACCGTGCAGGAAACGAATAGCGGCGATCGCTACGTCACCTATGACACTAAGCCCTACACCCGCTATTTCAAGGTGAGCGAAGATGGTGTTATCTCCGCAATTGAGTCTATCACCATCACGAACGAGTACACCAAGCGCCATACCGCTGCCACCCCGAGCAAGCCCACGCTGAACACGGGCGATCACTACGCCTACGTCATGGGCTATCCCGACGGCACGGTGCGCCCGAACGGCAGCATCACCCGTGCCGAGGTCTCGACCATTCTCTTCCGTCTGCTCTCTGACAAGACGCGCGATGAGTATTTCACGACCGAAAGCAGCTTCACCGACGTCAAGGCCGGTGCGTGGTACAACAACAGCATCGCAACCCTCGAAAAGGCCGGCGTGATCGTTGACACCGCCAAGGGCGGCGCGTTCCGTCCCAACGAGGCCATTACCCGCGCCGAGCTCGCCGCGATGCTCGCGCAGTTCTCGGATGCCAAGCCCGTCAAGGGTGTGAAGTTCTCCGATGTGTCCGCCGAGCACTGGGCGTATGAGGCCATCGCCATTGCTGCGAAGATGGGCTGGATCGAGGGCTATCCCGACGGCACGTTCCGTCCCGATGCGACCATCACCCGCGCCGAGATGATGACGCTTGTGAACCGTGCGCTTGATCGTGTCCCCTCCGACGAGGATCACCTGCTCTCCAAGCGCGTAATGCTGACCTTCCCCGACTGCAAGAGCGGCGACTGGTTCTATATCGCCGTGCAGGAGGCGACGAACAGCCACACCTATGAGCGCGCCGCGACCGAGAAGAACGGCGACGAGCAGTGGACCGCCCTTCGCGCGAACCGCGACTGGACGCTGCTTGAAAAGTAAGCATACTTCCTCCGCCCCCCATAGGAAGGAAGGAACGCTCTAATGAGCGTTCCTTCCTTCCTTTTTATTGTCCCTTGCCGCCGGTCTTTCTGAAAATGTGAAAATATGGTTTTTTCTAAATTCCTATTGACAAAGTAGGATTTTATCGTTATCATATAAACATACTTGATAGATAGGAATTATCCATTGCAAAGGAGCGATACCTATGACAACTGTTTACGCAGACAACGCTGCCACCACGCAGATGAGCCGCGCGGCCATCGACGCGATGCTGCCCTATATGGAAACGGTCTACGGCAACCCCTCGAGCCTGCATTCCGTCGGGCAGCAGGCGGCCGAGGCGCTGCAAAATGCGCGCGAGCGCATCGCAGCGTGCCTGAATGCCTCGCCGCGCGAGATCTACTTCACCTCCGGCGGCAGCGAGGCCGACAATCAGGCAATTCTCTCTGCCGCGCGTCTCGGCGCGCGCAAGGGCAAAAAGCACATCATTTCAACGGCTTTCGAGCATCACGCCGTGCTGCACACGCTCAAAAAGCTTGAAAAAGAGGGATTCGAGATCGAGCTTCTGCCCGTCGGCGCCATCGGCACGATCACGGCGCAGCAGGTGAAGAGCGCCCTTCGCGCGGACACCTGTCTCGTGACCGTCATGTACGCCAACAACGAGATCGGCTCCATTCTGCCGATCGCCGAGATCGGCGAAGTCTGCCGCGAGGTGGGCGTGCTGTTCCACACCGACGCCGTGCAGGCGGCGGGGCATGTCCCCATCGACGTGCAGGCGCAGCACATCGACATGCTGTCCCTCTCCGCGCACAAGTTCCACGGCCCGAAGGGCATCGGCGTGCTGTATGCGCGGCAGGGCGTTCCCCTCACGAGTCTCATCGAGGGCGGCGCGCAGGAGCGCGGCAAGCGCGCCGGCACGGAGAATCTCCCCGCCATCATGGGCATGGCCGCAGCGTTGGAGGACGCCTGCGCGCACATTGATGAAAACGCCCGGAAGGTCAGCGCCCTGCGCGACCGCTTGATTGCCGGACTTTCCAAGATCCCGCACAGCGCGCTCAACGGCGACCCTGTGAATCGTCTGCCCGGCAACGTGAGCTTCTGCTTTGAGGGCATCGAGGGCGAAAGCCTTCTTCTGCTGCTCGACGCGAAGGGCATCTGCGCCTCCTCCGGCAGCGCGTGTACGTCCGGCTCGCTTGACCCGAGCCATGTGCTGCTGGCCATCGGCAGACCGCACGAGGTCGCGCACGGCTCGCTGCGCCTGAGCCTTTGCGAATGGAACACCGATGAGGACGTTGACCGCATTCTTGCCGCCGTGCCCGAGGTCGTTGCATATCTCCGCGAGATGTCTCCGATGTGGAAGGATCTCATCAGCGGCAGGAAACCGTTCATTTTATAACATCAGCCCACAAAGGAGGATTCGACAATGGCTCTTTATACGGAAACTGTGATGGATCACTTCATGCACCCGCGCAACGTCGGCGAGATTGAAAACGCGGACGGCGTCGGTCAGGTCGGCAACGCCAAGTGCGGCGATATCATGAAGATGTATTTGAAAATCAAAGACAACAAAATTGACGATGTGAAGTTTGAGACCTTTGGCTGCGGCAGCGCGATCGCCTCGAGTTCTATTGCCACCGAGATGATCAAGGGTAAGACCATCGGCGAGGCGCTCAAGATCACGAACAAAGATGTGGTCGATGCACTGGGCGGTCTGCCCGCCTACAAGCTGCACTGCAGTGTGCTCGCCGAGGAGGCGTTCAAGTCCGCCATCAAGGACTATTACGACAGAAATGGCATTGCTTACGATCACAAGGAGTTTCCCGACTGCGAAAGCTGCGAGGCCTGCCGCATGGTATGACAGATTCGGTGCCCCCCGCCGCGCGCAGCATGATCGAGCAAATAATGCAGCTTTTTTCCCTCTCCTATCCCGCTTCTCCCCCTGAGCGGGCGCGGGGCGCACAAGCGCCCCGCGTTTTTTTATTCCCGTTCCCCCATGGCCTCCTCCAGCTTTTGCAGCGCGCGCTTTTCGATGCGGGAGACATAGCGCGGGAACTATTGTAAGTGATTTCGTCTTGAAAATCGCGCCGCTCACAACGGCGCAAACCATTGATATGACTAGATTTATCCCGCCTGCTGAAGCTCTGCAAATCGAAACTTGACAATGATCTTCCTGTCCGCTGTCAGCTCGATCCGCTCGATCAGGCTCACCAGCAATTCCCGATTGGCGTATGCCGAATCAAGGTATCTTTGTACCAAATCTTTTGCTCGCTCTGTTTGGCTGATAGGGTTCTTTTGCTGCTGTTGAAGTTCCTTGATTCGTTCCTCCAGCTGCGCCCGTTCGTCCTTGATACGGGTGAAGATACGCTGAAAGTCCTCCTCCGGCAGCAAACCGGAAAGACGGTCGGTGTACATTCGGTCAAGGTGCTCTGTAAGGTTGGCACTCTTATTTTGCAGAGCGCTGATCTCCGCCGCCGTCTTGCTCTCCTGTGACGCCTCCTTCACCGCCTTTTCCGCAGCGGGAAGCAATGCTTCCGCAGTCAAATAGTCTTCGCAGACCTCTCGAACCTTGGCAATCACTGCATCCGTTACCGTTTTTTCCTTGATATAATGTGTGGTGCAGGCACTGTTCTTGGTAAAACGCTGATAGGTACGGCAGACGAAATACAGTGTCTCTTCTCCCTTGGCGTTGGGGCGATTCAGCACGCCCAAGGGATGACCGCATTCGTGGCAGAAAATCAAGCCCTTCAACAGAAAATCATAGGTACGGCTTCGGGTGCGTTTGCGGCTGTTCACCAGCATCCGCACCTTGCGGAAACTCTCAGCGTCGATCAGTGGCTCATGGGTATCTTCAACCACAACCCAGTTATTACGACCCTGATGCAAACACTTCTTAGACTTGTAGCTGATCTTCACTTGCCGCCCCTGCACCATATTGCCAATGTAGGTCTCATTTTGCAGCATATTGGAAATGCGCTCGCTGCTCCACAGCCCCGCATAGGGGCCTTTGCGGCCCATGTTCCAGCCACAGTAGGTGGCCGGTGTAGAGACGCCCTCCTCGTTCAGCGTAGCGGCAATTTGGCGGCAGCTAACGCCGTCCAGCGCCATGGCAAAGATCCGCCGCACTATGGGCGCAACCTCCTCGTCAATGATGATCTTGTTCTTTTCGGTTGGATGCATTTTGTAGCCATATACTGGTTTGCCGCCGATAAACTGCCCCTTGCGCTGCTTATCCCGCTTGACGGACTTGATCTTCTTGGAAATGTCCTTGGCGTACATGTCGTTCATAATGGCGCGGAAGGGCGTAATATCATTGGCGCTGGACTCCACGCCGGTGTCAATACCGTCCAAGAGGGAAATGTAGCGCACCCGATGCTCTGGAAAGTACCGCTCCATATAGTGACCGGTCATGATGTAGTCACGTCCCAGACGGCTCAAGTCCTTGGTAATGACCATGTTGACCTTCTTGGCCTCAATATCGCCGATCATTCGCTGAAAATCCGGACGGTCAAAGTTGGTTCCGCTCCAGCCATCGTCAATGTAGGTGTCATAAACTTGTAAACGGTGCTTTTGGACAAATTCATCTAAAAGAGACTTCTGATTGGTCACGCTCTGCGATGGCCCTTCGCTCTCATCCTCCTTTGATAGTCTGATGTATAATGCCACATGATAATCCATAGGGTTGCTTATCTCTTGATACATACTCTAACCTCCTGAGATAAGCGGCCATTCATCCCGTCTATCATACAGGATGCTCCTGTGCGGGCGCAAATTTTCCAAGCTCCCGCTTGAGGAAGGCAGCGAAGGATGAATATAGCAAGTCCCGTATGGACTCCCCATCATTATCGTAAAAACAGCTGATTACCAGTTCCTGTGCTTTCATGGCACACCTCCTTCATCAAAAACTATGTAATTGCCTGATGAAAAAGCACAGCCACCTCGTTGAGTTACGGGGCGGCTGTGCTTTTCCTATCAATTTAGCTCAGAGTTGATTCAACGCAGCAGCGTGTCGGTATCCTACCGTAAAAATGATAAAGACACGATTTTGGTCGTCTACCCAACCGTTCCGATAGGACAACTCCATGCGGTCAAGCAGCAGTCCATACAGCAGCTTTGCATCAGAGGAAACGCCATCAAACCGGCTATCGGTGATTAGCAGTTTTGGAATGCGAAAGAAAGCGTATTGTTCACCAGCGTGACCGTAGTAATAAGGAAAACTCAATGGCATAAGATTCACCACCTCCTCCTACATAAGCAAATGGAGCATACATCATGTATGCTCCATTTGCTTATGTAGGCAACAAAATATGTGTGTTATAAAATATATCCAAATGACGATTATAGCTGTCGAACCGCATATTACCAGACAGGGTTTCTTTACTATCTTTTGAATCAATATTTAGGGAAGATATGGGGCAGGGAACAGCTTCTTGTGTCTTTGAACCACATGCTAAAGAAGTACTACACGCAGTCTGACGAGCAGGACGACCTGATCTCGATCGGCACCATCGGGCTTATCAAGGGGGTTTCCAGCTATCGCCCGGAAAAGGGAACTCGCCTTGCGACTTATGCTGCCAAATGCGTGGAGAATACTATCCTAACATAGCGGAACTATCGGAGGATGAAGTAGCAAAACAGGCACCTTTTGGTGCAAAATGGCGCCTGCTGGCGCAAGTGGAAGTCCGCTGCTACATTCTGATTTCCAATATATCAGGTTCAGTAAAAGTAGCCCCGCTACAAATTCTTCAATTTCCGGTGATACTGCCGCACAAGTTTCAGGATGCAGAAAAGTTCAATCTGCAGTTCTCGGACTTCTCCGAAATCACTGAAACAGCGGACAAGCTCCGCTGGCTTCGATACCAGAAAGGCTTGCGGCAGAGAGACGTAGCTGACTACGCCGGTATATACCGAAGTACTTATATTCATTATGAAGAATATGGAAAGGACTTTTA
>Ga0129315_1001058_pt1 | contig 13214 bp, 11 predicted proteins | sample Cm827metagenome_FD_94432 | JGI IMG/M metagenome (GOLD analysis project Ga0129315, IMG submission 94432) | Eastern black-and-white colobus group fecal microbial communities from Wisconsin, USA - Cm827 metagenome | ecosystem: Host-associated > Mammals > Digestive system > Large intestine > Fecal...
CATTTCCGCGCTGAGCTTTCTCAGCAGCGGCAGCATGGGGGCGCTGACGCCGCTGCCGCCCACCTCGCGCTCTAAAATGCGCCAGGCGCGCACGAACTGATCGCGCGAAGGAAGCGCGCGCGCCGCGTCGCGCGGGGAGAGCGCGCCGCCGTCCAGCACCGTGCGGCAGAGGGAAAGCGCCTCGTTCTCGCGGCCGCTGGGATCGAGCGAAGGGCGCAGGTCGATGAGCTGGAGCTGAATGGAGCGCTGGGAGCGGAACTCGTTCACCTGCAAGTAGAACGCCGCATCCACGCGCATGCCCGCGCACACGCCGCACTCGTCGGCGGTGACGGAAAAGAAAATGCCGTCGAAATTGACGCGGCTTTTCTGCAGTTTCAATTTTAAGTGCCGGTTCTGGCCCACGCCCTGCACGCTCTCGAGCGTTGCGCCGCGCAGGCAGAAAACGGGACGGTTGTTGCCCGCGCCGTAGGGCTCGAGGAGCGAGAGTGCCTCGACCTCCTCAAGCGTGATGAGCGAGGGGTGCTGCAAGTCAACGTCGACGTCGAGCAGCGACACCGGCGCATGCTCGCCCGTGTGGGCGCGCACATACTGATTCATGCGCGTGCGGAAGGCGGGGATGTTTTTCTCCTCGATGGTGAAGCCCGCGGCCAGCTCATGCCCGCCGAAGCTCACCAGAAGATCGGAGCAGGCTTCAAGCGCGTTGAAGAGGTTGAAGCCGCCGTAGCTGCGGCACGAGCCCTTACCGGAGCCGCCGGAGAGGTGGATCATAAAGCTCGGGCAGGAGAATTTTTCGGAAAGGCGGGAGGCCACAATGCCCACAACGCCCTGATGCCAGTCCTCGCTCGAAAGCACGAGCGCGCTGCGCTCGCTCTCGGGCAGAGACTCCATCTGCTCAATGGCGCGGCGGAAGATGTCCTGCTCCACGCTCTGCCGCTCACGGTTGAGTTCGCACAGCTCGCGCGCGAGTTTTTCCGCGCGGGCGGGATCGTCGGTGAGCAGAAGCTCTGCGGCAAGCTCGGCCCGGCCCATGCGCCCGGCGGCGTTGATGCGCGGGGCCAGCACAAAGCCGATCTGGATCGACGAGATGGGACGCGACGTGAGCCCCGCCTCGCGCAGCAGCGCGTGCAGGCCGATGAAGTCGCTGCGGTCGATCCCCTCGAGACCGCACTGCGCGATGGTGCGGTTCTCGCCCTCCATGCGCATAACGTCTGCGATGGTGCCGATGGCGGCAAGTGTGCAGTAGCGCGCGAAAAGGGGCGCTTCGCGCCCTTCGCCAAGGGCTAAAACGAGCTTGAGCGCCACGCCCACGCCCGCCAAATGCTTGAACGGATACGGGCAGTCCGGCCGGTGGGGGTCGACGACGGCCACGGCGGCGGGGAGCTGCTCTTTGCACTCGTGATGGTCGGTGATGACAAGATCGACGCCGAGCGTTGCGGCGTAGGCGGTCTCATCAACGCCCGTGATGCCGCAGTCGACCGTGACGATCAGCGTGACGCCGGACTCGGAAAGGGTGCGAATGGCGTCGCAGCCGAGACCGTAGCCCTCTTCAATGCGGCGGGGGATATGCATGGTCACATCCGCGCCGCGGGAGCGGAGATAATCGGTGAGAAGGCAGGTGGAGGTGATGCCGTCCACATCATAGTCGCCAAAGACGGCGATCTTTTCGCCGCTTTCCAGCGCCCTTGTGATGCGGGATACGGCTTTGTCCATGTCCTTCATCAGAAACGGCGAACAGGTGAGCGACGCTTCACGCTCGAGCGCTTCGGCGGCCTGTTCACTCGTCTGCACGCCGCGCGCGGCCAGCACCGATGAAACGAGATAGGGGTATCCCGCGTCCATCAGGGTCTTGATGGCGTCCTCCGGCGCGGCGGGGATCTGCCAGTGCTCGTACTTCATGGTTCGGCTCACCTTCTTTCTTTTGAGAACTTTTGGGCATACTATCTCAGGCAATACTGCCTCATCATACTAATACAATCTATTATTTTAACAAAGTCCTCTGCAAAGGTAAAGAGGGAATTTGACTATTCACGCGACTTTGTGCTACAATACGGCAGAAAGATCACCCAAAAGGGGGAAAATAACAATGAAACAGATCACAGTGCGCCTGACGGCGCTGCTTCTTGCCCTCGTGATGACTACGACGCTCGCGCTTGCCGCCAACAAATCGGGCTATTCCGACGTGCCGGACAAGCACTGGGCGGCGGAGAGCATCGCGCAGTGCAAACAGTACAATTTGCTTCAGGGCACCGGCAGCGGCAAATTCGGCCTCGGGCAGAAGATGACGCGCGCGGCGTATGCCGCGGCGCTGTGCCGCCTGATGGGCTGGAAGACCGTCACACCTGAAAAGGGCAGCTTCACGGACAATCAGGACACAAAAAAGTGGTACTTTAGTGCCATCGAGACCGCGAGCGAGCATGACGTCTTTCCCGGCCACAGCACGACCTGCCGCCCGAACGACGCCATCACGCGCGAAGAGATGGCCGCGATGACCGTCCGCGCGCTGGGCTACAGCACGCTCTCCGGAACGGTGCAGGACGAGTGCCCGTTCACCGATGTGACGACCAATCCCGGCTACATTACGCTCGCCTGGCGCATGGGACTTGTGACGGGCATGAATGCGGTGACCTTTGCCCCGAAGAGCGACACGACGCGCGAGCAGGCCGCGGCGGTGCTGCTGCGCGCCTATCAGGGGCTCAAGACGAAAGTCGGTGTGACGGCGGTATCTGCCGCGCCCGCCGGCGCGGTGCTGGCCGAGAGCCTGACGGGTACGAGCGGCGCGGTGCCGCTTTCTCCGCGCGCGGCGGTGGAGCAGGTCTACGATGCGGCGGTCAAGGCGGGCAGGGGTGGCAGCGTGACCATCAACGCCGTTCCCGCGGCGCAGACGGTGAAAGGCGGCAAGGCGGGTGAGCTGCGCACGCTTTCACAGGAGGAACTGAGCGCCTATTTGAGCAGCAGCGATGTGCAGAAGGCGCGCTCCGGCCGCTTCGACAGTTCCTATCTCATTTACAAGGAGAAGGACGGCTCGACGACTGTTGTCTGGTACGAGAGCGAAACGGACATTGCCGAAAAGACCGAGCTTTGCGCGCTGCTCGGCATCAAGACCGTGTACGTGCTGAAATAAGAGAACAGGAAAGAGGGATCCCCCGCAAGGAGGGATCCCTCTTTTTCGGATTTGTCAGAACTGCGTATCCCACGGGTCAGTGTGGGGCGGTTCGGCGCCGCCTGCCTGATTGCCGGTAGCAAGCAGATAGAAGCGGCAGATGGAAAGATTCAGATATGGCGTCAGGTAAACGCCCACACCGGCGGCGAGTACGGAGTAGATCAGCGTGCCGAGCAGGACGCCGGGCAGCGAATCGGGGAGAAAGCTGATGATGGCGTATTCATAGAGCACGGCGATGAGCGCGGCGGCAAGCTGATAGCCGATGAAGCTGAGCTGGAGAAGAAAGAGCTGCATCTTGTAGCCGTTCGTCTGCCGCTTGCTTAAATCAAGCGCCTCCATCACGCCAAGATCCGGGTTTTCGCACAGGTTCAGCATGGCAAACGAGTAGCGGTAGGCCGCGACAATGCCGGGAATGACGAAAAGCATCGACCAGAGAAAGATGAAGATACCCTCGACGATGGACAGGAGAATGACCTTTCCGGCGAAGGGGAAGGCGTCGAACAGGCTATCATACGGCATTTGCTCGCGGCGCAGAATGCCGAAGCAGTAGCAAAAGTAGCCCGCGTTCAGAACGAGCGAGACAAGCCCGATCAGAATGCTCACAAAGCTGAACGAAAGCACCGTGAAGCCGCCTGCCGACTCGATGGCATAGCTTACGCCGGCATTGACCGTATCGAGCACGAGGGAGATAAGAAGGTAGAACAGCGTCAGCTTGAAGGGATTGACCTCGCCGGTGTGCAGAAGCGAGCGCGCTTCGGCCTTGATCGCGCGGGAGTTGAGCTGGAGAGGCATAGGGGAGCTCCTTTCTTGTCCGTAAAAAAAGCGGACGGGCAAGTGTTAAACATGCGGGAAAAGAATGGAAAAAGATAATATTTTATTATAGCATCGGCGGGGAAGCCCGTCAAGGAGCGGGAGAGGGGATCTGTCACCGGTAAGTTGCGCACAGGGGAAAAGTGTATGGCAAAACGCTGTTTTTGCCTGAAAATAATGGCGAAACCTGATAAAATATAGAGGAAAATGCTGCCGGGGCAGAATATTTTCTGGACAACGGAAAGGAATGGTTGTATAATCAGTCCGATTATGGAGCAGTGTTTCCACTGTTCTGGCAGTATAAAGATGAGGTGAAGACTATGGCACAAGCTTTCTTTGGCGGCGTTCATCCCAATGATATGAAGGCTGCTACCAATGAAAAGGCCATCGAGCAGCTCCAAGCACCTGCTCAGGTGGTGATCCCCATGTCGATGCACTTCGGCGCACCCTGCACCCCGACGGTCTCCAAGGGCGACTATGTCAAGCTCGGACAGAAGATCGGCGAATTCAAAGGTCTCGGCGCTCCCATTCACGCAAGCGTATCCGGTACGGTTGCCGCGGTGGAGCCCCGTCCCTATTCCATGGGCGGCAAGGTCATGTCCGTTGTGATCGACAATGACTTTAAAGACGAGCTGAGCGAAGAGGTGAAAGCCCCCGCCGACCCCGACGCGCTGAGCGTTGAGGAAATGGTCGAAGTGGTCAAGCAGGCCGGTATCGTCGGTATGGGCGGCGCAACGTTCCCGACTCACGTTAAGATCTCCGGCGGTATCGGCAAGGTCGACACGGTGATCATCAACGGCGCGGAGTGCGAGCCCTACATCACCGGCGACCATCGCGCGATGCTCGAGCGTCCCGCTGAGATCATCGGCGGCTGCTGCTACCTCGCCAAGATGTTCGGCGTGAACAAGGTCGTCATCGGCGTGGAGGACAACAAGAAAAACGGCATCGAAGCCCTCAACAAGGTCATCGCCGAGCAGAAGGCTCCGGTCGTGGTCGAATCGCTGCGCTGCCGCTACCCGCAGGGCGGCGAAAAGCAGCTCTGTCAGGCGATCACCGGCAAGCAGGTGCCCCCGGGAGGTCTTCCCGCGAACATCGGCTGCGCCGTGTTCAACATCAACACCACCATCGCCATTTACCATGCCATCAAGGACGGCATGCCCGTGGTGCGCAAGGTCGTTACCGTGTCCGGCAGCGGCGTTGTGGAGCCGAAGAACTTAGAGTGCCCGATCGGCACGCCGGTCTCCCTCCTCTTCGATGCCTGCGGCGGTCTGAAGGACGAGACATTCAAGCTCATCGCCGGCGGCCCGATGATGGGTATGGCGCAGGCGTCCGCCGATTTCCCCGTTGCCAAGGGCACGGGCGCGGTGCTGGCGTTTGCGGGCAATGAGAACAAGGTCTCCGCTGACCCGACCTGCATTCGCTGCGGCCGCTGTGTCGAGGCCTGCCCCATGCACCTTGAGCCCCTGTACCTTTATTTATATGTGCAGAAGAACCGCATCGAGGATCTCGAGGCTGCCCACGTGATGGACTGCATCGAGTGCGGCGCGTGCTCTTACATCTGCCCCGGCAGACTGCACCTGACGCATTCGTTCAAGGTCGGCAAGCAGAAGGTCAAGGAAGCCGCCGCCAAGGCCAAGGCCGCGGCAGAGGCTGCCAAGGCTGCCGAAGAAGCAAAGAAGGAGGCTTAAGAGATGCTGAATGATTATAAGGGTCTGAAGCTCATCGCTTCCTCCAACCCCCATATCCGCAACAATGAAGATACGCGCTCGATCATGCTCGACGTGGTCATCGCGCTCTGCCCCGCGCTGCTGATGAGCGTGATCCGCTTCGGGTTCCGCGCGCTGATCGCAGTCGTCGTTTCCATGGCGTCCGCCATGTTCTTTGAGTGGCTCTACCGCAAGCTCCTGCACAAGACGCAGACGGTCGGTGACCTCTCCGCTGCCGTCACCGGTATGCTGCTCGCGTTCGTCAGCCCCGTGACGCTTCCGTACTGGATGCTGATCGTTGGCAACTTCTTTGCGATCTTTGTCGTCAAGCAGCTTTACGGCGGCCTCGGCAAGAACTTCCTGAACCCCGCGCTCGCCGGCCGTGCCGCGCTCGTCGCGTGCTACACCAGCCAGATGACGAGCTGGATCGATCCGAGCGCCAAGGCTGCGCTCTTCGGCGGCGCCGACGTGGTGACCGCTGCGACCCCGCTTGCCATGATGAAGGGCGGCGAGTTCGAGGCGCTGACCGCGCAGTACAGCCTGTCTGACATGTTCATCGGCAAGATCGGCGGCTCCATGGGCGAGATCTCCGCGATGATGCTGCTCATCGGCGGACTGTACCTCATCTTCCGCAAGGTCATCTCCTGGCAGATCCCCGTGGCCTACATCGGCACCGTGGCGATCCTCACCTTCCTCTTCCCCCAGGGCAACGACGCGCTGACGTGGATGCTCTACAACGTGCTCGGCGGCGGCCTGTTCCTCGGCGCGTTCTTCATGGCGACCGACTATGTCACCTCTCCCGTGACGAAGAAGGGCCAGCTCATCTTCGGTCTCGGCTGCGGCCTCATCACGGTGTTCATCCGCTACTTCGGATCCTATCCCGAGGGCGTTTGCTACTCCATCCTTGTGATGAACTGCTGCACCTGGATCATTGACAAGTACACCAAGCCCACCCGCTTCGGCGTGGACAAGAAAGCGGCAAAGGAGGCGGCAAAGAAATGAAGATCGAAGGTAAATTCATTTTCAAGGTAGCAGGTACCCTGACGGCGATCTCTCTGGTCGTCGCGCTGCTGCTGGGCCTGACCAACATGCTGACCGCGGACAAGATCGCGGCCATCAACCGCCAGAAGACGGAAGAGGCGCTCGCCAAGGTCGTCTCCGCGGCCGACTGCGAGTTCCCGCCCGTCGAGGAGATCCCGCAGGCGGTCATCGACGCGGCCAACGCCCAGGGCGGCAAGCTGAGCGAAATGTATGAGATCCTCGTCGGCGGCGAGAATGCGGGCTATGCCTTCAAGGTCACCGCAAGCGGCTCTCAGGGCAACATCGAGATGATCGTCGGCGTGGACGCCGACCTCGCCGTCACCGGCGTTTCCATCGTCAAGGCTTCCGAGACCGCGGGCATTGGCTCCAAGGTCATCGACAATGAAGCGACCTCCGCCGGCACCGGCGCGCTCGATCAGTTCGTCGGCAAGTCCGGCGCGGGCACGCTCGTCGTCAAGCAGAACATCGACGCCGTCACCGGCGCGACGGTCTCCACCAAGGGCGTGACCAAGGGCGTTAACGCAGCCCTCGCCGCTGCTGAGGCCATGAACTGAGAAAGGGGGAACGATCTATGAATTTTAACAAACAGCTCAAAGACGGTCTGATCTACCAAAACCCCGTTCTGGTGCAGGTGCTCGGTATGTGCTCCACCATGGCCATCACCACGAGCGTTGCAAACGGCTTTGGCATGGGCATCTCCGTTCTCATCATCCTGACGCTTTCCAACATCTTTATTTCCCTTCTGCGCAAAATCATTCCTAATGAAGTGCGTATCGCGTGCTACATTGTCGTCATCGCGGGCTTCGTTACGATCGTTGATCTGTGCCTGCAGGCGTTTTTCCCTGACATCGCCGAGAGCCTTGGCGTGTTCATTCCGCTGATCGTCGTCAACTGCATCATCCTCGGCCGCGCCGAGGCCTTTGCCAGCAAGAACTCCGTTGCCGCCTCCGCGGTGGACGGCATCTGCCAGGGCATCGGCTACACGGTGGTGCTGCTGATCCTGAGCGCGTTCCGCGAGCTCTTGGGCGCGGGCACGCTGCTCGGCATCCAGATCATGCCTTCTTCCTATGTTCCTGCCGGTATGCTCACGCTGCCCGTCGGCGGCTTCCTGTGCCTCGGCACGCTGATCGCCATCATGCAGTGGGCGCTCGCCAGAAGTGAGAAGAAAAAGGCAAAAGCAAACGAAACGGAGGGCAAATAAATGAGTGTCACGAAACTTCTTGCTATTTCCCTCGGCGCGATTTTGACGAATAACTTCATCTTCTCGCAGTTCCTGGGTATCTGCCCGTTCCTCGGCGTGTCGAAAAAGAGCGACACGGCCGTTGGTATGGGTCTCGCCGTTACGTTCGTCATGGGTCTTGCCTCGGCGTTCTGCTTCGGCGTGAACAAGCTCCTCGTTGCGCTGGGGCTTGACTACATGCAGACCGTCGCCTTCATTCTCGTGGTGGCGAGCCTTGTGCAGTTCATCGAAATGTTCCTCAAAAAGTCCATGCCGACGCTCTACACCGCGCTCGGCGTGTACCTGCCGCTGATCACCACCAACTGCGCCGTGCTCGGCGTGGTGCTGCTCAACGTGCAGAATGACTACAACTTCATCGGGTCCGTGGTTTACGGCATCACCGGCGGCCTTGGCTTCCTGCTGGCGATCTACCTCTTCTCCACGGTGCGCGAGCGTCTGGAGTTTGCCGACTATCCCAAGGCATTTGAAGGCTTCCCCATCGCGCTCATCACCGCAGGCCTCATCGCCCTTGCTTTCATGGGCTTCTCCGGCCTGCAGGTGTGGCCCATGTAAGGAGGAAACGAAGAAATGATGAATGTAATTTTTGCTGTTCTCGTGCTGGGCGTGATCGCCGTTGTGTTCGGTCTCGTCCTGTCTGTTGCGGCCAAGGCCTTTGAGGTCGAGGTCGACGAGCGCCTGCCCAAGATCCAGGAGTGCCTCGCGGGTGCGAACTGCGGCGGCTGCGGTTATCCCGGCTGCGCGGGCTGCGCCGAGGCCATTCTCGCCGGCAAGGCTCCCGTCAACGCCTGCGCGCCCGCCGGCGCGGAGGGCGCTGCGAAGATCGCCGCCATCATGGGCATGGAAGCCCCCAGCGGCGAAAAGATGGTCGCTCACGTGACCTGCAACGGCGGCGAGGCCGCTGTGAAGAGCTTTGAGTATGTCGGTCTTCACGACTGTGTGGCCGCGACGAAGGTCGCCGGCGGCCCCACCGCCTGTGCCTTCGGCTGCCTTGGCTACGGCACCTGCGTGGCTGCCTGCCAGTTCGACGCCATCCACATCAACGAAAAGGGCGTTGCCGAGGTCGACAAGGAAAAGTGCACCGACTGCGGTGCCTGCCGCGAGGTCTGCCCGCGCAAGCTGATCGTCGAGGTGCCCTACAAGCAGAAGGTCTTCGTCAACTGCGCCAACAAGGAGAAGGGCCCCGCCGTCACGAAGGTGTGCGCCAACTCCTGCATCGCCTGCGGCATGTGCGAGCGCACCTGTAAGTTCGACGCCATCCACGTTGTCAACAACGTGGCCGTCGTCGACTACGACAAGTGCAGAAACTGCACCATGTGCGCCAAGGCCTGCCCGCGCAATGCCATCGAGCCCATCCCGACTCCCGAGGAGAAGGAAAAGTTCAAGGCTGCGCAGAAGGCTGCCGCCGAGCGCAAGGCCGCTGCCGCCAAGGCAGCTGCCGAAGCAAGCGCTGCGGAGGCTCACAAGGCGGAGTAAAAACGCAAAAAAGAAGAGGAACGCTCCGGCGTTCCTCTTCTTTTTTTTGCGTCCCAAAGCGGCAGGCCACCCGACTTTGGAGTAGTTCACAAACTGTTTACACTGGGGACTATTGACAACGGGAAACCTCGGTGGTACACTGCGTTTAGCACTCAGGGGAAAGGAGTGCTAAAACTGAGAAAGGAGCGCGGCGTATGGATCTGACGGAGCGCAAAAAGCAAATTCTCAAGCGCGTGGTCGAAGATTACATCGCCGCGGCCGAGCCGGTCGGCTCCAAGGCACTGGCTGAGGAGATGGGCGGTTCGGTGAGCTCCGCGACCATCCGCAACGAGCTTGCGGACCTGGTCGAAATGGGCTACCTCGAGCAGCCGCACACCTCCGCCGGAAGAGTCCCGTCCCCGAAGGGCTACCGGCTGTACGTCAACGAACTGATGGAAAAGCGCGAGGTTTCCGAAGCGGAAGCGGAGGAGATCAACGAGCAGCTCAAAAGTAAGCTCGGCGGCACGGACAGTGTGATCGCGCGGGCGGGGCAGATGGTGTCCTCCATTGTCAATTACCCCGTTTACAGCGTGACGGGCGGGCGGCGCGAGGCAAGCGTCAAGCGCTTCGAGCTCATCGCCGTGGACGCGCAGAGCTTCATCGTCGTGATGATGGGCGAGGACAACCGTGTGAAGAGCCAGCTCCAGCATTCGGATCTTCCGTTTGATGCCCAGCGGCTTGCGGACGTCAAGGAGCTTTTGAACGCCCACTTCACTGCCTGCGGCCCCGACGAGATGAGCGCAAGGCTGATGAGCCTGTCCGAGCAGCTTTCCCCGGAGCTGTTTCTCGTGGTATCCAAGGCGGTCGAGTATGCGATCAGCATGCTCGAGCAGAGCGCGCAGCGCAGCGTAGAGACCGCGGGCGCGAGCCAGATCCTCAAGATGCCCGAGTACCGCGACGTCGACAAGGCGCACGAGCTTGTGACCTTCCTGGTCGACAACAAGGAAGAGCTTCCCGTGCCGGACGACGGCGCGCCGCTCAAAATTCTGATCGGCCCGGAAAACGTGAACGAGGCGCTCAAGGAAACGAGCGTGGTCGTCGCCAGCTACGATATCGGCGACGGAATGCGCGGCCTTGTCGGCGTGGTGGGTCCGACGAGAATGGACTACGCCACAGTGACGGCGCGGCTGAGTTATTTTGCAGACAGCCTGACGCGGATGTTCGGAAAGAACGAGCTTCCGCCCAAGGAAGAAGATAAGGAGTAAGAAATGGCTAAGAACGACAAGCAGAACGCGGCGGAGAACACGCCGGAAAAGGACGTGAACCAGACGCCGGAGACGCCGCAGGAGGAAACCGCGGAAGTCCCCGAGGAGCAGGAGATCTTCACCGTCACGCGCGAGCAGATGGAGAAGATGGAAGGCCTTGCAAAGGCGCTCGCCGCCGAGCAGGACAAATACCTGCGCCTTGCCGCCGAATATGACAACTACCGCAAGCGTACCGCCAAGGAGAAGGAAAGTCTTTACACCGACGCGAAGATCGACACGGTCAAGGCGCTGCTGGGCGTTTACGATAACCTGGAGCGCGGCCTTGCCCAGTACGGCGACGAGGAATCGCCCCACCGCAAGGGCCTTGAGATGGTGTTCAACCAGTTCAAGGAGAGCCTCAAGAAGCTGGGCGTTGAAACGATGGACGCCGTGGGCCAGCCCTTTGATCCCGAAAAGCACAACGCTGTGATGCACATTGAGGACGAAAGCTACGGGGAAAACACCGTGGTGGAGGTTTTGCAGCAGGGCTTTACGCTGGGCGATAAGGTTTTGAGATTCGCTATTGTAAAAGTGGCCAACTAAAGTGCAAATTCCGCGCGGAAGCGCGAAATGATAAATTTACTTCGTTAACAAAAAAATTACGATAGATTTTAGGAGGACAACATTATGTCTAAAGTTATTGGTATCGATCTTGGTACGACCAACTCTTGTGTGGCTGTGATGGAGGGCGGCGAAGCCGTCGTTATCCCCAACGCCGAAGGCAACCGCACCACCCCGTCCGTCGTCGCGTTCTCGAAGACCGGCGAGCGCATGGTCGGTCAGGTCGCAAAGCGTCAGGCCATCACCAACCCCGACCGCACGATCTCTTCGATCAAGCGCGAGATGGGCAGCGACTATAAAGTCGAGATCGACGGCAAGAAGTACACCCCGCAGGAGATCAGCGCGATGATCCTGCAGAAGCTCAAGGCGGACGCGGAAGCCTATCTCGGCGGAAGCGTCAGCGAGGCTGTTATCACCGTTCCCGCTTACTTCACCGACGCGCAGCGTCAGGCGACCAAGGACGCCGGTAAGATCGCCGGCCTCGATGTCAAGCGTATCATCAACGAGCCGACGGCTGCGGCGCTTGCCTACGGCGTCGACAAGGAGCAGAGCCAGAAGGTCATGGTCTACGACCTCGGCGGCGGCACGTTCGATGTGTCCATTCTCGACATTGACGACGGCGTCATCGAAGTGCTCGCTACGGCCGGTAACAACCGTCTCGGCGGCGACGACTTTGACGAGTGCATCATGAAGTGGATGGCGAGCGAGTTCAAGCGCACCGACGGCGTGGATCTCTCCGGCGACAAGGTCGCCATGCAGCGCCTGAAGGAAGCTGCCGAGAAGGCCAAGATCGAGCTTTCCGGCGTGACCTCCACCAACATCAACCTCCCGTATATCACCGCCGACGCCACCGGCCCGAAGCACCTCGACCTGACCCTTACGCGCGCCAAGTTCAACGAGCTGACCGCACACCTCGTCGAGGCCACCGCAGGCCCTGTCCGTCAGGCGCTGAGCGACGCGGGCCTCACCGGCAACGACATCCACAAGGTTCTGATGGTCGGCGGCTCCAGCCGTATCCCCGCCGTGCAGGAAATGGTCAAGAAGCTCACCGGCAAGGAAGGCTTCAAGGGCATCAACCCCGATGAGTGCGTCGCCATGGGCGCTGCTCTTCAGGCGGGCGTGCTGACCGGCGATGTCAAGGGCCTGCTGTTGCTCGACGTTACCCCGCTGTCCCTCGGCATTGAGACCATGGGCGGCGTTTGCACCAAGCTCATCGACCGCAACACCACCATCCCTGTGAAGAAGAGCCAGATCTTCTCCACCGCCGCCGACAACCAGACGAGCGTTGAGGTCAACGTCCTGCAGGGCGAGCGCGAGATGGCCGCTGCCAACAAGAGCCTTGGCCGCTTCCATCTCGACGGCATTGCGCCGGCACGCCGCGGCGTGCCTCAGATCGAGGTTACCTTCGACATCGACGCCAACGGCATCGTGAACGTCAGCGCGAAGGATCTCGGCACCGGCACCGAGCAGCACATCACCATCACCTCCTCTTCCAACATGAGCAAGGAAGACATCGAGAAGGCCGTCAAGGAAGCTGAGCAGTATGCCGCCGAGGACGCCAAGATCAAGGAGAAGGTCGAAGTGCGCAACCAGGCCGACCAGATGGTCTACCAGAGCGAGAAGACCCTCGGCGAAGTGGGCGACAAGATCCCCGCGGACGAGAAGGCCAAGGTCCAGAGTGGTATCGACAAGCTGAAGGAAGTCCTCAAGGGCGACGATACCGACGCCATCAAGGCTGCCACCGAGGAGCTCACGCAGATGTTCTACCAGATGAGCGAGAAGCTCTATCAGCAGGCCAATCCGCAGGGCGGCGCGCAGGCTGGCCCCGACATGGGCGGCCAGAACGGCGGCGCGCAGACCGGCCCGAACGGTCAGCAGTATTACGATGCTGACTACAAGGTCGTGGATGACGACGACAACAACAAGAAGTAAGAAAAACC
>Ga0129315_1001059_pt1 | contig 13212 bp, 12 predicted proteins | sample Cm827metagenome_FD_94432 | JGI IMG/M metagenome (GOLD analysis project Ga0129315, IMG submission 94432) | Eastern black-and-white colobus group fecal microbial communities from Wisconsin, USA - Cm827 metagenome | ecosystem: Host-associated > Mammals > Digestive system > Large intestine > Fecal...
AAAAAATTAGGCGAAATGGGAGTTATGGGAACTCCATATCCAAAAGAATATGGTGGCTTAGGTGCTGATGTTATAAGCTATGCTATCGCTGTAGAAGAGCTTTCAAGAGTGGATGGTGGAGCTGGAGTTATTTTGTCTGCCCACGTTTCTTTAGGAAGTTATCCAATATTTGCATTTGGAACTGAAGAACAAAAACAAAAGTATTTAGTACCTTTAGCAAAGGGTGAAAAAATAGGTGCTTTTGGATTAACAGAACCTAATGCAGGTAGTGATGCTGGTGGAACTGAAACAACAGCTGTTTTAGATGGTGATTATTACATTCTAAATGGTGAAAAGATATTTATTACTAATGCTGATAAAGCAGATACATATGTTGTTTTTGCAGTAACTACTCCTGATATTGGAGTAAAAGGTATTAGTGCATTTATAGTTGAAAAAGGATGGGAAGGATTCACATTTGGAGATCATTATGACAAATTAGGTATTCGTTCATCTTCAACTGCACAACTACTTTTCAACAATGTTAAGGTTCCAAAGGAAAATTTACTAGGAAAAGAAGGACAAGGATTTAAGATAGCTATGCAAACACTTGATGGTGGACGTATAGGTATAGCATCTCAAGCACTAGGAATAGCTCAAGGTGCATATGAAAATGCTTTAGAATATGCAAAAGAAAGAATTCAATTTGGAAAACCTATAGCTGCACAACAAGGTATTTCATTTAAGTTAGCAGATATGGCAACTAAATTAAGAGCAGCAAGACTATTAATATATAGTGCAGCAGATTTAAAAGAACATCATGAATCTTATTCAATGGAATCTGCAATGGCTAAAATGTATGCTTCAGACATATGCCTGGAAGTAGTAAATGATGCATTACAAATATTTGGTGGATCAGGATACTTAAAGGGAATGGATGTTGAAAGAGCATATCGTGATGCTAAAATTTGTACAATTTATGAAGGAACTAATGAAATTCAAAGAGTAGTTATAGCTTCTCATATAATTGGAAAGATTGCAAAGGGTAATAGGAGCACTAAGAAGAAAGCTGACCCATTGACAGGCGCTCGTAAGAAGGTTATATTTAAGGAAGGTACAGCTAAAGAAAATGTAGAAAAACTTGTTGAGGCATTAAAGAGTGAAGGATATGACTTTACTGTTGGTATTGACATAGATACTCCAATATCAAAAGCTGAACGTGTAGTAAGCGTAGGTAGAGGTATTGGGGAAGAGAAGAATATGGAATTAGCGAAAGCATTAGCTGTTCAAGTTGGAGCAGCTATAGGATCATCACGTCCTGTTGCTGAAACTTTGAAATATTTACCTCTAAACCGTTACGTTGGAATGTCAGGACAAAAGTTTAATGGAAATCTTTATATAGCATGTGGTATATCAGGCGCTGGACAACATCTAAAAGGAATTAAGGACGCTACAACTATTGTTGCTATTAATAATAATCCGAATGCACCAATATTTAAAAATGCAGATTATGGTATCGTTGGAGATATAATGGAAATAATGCCATTGTTAACAGAAGCATTAGATAACGGAGAACCTAAGAAGCCAGCTCCTCCTATGAAGAAGATGAAGAGAAGTGTTCCTAAGAAGGTTGCACCTACATGGAAGACTTATGTATGTACTGGTTGCGGATATGAATATGACCCAGCTGTGGGTGATGAAGAAAATGAAGTATTACCAGAAACTCTATTTGAAGCCTTACCAGAAGAATGGATTTGCCCAGACTGTGGTGAAGAAAAATCTAATTTCATAGAGGCATAATCTTTAGCAAAAGTTTAAATTTTCATAGTCAAAAGGAGGATTAATTAATGTTTTGTGTTAGAAAAGTAACAGAAGACCTTTATTGGGTAGGCGGTAATGATAAACGTCTTGCTCTATTTGAAAATATTCACCCAATTCCAAGAGGGGTTTCATACAACTCATATTTATTATTGGACAAAAAGACAGTGTTATTTGATACTGTAGATTGGTCAATAGCTAGACAATTTTTAGAAAATGTTGAAGCTGTTTTAAAGGGTAGAAAGTTAGATTATTTAGTAGTAAATCATATGGAACCAGATCACGCAGCTTCACTAGAAGAAATAATTAGACGTTATCCAGATGTTAAAATTGTTGCTACAGAAAAGGCATTCTTATTAATGAGACAATTTGGATTCGATGTTGATGGAAGAGAAATTGAAGTTAAAGATGGAGATTCAATGTCATTTGGTAAGCATGAAATTAAATTCTTTACTGCAGCAATGGTTCACTGGCCAGAAGTTATGGTTAGCTTTGATACTAAGAATGGTGTTCTATTCTCAGCTGATGCATTCGGAACATTTGGAGCTTTAGATGGTAAGCTGTTTAATGACGAAGTAAACTTTGAGCGTGATTGGATTGATGATGCTAGAAGATACTATACTAATATAGTTGGTAAGTATGGTCCACATGTACAAGCATTACTTAAAAAGGCAAGCACTCTTGATATTAAGATGATTTGCCCATTACATGGTCCAGTTTGGCGTTCAGATTTAGGATATTTTATAGATAAACATGATAAATGGAGTAAATACGAACCAGAAGAAAAAGCTGTAATGATAGTATATGCTTCAATGTATGGAAATACAGAATCAGCTGCTAATGCATTAGCAACTAAATTTGTTGAAAAAGGAATTACTAATGTAGTTATGTATGATGTATCAAATACTCATGTATCTACATTAATAGCTGAAACATTCAGAGTTAGTCATATTGTTTTAGCATCAGTAACATATAACTTAGGTATTTACCCATTAATGCATAACTACCTAATGGATATGAAGGCACTTAACCTACAAAATAGAACCTTCGCTTTAATAGAAAATGGTTCTTGGGCAACTCAATCAGGTAAATTAATGGGAGAATTCCTTGATGGAATGAAGAAGATGAATGTTTTAGATGATAAACTTTCACTAGTTTCTTCTATGAAGGAAGATAATGTTGTAGATATGGATGCTCTTGTTGATAGTGTTATTGAATCTATGAATAAATAGTGAGTACCCCTTATCCTTATATATAGTACTTAAAATGAAAAAGTCTGCAATATTTTATTGCAGACTTTTTTATTTGTCAGTTTATTTTAATGAATTTACATAATTAACAGCACTTGTTCCAGCTATTCTTCCTGAAGTATAAGCAAATCCACAAGCTAAACCTTCATATGGTGGGTAACCTACTCCTGTATAGTATCCACCTGCAGTTGTTCCAGCAGCGTATAAACCAGGAATTAATTCGAAATCAGTAGTCATAACTTGCATATTATCATCTACTTTAACTCCACCAATTGTTCCAAGGAATACACCACGAACATCGAAAGCATAAAAATCACCAGATTCTACTTTATAAGCTAATGATGTACTTGCCTTACCGTAGTCAGTATCTGATCCTTTTTCAATCATTGAATTATATCTTTCAACAGTAGCCTTTAAATCAGTTGCATTCATTCCAGTAGCTTCAGCTAATTCTTCTAATGTACTTCCCTTAAATGCAGTACCAGCTTCAACAGATGCATCTGCTAGCTTAACAAAATCATCAAGATCCATTTTAGCACCAGGGCCTGCTTGAGATACAGTTAAAGATGTTCCATTTGAAAATGCTTCTAAAGTAGCTTTATCTACTATAATGTAGTACTTTCCACCAACAGTATAGGCTGCATTTGCCCAGAAAGCTGTATCATAAACAACATCCTCATTAGTAAAACGACTACCAGTAGTATCAACCCATAATAATGGTGTATTAAGTATTTGTGTTAAACTTGTATCTGAGAATCCAGCAAGATTTTCTCCAGCAGAATCTTGTTTAACTGTTGATTCAGCAAATTGACAAGCATGTAGTAAAGGAGTTGCATCTAAATCAAATCCACCAATTTCTTCAATTGCAGAAATACCTTCACCAGCATTTGGCATACCAAGTGAATTAAATAAGTTAGAGTTTAATGCAGCTGCAGTTTTTTCAGAATCAGCACCAAAACCACCTGTACAAATAATTGTTGCAGAAGCATTAACAGTTAAGATACCACCATCTTCTTTTTTTGCAGTAATACCTGTTACAACACCATCATCATTTTTTATTATAGTTTCAAGAGATGTGTTATAAACAACTTTAGCACCCATGTTTTCAAGATTGCTATACATATTTTCGAAAGCTGTAGCTTGATCTACAAACTTATGATAAGTTTTCCATTTATAAAGATCATCTTCATGAGCTAATTGAGTAGTTTTTTCAGGAAGATAGAATTCAACTCCATATCCTTGTAACCATTCAACAGTATCAGCTGCATTTTCAACAATTTTTCTTACTATAGTACCGTTTGATAAATATTGATTAAATTCCATAAGGTCTTGAACTGCTTTATCTACAGAAAGGTCAAGTCCTTCATTTTTTTGTAATTCTGTTCCTATCGCAAAGAATCCAGATGCAATTTTTGAGTTACCACCTGCTGATGGATTTTTTTCAACTACAAGTACGTTAAGTCCAGCTTCACTTGCTGCTAAAGCAGCAGCAGTACCAGATCCACCTGCACCAACAACTACTACATCAACATTTACTTCTTCGTTTTGTCCATTTTTTGATACCTTATTATTTTTAAGAGCTTTAATATCAGCGCCTGCTTCAGTTAATGCAGTAGTAACAGCATTTATAACAGCAGTACTTGTATAAGTAGCTCCACTTACAGTATCTACAGCTAAACTTTGAGTATCAACAATAGTTTTTGCTAATTTTGGAGCAGCTTCTCCTCCTATAGTAGGTGTTTCTGAATCTGCTGTAACATCTATTGAAGAGATTTTACCTTCATCTGATATTGTTACATTTACAGTTACATCTCCACCAAATCCACTTTCTGTAGCTGTGTAAGTTCCAGCTTTAGCCACAGAAGTACTTTTAGATTCACAGCCTATTAGCAAACTAGTTGATAAGCTGAAAGCTAAAGTGGCAGTAATTAATTTGCGTAAAAAACCTTTTTTCATTTATTTCCCCCTGATAATAAATTTATTGTTATTTTTTTAACTAACATTAAAAAGTATAACAGAGATTTTTTTTAAAAGAAGATGTTATAATTCACATAAAAAGTGGTTTTTATTTAGGTTTAATTGTATTATTATTATAAATAATATAAAATACCATTAATATTGGAAAATATATATAATAAAATATAAGAAAGAGAAATGAATAATTGGATAAGAATTTGCTTTTAAAACAAATAGAAAATAAATCAAATTTTAATTTTAAGGGTGGTTATAGCTTAGATTTGTATGCAAAGAGAAATGGTTTTCTTATTTCAAAAGAAAAATATATATCTTTATTAATTATTTATGGAGTTGTAAGTGTAAATATAGATTCAAAGATAATAAAACTAGTAGAAGGAACAATAATTTTGCTAAGGAATGGATCAAATATTAAATACTCACTTGATGAAATAAATTCTAAAATATGTGTAATTAATTTTAAAGAAGAATTTTTTGATCCTAATTTAAAGTATCAAATGGCTGATTGCCCAATATTATACGACTTTATTAGATTAGATACAAAAAAGATGGAGTATTTAGTATTTGATATTACAACTTATGATATAGTTAATAAGTATTTAAATTTTTTATTATATGAAATCACTAGAACCAATGAAAAAAATGAGAAATTAGTTAAGGCTGCATTAGTTTTATTTTTAACTAACTTGCATAACGTTCATCAGGACTCCTTAATAATTAGTGAATCTAGTATGATGGAAAACTATGATGTTGGAAGATGGCTAAAATATATGGTAGATAATTATTCTACTGTATCTTTAAATAGTATGGCAAAGGCTTTTAATTTTAATCCAACTTACTTTTCCCTTAGATTTAAAACTTTGGCTAATGATAGTTTTTCGAACAAGCTTAGAGAAATAAAATTAGAAAAAGCAAAATGGTTACTAATAACTACTGATTTATCTGTTCAAAATATTTCAGAAATAATTGGATTTAAGGAAAAAAGTTATTTCTTTAGAATTTTCAAAAAAAGATATGGAATGACACCACTTAAATATAGAAAAGTTAACCGAGATTTAAGAAATTAAAGTAAATTATTAATACAAGAATAATAAATAGAAGACCAGCAGATATTCCTCAGGAAATAATAAAAAATAATTAAGAAAATCTGTATACGGATTATTTTTAATAATTCTTATACAGATTTTTATTTGTTGGATTTTTTGATATAATATTATAAAAATGTAAATTAGGAGGATATCATGCTAACTATTGGATATATAGGAAATGGAAAGAGTACAAATAGATATCACTTACCATTTGTACTTCAAAGAAAAAATATAAAGGTAAAAACTATTTATCAAAGAAATCCTAAAAATGAGGCTTGGGATAGAATAAATGGAGTAAATTACACATCTAATTTAGATGAATTGTTAAAGGATGAAGAGATACAATTAGTGGTAGTTTGTACAAAGCAAGATAGTCATTATAATTATGCAAAATTAGTTTTAGAAAATAACAAACATTGTTTAGTGGAAAAGCCTTTTATGGAAACTTATGATGAAGCAAAGGAGATTTTTGATTTAGCAAAGTCTAAAAATTTAATTGTTCAAGCTTATCAAAATAGAAGGTTTGATAGTGACTTTTTAACAGTTCAAAAGGTTATTGAAGAAGGAAAGCTTGGAGAGTTATTAGAATTAGAAATGCATTTCGATTATTTTAGACCAGAAGTTCCAGAAGGGAATTCTAAATTTTCTCCTTATGAATCATTTTTATATGGACATGGATGTCATACTTTAGATCAAGTAATAAGTTATTTTGGTAAACCAGATAATATTCACTATGATGTAAGACAATTACTTGGAACAGGTAGAATGAATGATTATTTTGATTTGGATTTATATTATGGAACTACAAAAGTATCAGTTAAATCTAGTTATTTTAGAATAAAATCAAGACCAAGCTTTGTGGTTTATGGCAAAAAAGGATGTTTTGTAAAAGAAAGTAAAGATAGGCAAGAAGAGCATTTAAAGATGTTTTATATGCCAACAAATAAAGATTTTGGTAAAGATACAATAGATCAATATGGGGTATTAACATATATTGACGAGGAAGGAACTATCCACGAAGAAAAGGTTAAGTCTGTAGATGGTGATTACGGAAGGGTATACGATGATTTATATGAAGTAATTATCAATAATAAAGAAAAGACTATTAAAGATTACGAGACTTTATTACAATTAGAAATATTAGAAGAAGGTATAAAGAACTTAAAATAATATTTAAGGAGATATTAATATGAGAGTAGCATTAATAACTGGAGGAGCTAGAGGAATAGGTTATCACTTGGCTGAAGGATTTGCTAGAAGTGGATTTAAAGTAGTAGTGATGGATATTTTAGATGGAAAATATGAGAATGATAATATAGATTTCTACAAGGCAGATTTAAAAAATGAAGATGAGATAAAAAATGTATTTACTAAGGTTATTGATAAATATGGCTATATAAATGTATTAATTAATAATGCTGCAATTAGTCATTATGAAAAGTATATAGAAGATGTACAGTTAGAAGACTTTAATAATGTAATTAATACTAATTTAAGAGGAAGCTTTATTTGCTGTAGAGAATTTATAAGAGCAAATGAAGGCCAAAATTATGGAAGAATAATAAATATTGCATCTACTAGATATAATCAAAATGAAGCCAATTGGGAGCTTTATGGTGCTTCTAAGGGAGGAATTATATCTTTAACAAATAGCTTAGTAGTATCATTACATAATACTCCAATAACAGTTAATGCTATAAGCCCTGGATGGATACAAGTTGATAATTATGAAGATTTAAGAAATATTGACCATATTCAACATCCATCTGGTAGGGTAGGTAAGCCAAAGGATATATTAAAAGCTTGTCTATATCTATGTGATGAAGATAATGATTTTATAAATGGAGCTAATTTAGTAATAGATGGTGGAATGACAAAAAAGATGATTTATGAAGAGTAGAAAAGAGGCTGTTTAAACAGCCTCTAATTAAAAATTTAGAATTATTGAATTAAATTAAGGTGTTATAGTATTTCTAATATTTCTACAGTATATTTATCTTCTGGAGCAATTACCTCAACTACATCCCCTACAGTTTTACCTTTAAGTGCTAATCCAAGATCTGATTCAATACTAATACACATATTTTCAGGATCAGAGTCCATAACAGTAACTAGTGTTACCACATCATCAAAATCATCCTCTATAAATTTAATTCTTGCTTTACTATTAATTCCTAATATAGACTTATCTATTTTATCATCTTCTATAACAGTAGCTGTAGAAATCATATTTAATAAATATTGTATTCTATTATCATTTTCTCTGTAGTTAGCACAAGCTTCTTTATATTCTGCATTTTCTGATCTATCACCATGTGCTGCAGCTATGGCTTTTTCTTTAGCTATTTCAGCTCTTTTTACAGTCATTCTATATTCTAATTCTTCTCTTAATTTTTTTATGTTCTCTTGAGTTAGAGTGTTGTTCATGAAATTAATCACCTCTTAAAAATATCATAATCATATTATATAATATAAATGATAAATTTAAAAATCTAATTTTAAAAAATAAAAATATATAAGTTTTTGGAGGGTATAATGAAAAAATTATTAGTGGTTATTGATTATCAGAAAGATTTCGTTGATGGTACTTTAGGCTTTGAAAAAGCTATTACATTAGAAGAAGGTATATATAATAAAATAAATCAATATTTAAAAGCGGGAAATAAAGTTTTATTCACTTATGATACTCATGAAGAAAACTATTTAGATACAAGAGAGGGTAAAAATTTACCCGTTGTTCATTGTATTAAAGGTACAGGAGGACATAAGTTATTTGGAAAACTAAATGAATTTGAAGGTAATGAAAATATTATAAGTTACGAAAAATATGGATTTGGATTGGCTCCTAAAGATATGATTAAAATATCAACAGAAATAGGAGAAGATATAGAGGAAATTGAAATAGTAGGTGTAGTTACTAATATTTGCGTAATAAGCAATTTTGTTATGTTTCAATCACAATATAGAAATGCCAATATAATTGTTGATGCAAGCCTTTGTGCAAGTTTTGATGAAAGTCTACATTTTAAGACTTTGGATATAATAGAAGGATTACAAGGAAAAGTCATTAATAAGTAAATATAAATCTATATAAGAATAATCTTCATTATTCTTATATAGATTTTATTATATTTATATATATTGACAATCAAAATATTTGTTTATAAAATAAAATATTATAAAATGACATTAAGGAGGACTAAAATGAGTAAGAAAAAGAAAATAATAATAGGTATAATATCAGCAATAATACTAATATTAATTGGTGGATTAGCATTCCTTGGAAATTATTTCTTTAATTATGCATTAGTAAGGCAAGAAGGAATAGTTACTCAAGCTAATGTAGATCCAAAAGCACCACAATCTGTAGAAACTTCTACAGAAATAGTAAATAAAAAAAAGTCGAAAGAAGATGTTGAAAATTGGTTAAAATATGTAAATAGTAAAGAAACAACTATAGTATCAAATGATGGTATAAAATTATGGGGGAAATTATATTTACAAAACAATAAAAGTGATAAATGGGTAATAGTTGCTCATGGATATACTTCAAGTCATGAAGATGTACAGCCTATAGCTTTAAATTTTTATAATCAGGGTTATAATGTTTTAACTCCAGATATGAGAGCACATGGTAATAGTGAAGGAAAATACATAGGAATGGGGTGGTTAGATAGAAAAGATATGCTTTTATGGATAGATTATGTTCTATCTTTAGATAGTAATTCACAAATTGTACTTTATGGAGAATCTATGGGTGGAGCTACAGTAATGATGACTTCAGGAGAAGAGCTACCAAGTAATGTGAAGGCGATAGTTGAAGATTGCGGCTATACTTCAGTTCAAGAAATGTTTGAAGCTCAATTATATGAAAGATTTGGTTTGCCACCATTTCCAATATTAAACGCAGCAGAACTAGTAACTAACTTAAAGGCAAAATACAATTTCCATGAAGCTTCAGCTTTGGAGCAAGTAAAGAAATCTAAGACTCCAATGTTATTTACTCATGGAGGAAATGATACATATGTGCCAACTGAAATGATATATAGGTTGTATGAAGCTGCAAGTTGCGAAAAAGATATTTTAGTAATTGATGGAGCAGGTCATGGTTCTGCACCAGATATAGATCCAGAAACTTATTATGAAAAAGTATTTAGTTTTTTAAATAAATATGTTAATTAAAATTACTATATAAAAAAGAGTATTTCCATATATTGACTTATAATTATAAGTATCTTATAATAAGGTAAATGATAACTTTTAGGAGGTATATATGAAATTTGATATGATATATTTAATGAATTTAATATTTATATTAAGTATTAGTACTTGTTTACTTATATACTTTAAAGGTTATTTTTTTAGTAGAAAGAAAAACTTCAATAAGGTTATCTTGATTTATACAGATAAAGAAAGATTTAATTACTGTACTAATTTAACCTTAGATAAATACAATACCTATGAAAAGATAGATATTTGGAGATATTGCAGCTTGTTTTAATAATGATGATGTTTATTAAATTTTTTAATATAAGGAGGATTTATGGACGTCATTATTAATATTTTTAAATATATTGTAGAGTTTTTTTATCAGTTTACTGGAGACTATGGAATAGCGATTGTTTTACTAACTATAATAGTTAAGATTTTTATGCTTCCTTTTTCAATAAAACAAAGGATAGCAATGAAAAAGCAAATAACCTTTAGTAAGAAGATTGATGAAGTGAAAGCTAAGTATAAAACTAATAGAAAGAGACAAGAAGAGGAATTAAATAAACTTTATTCAGAGAATTCTAAGGGCTTATTAGGGTGTTTACTTCCTATATTACAATTACCTATAATTTCTGGATTATATATGTCCATTGATAGATTAAAGCTTGAAGCTATGAGTATTTTGGTACCTTGGGCTATTAATATAGGAAATACAGATGATAAATTCTTAGTTCCTATAATATATACTCTTATAACTGTATTACCTAGTTTAATTTCATACTTAAAGGTAAAAGGTTTGCATAGAAAAATTATTGTTAATATATTATGTATGTATTTATTGTTGGATGCTTTAAGGCATCCAACAATATTTTTTTCTATAATTTTTAGGAGATATTCCTTTAATTTTCTTGAAGCTATTAGAAAAATAAGAATAATCATGAAATCCAACAGCCTCCATAATTTCTATAAGAGGAATTTTAGTATCTCTTAATAAGGCAGAAGCCATTTCTATACGATTTTTATTTAAAAATTCAATTATAGTTTCTCCTGTGTACTCAGCAAAATTTTTAGATAAATCATTTCTATTTATATTAAATTCTTTAGTTAAATTAGATATAGTTATTTTTTCTTTCATATTACTTTTTAGATAAGTAATAACCTTTAAAATTTCATGATCTTTTTCTTTTCTTTGTTTCTCTAAAAGTAAAGACTTTTCTTCCGCCATTGTACAAGCTAATGATAATAACTCGATAAGAAAAGTTCTACTTCTACAAGCCCAGAAATCATTATCTTGCAAAATAATTTGTTGTGAGAAAACTTTAAAAAGCTCTTTAATTCTATTTGCTAAATCTATATTATGAAAAAGGATTCCATAAGAAGAATTAATTCGCTTAATAAAGGGTTGTAAATAGAAGCAGTCTTGCTTTTCAGTAAGGCTAAGAGTCTCTAAAGAGTCTCGTATATTATTAAAATTTAAAGAGGAATTAATTATCCTAGGATGAAAAAGAATAGCTTGAACATAGTAATCATCAGGTATATATAAATTTTCAAATTCATTTACACATATTAATACATGTGAATCAAAAGAAAATTTATTTTTATCAAGTATAAAATATCCGCTGTTTCCTTCTATGAAAACTAAAGAAAACCTATAATCTTCTAAATTAGAATTATTAAATCCATAGTCATTGTAATAGCCCATATCAAGGGAAAAGTATCCATTATGCTCATTAATACAAATATCCATACAAAGTCTCCCATATATTGAAATATTTTAAATTATAAAATTTATTTTATATTGAAATTGATAATTAGACAACTTTTTATGAATATTCTCCAAAAATTTTTTTTACAACTTTTGTATAATTAAATATATAGTAGAGAAATGGAGGGGGAAGTATGAATAAGAAGTTTTTTAAAGCTATAGCAATTGTAGGTGGATTATTATTTTTTAATGGATGTGTAGTAAATAAAAATATTGCAAAGGAAGACAATATTGAAGAAGGAACTGATAAGGAAAAAGGAACAATAAAAGTAATATCAGATTTTTATAGTCCAGAATTAGATACGGAAAATACAGTGAGGATATATTTACCGCCTGATTATGATAAGGGAGAAAAAAGGTATCCAGTAATCTATATGTTAGATGGTCAGAATTTATTTGATCCTTCTACAGCAACGTATAGAAAAGCATGGCTTATAGCTGATAGACTTGATAATTTATATTATAAAAAAAGGACAACAGGTATTATTGTTGTAGGGGTTGATTCTTTAGAAAGTAGGCGTACTAAAGAATATAATCTTTACTTAAAACCTCCTGAAGTAGATAAGGGTAAAGCTAAGGATGTAAGTGATTTTTATGCCAATACTTTAAAACAATATATTGATAAAAATTATAGAACTTTAGAGGATAGAGAACATACTGCCATTATTGGAGCATCTTATGGTGCTGTTGTTTCTATTTGTTCAAGCATTAATTATCCTAAGGTTTATGGCTATACTGGAATGTTTTCATATTGTGATAATCAAAATCCGGAGAAAATGAGGGAGTATTTAAAAAATAACTTTACCCCAGATATATTAACTGATAATAAAGTTTATTTTTATACAGGAGAAAATGACTTTGCTAATGAATCTACTAAAGCAGCTTATGAAGTAGCTAAGGAAAATGGAGTTGAAAATATATTATATGTAACTGATGAAGGTGACCATGATGAGCTTTCTTGGGGATCAATGTTTGAAAATTGCTTAGAATTTTTTAAGTGGTTAAAGTAAATGAAAATAGAATAGATATTAGAATTTATATAGGAGGGCTTCAATTATTTAATTACTTGAAGCCCTTTAATCATAATTTTTTTAAATATTAAATTATATTTTTAATATAATAATAA
>Ga0129315_1001060_pt1 | contig 13206 bp, 10 predicted proteins | sample Cm827metagenome_FD_94432 | JGI IMG/M metagenome (GOLD analysis project Ga0129315, IMG submission 94432) | Eastern black-and-white colobus group fecal microbial communities from Wisconsin, USA - Cm827 metagenome | ecosystem: Host-associated > Mammals > Digestive system > Large intestine > Fecal...
GACGCCATCATCTACAGGAGGCCGCATCTGGCTTCGGCAGAATAGCGTGTGCAGGGGCGGCACACTTGCAGGCGCCCCGTCCACGCTGCAGATTCCGGGACTCCCGGGCACCCCGCAAAACTGCGACTTACGAAAAAACTTTTTCAAAGGATAATAGAGGGGACGATATCAAATGAGTGGAACGGATCTTGGGGTCATCACGCTGATACCGGCGATCAGCTTCCTGGTGCTGGCACTGGTGACCAAGAAATGCATTCTCAGTATCATGCTCTCAGGCATGATGGGGTATTTTTTCTACTACGGGCCGGGGTTTTTCTTCCCGATGATGAAGGCCCTGCAGAAGGCGGCATGTGACGGCGACAACAACTACATCGTCATAATCTGCCTGCTGTTCGGGTGCCTTGTCCAGCTGCTGCGGCAGTCAAAAGGCGCGCTGGCCGTGGGGAACCTGGCCAGAAAATACATCAAGACTCAGAAACAGGTGCTGCTGCTGACATACCTGTGCGGTATCATCATCTTCATCGATGACTATCTCAGCATCCTGGTGACGGCGAACTGCGTCCTGGATCTGGCAGACGAGAAAAAAACTCCCCGTGAGATGCTCTGCTACATCATCAACACGACTTCCGCGCCGGTGTGCCTGATCATCCCGATCTCTGCGTGGGTGGTGTTCTTCTCAGGCATTTTCGAGCAGCAGAAGGCGGCGGCCGTCGTGGGAAGCAGCGCCATGGGCATCTACTACCATATCATGCCATATTTCTTCTATCCGTTTCTGTGCGTGTTCTTCGTGCTCCTGGTGATCCTGGGCATAGTGCCGAAGATGGGAGGCATCAAGAAGGCCTACGAAAGGGTGGAGACCACCGGACAGCTCTGGCCTGAGTCGAGCAACATGCAGAACCAGGGAGACGAGCTGGGAGAGGTTATGGGAGCCATCACCGACAACAGCAAGAAGGAGGAAAAGGAGGTGGAGCCTCACCTGTGGACCTTCGTGATCCCGATGGCCGTGGTGATCATCGCGGCGCTGTGGCTGGACGACATCCTGTACGGCGTGACACTTGGGATCGCAGCGTGCTTCGTGCTGTATCTGCCGACTCGCATCATGAGCCTGAGTTCGTTCTGCGACGCATGCTACAAGGGCCTGGAGGACATGCTTTTCATAGCGGTGGTGTTGGTGACATCGCTGTTCTACAGGGACTCCATCAACCTGATCGGACTGCCGAACTACCTCATCAAGCTGGCGGGACCTTATATGAACGCTGTTTGGCTGCCGGCCATTGCATTTATACTCATCGGCCTGGTGTGCTTCGCCACTGGAAACATCTGGAGCGTTCCGGCGGTGTGTACTCCGATAATCCTGCCTCTGGCAGTTTCCACAGGAGCCAGCATACCTCTTACACTGGGGGCTATCATATCCGCCGCCTGCTTCGGGGCTCAGGCTTGCTTCTACTCTGATGTTACGCTGCTGTCGGCTTCGGCCTGCAGGATCAGCAACGTGGACTACGCGGTGGCACAGCTGCCTTATATCGGGATAGTCACGGCGATAACCTTTGTGATGTATATAATCGCAGGATTTATGATGGCGTAGTAAGAGAACGTGTCAAAGGGTGTCAACTGTGTCAATTGGAATACAGTTGACACCCGCGGCAGGTGAAAAAGGTTGACGTCGCCGCGCTATTCTGCTATATTGTTCTGTGCAAAGTTGCGGACAGGGCCTGACGATCCTGGACAGGCGCTGTGCATTCGTCAACAATATGGTTCATTAGCTCAGCTGGGAGAGCGTCTGGGTCACAACCAGAATGTCACAAGTTCGAGTCTTGTATGGACCACCATGAGATGTAAGATCCCCTGAGACCGCAGATAACGGTCCAGGGGATTTTTCTTTCTATTTCATGCTGGATCTGGCACGAAATGATAATGCATGGCACGTTATGATGTTCTGCCGACGCAGATGATGTCCTATAATCTACTCAGCATGAAGGAAAAGGAGGCGGCCAGCAGCTCTTGGAACGGCGAGGTCGCCTGAGAGAGGCAGTGGACTGCCGCCGCATAAGGACAGCAGCCAGGACGCCGAAGACGAGGAGGAGATGGACATGACGGTTTTGTATTTCACGCAACAGGAAACAGTCTTTTTGTGGCAAAGAGGATCGGTGGGGAGCTGCTCTCCATACCGAAGCTGGTAAGAGAAGGAAGATACGAGATCAAGGACGATGTGGTGGGGCTGGTCTGTCCTACCTACTGCGCTGACGTGCCGAGGATGGTGAGGGAGTACCTCGCAAAAGCCACAATCGAGGCGGACTATACTTTTTTCATAGGGACATACGGCTACATGGCTGGTGCGTACACCGATCACGCCGCAGAATACCTCAAGAAGGCCGCGGGCCACGCGGACTACGTGGACAAGATCATCATGGTGGACACCGCTCTCACCAGGTTCGAGTCCCAGAAGCAGATAGACACCCTGCCTGAGAAGCACGTGGATCAGCAGATGGAGAGGATCCTTTCCAATATCTCCAGTCGCAGGCACAGCACGCCTAAGGTCGGCGCCGGAGACAAGTTCGTGGACTGGCTGTACCACACGGCGGGAGCGTCACAGGTGGCTCCGGAAAAGGCAAAGTCCCACATAGTGAACGACCAGTGCGTACACTGCGGGACGTGCGCCAGGGTGTGCCCGGCGGACAATATTATTGTGACGAAGGAAAAGGTCGAGTCTCTGGATCACTGCGAGGGATGCCTGGGGTGCGTGCACAACTGTCCGAAGAATGCGATCCACCTGAAGAACGAGAAGAGCAACGCCAGGTTCCGCAACCCGGAGGTGAGCATCAGGGATCTGGTGGAGGCGAACAACTAGCGCTTCCCGCGGACTTTGCTTCCTGCACGAGATCTTTTCCGTGTATAATGAAGCCCCGTAATTACTGGAAAAACATTTTTTCAAACCGCGTAGCAAAATAGTACGGACTCAGCAATGAGATGGCAGTAGAACTGCTGAAGAGAGTATACAGATAATTAAAAAAAGGAGTGCCTCGCCATAAAGTGAGGCGCTCCTTTTAGAAGAAGCCGTTGCATTATGTATTGAACTTGCGACGGCCTTGTTTGACTTTTGCGAGTCGATCAGGCGATCCATCGCAAACCTTCGGCGGACCGCACCGCTTTTTCTCTGGTACGCAGGACTAGCCTACGATCTCCCACTTCTTTTCCACGTGGTTGAGGATCTCGTGTCCGTCCTCTGTGATCAGGACGAGGTCCTCGACTCTTACTCCGTATTTTCCAGGGATGTAAACGCCCGGCTCTATGGAGAAGATCATGCCCGGAACTGCAGGCTTTTTGTTGAGAGGGGATACGTCGCCGTACTCGTGGTCCTCCTGGCCGATGAAGTGGCCGGTCCTGTTAGTCCAGTACTTGAGGTAGCCGTGCTCGTCCATGAGGTCTCTGGCGGCCTTGTCGATGTCGCAGATCGGTGTTCCCGGCTTGCAGAGGGCCTCGGCTCTCTCCACGGACTCGCGGACGATGTCGTGGGCGAAGGTCTGCTCAGGATCGGCGGACTTGCAGTAGTAGGTCCTGGTCATGTCGGAGCAGTAGCCCTTGTACTTGCAGCCCATGTCTATGAGGATGCACTCACCGGCGGCGAGCTTGCGGGTCTCGCTCGGCATGTGGTGCTGGTCGGCGGCGTTTTCACCGAAGCAGACTATTGTGTCGAAGGATACGCCCTCGGCGCCGGCCTTCAGGTACTCGTTATCGATGAACTCGGCAACTTCCTTCTCGGTCATGCCCTCCTTGATGAAATCCCTGACCTTGAGCATGACGGAGTCGTTGATCTCGGAAGCTTTTTTCATGAGAGCGATCTCCTCTGGATACTTCTCGGCCCTTACGTCGTCGACGCAGTCTGAACCCCAGACTACCTTCAGCTCAGGGCAAGCCTCCATGAGCGGGATGAGGAATCTTGCCTGCCATGTCTTGTCGATGCCCAGAGTCTCTTTTGTATCGATGTTGTCGAGGATGATCTTGATCTGGTCAACGGTGTCTCCGAACCATACTTCCTCGAAACCTGTGTCCTGCACGAAGAACAGGTAGTTCAGGAGGAAGGTGTGTTTGCCGTTGGTCCTGAGGATCAGCGCGTACAGTCTCTCGCCCGGATTTACGTTTACGCCCGTGAGAAACCTTATGCTGAATGGATCAGAGACCAGAAGCTGGGTGAGACCCTTTTTCTTCATCTTTTCGATAACTCGTTCGATTCTTTCGTTGCTCATTGTTAAACCTCCTAGCTATTGAACGCTACTGAAATTATAGTCTTGCGCGGGCTGATAAACAAGAATTTATTGTACGGGATTTCATACCGCGGTCGATGAAATCTGTCAGATTGAAAATGCGAAATCTGTCGGGTTGAAAATGCGAAATCTGTCGGGTTGAAATTGCGAAATCTGTCGGGTTGGGCTAGAATGAGTCCATGGAGGTACCCGCTATGGATATTAAAGGTTACATGCCGAGATTGATAGACAAGAAGATCGAAGAGTACCTGAAGACCTTTGGCGCTGTTTGCGTGGAAGGAGCAAAATGGTGCGGAAAGACATGGACATCGGAGTTCCACAGCAACAGTGCTATCTTCCTGGGGGATCCTGCCAATAATTTCCAGAACCGGAGGCTTGCAGAGATGGCACCGGAACTTGTCCTGGAAGGAGAAGCGCCGCATCTGGTGGACGAGTGGCAGGAGGCGCCATCGCTTTGGGATGCAGTCAGGTTTAAGGTGGACAAGAGCAGTGAAAGGGGGCTTTTCATCCTTACAGGTTCGGCTACACCTAACCACAAGGGCATACTTCACAGCGGCGCCGGGCGGATCGCAAGGATACGGATGCGACCTATGTCTTTGTACGAATCCGGAGATTCCACGGGAAATATTTCCCTGGAGGCGCTCTTTCAAAATGAATTCACACCTGCGCTCACCGGTGAAGTTGAGCTGGAGCGGCTGATAGAGTACATCATCAGGGGCGGATGGCCTGGAAGTCTTGGACTCACATTGGAACAAGCATCGCTGTTGCCAGAGGAATATTTGAAAGCAGTGGTGGAAGATGATGTTTTCCGCATCGATGGTATCAAACGAAATACGGTAAAAATGAACAAACTCCTGCGCTCTCTGGCGAGGAACGAGAGCACGACGGTCACCAACAGGACCATAAAAAAAGACATGAAAGAAATAGATGATGAAGATATAAATATTGATACAGTCAGTGATTATCTGGACATTCTGGAGCGATTGTTCATAATAGATGATCAGCCGCCGTTTTCTCCGGAGGTTCGGTCGTCGGTCCGCTTGAAGCAGTCAGCAAAAAGACATTTCGTTGATCCGTCTCTTGCGGCTTCTCTGCTGAACTGTACCGTGGAAAGTCTCATGGGAGATCTGACAACTCTGGGGTTCCTGTTTGAGGCTCTGTGCGAGCGTGATCTGAGGATATACGCAGAGTCCTTTGGAGGTGCCTTGTATCATTATCAGGACTATAGAGGAAAAGAGATCGACGCGGTAGTTCAGCACCCTGATGGAGAGTGGGCTGCTTTTGAAATAAAACTCGGGGCAAATCAGATAGACGCCGCGGCAGAAGGCCTCCTGAAGCTGCAGGACGACTTCAGCAATGATCCTAAGGGTCGCCCGCCGAAATTCCTGGGAGTGATATGCGGTATGTCAAATGCCGCATACCGTCGGCCGGATGGCGTTTACGTTATACCGATAACGGCACTCAGGAATTAATAGATAAACCGAAGACCCATCGCACACCGGAGCCCTTTTTTCCAAGGCCCCGGGAAAGGAAAAAACATTGTACATCGACCTCACGAAGGGACGGATCGCGGGGAACCTCATCCTCTTCGCCCTTCCCATGATCGCCGGAGATCTTCTCCAGCAGCTCTACAACATCGCGGACACACTGATAGTAGGCAGATTCATCGGCAGCCAGGCGCTGGCGGCGGTGGGATCAGCCTATTCGCTCATGACCTTTCTCACCTCGATATTCCTGGGGATGTCCATGGGAGCGGGGGTTCTTTTTGCAATGGAAAAAGGCCGCGGCGACATGGCGAGGCTTCGTGCGGCCATCGCCCACGCTTTCGTGCTGATACTGCTGATAACGGTCGTCCTCAACGCGCTTCTTTTCGCTTTCGTAGATCCGATACTCCGGTTCCTGGAGGTGCCGCAGAGCGTGTACGGGGACATGCGTGCATACCTTATGATCATCTTCGTGGGGATGACGGCGGTGTTTCTTTATAACTTTTTTGCCTGCGCGCTCCAGGCCGCGGGGAATTCCCTGACGCCGCTGATCTTCCTGGGGTGCTCGGCGGCGATCAACATCGGCCTGGATCTGTGGTTCATCCTCGGGTTCGGCTGGGGCGTCCGGGGCGCGGCTGCGGCGACGGTGATCGCACAGCTTTTCTCCGGGGCGGGCATCCTGATCTATTTCCTGTGGAAATGCCGGGAACTCGTGCCGAGGCGAAAAGACTTTTCCTATAACGGCGGCATCCTACGGGAGATACTGGGACTGTCGCTCCTGACCTGCGCCCAGCAGTCCTGCATGAACTTCGGCATCCTGCTGGTGCAGCGGCTCGTGAACACCTTCGGGGCCGTGACAATGGCCGCCTTCGCGGTGGGCGTGAAGATCGACGCCTTCGCGTATCTGCCGGTGCAGGATTTCGGCAACGCCTTTTCCACGTTCATTTCCCAGAACTGCGGGGCGGGGGAGACCGAACGCCAGAAAAAGGGCGTCCGCCAGGGGACGGCCATCAGCGTCGCGTTTTCCCTGGCGGTCTCGGCTCTCGTGTGGATCTTCGCGGAGCCGCTTATGAAGATCTTCGTTGACGGCAGCGAGACAGCGGTTATCCGCTGCGGGGTGCGGTACCTCCACATCGAGGGAGCGTTCTACCTGGGTATCGGCTGCCTGTTCCTGCTCTACGGGCTTTTCCGCGGTATGGGGAAGCCGGGCGTCTCTCTTGTGCTCACGATCATATCCCTGGGGACGAGGGTCGCGCTGGCATATGCGCTGGCGCCGGTGATCGGCGAGATCGGGATCTGGATGTCGGTGCCGATCGGATGGGCGCTGGCTGACGTGACAGGCTATCTGTGCTTCATGAGGATGGGGCGCGGGAAAAAGGCGATGACGCCAGTCGGCCAGTGACCGCGGGGTGCTCGCCGCGCGTGTCTTTACAGGAAAAAGAATTGATGGTAGTATGCGGGTTAGATACGACTAAGCGTGAATAGTAAAGTCTATACTGCGTGCGGTCTGTAGCATGCGCGTGCTGCGAATGACCCGCTACGGGTGCTTGCCACGTGCGCCAGCCGCGGACCTGCGCCTGCGACGCGATCCTTTTTTCTGTAAGGAGGAGAAAATATGGGAATGATCAAGGACCTTCTGAACCAGACCCGCAAGCCTGAGGGCAGGCTTGGAAAAATGATGATCAGCAGCATGAACTCCGGTCACGCCAGGGTCTCCGACTGGGGGATGAGCTGCCTGGGCGGAGTGGAGCCGGAGAGCATTCTCGAGATCGGCTGCGGCGGCGGCCGGAACGCCGACGAGCTTCTTAAAAAATACGCTGGCGCCACCGTCACCGCCGTGGACTATTCTTACCTTTCCGTGGAGAAGACCATCGAGTACAACCGGGAGAACGTTGACAGGGGACGGTGCACCGTGCTGCAGGCAGACGTTTCTCAGCTGCCGTTCCCAGACGCTTCCTTCGACCTGGCCACCGCCTTCGAGACGATCTACTTCTGGCCGGGGCTTGCACACTGCTTTTCAGAGGTGGCCAGGGTCCTTCGCCCGGGAGGGACTTTCCTGATAGTGAACGAGGCCGACGGCTCGGACCCCTCCAGCCTGAAATACGAAAAAATCATAGACGGGATGAAGATCTATCCCCCGGAGAAGATCAAGGCCGCTCTCATGGAGGCCGGCTTCACTGAGGTCGAATTGATCGGCCATGGATCAAAGCCATGGGTGGCGGTGAGAAGCGTAAAGTAAGAAAAATGCAAGAAAGGAAGTTTTACCATGGATCAGAAGGCTATCGGGAAATTCATCGCGGATGTACGCAGGGAAAAACACATGACTCAGCAGGAGCTGGGCGACGCCCTGGGGATCAGCGACAAGACTGTCAGCAAGTGGGAGACCGGCCGCGGCCTTCCGGATCCATCGCTTATGCTGCCTCTCTGCCAGGAGCTTGGGATAACAGTAAATGAGCTGCTTTCGGGGAAAAGGCTCCCTGACGAAAGCAGCTATCAGGCGAATGCGGAGAACAATTTTATCAGCCTTGCAAGGGAAGAGGCCTGGCAGCGCGGCATGCGCCTCTCCTTGCGGAGAAATCTCATATACTTTGCGGTGGTCAGCCTTTTTGTGGCCTTCATCAGGAACTTCGCCGGCGATGTTATGTTCGAGGGCATCCCGGGAAAAGTATCCGTCGTGGTCGGCTTCATCATCGCCGCGGCGGGCGTGGTGCTGGCGGTAATAGAACGCAGGAAAAACCTGGATTTTTTCTATTCCTACGGTCCAAACTGGAACGGCAACGGCGTGGTGAACAGCGCATGCGTTTTTGGAATAAGCACATATTTCTTTGACTTTTCGGCACTTTCTGCCGTCATCGCATTCTCGGTGCTGCTGCTCGTGATCGTGCTGATCCAGATCGGCATCCGCCCAGAGCGCCCTGAAAACCCGGAAAAATAAATGAAGAGCCCGGAGCACCTGTCACTGGCGCCCCGGGCTCTCAGCAGATGAGGCGCTGACGCCCCTCTATAACTGATTTCTTTCGACTGTATTCAGGCAACCGCTTTTCTGCAGCTGCCGCTAGCCTTCAAAGACGATCTGTCCGCCAACCATCGTCATAACCGGCAATATGTCCTTGATCTCATCCGGTTCAACGGTGAAGATATCCCTGTCCAGGACCACCATGTCAGCCACATACCCCGGCTGGATCCGTCCCTTTTCGTTTTCCTGGAACTCCAGGTAAGCGCTTTCCAGCGTGTAGGCGTCGATCGCCGTCTCTACATCCACGCACTCCTGAGGGAAATAACCGCCTTCAGGATACCCGCTCAGATCTTTTCTCGTCACCGCCATGTAGATGTTCGGGAACGGATTGCAGTCTTCGACCGGGCAGTCCGTGCCGTAGGAAACGTGAACGCCGCTCCGCTGAAGGGTGGACCAGGCGTAAGAGGTGGAGGCGAGGTCGTGCCCGACCAGATCCTCGGCGATGTGCATATCGTAATTCAGGAAGATCGGCTGAGCTTGAACCAGGATGTCGTCCCGTGCGATCTGATCGAGGATCTCGTGATCCGTGATCTGGCAGTGGTTCACGGAATGGCGCAGCGTGTTCCTGCCATTCACAAAACCGTTTCTATAGCTACGCACGATGCGCCTGATGGATTCGTCGCCGATGCCGTGGGTGACCACCTGTATACCGTGATCTCTTGCTATGGAGCAGAACCTTTCCATCTGTCCGTCTGAGACACCTTCCAGCCCGTGGTTGTCAGGATCGCCGACGTATCCATCGGTCATGAGCGCAGTGCGGGCGCCGAGGCTTCCGTCCTTGAAGAGCTTGAGAGGTCCCAGGGTGAGCCATGATCCTTCGGGATAGAGCTCAGCCTGGTGAGCATATTCGCCGTTTTCCAGTGAATCCAGAAATTGCTCCGGAGTGTCGAAGCATACCTGATGGCGGTAGCGCAGCTTGCCCTCGCCGCTGTTGTATATTTCGTGGAAAAGATCGAAGACGTCCTGGCGTTCCATTACGCTGCTGCCGGCATCGTTGCTGTGCATCGATGTGACACCGCGGGAAACGCAGTAATCCATGGCATCGAGGATGTCCTGCCTGACACTTCCAGAGGTGAGTTCCGTCATGATCCCTTGGGCGATGTTGCTTCCGTTTTCGTAGAGCAGGCCGTTTGGCTCGCCGTTTTCATCGACCCCGTAATCGCGCTCGCTGAACCGCGGGTCCTCTGTCACGTTGAGCATCTCCAGCAGCCTGGTGTTCACCGCGGAGATGTGGTAGCAGGCTCGGATCAGCATCACCGGGTATTCCGTGCTGATCTGGTCCAGGTCGTGGCGGTCCGGCAGCCGGCTGCTGTCGGTGAAGCAGTCCTGATTCCAGCCTCCGGCAATGAGGCCGCCGGTCACTCTTTCCGGGTGCTCCTCGGCGAACCTGCGGCAGATGCCGATCAGCTCAGCGATGGATGTGGCCCCCATTATCTGGGCCTGCTTCCTGGCCTGGGCGAATTGCATCAGGTGCATGTGAGTGTCGTTGTGGCCCGGGATCACCGTTCTGCCACCGCAGTCTCGTAGCTCTGCCGACGGACCGGCGAGAGCCAGCAGGTCTTCACTTTTTCCAACTGCGCTGATGACGCCGTCCTCGACGAGCACCGCCTCCTCGAAGTGTCCGCGGGAGACATAGACTTTTCCATTATATAAAAGCGTTCTAGCCATTGATCTGCTCCTCTCTTGCGTTTCTCCTGTCGAAAAGCCAGTAAACTACCGCTCCTGCGGCCGGCACGATGAATCCGGCGAAGCCGTTCACCGGGTCGTCCACAGCACCCTGGATGAACAGGGCGATGAAGATCGCGGCCACGATGATGACGGACACAGGGTAGAACCAGACCTTGTAAGGCCTCTCTATGTGAGGGTACTTTCTCCTGAGGATCGGCACAGCGATGATCACGAGGATGTTGAAAAGCATGCTCGACAGCACCACCAGGTTCGTGAGCTGGTCGAGGTTCCTCATGAGGACGAGGGCGCAGGAGATCACGCACTGCACCAGGATGGCCGTGGTCGGTGTCCTGTGCACCGGGTGAAGGCGTCCGAAGCTCTGGAAGAAGTGGCCTTCCTTCGCCATTGCGTAGTACATTCTTGGAAAAGCAAGCGTCATGCCGTTGAGCGATCCGAACATAGCGAGGATCATGCCCACTGCGATGACCATGGCTCCGGCGCTTCCGAGCACCTGCCTTGCCACGGCCGTGCCCAGGTATACGTCGCCGCTGTTGATCATGGAGACCATCGTGCTGTGAGGGAGCACCCTCATGATGGCGTAGTTGAAAAGCGTGTACAGGAGCGTGACTCCGCCGATGCCGATGATGAGGGCCAGAGGCAGGTTCCTCTTAGGGTTCCTCATCTCCTCGGTGACGGTGTTCAGGTTGGTCCAGCCCTCATATGCCCAGAGGGCCGCTACGATGGCCAGTGCCATCATCCCGAAAACGCTGGTGTTGTTGTCCGCGGCGTATGTGGAGGCGGAGCTCATGGAGAGGTCAGGTGTCTGTGATCCTGCAAAAAGGGCGGCTGCCAGTATTATCACGATCGGCACCAGCTTTGCGATCATCGAGACGTTTTGGACGGTCGAAGCGAGCTTCACTCCGTAGAGATTGTAAACTGTGGTTCCGATTATGAGGACGATGGCGCCGATCTTGACGCCGTCCGAGCTTATCCCGAGGAGGGACTGGAGCACGGTCATCATGGCGATGGCCACGGCAGCGATGGAGCCGGGGCCGCCGATCAGAAATGTGGTGAAGCCGGACATGAATCCGACTACCGGGTGATAGGCTTCGTTGAGATAAACGAGGGAACCGCCGGCTCTAGGCATGGCGCATCCAAGCTCTGCGTAACACAGGCCTCCGAAGAGGGAGATGATACCTGCCACGATCCAGCATATCAGGGCGAGGCCGCTGTTCATGCCGGTCCTCTGGAGCACATAGGCGCCCAGGTAGAAGATGCCTGAGCCTATCATGATACCTCCGATGACGCTCACTCCCCCGAAGACGCCGATCTCTCTCTTGAAATCGGTCTTGTCAGTAGTAAGCTCCGCGATCCTTCCCGCATCCGGGGCGGATGATCTGGTGTGGGGATGTCCCACCGGGATAGTGTTGATCCCTGTAAGGTTTCTCTCGTCGTTCATGGTTTTTTCCTCCTGTCGAACGTTGTGAAAATGAAACGTACAATAGAGGCATCATGAAAAATGGAGCCATGATGCCACCATCATGACTCCAGAATTTACTAGTCAGGCCGACCGCCTCCCGAAAAGCCGCCAGGCGGCATTTCAAGAGTGGATACACCAATTAGCTTATTCTTAACATGATAGCGCTCCGCTTTCGCGACAGTCCGCAGCCTGTTGACCTGCGGCCCAGGATCCGAACCCTCAGGAGGTACGAAACCTTCGGCGACATCCCCTTTCTCCGGCGGCCCCTGCGCCGCGCTCCGGATACTCATGTCAGTCGCGCCTCTATCTATTGGGGAGATTATACACACAGGAAAAGGCTATGGCAAGGGGAAATTTGTAAAATTTAATTAAAAAACAATTTATCTCGAACGCGAATTAATGCAAAATCACAAACAAGGGCCGTTCGAGTATTGCGAGACCACGGACAGAAACCGGGTCTCATGAGTCACTTTCAGAAATGGCGATTCGGGTATCGTGAGACTTCTAGTTGAAGGAAGTGGGCTTCCTGGTTTCTTGAGTGAATCCATTTTCCGGTAAAAGAAGTGTTTTTCGGCGTATCCCCTGGAAAAATTCTGCCGCTCACCTCTAAGAAAAAGTACATTACCAAACAATTCAGTATTTTTTATGCTTGTTTTACATGTTTATTCACATCATGTGGCTTCTGAACATATCTGTCCGAGAAAAGTCACACTGTATGGTCACGACTGAACCGATATCTACACTGTTGAGACCAGACGATGAGATCCCTCTAAAATTTCTGAATCGCCGCAGCTCAACTACTCTAATATTTTCCAGGGGATACGCCGAAAAAAGGGCATGTGGAGTGGAATTATTATTTTGCATAAATATCCATGAGTCTGTACTCCTTGAATCATTTAAAATTAGCCAAAACTGTGTATTGACATCTGCTGTGATGTCTGATTTGAAAGTTCGTGATCAGATAAGAATTCGAGCCGAAGGCGGAGAAGATTGTAGCGGACGATGACATTGATGGTGCCAACTCGCCGAAAAAAATTGCCGCCAATTCGCCGAAAAATATCTTGCCAACTCGCCGAAAAATAATAGGCCAACTCGCCGAAAAATATCTTGCCAACCTGCCGAAAAATTTATATCATCTACAGTGTAAACATTGGATTTTACAGGAGAATACGATGAAAGAGTATAGGAGGAGAGTGCTGGATAAAATGCTCCTGGACCGGCTGGAGGCAAAGGGGGCAGTTGTGCTGGAAGGACCGAAGTGGTGTGGTAAGACAACTACAGCTCTTCAGGTCGCCA
>Ga0129315_1001061_pt1 | contig 13184 bp, 15 predicted proteins | sample Cm827metagenome_FD_94432 | JGI IMG/M metagenome (GOLD analysis project Ga0129315, IMG submission 94432) | Eastern black-and-white colobus group fecal microbial communities from Wisconsin, USA - Cm827 metagenome | ecosystem: Host-associated > Mammals > Digestive system > Large intestine > Fecal...
CTCCATGCAGCCCCGGATGCCGTACCGAGCTGCTATACCCTGGCAGCAGTCTCTCTTTTTTCTTCCCTCGCAGGCAGATTTTCTCGGTTTTTCACGGGTGTGATCCTACGCTTTTTGTGGAAATCACCAGACACAAATTTTGTTTGACACCATTTGGAATCGTGCTATGATAAGGGTGAAAGCGCCCCCGCATCCACACTTTGTAAAACCGGACTATGGAGGGTAATGATATGGATTTTGAAGCGATCAAGGCTGCGGCCCAAAATTATCAGGCGGACATGACCCGCTTTCTGCGGGAAATGATCTCTCACCCCAGTGAAAGCTGCGAAGAGCGCGAGGTCGTCCACTGCATCAAGGCTGAGATGGAGCATCTGGGCTATGACAAGGTGGAAATCGACGGTCTCGGCAACGTCATCGGCTGGATGGGTGACGGCGAGAAGATCATCGCCATCGACTCCCACATCGACACGGTAGGCATCGGCAACCTCTCCAACTGGGAGGCTGACCCCTATGAGGGCTATGAAACAGACGATGTGATCTACGGCCGGGGCGGTTCCGACCAGGAGGGCGGCATGGCCTCCGCCGTTTACGGCGCCAAGATCATGAAGGATCTGGGGCTGATCCCTGAAGGTTATAAGATCATGGTGGTCGGCTCCGTGCAGGAGGAGGACTGCGACGGTATGTGCTGGCAGTACATCGTCAACAAGGTCTTCAACGGTCCCGAGGACGCCCGGAGCAAGATCGAGTTCGTCATCTCCACCGAGCCTACCGACGGCGGTATCTACCGGGGCCACCGGGGCCGCATGGAGATTCGCGTGGATGTAAAGGGTATCTCCTGCCACGGCTCCGCTCCGGAACGGGGAGACAACGCCATCTACAAAATGGCCGACATTCTCCAGAACATCCGCTCTCTCAACGAAAACGGCGACGGCCCCTCCAACGAGATCAAGGGCCTGGTAAAGATGCTGAACCCGGCGTTCAACCCGGAGCACGCTGAGGACGCTCAGTTCCTTGGTCGGGGCACCTGCACCGTGTCCCAGATCTTCTATACCTCTCCCTCCCGCTGCGCTGTGGCGGATAGCTGCGCCATTTCCGTGGATCGTCGCATGACCGCCGGCGAGACCTGGGATTCCTGCCTGAAGGAGATCGAGGCTCTGCCCGCCGTCCAGAAGTATAAGGATGATGTAAAGGTCAGCATGTATATGTATGACCGGCCCTCCTGGACCGGCGAGGTCTACGAGACCGAGTGCTTCTTCCCCACCTGGATCAACAAGGAGAGCGCCGCTCACGTGCAGGCGCTGGCTGACGCCCACAAGTCCCTCTGGGGCGAGGCACGCATCGGTCACGCCGACGCCGACCCCAAGTACGACGCCATGCACCTGCGGAACCGCCCCCTCATCGACAAGTGGACCTTCTCCACCAACTGCGTATCCATCCAGGGCCGCTACGGTATCCCCTGCGTGGGCTTCGGCCCCGGTGCGGAGTCTCAGGCCCATGCGCCCAACGAGATCACCTGGAAGCAGGACCTCGTGACCTGCGCCGCCCTGTACGCCGCCGTGCCCGGCCTGTACAAAACGGAGGAGAAAACCGAGGACGCCACGGAATTCCGTCAGTCCCTGACCGACAATGACATCCAGTAACTATGTTCATGAATAGGAGATGGAATTATGTCTAAAACGATCGAATTGGCCCGCCGTTTAGAGCGTTTGCACATCAACAACATGTATAAGTCCGACTTTTATTGGACTTGGGACAAGACCGACGAAGAATTGGAGGCCATCTTTACCGTAGCCGATGCGCTGCGGGATCTCCGGGAGCGGAATCAGTCCACCCGGATCTTTGATTCCGGTCTGGGTATCTCCATCTTCCGGGACAACTCCACCCGCACCCGCTTCTCCTTTGCCTCCGCCTGTAATCTGCTGGGTCTGGAGGTTCAGGATCTGGACGAAAAGAAGTCTCAGATCGCCCACGGCGAGACTGTCCGGGAAACCGCCAATATGGTGTCCTTCATGGCGGATGTCATCGGCATCCGGGACGATATGTTCATCGGTGAGGGTCACAAATATCAGAAAACCTTTATGGATGCCCTGGACGAAGGCTATCGGGATGGCATTCTGGAGCAGCGGCCCACTCTGGTGAATCTCCAGTGCGACGTGGATCATCCCACCCAGTGCATGGCGGATATGCTCCACATGATCCATCAGTTCGGCGGCGTGGAGAACCTCAAGGGCAAGAAGATCGCTATGACCTGGGCCTATTCTCCCTCCTACGGTAAGCCCCTGTCCGTCCCGCAGGGCGTCATCGGCCTGATGACCCGCTTTGGCATGGACGTGGTGCTGGCTCACCCCGAGGGCTATGACGTCATGCCTGAGGTGGAGGAGATTGCCAAGAAGAATGCCGCCGCCACCGGCGGCAGCTACAAGAAGGTCGCCACCATGGAGGAGGCCTTCGACGGTGCGGATATCGTCTATCCCAAGAGCTGGGCGCCCTTCGCCGCTATGGAACAGCGCACCAAGCTGTACGCCGCCGGCGATCAGGCGGGCATCGACGCGCTGGAGCAGAAGCTTTTGGCCCAGAACGCCCAGTTCAAGAACTGGACCTGCTCCGAGGAAATGATGAAGCGCACCAAGGACGGCAAGGCCCTGTATCTCCACTGCCTGCCCGCCGATATCACCGGCGTCTCCTGCAAGGAGGGTGAGGTGGACGCCTCCGTGTTCGACCGGTATCTGGTACCCCTCTACAAGGAGGCCAGCTTCAAGCCCTATATCATCGCCGCCATGATCCTCATGAGTCAGGTAAAGGACCCTGTCTCCTGTCTGCGGGCACTGGACGGCGCCAATGACAGCCGCAAACGGTTCTAAGTCTTATATTTCCTGTTGGACCCTCATAAAAATGACAATAGCGGGGATACTGATTGCATCAGTATCCCCGCTCAGCGTGTCGAAAAAGTCTTTTCGCCTCGCTGAGCAAGTTTTCAGAACTTTATAAAAGTTCTGAAAACTTAGGATTTCAATGGCGCAGGACACCCTTCTTGGGTTTCCCGCGCACACCCTTCCTTACCGTCGCAGAGAATTTATCACTTTATCGACAGACTCAGCGGGGATACTGATTGCATCAGTATCCCCGCTATGATTATCCATTGTCAGAAATTGTCAGGAATGAGGAGCAACAGTATGGGTAAACGAATCGTCATCGCCCTGGGCGGCAACGCGCTGGGCAAAAATCTGCCGGAACAGATGCTGGCGGTAAAGGAGACCTCCAAGGCCATTGCGGATCTGGTGGGGGCCGGGCATCAGGTCATAGTGGCCCACGGCAACGATCCCCAGGTGGGCATGATCCAGAATGCCTTCGCCGCCTATCGCAAGCAGGAACCCTCTGCCGATGTGATGCCCCTGTCCATGTGCGTGGCCATGAGCCAGGGCTATATCGGCTATGATCTGCAAAACGCCCTGAAAGAGGAGCTTTTGGACCGGGGCCTTCAGCAGGGCGTCGCCACGGTGCTGACGCAGGTGGTAGTGGATGGAAACGATCCGGCCTTTCAGCACCCCACCAAGCCCATCGGCGCCTTTATGTCCAAAGAAGAAGCCGAGAAAATGGCCCGCGAAAAGGGCTGGCACATTGCGGAGGACGCAGGCCGGGGCTGGCGGCAGGTGGTGGCCTCTCCCAAACCCTTAGCCGTAGTGGAATTGACCACCATCCGGGCGCTGGCGGAGGCAGATAACGTGGTCATCGCCTGCGGCGGCGGTGGGATTCCCGTCATCGCCACGGACCATCACCATCTCAAGGGCGCCGCCGCAGTCATTGACAAGGATCTCGCCTCGGAGCTGCTGGCGGAGCATCTGGATGCCGATATGCTCATCATCCTCACCGCCGTGGAAAAGGTAGCTGTGAACTTCAACAAGCCAAACCAGAAATGGCTGGATACCCTGACACCGGCGGAAGCCAGCACTTATATAAGCGAAGGGCAGTTCGCTCCCGGCTCCATGCTTCCAAAGGTGGAAGCCGCCGTCAAATTTGCGGAATCCAAGCCTGGCCGCACCGCCCTCATCACCCTGTTGGAAAAGGCCCGGGACGGCATCGATGGTAAAACTGGCACCCGTGTCACCTGCTGAGCTCCCCCTGCTCTCAACATCCGAAGGTAGAAAAAAGAGACGCCCGCAGGCGTCTCTTTTCGTTTCCGTTTTTTAGTTCAGGATCAGCAGGATCATGGTCAGCACCAGGAACACAGCACCGAACCACTTGGTGGCGCGAGCCAGCTTAGCGTCGATGGTCTTGGCCTTGTTCTTGGCCAGGAAAGAATCAGCCACGCCGCCGATGGCACCGGACAGGCCCTGGCTCTTGCCGGACTGGAACAGCACGATCAGGATGATAGCAAGGCCGCAAAGCAGCTGCAAAATAGTAACAACGGTCTTCATAGTGGACAACCTCCGAACATTCATTCGCGCACAGGCGCAGAAAATCATCTTACAGAAGTTTATAATACCATAGCTTTGTCCCTATTTCAAGTCCAATTTGCAAAAAATATCTGTCAAAGTCTCACGTTATTCATAGAACAAATGTTTGCATTTCAGAAAAAGCTATGGTATACTGACCGTGAGATACATTGCTCTGGCGCAGCTGCCGGAAGCTGCCAATAGAATGGAGGTCATTTCATGCTTTCTGCCATGCAGCAGAGGATCTATGATTACATTGCCGCCTGCATCCAGACGCAGGGGTATCCCCCGTCTGTCCGGGAGATCGGCGAGGCCGTGGGCCTGCGGTCCCCCTCCACCGTCCACTTCCATCTGAAAAAGCTGGCGGATGCCGGTGTCATTGAGATCGGCGCCGGAAAAGGACGGGCCATCACCCTGACCCATCCCGCCGCGCCGTCCGTCCCGGAGCCGGAGGAACCGGCGGACCGGGTGCCCATCGTGGGCAATGTGGCAGCCGGCAGTCCCATTCTGGCTCAGGAGTGCATCGAGGACTACCTCACCTTCCACACCGGGCATCCCGGGGACGTTCACTTTGCCCTGCGAGTCCGGGGTGAATCCATGCTGAATGCGGGAATTCTCCCCGGTGATCTGGTGGTGGTGCGGCAGCAGCAGACCTGCAATCAGGGGGAGATCGTGGTGGCCATGATCGATGACGAGGCCACCGTCAAGCGGTTTTCCCGGAAAAACGGCCACGTCTGGCTGCTGCCGGAAAATGACGATTACGAGCCTATCGACGGCACCTACGCTCAGATCCTGGGCAAAGTGGTAGCCGTGGTGCGGCAGTACTGAGCTACACCCGCCCGGACCGGTACATAGCCCCCGCTTTGGGCTGGATGCCGTTCAGCTCCAGAAGCTCTTCCACTGTGACAAACCAATACCCCTCCGCCTCCAGCGCGTCCACGATCTGAAGCGCCGCCTCCACGGAGGAGGGGTAGATGTCATGCAGCAGAATGATGTCTCCCGGCTGTACGTCCTTTAAAACGGAGCGGACCACCATCGCCGTATCCCGGCTTTCCCAGTCCCGAGGGTCCACGCTCCAGTGGACCATAGGCACCGTAACGCCGGTGCGGACCGCCGGATCAATGAGGCCGTAGGGCGGTCGCAGCCAGCAGCTATCCGTGTCCAGGAGTTTACAGACTGCGTTTTGCGCTGCCTGAATGTCCCGGAGCTGTGCCGCTGGGGCCGTACCGTCCAGGCGGATATGGCTCCACGTATGGGTCCCCACCTGATGCCCTTCCGCCTGCATCCGCAGCACCAGATCCTCGTTCCCCGCCAGCCGCTCCCCCACTAAGAAGAAGGTAGCGCTGGCCCCCCGCTCCCGGAGGCCGTCCAGCAGTCGGGTGGTGGTGCCCCGCCGGGGACCGTCATCAAAGGTGAGGGCTACATAGTTCGGCTCCTCCGGCAGTTCCGCCGGGGCTGAGGCCGGTACCCCCGTCACCTCCGCCGCCGACTCTAAAAAAATCAGCAAAATCAGATAAACAAAAATTGACAGCAGCTTTTGCATCCCCATCGCTCTTTCTTTCCGTATTCAGGGATAGTTTGCGCACGGGGCGGAAAAATACCGCTGTCAAAATCATGGAACACAGACAAAAAAGGACAGCCTTGTTCACTCAAGGTCAGTTTGTTCCGGTTTCGTGCAAGGTCAAAGAAACACCGCCTTATGGTTCATAAGGCGGTGTCTTTTTACTCGTTTTTCAGGATATTCCTGTATTTTTTGTCGATAAAAAACGTAAACACAATGGATGGCATGGCCAGCGCAAGCAAAATGATGCAGAGCAAACCTGTCCCGATATTCGCAGCCGTATCCACCGCTATCCGGTCGAACAACAGCCACGGGACACCCAGCATCAGCCATGACACGCCCAACAACCGAACATAGGCTTTCGTCCAGTCATGCCCTTTGTATTCGCTTCGGATGACCTGAAAACCCAGTACGCCGGCGATTCCGTATATGACCCAAAAGGCACTCATTATCAAAATCACGTTCACAGAGACACGCCCCTTCTGATTCCGATTCTCCGGCATTTCTCATCCAAACGGACGGAAGGCTGTCACCACATCAGCAAAAGTCCGACTAAAGAACTGAGGATATTCAGCCCGATGATGGCCGCAAAAATCCAGAAGATCAGCTTGCCCACCGCAGGTTGCGCTTTCCCGCTTTGTCTTCCGCTCTGCCGGGATGCGGTTCTCTGCGCGGACGGCTGTGGCGCCGCAGCCGCCGTCCGGCGGGTGCCCTTGGAAAGGCCCATGCGCTTGCGTTCCCGGTTCTCCTCGTGCAGCTCCTCATGGACGAAGGACCCGGCATGGCCCCGCTCATTGATCCCGTCCACCCGAATCACCGCGCCGTTGGCGTCGATGGTGGTGGACTTGGGCGGCTGGTTGAACGCGCCGCACTTCGGACAGAAATCTTCGGTATCATAATCGTAGGTCTTACCGCACTCATAGCATCGCACTTTGCGCATAACGCCACCCGCCCTTTCATTTCTCTGCCTGTATGATATCACAGTCCCGCCCGTTTGAGAAGAATTTTTTGAAGTTGATAGGACGCGAAGTAAAACCGGGTATTCATTTTAGGATCGCCCCGCGCCACATATTCAAGCTGTCGGACGCTCCCCCAAGAGGCGGATCTGCCGCCCGTCGGTGCAGACGATCCCCTGCTCCTTCAAATGCCGCAGCTCCCGCATCATGGCGCTGCGGTCCGTGGCGATGTAGTCCGCCAGAACGCTCAGAGAAAAAGGCAGCGTAAAAGTATCCTCTCCGCTCTTTTCCGCCTGCTGGCGGAAGTAGCACAGCAGCTTTTCCCGGATAGACCGCCGGGACAGGACGTCCACCCGCTCGCTGAGGGAACGGGTCTTATTGCTGAGCAGGTTCATCATATTGTAGACCAACGTGCTGTGGTGGGTGCAGGCATTCTCGCAGCGTTTGAATATGCAGGAATAGTCGATAAACAGAATGTCGCAGGCGGTGCGGGCCACCACCTCCAGACTGTCCGCCGCAAAGCCCGCAAAGGCCAAATGGCGGCCAAACACGCCGCCGGGTCCCATGTCCTCCAGCACCGTCGCCACGCCCGCCTCGTCGATCCGGATCAGGGACACCTGCCCCCGCTCCACAATGCCTACTGCGTCCGTCCGGGAGGATGTAAAATCATAGACCTGTTCCTCCGGCACATAAGACCGCTGGGCCGCCTGAAAGCAGGTCAGCATCCGGCGGTATTCCTCATAGCTGATGTTATGGAACAGCGGACTGCTTTTCAATTCCTGGGCTGTCAGCATTGCAGTGCCTCCTTGTTGCATTTATCACTATTTTTTATCATAGCAGATCCTTGCCGAAAAGAAAAGGACTATTTTTTCAAATTTCATACATTGTTCAAGAAATCGACAATGGGTTCCTGTATACTGTATATAGAGAAAAGGAACGGTTCCGCCGCTGTCGGCGTTCGTAAATGGAAAGGAGCACTCAGCGTGAACATTGCCTATTTCCTGCTTCCCAAAAGCCGGATCGCCTATCTGTACGATGACTTTACCTTCCGCCAAGGTCTTGAAAAGATGCGTAACCGGGGCTATACCGCCATCCCCGTCATCACCCGGGACGGCCGGTATGTGGGCACTGTCAGCGAAGGGGATTTCCTCTGGCGGTTGTTGGATACCGACGATCCCTCCATGAAAAAGGCGGAGGAGCTGCGGGTCCGGGACATCATCGGCAGCAAATACCCGGCGGTCCGCATCACCGTGACCATGGATGCGCTGCTGGAAAGTGCCATGAATCAGAACTTCATTCCCGTCATCGACGATCTGGATAATTTCATCGGCATCGTCACCCGGCGGGACATCATCAGTTACTTAGCCAAGGAAAATGAAAACAGCTTTGCGCCCCCTGTTTCCAAAATCGGATAAACAAACCCCCGCCCAATTTGGGCGGGGGTTTCATCGTGTCGATAAAGCCGTTTGTCCACTGACATTCCCGGAGTACCATGTATTCCGGGGATGGTTTCGTTCAATGCTCCATCATTTCACCGGGGTCGGCTTTTTCCGCCGGATGCGGCGGCGCAGGGAGCGGATCAACAGGAGGATCAAGGCCAAAATCAGCAGTACGATCCCCAGCACCGCCCACGTGATCCCGTTCCAACCGGCCAAAAGCTGTCCCGGTGTGAAGCTGTCGGACACCTGCTTGCAGCCGTTGGCGGGGTCGGCGTAGCGGTCAGGGAGGCCATCCTCCCCGAACTGCTCCAGATACGCCGCCAGCGCGTACCATTCCTTCAACTCATTGCCGTTTGCATCATAGAGAATACAGTCGGCAAAATCCGTTACCGGGGTGCCGTCGGCCCCCTTCGGCTCCAGGGACAGCAGCCCCATGGATTTGCTTTTCACCGTGCCCAGCATTTGGGCGGAGTACATTCCCGTCACCACCCGGTAGAGGGCGTTATCGTCGATCTCACAGGCATTTCCCGTGCCGCTTTCATCGAAGGTCACGTCCGTCAGCGCCGCATCGTAGACCCGGTTGAAAAACATCCGCTTGGTGTTGAAGGCGTACTTGGCCCCGGACATATAGAGTTGGGCCGCAGGCATGATAGGCGTCACGGAGGCGTCCACCTCCATGGCGGCCTTCAGTTCCTTGCCGGTGAGGTACACCGCCACCAGCGGAAAGCCGGAGGTGCCATCCTCCCCCACGCCCATAGACAGCACATCAAAGGCCATCGCAGCTGTCAGATCTCCTGCGGGCAGGTTGGCCCGGAGAACGCCGTCGGCCGTCACCGAGACCGTATGGGGGCTGTCGGCATAAGCGGCGTTCAGGGTACGATCCGCCCACAAAAAGGCATCGGACACCAGCGTTCCAAGGCCATTGTTCTCCTGCACGGCGGACGCTGGCGTGGTCAGCTCGTAGTCCGTATGGGTCAGAACCTCGTCATAGGTCAGGCCGTACCGGGCCAGATACGCCTCCCCCACCATGTCCTTCCATTGCTCCACGATCCCGGCGATCTCCGGGTCCTCCGCCACCGTTTCGTCAATGGGGATCAGACGGTAGTCCAGCAGCCACTTTTGTCCGCTGCCGTCCCGCGAAAAGGTCAGGCTGCCCAGATTCTGACAGTAGGGACCGCTGGAGACGATATAGGTATCGTTCACCACCAGCGGCTCCGCCAGCGTGGATGGGTATGTCCGGAGACGATCACGTCAATGCCGTCCACCGCCTTGGCCAGCTCCTCATCCTCGGAGGACGCCAGCGAGTCCCCGGTGCCGCTGTGGGACAGGCAGACGATGATCTCTGCCCCCTCCCCTTTTAGGGTCTCCACACAGCGCTTGGCCGCTTTGGCGGCGTCCGTCCGGGTGAAGCCGGAGGTGGGGGCGCACTCATCGGAATCCACCCCCATCAAGCCGAACAGGCCATAGGTCACACCGCCCCGTTCCAGCGTCACGCAGTCCGTCACGCCGTAGTTCTCCATAGCGGACCGGATGAACGCCCGGTCGGGGTTATCATCGGCGGGGGCATAATTGGCCTCTAACAGCGTCGGCAGTACAGGGGTAACAGGGCCGAACCGCTCCCTGTAAGCGTCCATATCCTCAGGCGGTTGGGCGTCTACCAGCAGCAATTCCACCGCCGCCTGCTGGGCCGCCTTAGCGGAATTCAGCATTTCCGCGAAGCCGGTGCCCTTGTGGTCAAACTCGTGGTTGCCGATGGTCACGGCGTCGTAGCCCATGGCCCCCATAGTCCGCAGTTCCGCTGCCTGGGTGGTGTAGAGGGTCTGGATCAGGGAGCCGATGGAAAAGTCGCCGCCATCCACCAGCAGGGCGGCCGGGTTCATCGCCCGTTCTCCGTCGATGACGGTTTTCAGCCGGGCGTAGCCGCCGCTCTCCCCTCCCTCCGCCGTGGGCTGAGGGAGGAAGTGGGAGTGGAGATCGTGGGTGAACAGGATGGTTGTGACGTTCGTCTCTTGGGTACAGTCTTCGGCCTCGGCGCCGACTGGGAGCACACACAGCGCCGCCAGCAGCAGCGCCAGAAAAGATGCGGAAAAGTGACGGAATTTCATACAGTTCCTCCTGATTTGCAAAAACAGAGAGCCCGTAAGGACTCTCTGTTGATTTCTGATTACCTGCCTTACAGCCCAATTATACGGGTCACCGTCCGGCCTGTCAACAAACCTGCTTACAGGTCCAGTCCCGTGAGGTCCGCGAAAGTCTCCCGGCGGACCGCCTCGTAAATGCGGTCCGGGGTCAGCATCACCACGGCAGGGCGGGGCAGACGGTTATAGTTGGAGGCCATGGAGTAATTGTAAGCACCGGTGGTGCACACCGCCAGAATGTCCCCCCGGCAGGTGTCTTCCGGCAGCTCCACGCCGGGCTGGATGATGTCCCCGCTCTCGCAGCAGCGGCCCACCACGTCGAACCGCTCCAGAGGGCCGGACTTGTGGGCGTGATAGACGGTGTAGCGGGACTGGTAGAGCGCGTAGCGGGGGTTGTCCGTCATGCCGCCGTCCACCGCCGCGTACTGCTTATAGCCGGGGATGTGCTTCACAGAGCCAACGGTGTACAGCGTCATCCCCGCGTCCGCCACAATGCTGCGGCCCGGCTCCATCAGGAACCGGGGCATGGGCAGGCCCAGCCGTTCCGTTTCCTCTTTCAGATGGGCCGCCAGCTCCGCCAGACGGGAGGGAATGTTGATGGCCTCGTCCTCATCGGTATAGCGGACGCCGTAACCGCCGCCAAGGTTCAGATCAGAAAGCGTCACGCCGGTCTCGTCCCGGATCTGCGCCAGGAAAGGCACCATAATGTCCAGCGTCCGCTGGTACACATCCTCTCCGAACACCTGCGAGCCTACATGGCAGTGCAGGCCCCGGAGGTCCAGATGGGGCAGCGTCAGAGCCAGCTTCACCAGTTCCATGGCCTGTCCGGTCTCCACCGCCGCGCCGAATTTGGAGTCCACCTTTCCGGTGCTGACGGCCTCGTAGGTGTGGGGGTCAATGCCCGGCGTTACCCGCAGAAGGATCTTCTGGGTGACGTTGGCCTCTGCCGCCGTCTTTTCCAGCGCTAAAAGCTCCTCCCGGTTGTCCGCCACGAAGAAACCGATACCCTGACTGACGCCATAGGCAAGATCCGCATCGGTCTTGCAGTTGCCGTGGAAATAGATCCGCTCCGCCGGGAAGCCGGCGCTGAGAGCGGTGTACAGTTCCCCGGAGGATACCACGTCCACGCCCATGCCTTCCTCCGCCATGATGCGGTACATCTGCTTAAAGGACGCCGCCTTGCTGGCATACAGAGGCAGAGAGCCGGGGTCGAAATGGTCACGGAACGCCTGCAGATACATCCGGCAGTTGGCCCGGATGCGCGCCTCGTCCATCAGATAGAGGGGGGTGCCGTACTCCTTGGCCAGCTTGGTCACGTCATATCCGGCGAAGGTCAGGACTCCCTCCGGCGTCCGATCGATGTTGTTGGAAAGCATTTGGACTCCTCCTTAGTGGGAAACCGGCGTTGCCCGGCAGTCCACATTTTTATGGTTCAAATAGTAACACATTTTTTCTTGATAAGGAAGCGGCCTTCTGTTCAATTTTTGACGGATTTTGACCGGCTTTTCCGTGATTTTACCGCTTATGCGGCTCATTTTTTCCACAAAGTCACAGCAGAGGGACATTCCTGCCGTGTTTGTCTTTTCCACGCGGAATACGTTGGGCACAGCTTCAGCACTTTGGGATATTTCCCGATTCCGTGCAAAAACCAAGGCCGTCCTGTGGACGGCCTTGGTTTTCTGTATATGCGTTAATCCATGGGAGCGCCGCACTTGGGGCAGAACTTGCTGTCAGACTCCGCGCCGCACACCGGGCAAATCTTCATGCCCGGCTCCGCCGCAGATACTTCACTGTGCTCCACCTTGATGGCGTTCTTCTGCTCCTCCAGCTCCGCGATGCGGGCCTTGGAAGCAGCAACGGCATCCGCCAGTTCCTGAACGCCCTCGGGCAGTTCTCCCTCATACTCGTTGATGAACCACTCACCGATCAGGCGGCAGTTCTTTTCGATCTCCCGCTGCTCACCGGCAATGGCCACGGAGATCTTGGTTTTTTCCGTGGTCTCCCGGGCCTTATCCGCAGCGACAGCCGCCACGTCCTTGGCCTTGTCAGCCGCCACAGCGGCCACATCCTTCGCCTTACGGCCCAATTCCTCAAAAAACGCCATTGTAAACGCTCCTTTCACGGCCGGTCTATCCAGCCGAATGATCCATGGCCTTAGTATACTTCCCTTTTTTCAAAAACGCAACAGCGTTCACACATTGTTTTCAATCCAACTCCGGGAGCGCTCCACCGCCCGATGCCAGCGGGCCAGATCCGCCAGACACGCTTCCTCCTCCCGCTGGGGACGGAACACGCACTGGCTTCGGCGCAGAGCTGCCAACTCGTCAAAGCCGTTCCACACGCCAACGGCCAGTCCCGCCAGCGCCGCCGCGCCGAAGGCGGTGGTCTCCACCTGAGCGGGGCGGTCCACCGGCAGCCGCAGCAGATCCGCCTGGATCTGCATGAGAATATCGCTGACGGACGCACCTCCGTCCACCCGCAGCTCCGTCAAAGGGCAGGGTGCATCGGCATTCATCACCCGCACCAGATCGGCGGTCTGATAGGCGATGCACTCCAGCACTGCCCGGGCAATATGGGCCTTGGTACTGCCCCGTGTCAGGCCTACGATGGTGCCCCGGGCGTACATATCCCAATAGGGCGCGCCCAGACCGGTAAAG
>Ga0129315_1001062_pt1 | contig 13175 bp, 10 predicted proteins | sample Cm827metagenome_FD_94432 | JGI IMG/M metagenome (GOLD analysis project Ga0129315, IMG submission 94432) | Eastern black-and-white colobus group fecal microbial communities from Wisconsin, USA - Cm827 metagenome | ecosystem: Host-associated > Mammals > Digestive system > Large intestine > Fecal...
AAAGTATTGAATTTTTAAAGAAGAGAGATAAGGATTGTCCATTCTTTTTAAAAATGTCATTTACAAGACCACATTCACCATTAGATCCACCTCAGTATTATTTTGATATGTATATGAATATGATAAATGAATTGCCAGAAGTTAAAATTGGAGAATGGGCAAAAAATATAGGAGATGATATTCCTCTTTCTACTATAGCCAAATTAGGAAAATTGAAAACAATGGAGTTAAAGAGAGCAATTGCAGCTTATTATGGTTCAATAACTCATATAGATCATCAACTTGGTAGATTCTTAATAGCTTTAAGAGAGCATAGTCTTGATAAAAATACTATTATTATCTTCTTATCAGACCATGGGGATCAATTAGGAGAACATAATCTTTTTAGAAAAGCATATCCTTATGAGGGAAGTGTTCATATTCCACTTTTTGTATATGATCAAGGAAATATTTTAAAGGGCAAAGTTAAGAAAATTGATGAATTAGTAGAACTTAGAGATATATTCCCAAGCTTAATAGATTTAGCTGTAGGTAATAAGGTAACAAATATTGATGGTAAAAGCTTTAAGGAATGCTTATATGATTCTAATTATTCTCTTAGATATTATATTCATGGAGAACATAGCTTTGGAGAATATTCTAATCACTTTATTGTAACAAAAGAATGGAAGTATATTTGGTATCCTATTAAAGATGAAGAACAACTTTTTAATTTACAGAGAGATCCAAATGAATTAGTAGATGAAAGTAATAATCCAGAATTTACAGAGATTATGAATGAATTAAGAAATCTTTTAATTGAGGAATTAAAAGATAGAGAAGAAAACTTTGTGAAGGATGGAAAATTACAAAAGAAGGATTCCACAAAAGAAACCTTATCTTTTTTGAAGAACAAATTGTAGAGGCTGTCGCGTTAGCGGGTAAAAAAATCCGCTAGCGACAGCTCTTATTCTATATTGAATAGAGAGTATTTTAATCTTTGCTAATAAAATTGAATTATCTTTAAAAAAAGATGCACTTTAATAAGCATAATAAAAAGGCTTTTAAAAAAATTAATTGTGCAGTTTTTTTAACTCAAATAAATGCTTACAAGTTCGGTCGGCTTGCATTTTTCTATGCATTTCATTTAGATTATTAGCCATTGTAAGTAATGTACTCTCAGCTAAAACATTTTTTTGACCTCGACACATAAACTTTCTGAAATTCATGTCTTGTTTCACTTGCTTATTTATTAAAAAATTGGTCCCCAGGGGAATAAATTAGAAAATTATTATTAATTAACAAAAATTATTGACAAATACGAAAATAAAGTTTATTATAAATACAAATTTAATTTTCGGAAAAGTGAATATTAGAATTTAAAGTTCTTATCAAGAGTGGTGGAGGGACTGGCCCTATGAAACCCGACAACCGGTACTTAGTATACGGTGTTAATTCCTACAAGGCAAAAATGCTTTGAGAGATAAGAAGGTAGTGCGTAATTTTATATGAGTTTAAATTAAACTGCTTTCTTTTTGAAGGCAGTTTTTTTATATTTAATAAAAATAATAATAAAAATAAGCAATAAGCAAAAATAAGGGGGCAATTAAATGAAAAACACAAGAAAACTATTAGCAACAATCTTAGCATTATCACTAGCTATTGGAGCAGTAAGCTGTGGTGAAGGAACTACAAAGGCTGACAATGGGGGCAAGGAAAAGAAGATATTACGTTTTGCAGAAGCTAATCCTAAAAATTCATTGGATATGCAAACAAATACAAATAGTAAGGTAGCTGTAATTAGTGACCATATAACTGAGTCATTACTTAGATATGATGAAGACCTTAATCTAATTCCTATTTTAATAAAGGATATGCCAAAAGTTTCAGAAGATGGTTTAACATATTCCTTTGAATTAAAGGAGGGAATAAAATTTCATAATGGTGAAACTTTAAAGAGTAGTGATGTTAAATTTACCTTTGAAAGAATGTTTACACCTGCAACTGGGGCTTTAAGTACTTATAATTATGACATGATAGTAGGTGCAAAGGAAATGTTAGCAGCTACTAGAGAAAGCTTAGAAGGTTTTAAAGTTATTGATGATACTAAATTTGAAATTACTTTAACAGAGCCGTATGCTCCATTTATCAGTAATTTAGCTATATCTTATGCAGAAATATTCCCAGAAAAGGCTACAAAGGAAGCTGGGGAGAATTGGGGAATAACTACCTTAATAGGTACTGGTCCATATAAATTAGAATCAAATAATCAAGATACTGGAGTTACCTTAGTTAAAAATGAAAATTATCATGATGGAATACCAAATCTTGATGAAATACAAGTTAAGTACATAGATGATATAAATACTCAATTATTAGAATATGAAAAGGGAAATATTGATGTAGTTGCTTTAGATGCAACATTATATAAGAATTATGCAGAAAATGATAATTTTAAAGATGAAGTTAATGAATATCATCCTTTAGGAACTACTTTCTTAAATATTAATAATGAGGATGAAGTTTTAGGGAATGCAAAGGTAAGAGAAGCTTTATCTTATGCTGTAAATAGAGAAGAAATAGCTAATTATTTATTAAATGGCACAGTTACACCTGCAAAGGCATTTTTAAATCCTAATATACCAGGATATAACCAAGAAGCAAAGGATTATGAATATAGTATAGAAAAAGCAAAATCTTTACTTGATGAAGCTGGATATAAAAATGGAGTGCAAATTAAAGCAACAGTGTCATCAGCAGATGGAAATGCATCTAAGGTATTTACTGCAATTCAAGCTCAAGTAAAAGAGGCAGGAATTGATTTAACAATAGAAAGTTTAGATGCAGCAGCCTTTAATCAAAAGAAAAAGGATGGAGAATTACAACTTTATCTAGCAACTTGGAATGGACTTTATCCTGATGGAGACCACTTTATGAATGCATATTTATATTCTGCAAATTCAAGAACAAAATCAGTAAACTATAATAATTCTAAATTCGATGAAATTATGTCAAAGGCAAGAGTATCTAGTAATAAAGAAGAAAGAGCAAAACTTTATAAGGAAGCAGATGCAATTGCTACAAGAGAAGATTATGCAGTAATTCCTCTTTATAATCAATCTTCATTCTTTTTAGCAAAACCTTATGTGGAAAATATGAAGATTGGAAATTTAATCTATCATTTCTTTAATGTAGATATAAATACTGAACTACAAAATAAAAAATAGTATTTAATTATAGAATATAGGATGTGAATATATTTGAGAAAGTACATTATAAAAAGAGTAGTAGAAGCTATTTTAGTGGTTTTTGCAATTACAGTTATAACATTTATTATTTTAAATGTTATTCCAGGAGATCCAGTATTATTAATACTTGGAGATAGGGCAGATGCAAATACTATTGAGATGGTAAGACATCAAATGGGATTTGATAAGCCTTTACATATACAGTTTTTTAATTATTTAGGGAAGTTACTCCATTTAGATTTAGGAGTTTCTTATTTTACTCGTGAGGCAGTATTTCAATCTTTATCAAGAGCTTTTACCCTTACTATAAAGCTTGCACTTTCTGCCTATGCTTTTGCACTTGTTTTTGGAATTACTTTTGGAGTAATAGCATCAGTTAAAAGAGGTAAGTTTATAGATAAGTTTTTAATGAGTACATCAATTATAGGAATATCAGCTCCCTCCTTTTGGGTTGCTATAATTCTTCAAATTATATTTGGACTTAAGCTTAATTTACTACCTATATCTGGTGGAGAGTCGGTATCAGCTTTTATTTTACCAGCCTTTGCATTAGGGACAAGGTATATTGCATCTATTGCAAGAATTACTAGAACAAGCATGTTAGAAATAATAGGTCAAGATTATGTAAGAACTGCAGAGGCTAAAGGGGTTTCAAAGTGGAGGGTTACTATTGGACATGCATTAAGAAATGCACTTCTTCCTATTATAACATTAATAGGAGCAGAGTTAGGTGGAGTTTTAACTGGCTCTATGCTTATTGAAAAAGTATTTTCAATATCTGGCATTGGAAAACTTACAGTAGATAGCATATTAAGTAGGGATATGCCAGTACTTCAAGGGGCTATTATTTATATTGCAACTATTTGTGTAATTATATATCTCTTAGTTGATATATCTTATGCATATATAGATCCAAGGATAAGATTAGGAGATGAGCAGTAGGATGGATATTTTAAGTTTGGGTAAAAGTAAAAAGTATGATTTTGAAAATATAGAAGTTAAAGAAAATAATTATAAAGGATATTATTCTAAAAGCTTTAGGATATTTAGGAAAAATAAAGAAGCTATGCTGTGTCTTTTTATTATAGTAGCAATAAGTGTTGTAGCTATATTTGCACCATTTTTTGCACCCTATGATCCTAATGCTCAATCCTTAGCAGATATGCTTCAAAAACCATCAGCTAAACATTTATTTGGAACTGATGAATATGGTAGAGATATTTTATCAAGAATTATTTATGGAGCAAGAATATCTTTAAGTGTTGGAGTTATATCTCAAGGAATAGCATCAGTTATTGGATTTTTTATGGGAGTAATGGCAGGATACTTTGGAGGATGGGTAGATAGGATAATATCATTTTTAATACAGGTATTTTCCTCCTTCCCATATATTTTATTTGCCATAGCATTAATATTTGTTTTAGGACCAGGAATATTAAATTTATTTATAGCTTTAGGTTTACTTTCTTGGGCTAATATAGCAAGGATGATTAGAGGTCAAGTTATGCAGCTAAAAAAGAAGGAATATATAGAAGCTTGTATTATTAATGGGGGAAGTGGTCTTAGGGTAATTATGAAGCATTTATTGCCTAATTGTATTTCTACTATGATAGTACTTATAACTTTAGGTATTCCAAGTGCCATTATAAATGAAGCTGCTCTTAGCTTTTTAGGTCTTGGGGTTCAAGCACCAGCCTCTAGTTGGGGATCAATGATTAGTTTATCACAGCCCTATATTCGTTCTAATCCAAGCTATAGTATTATTCCAGGAATAGCAATTATTATAGTTGTGCTATCTTTTAATATTGTAGGTGATGGATTAAGGGATGCTCTAGATCCTAAGATGAAGTCTTAATTTATTAAGGGAGGTTTAATGTTATGGATATTAATAATAAGAAATTATTAGAGGTAAAAGATTTAAAGGTTGAGTTTTTTACTGAAGAAGGAAAGCTTCCTGCAATAGATAATTTAAGTATTTCTATTAATGAAGGAGAAACCTTAGGAGTTGTTGGTGAATCAGGGTGTGGAAAAAGTATTACTGCATTAGCTATTATGAGGCTTTTATCTTCTCCTGGAAAGATAACAAGGGGAGAAATTTTATTTAAGGGACAGGATTTAGTTAAGCTAAGGGAGGATGAAATTCGTAAGGTAAGGGGCAATGATATTGCAATGATATTTCAAGAGCCTATGACTTCTTTAAATCCAGTAATTACTATTGGAAAGCAGATAATTGAAGTAATAACTACTCATAATAAGAATATTTCTAAAAAGGAAGCTAATGAAAAAGCAATAGAAATGCTTAAATTAGTTAAAATACCAATGGCTGAAAAGAGAGTTAATGAATACCCTCATCAGTTATCAGGGGGTATGAGGCAAAGAGTAATGATAGCCATTGCCTTAGCTTGTAATCCAGAGCTATTAATTTGTGATGAGCCAACTACAGCTCTTGATGTAACAATTCAATCACAAATATTAAAATTAATAAATACTCTTAAGAAAAAGACTAATTCTTCAGTAATTATGATAACTCATGATATGGGAGTTATATCACAAATGGCTGATAATGTTGTAGTTATGTATGCTGGTGAAGCTGTTGAATATACAAGTGTTAGGGAATTATTTATAAATCAACTGCATCCCTATACCACAGGACTTATTAATTCTATTCCAAGATTAAATGAAGAAGTGGAAGAGTTAGAAGTTATAGAGGGAATGGTACCACTTCTTAGTGAATTACCTAAGGGATGTTTATTTAATACAAGATGTAAATATACTAAGGATATTTGTAGAGAAAAAAGACCTAATTTAATTGAATTCAAAGAAAATCATAAGGTTAGGTGTTGGAAGTATACAGAGGAATGGGATAAAGAGGGGGGAAAATAAATGGGGCAAGAAAATATAGAGGATTATATTCTTGAAGTACAGGATTTGAAAAAGTGGTATCCAATAAAGGAGGGTGTTTTTTCAAAGGTAAAGGGTAATATAAAGGCTGTAGATGGAGTATCCTTTAATATAAAACCTGGTGAAACCTTTGGAATAGTAGGTGAGTCTGGATGTGGGAAGTCTACACTAGGAAGAACTTTAATAAGGGCTATTGAGGCAACTTCAGGAAGGGTATTATTTTCTGGAAAGGATATTACTACTTTAAATAAAAAGGAATTAAAACTTGCTAGAAATAATATGAAGTTTATATTTCAAGACCCTTATGCTTCTTTAAATCCTAGGATGACAGTTAAAGATATTATTGCTGAACCTTTAGATATTCAAAAGCTTTATAAAACTAGTAAAGAAAGAGATGCCAAAATTGAAGAAGTAATGGACATGGTTGGCTTAAATAAAAAGTATATGAATAGATATCCTCATGAATTTTCAGGTGGGCAAAGACAGAGAATAGGAATTGCAAGAGCTATGATTTTGAATCCTAAATTAGTTATATATGATGAACCAGTATCTGCTTTAGATGTATCTGTTCAAGCAAAAATTATTAATTTACTAAGAAAGCTTCAAAGGGAAAAGGGAGTAGCTTATATTTTCATTTCTCATGATTTAAGTGTTGTAAAACATATTGCAGATAGAGTGGCTGTAATGTATCTAGGCAAAATTGTAGAAATTTCTGATAAAAAGGATTTATATAGGAATCCTAAACATCCCTACACTAAGGCTTTGCTTTCTACAATTCCAAGAATAGATGTGGAGTTAGATGAAGATTTAATTAGTGTAGATTTAAGTAGTGTAGATTTAGATAAAAAATTAAATAGTATAGCTTTAGATGAGAATTTAAATAATGAGGGAAATATGATTTTAGAAGGGGACTTACCTAGTCCAGCAAATCCACCATTAGGATGTAGATTTAATACAAGATGTCCTATTGCTTCTGATATTTGTTTTAAAGAAGAACCAGAATTAAAGCAGGTTGGCAATAATCATTTATGTGCCTGCCATTTTGCAGATTAAGATTATTAGTGGAAAATATAGTGTCCTTTAAGAAAGATAGTATGGTTGAAAAATAGTATAGTTGAAATAGATAGTTTGATTAAAAAAGATAGTAAGGGGAAGAAGAATGACTTATAAAAAAGAAGAGATAAGAGAAGATTTTATTAGAGATATAAAAGTCTTAAGTGAAGCTCATGGAATTTCAGGCTTTGAAGATGATGTAGTTGAAATTGTAAAAGAGAAAGTTAAAGATTATGTAGATTCTTTAGAAACTGATGTTTTGGGGAACTTAATTGCATATAAAAAGGGAAATGGGAAAAAGAAGTTAATGATTACAGCTCATACAGATGAAATTGGGCTACTTGTAAAAAGAATTGATGCTAAAGGATTTTTATGGGTGGAGCCAATAGGAGGAGTATTCCCACAAACTTTATTTGGAAGACATGTTATTATAAAAACTGAAAAAGGGTATTTAGATGGAATAATAAATCATATAAATCCAGGCCGTCCAGAAGGAATATCTGAACTCCCTAAAATTGAAGATTTCTTTATTGAAATTGGAGCAAGAAGTAGGGAAGAAGCAAGAGAAATGGGTGTAGAAGTTGGAAGCCCAGTATCCTTAGATTACGGTGTTTATTTCCTAGGAAATAATCGTGTTGCAGGAAAGGCTTTAGATGATAGAGTAGCTGTATTTATATTAATTGAATTATTAAAGACTCTTAAGGATGAAGAGGATATTCCAGATATTTATGCAGTATTTACTTCCCAAGAGGAAATAGGTTGTAGGGGAGCAAAAACAGCAGCTTATAACATAAATCCAGATGTGGCAATAGCTATAGATATTTCTTTAGCTAATGATATACCTGATGTTCCAGAAAGAAAGATAATTACAGAATTAGATAAGGGACCAGTTATTAAGATTATGGACAAGCTTAAAACAAACCATCTTGGAATTATTGCAACTCCAAAGGTGGTAGAGGGATTAAAGAAAGCATCTATAAATTCAGGACTAGAATATCAATTAGAGGTTTATGCTGCAGGCTCTACAGATGCATCAACAATTCAGCCAGAAAGGGGGGGTATTGCTTCAGGGGGAATATGTTATGCAACAAGATATGTTCATAGCTATGAAGTGGCATCTATAGATGATATAGTTGGATGCGTTCAATTATTGCATCAATATAGCAAGGATCTAACAGGAAAAAAATGGTCCCCTGGGGAAGATGGAAATTAAAAGGAAAAAAATGGTCCCCTGGGGAAGGTTTTTATATTCTATTTTATGGATTTAAGGGTATAATTTTATTAGGAGGATAATTGGTAAAATATGTATAGAGGGAAGATAAGAAATAGGCTTTTAATATTCTTTTTAGTTATTACCTTTTTGCCTATAACAACTTTAGGAATCTTTGCAAATCTAATTTATACTAAGATTCTTGAGAATAAGGTTAATCAGCATACTGATCAAATGATAAAACAAATAGAAGTAAATATAGATAACCATATAAAATCAGTAGAAAATATTCTTATGTATATATCTAGTTCAGAGGATATTATAAGTTTTTTACAGCAATCCAAAGATGATAATTCTAAGGAAATCTATTATTTAGAGGCAAGAATAAGAAGAAACCTAAAGGTATATACTGATGTGAATTCTGAGATTTTTGGATTACTAGTTGTTAATAATAATGATAAATACATAAGTAATGAGCTAGAAAAGAAAACAAGGGATTCTTTAATGAAGGAAATATGGTACACAGGAGCTATTAATGAAAATGAAAAGTCTTACTTTTTTAGTAATCCCATTGGAAGAAATCTAAAGCCTTATAAAAGCTATAGTGCAGAGGACATAATTTCTATTAGCAAGGCTGTTATAGATAAAAATACTAATGAGACCATAGGTGTTGTTATGGCTGATATTAATTTGAAAAAGTTTGATGATATAATAAGTGACAATAACATTGGAGAAAAGGGATTCTTTTATCTTTTAGATAATAACAATAACATAGTTTATTCTCCAGTTAATCCAACAATATATAGAATAAATAGTAATAAGTTTAATAATAAGAAGGATAGTTTTATATATTCTATAAATAATGAAACCTTTAAGATAATGTACACTACTAGTAGTGTAACTGGTTGGAAAACCATAGGGGTATTTTCTTTTAAGGATATAACTAAAGACATAACTGGAATGGAAAGGTTTACTTTAATAATAGCAATAATTACATCTCTATTAGCTGTATTCTTCTCACTTTTATTTACAAATAGTATTGTGACGCCTATAAGGGAATTAAGAACTTTAATGAAGGGGGTAGAATCTGGGGATCTAGATTTAAAGTTTGAAGAGCATAAGTATAGCAATGAATTTGGAGAACTAGGCCATAGTTTTAATCATATGGTAAGTGAAATAAAGCAGCTTATTAATATGGTGTATGAGGAGCAGAGAAGTAAAAGAAAGGCAGAAATAGAAACTTTGCAAGCTCAAATAAAACCTCATTTTTTATATAACACCTTAGATACTATAGCTTGGATGGCAGAGGATTATAATGCAAAGGATATTGTTAAGTTGGTTTCTGCATTAACAAAGGTATTTAGAATTGGTTTAAATAAGGGGAAAGAAGTAATTAAGCTAAGGGATGAAATTGAACATATTAATAGCTATTTAATTATACAAAAATATAGATATGAAGATAAGTTAAGCTATGAGATAAATTTTCACAAGGATATATTAGATATTTTAATTTTAAAACTTATTACTCAGCCTATAGTTGAAAATTCTATTTATCATGGAATAAAGGAAAAGAGAGGCAAGGGGGAAATAACCATTAACTTTACTAAAGTTGTGGATGAAATAATTATTACTGTGGAGGATAATGGTGCTGGTATATCAGAGGAAAAGCTTCAAAATATAAATTCTATGTTAGAGACAAGCAATAGCTTTTATATAGATTCAGAAAGTGGCTCTGGTTATGGTATATCTAATGTTAATACTAGGATTAAACTTAGTTATGGTCAAAATTATGGACTTAGATATTATAGCAAGCTTGGAGAAGGGACAAAAGTAGAAATAAGATTACCATTTAAAAATGATTATAAAGGGTAGGAGGGGAGTTATCTTTGATTAAAGTTTTAATTGCTGATGATGAGCCCAGAATTAGAAGGGGAATAAAGAATACTATAAATTGGGAAGAAGAGGGCTTTGAATTAATTGGTGAAGCAGAGGATGGAGAAGAAGCTCTTAATATGGCTAAGGAGAAGAAGCCTGATATATTACTTTTAGATATTTGCATGCCTTTCTTAAATGGAATCCAATTAATAGAGGAATTAAATAAGGTTTTATGTAATCCAGTTGTAATAATAATATCAGGACATGATGAATTTAGTTATACACAAGCTGCCCTAAGACTTAAGGTTTTTGATTACATCTTAAAGCCAATAGATAGGTATAATTTAAGAGCCTTGATTTTTAAGGCAAAGGAAGAGGTTATTTTAAGAAAAAAGAAAAATGAAAAGGAAAGCTTTAATAATATGATTCTTGAAAATAATATTTCTTATTTAAAGGATAACTTTTTTAAAGCTTGGATAAGTGGAAAGTTAAATAGTGATGAGTTAAAAATAAAAATGGAGAATTTTAATATAAATTACTCTAATAATATGGGGCTCTCACTTATAAAAATACTAGAAAAGAATTTTGTGGGCATGGTTAATAAAAATGAGAGAGAGTTAATTTCTTATGGAATTATTAATCTTTCAAAGGAAGTTATGAGTAACTTTAAAAATTTATATGTTTTTCCATATTCATCATCAAGGGTAGTAATACTATGTAATGTAGAATCAATAATATTATGGAAGGAAATATTAGTAGATTTAGAGGAAAAAATAACTTCTTTATTTAAAATTGATATTATAATTGAAAGTTCTTTATTAAGTAATGATCCTATGAAGATTAAAGAAACCTTCATTAAATTAAAGAGTAATGTTTTAGAAAAAAGTAAAAAGACACCTATTGTTTTAGAAGTGGAAAAGTATATAGAAAAGTATTATGGAGATGAGGACTTATCCATTGAGAAAGTATCTAATAAACTTGGAATTAGCCAAACTTATTTAACTAGGTTATTAAAGAAGGAGCTTGGAATGAATTTTATTGATTATTTAACTTATATTAGAATTCAAAATTCTATAGAGCTTATGAAGGAGCCTTCCATTAAGATATATGAAATTTCAAGGCTGGTAGGTTATAGCACTCAACATTATTTTAGCAGTGTATTTAAAAAGCACATGGGTATGTCTCCAAATGATTATAGGATGAGAATTAATAATGAGAATTAAATATGAAGACTTTGTTTATTTTATTGCTATTATACTACTTGGAATTTTCTCTGTATTTACTATAGGGGTACTAATTTTTAATAAGGTATCTGTTGATGAGGGGAAAGAGGAAAAGACCTTTGTCATAGGGGTTTCTCAATCTCAATTAATGGAGCCTTGGCAAATTAAAATTAATGAAGAAATAAAAAAGGAAGCTAGTAATTATAATAATATTCAAGTTATATATTTAGATGCTGTTGGTAGTCCCAATAAACAAATGGAGGATATTGATAAGCTGATGAAATATAATATTGATTTATTAATTATTTCTCCCTCTAATTCTAAAGATGTTACAAAGAAGGTTTCGGAGGTTTATAGCCATATACCTGTTATAGTTTTAGATAGAGGTGTGGAAGGTTATGATTATACCTTATATATAGGACCTGATAATAGCACTTTAGGAAAGCAAGTTGGAGACTGTGCTTTAAATTTACTAGAGGGGGAAGGGGGAAATATAGTTGAGATAAAAGGAGATTTAAATTCTAATGCAACTATAGAAAGAAGTAGTGGTTTTAGTAACAAGATTAATCAATGTAATAGGATAAGAATATCTAATTATATTAGTGTAAATTGGAATCGTGATGAAGCTGAAGATAAAATGAGAGAAATATTCCAGAATAATGATGATATTGATTTGGTTTTTGCCCATAATGATGCAATGGCACTTGGAGCATATAAGGCATATATGAGTTCTAATTATAAAAAGGATGTAAAGTTTATTGGAATAGATGGATTAACAGGGGAAATGGGAGGATTGAATTTAGTTGATAAGGGGATATTTTATGGAACTTATACTTGTCCAACAGGGGGAAAAGAAGCAATTCAATATGCAGTTGATATATTGAATAAGGAGAAGGGAATTCCTAAAAAGGTTATATTAAGAAGTAGTTTAATAACTAAGGATAATATTGATGAGTATAAATTGAAAAAAGAAATAACTAAGGAAAGTGATGAAATAACCTTAGGCTTTTGTAATGTTGGTAATGAAGGTGGCTGGAGAGAAGCTAATGAGAAATCAATAAAGAATGCAGCTGCTGAGTTTGGAATTAATTTAATTTATTCAGAAGCAGATTTAAACTATGAAAAACAAATTAATATTTTAAATCAATTTATAGATATGGATGTAGATATAATATCTTTTTCACCTGTAAAAGAGGAAGGCTATGAGGAAGTTTTAAAAAGAGCAAAGGAAGCTAATATACCAGTAATCCTTGCAGATAGAACTATAAATATAGAAGATAAAACCCTATATAACACCTTTGTTGGATCTGACTTTAGAGAAGAAGGAAGACGAGCAGCCAGGTGGTGTATGGAAAATTTAGAGGATACTACTAATGTTTTTGAAATTCAAGGTATCTTAGGGTCCACACCAACTACAGAAAGAAGGAAGGGCTTTGAGGAAGTAATAAGTGCATCTAAGAATATAAAAATAGTTGAATCCATTAGTGGAGATTATACCTTTGAAGGTGGCAAAAAGGCAATGGAAAAGTTCCTTGATAAAAGCTATAAGAAGTATAGAAACTCTAAGGTTTTAGTCTATTCGCACAATGATGATATGGCAATTGGAGCAATAGAAGCCATTGAAGAATATGGACTTAAACCAGGAGTAGATATAAAGATAGTTTCAATAGATGCAATAAAGCAGGG
>Ga0129315_1001063_pt1 | contig 13161 bp, 14 predicted proteins | sample Cm827metagenome_FD_94432 | JGI IMG/M metagenome (GOLD analysis project Ga0129315, IMG submission 94432) | Eastern black-and-white colobus group fecal microbial communities from Wisconsin, USA - Cm827 metagenome | ecosystem: Host-associated > Mammals > Digestive system > Large intestine > Fecal...
TCCTCGTCCACGCCGGGGATGAGCCGTTCGAACCGGAGGGTCTCGTCCGAGACCTCCACCCCCTCCTGCTCAAACATCTGCTCGGCATATGCGTCCGCCTTGCGCTTGAGATGCTCGATGCCCGCCTGGAGAGGGGGCGTGTCATCCTCCGGAAATTCCAGCACCTTGTCCGAGGCGGGCGGCTGCCCCGTCTTGGGCCGGAGCGGCGGCGGGACGGCCTCCTCCTCTTCCGCGTCCTCCTCCGGCCCGTCCGGGTCCTCCCCGCCGGGCGCCTCCGGCGCCGGGGTCGGGAAGGGCACCACGTTCTCCGGCGGAGGGGGCCGCCGCTTGGCCTCCGGCCAGGGCAGGTCCGGGCCGGAGGGCTTCGGCCCGGAGCCGAATTCCGCCAAAATCTCCTCCAGCGTGAATTCCGCCGCCTCAGTGTCCTTATTCAGCTTGTCATCCCGGTCGTTTGACATCCCTGAATTCCTTGCTTTCTTGATGAGATATTACGGCTCCAGCCGCTGGCGCACCGCCTCGTAGAGCAGGATGGCCGCCGCCGCCGAGGCGTTGAGGGAATTGAGCTTGCCCTTCATGGGGATACTCACTTTGAAGTCGCAGGTCTCGGCCACCAGACGGCCCATGCCCGTCCCCTCCGAGCCGATGACGATGGCCGCCGGGCCCTTCAGGTCGGCGTCGTACAGCCGGGTGTCCCCGTCTGCCGCCGTGCCGAAAACCCACACGCCCGCCTCCTTCAACTCCTTCAGCAGAGCGGGCAGGTTAGCCACCCGGGCCACCGGCACATGGGACACCGCCCCCGCCGAGGTCTTGGCCACCACGGCCGTCAGCCCAGCCGAGCGGCGCTTGGGGATGATGACCCCGTGGGCCCCGGCGCACTCCGCCGTGCGGATCACCGCACCCAGATTGTGGGGGTCGGACAGCTCGTCGCACACCACGATCAGGGGAGGCTCCCCCTTTTCCCGGGCAATGGACAGGATGTCCTCCACCGTGGCGTATGCCCGCACCGCCGCCACGGCGATGACCCCCTGGTGGGCGTGGGTCAGGCTCATGGCGTCCAGCTTGCGCCGGTCGGCCTCCACCACCACGATGCCCTTGCCCCGCGCCGTGGAGGCAATGTGGCCCAGGGAGGCGTCGGTCTCCCCCTTGGCAATATAGATTTTATCCACCGGCGTGCCCGCCCGCAGAGCCTCCAGCACCGCATTGCGGCCCTCGATGACCCCGTCGGATTCCTGTTGCCGGTCCTTCCAATCTTCCCGCTTTTCCCGCATGGCTTGTCCTGCCTTTCCTGCTGCGCAATCAAATCACGTTACAGTATACCACAAGCCGGGCGGAAGAAAAAGAAGGAATCGGAGCGCCTTCACAGAAAGTTTACGGCTGGTTTCCTTGTATTTTCATGGGGGGTGTGATATATTCTTAGGTAACTTGTAAACCCGGTAGAAATCAGGTAATTTTTAGGTAAAGGGGGACCTGTTTTGGACCCTAAAAATAAGCGAAACAGCGGTGGAGGCAACAATAACAAGAACCTGATGGGGATTGTCTCCATCGTGCTGTGGGCCCTCATCATCGTGCTGATGGTCAACTATGTCACGTCCATGGCCACCACCCGGCAGAGCACCGAGATCGACTACTCGGAGTTCGTCCAGATGGTGCGGGACGACAAGGTGGCCTGGGTGGTGATGGAGAGCAACAAGTACACCATCTACCCCAAGCCCGACGCAGCCGCCCAGACCCAGTCCGCCCGGCCGGAGACGGCGGACAGCCCCATTCCCGGCCTGGAGGGCCTCATCCAGTCCGCTGAGAGCGGCACCGATCCGTGGAAGCAGCAGCTCAAGGGCGGACCTTCCTACTACTGCGCCCCCATCGCCAGCGACAGCGAGATCGCCCGCCTGATCCCCCTGATGGAGGAGCACGGCGTGGTCTACGGCCCGCCCTATGTGGAGCAGCTCTCCCCCATCATCTCCCTACTCATCTCCTATGTGCTGCCCGTCATCATCATGGTGGTGCTCTTCTCCTTCCTGTTCCGCAACATGTCCTCCAAGATGGGGGGCGGCCTGGGCGGCGTGGGGAAGGCCAACGCCAAGGTCTATGTGGAAAAAAAGACCGGCGTCACCTTCCGGGACGTGGCCGGTCAGGATGAGGCCAAGGAGTCCCTGGAGGAGATCATCGACATCCTCCACAACCCCCAAAAATACACCGAGATCGGCGCCAAGTTGCCCAAGGGCGCCCTGCTGGTGGGCCCCCCGGGCACCGGCAAGACCCTGCTGGCCAAGGCTGTGGCCGGAGAGGCGGGGGTCCCCTTCTTCTCCATCTCGGGCTCCGACTTCGTGGAGATGTTCGTGGGCGTGGGCGCCAGCCGGGTCCGCGACCTCTTTAAGGAGGCCAGCAAAATGGCCCCCTGCATCATCTTTATCGACGAGATCGACACCATCGGCAAATCCCGGGACAACCGCCTGGGCGGCAACGATGAGCGGGAGCAGACCCTGAACCAGCTCCTGGCCGAGCTGGACGGCTTCGACCCCACCAAGGGCATCATCCTCCTGGCCGCCACCAACCGCCCCGAGGTGCTGGACCAGGCCCTGCTGCGGCCCGGCCGGTTCGACCGCCGTATCACCGTGGACCGGCCCAACCTGGCCGGTCGTGTGGCCACCCTCCAGGTTCACACCCGCAATATCCGCCTCTCCGAGGACGTGGACCTGAACAAGATCGCCCAGGCTACCGCCGGCGCCGTGGGCGCCGACCTGGCCAACCTGGTCAACGAGGCCGCCCTCCGGGCCGTGCGCCTGGGCCGCCGGGCCGTCAATCAGGAGGACCTGCTTAAGTCCTTCGAGCTGGTCATCGCCGGGTCGGAGAAAAAGGGCACCGTCCTCACCGAGCACGAAAAGAAGCTGGTGGCCTATCACGAGGTGGGTCACGCCCTGGTGGCTGCCAAGCAGAAGAACACCGAGCCCGTCCAGAAAATCACCATCGTTCCCCACACCCAGGGGGCGTTGGGCTTCACCCTCCAGACCCCGGAGGAGGAGAAGTTCCTCAACACCAAGGACGAGATTCTGGCCAAGATCCGGGTCTGTATGGGCGGCCGGGCCGCCGAGGAGCTCATCATGCACACCCAGACCACCGGCGCAGCTCAGGATATCCAGCAGGCCACCAGCCTGGCCCAGTACATGGTCACCATGTACGGCATGTCCGACGAGTTCGGCATGACCGGGCTGGCCTCCCGCCAGAACCAGTATCTGGAGGGGGGCTACGGTCTCAACTGCGCCCAGGAGACCGCTGCCCAGATCGACCGGCTGGTCACCAAGATCATCAAGGACTGCTATGCCGAGGCCATCCAGATCCTGCGGGACAACGAGGAGATGCTTCACGCCATCACCAGCTACCTGCTCCAGAAGGAGACCATCACCGGCACCGAGATGAAGGCCATCCTGGAGGGGCGGGACCCGGAGCTGGCCGAGGCTGAGGTCTCCGGCGTGAGTCGGGCAATGCGTGGTCCGGCGGCCCAGCCCGCCGTCACCGACGGCGTGGAGGCCCCCGCCCGAAATATCCACATCGTCAGCGACCCCCCCGTGGCCCCACCGTCCCCGGCAGAGGAGCCGGGCGTGCCCAGTCCGCCCGACGAAAACAAGACCCAGGAGTGATGAAAGAGGTCCCGCGGCAGCGCCGCGGGACCTCTTTGCTGCCTCACAGTCTTCTCCAGATTTGACAAAGGATAGAAACTGTAGTATCATGACACCAATTTCATAAAAAAGAACCGTCGATGCGGAAGCATAGAAGGGCTTTTTAGTATTTTTACTGTGAGGTAAGCGTATGAAGAAAGCCGCTTCTATTTTTTTGCGCGCGGACATTGTCCAGGAGGATATTCGGAGACTGACGCTGTGGCTGCAGAACCAGCGCGTCACCCGGTTCCTCAACGAGGACGCCCAGGTGGTGGACGAGCTCAACCGGCTGCTGGCCGACGTGCCGGCTCCCATGCTCCGCTATCACATGAACCAGCAGGGCCGCTTTTTTCTGGTGTGCCCGGAAGGGGGCGGCCCCATCGGCTTTTTGAAGCTGCGGGAGCACGCCGTCGGAACCTATGAGATGGTGATCGTCATCGGGGACGAGACCCTCTGGGGCAACGGCTATGGCCGGCAGGCCGTGCGGGCTGCCGTGGCCAAGGTTTTTCTGGAGTGGCGGGGACGCAGCCTGACGGCCCGCATCTATCACGGAAACACCCGGTCGGTGGGTCTGGTGTGCGGCTGTGGCTTTCGGGAGCGGGAACGACTGGAAAAACTGAGCTGCTACCGCATCACCAGGGAAGAGTATCTGGCCCAAGCCGAGCAGGGCGGGAGCCTGCGCTACGGCACGTGATGAAATAAAGGCGGGGGCGCTGTATCCATCCGATACAGCGCCCCCGCCTTTTTGTCAAAGCCCCTCCATATGCCGGTCCACCAGACTCAGCAGCTCCAGGTCGCTGGAGAAGGACATGGACGATTGGCCCTCCATCCAGTCCACCGCTCCCTGCCAGGTGGCGTTCCGGCGGGTGAGGATGGCAAGCTGGAAGGTGGTCAGGGCGCCTCTGGACGCCTCCACCTCCGCCTCGCTCATGGCACCGTCGGGCAGCACGGAGGCCGGGTACTCCGACGCGTCCTGGACAAAGGTGCGGATACGCTGGGACGCCTGAGGAAAGTTCTGGGCATCCAGCACCCCCTCCACCTTTAAAAGCAGGTCGCCCAGGTCCGCAAAGGCCATGGGGGCGGTCAGCCGTTGGCTGACGATCCGGCCGCTGAGCCGGCCGTCCTCCTTTTGGTCTACACAGATGCGGAAAAGGCCGTTTTTCGGATTCAGTTTGGTGCTCATATCCTCACCTCATTTGGTTTTTTCGGCTCCGCCGGCCAAGGCGGCCAGGCGGCGGATCATCCAGTCGCTGTTGGCGGCGTGGCGGAGGGCGGTGTCCGGATGGACCCGCCCGGCCTGGACCAGCCGCAGGATGCTCTGGTCCATGGTCACCATCCCCTCCTGGCTGGAGGAGGCGATGACGCTGTCCAACTGGAACGCCTTGGATTCCCGGATCATGTTGCGCACGGCGGGGTTGACCGTCATGACCTCAAAGGCGGGGACCTGCGCGCCGTCCTCCGCCTGGAGAAGCTGCTGGGAGACCACGCCCTCCAGCACCAGAGCCAGTTGGGTGCGGATCTGCTGCTGCTGGGCCGGGGGAAAGGCGTCCACGATGCGGTCCACCGTGTTGGCCGCCCCGATGGTGTGGAGGGTGGAGATGACCAGATGGCCCGTCTCTGCGGCGGTGACGGCCGCCTTGATGGTCTCGGCATCCCGCATCTCCCCCAGCAGGATGATGTCCGGAGCCTCCCGCAGGGCCGCCCGCAGAGCCGCGTCGTAGGAGGCGGTGTCGGTATACAGCTCCCGCTGGGTTACCACGCTCATTTTATGCTGGTGCAGGTATTCAATGGGGTCCTCGATGGTCACCACATGGGCTTCGCGGGTGGAGTTCACATGGTCCACCAGACAGGCCAGGGTGGTGGTTTTGCCGCTCCCCGCCGGGCCGGTGACCAGCACCAGGCCGTGGGGATAATCGGCAAAGGCCATTACGTTGTCCGGGATGCCCAGGGCGTGCCGGTCGGGCAGGTTGAAGGACACCACCCGGATGACCAGGGCCAGGGAGCCCCGCTGCCGCAGGGCGTTGACCCGGAAGCGGCTGAGGCCGGAAACGGCGAAGGAAAAGTCGTCGTCCCCGGTATCCAGCAGCTTGGTCATATCCCGGCCCGCCAGGGAGTAGAGCTCCTGAGTCAGCGCCAGGGTCTGGGCGGGAAAGAGCTTCTCCCCCTCCCGGCACAGGCGGCCGTTGATCTTATAGTCCACCGGCAGGCCGGCTACCACCAGCACATCAGAGGCCTCACGGGTTACGGCGTTTTGCAGGATATCAGTCAGGGGCATAACTACCGCTCCTCCTCGTTGTTCGCCGGGGCCCCGGGGATCAGCCCGCTGGCAGGGTGCCGTCAAAGACCGGCAGAGGGTCCGCCTCCACAGGGGCGTCTCCCCCCTGGGCCGGAACGGTCTGCCAGGCCAGAACGGCCACGGTGCCGTCCGCCCGGCGGGCCAGATGGATGCGCAGGGACTGGGCCTCCGTCATGGGCAGGGTGGCCTCCAGCTCCTCCGCGCTGCCGGCGGAAAAGCCGGACAGGAGACGCGCGGCCTCGGCGTCGGCGGCGTAGTAGGCCGTCACCATGTCGGCGTTGATGCGGGACAGGGCCCAGTCAGCCCGGGCAGAGGTATAGGTCAGGGCGGAAAAGACCGCCAGAGTGAGCACCAGCAGGACGGTGAGCACCGTCAGCACGCCCACGCCGACGGGGGAACCGCGGTCATCCTTCACGGCAGGCTCACCTCCAGTTCATAGACGAGGCGGCCGTCCCTGGATATGCGGACCCGTCCGGTTTGGACGGAGGTCCCGCCGCCGGTACGAGTGTGCTGTACCTGGTAGCCGTCCACGGTCCGGTCGGCCCCGTCCCCGTGGCTCCGCCACGTCTCGGCGGCGGTCTGGGCCAGATAGACCGCCTGGGTCAGCTCGGTACTCTCCCGGCTCATGGATCGGGCCCTCACCAGCAGAGCCACGCAGACGGCGGCGCACAGGGCAAAGATGACCAGGTCCAGGATCAGCTCGACCAGCAGCAGACGGGCGCGGGAGCGATCGTTCACAGCATGCCCACCTCCCCGCCAAGCCGGCAGCGGGGGGCCACCGACACGGAAGAGACCGTCCCGTCAGAGGCGGTGGCGGTGAAGCAGAGCAGGCCGCCCTCGGCACGGATGTCCAGGGACGAAAGCTCCAGCACCGGTAGGCCGTCCTCCGGCAGGAGGGGATAGCCCTCCTCCACGTAGAGCTCCCGAAGCTGGCCGCCGTAGCAGTAGAGCAGGGTGATATAGCTGGACCCGCCGGCGGGCTCCACCAGGGCCAGCGCGTCGCCGCCGCCGAAGGACTCCACATAGACGCATCCGTCGGCGTCGGAGCGTCGGACCTGATGGACCAGGTAGCTTAGGGCGGTGCGGCGGGTGTAATTGACTTCGGCAACGGCCGCCGTGTCCCGGTAGGCCCCGCTGGCCAGCAGGGTCAATCCCATGGCCAGCACCGCGAACAGGGCGCACAGGGCAAAGACGGCGGCGGAATGGAGGCCGCCGCGGGGCAGGGCAGGTGACAAAAGGCGGAAGCCTCCTTTCCAGTGGGGGGAGTGCCGCCGGGCACCCCCGAAGGGGGGACGCGCAGCGGCCAAGCGTTTCGGCGCCAGCCGAAACCTTGCCGCAGGCCGAATTTACTTCGGCCGAGGAAGAAACAAGAAAAGGGGCCCCCGTCGGCCGCGTCAGCGGTCGATGGGGAAGGCGGAACGGAGGCCGCCGCGGGGCAGGGCAGGTGACAAAAGGCGGAAGCCTCCTTTCGGGAATGAGGACCCCTCTCAGCGGATGGGCAGTACGGTGATGTCCGGCATCAGATTGGAGGCGACGTAGCGGTAATCCACAAAGTACCGCTCCCGGTCCACCGACACGCCATAGCGCTCCTCCAGGTCGGACAGGTCCCGGGGGTAGGCCCCCTCCAGGGCATAGCACTGGACCGCCGCCCGCCGGATGGACTGCTCAGCCAGGGAGAGAGATTCCCGGCCTGCCCGGTTCCCCAAAGCGCCCGTAATGAGAAACAAGGCCAGCGGCAGGGCAACCAGCACCCCCAGCAGGGGCAGCGTCCGGCAGAGAGAAGGGCGTTTCATGCGACGTCACGACCTTTCCTAGCCGCCCACGGCGGACAGTACCCCCAGCAGAGGCAGCATGACCGACAGCAGCACCAGGCCCACCGCCGCGCACAGCACGATGACCAGAGCATATTCAAACCGGGAGAGCAGACGGGTTAACAGCTCCTCCCCCTCCGCCTGGCAGCGGGCGGCCACCTCGGTCATGGCGGCGTCGGAGGCGCCGGAGCGGAACCCGGCGGACAGCAGACCGGCCTGGAGGCCAGTGAGCAGGCCGGCGTCCTCCACCGCCCGGGGGAAGGGGACGCCGGAGAGCATCTGTGCCCGGCACGTCCCCACCTGGGTCTGGAGGGGAGTGCGCTCCAGCAGCTCGGCGGTGCGGTCCATGGCCTCGTCCAGAGGCAGGCCGCTCTGGAGCATCAGGGCCATGGCGGAGGCGAACTGCCCCCGGGCCAGGGCGGCGCCGGTGGCCCCCCGGGCAAAGAGCGCGGCCCCCCGCTCCCCTCGGAAAAAGAGAAGCAGCACCGCCGCTCCCGCCAGGAGCAGGACGGCCAGCGCCACCGCCGCCCAGCGGCCCAAGCCGCCGAAACGCAGCAGGGCGGCGGCCATGGGGGATGCGCCGCCCCCCACCTGGGCAAAGACCTGCGTGAGCACCGGCAGCACCCGGCGCACCAGCACCAGGAACACCAGCGCGATGAGAGCGGCCATCACGGCGGGATAGGTCACCGCCCGGCGGAGCGCCTCGCCGGTGGCAGATTGGCGGCGGTAATAGCCGCTCAGGGCCTCCAGCACCTGCTCCGCCCGCCCGGCGGCCAGGCCGATGGATACCATACGCAGCAGATAGGGGGGGAACTCCCCCGCTTCCGCCAGCGCCCGGTCCAGCGGCACGCCGGCGGCCAGCGCGTCCCGCAGGCCCGCCAGCAGGGCGCGGCTTCGGGGCGTGGGGGCGTCCTCCGCCAGCAGGGCTGCGCTGTCCGACCAGGACATCCCCGCCCGGCAGAGCTGGCCCAACTGCCAGCACAGGACGGACAGCTCGTCGCCGGTCAGAGCGGTCTTCCTCTCGTTTCGTTTCATGACAGACCTCGCAGGTTACAGATTGGCGGTCCCCCCAAAAAAGGGGAGAAACAGGGACGGGCAGACCTGGGCCAGCCCGTCCCTGCCAGGGGATCAATAGGCGTACTTTTGGCTGTAGTTGGAATCGGTGGTGACATATTCCATAATGGAAGGGCTCCGCTTGCCGCTGGAGACAAAGGTGGGGTCCATCAGGGTCCAGTCCTTGCCGTCAAACTGGATGGCGCCGGCAATCCAGCCTGTGCCCTCCACATAGACGTCGATCCAGGCGTGGTAGACGGTGCCCGCATACCCCACCACCAGCTTGCAGGGAATGTTCTGACTGCGGAGCATGGCGGTCATCACGGCGGCATAGTCAAAGCAGATGCCCTTTTTGGCCGCCAGAATGTCGTCCACCACCGGCAGGTAGCCGGAGGAAACGGTGGACGCCTTGTCGTAGTCGTAGGTGAAATGGTCCACCACAAAGTCAAAGACCCTGCCCACCTTGTCCAGGTCGCCGGAGGCGTCCTGACACAGCTCCGCCGCCTGGGCCGCCGTGGCGCTGTCGGCGGTGTAGTTGACGTACTGATTGCTGTAGAGGAAGGGAAGAAAATCGTTGCGCAAGGTCATCTTCACCGAGGTGGAGTAGGCCTGGGCGTATTTGGAGCCGTTGGTATTTTCAAAGACCTTGACGGAATAGGTGCCGTCCCCCTCGGTGAGAGGGAAGGTCTCAGGTTCGCCGGCGTTGTTCAAGTCATAGGTGTAGGTGGCGCCGCCGGTCTTGGCGATCTGGACCTTGATGCGCACGCTCTTGCCGCCGGTATACGCCACGATGAGATAGCCCTCGCTCAGGTTGGAGGCGTCCACGCTGGCCTTGGCGTTGGAGTAAACGGTGACGCCGGTCTGGGTCTCCTGCTTGGCAGGCAGACAGGCGGCCCGGGCAGACTTGGCCTCCGCCCCGGCGGCCCCGGTGGCCAGCCCCGCCCCCGCCAACAGGCACAGACCCACCAGCAGGCTGCCCGCCCGCCGGAACAGAGTCTCTTTCATGCGTTCTCACCCTCCAAAGGAGCAGATTCCAGATAGTCAAAGTCGCTGCTGTCGTCAAAGATCCCGTCCAGAAGGGCCCGGACCACGATGCGGTGGTCGGAGATGCCGATGGGTTCGCAGGAGGTGATGGTCAGGCAGCTATAGCCCGTGGTGGCGATGGGGCTCCAGTCGTCGGGCTCCACCACCCAGGTGTCGTCGTAGAGATAGCGGTAGATGCGGCCGCCGCCGGTGAGGTAGAAATAGTCCCCCTCCCCCAGCGTGTCCACATAGTAAAATGGGGCGTGGTCGGTGACGTTGCCGTTCTTGTCCAGGCCATTGCGGTGGCCCGCCAGGGACACGTTGCGGTTGCCCTCCCCGGGGAGCTGGGCGTACTCGTACAGCCCCACCCCCTTGCTCAGGGTCTGGGCGTCGGTGCCGTCCCAGATGGTGCGGGTGATGCCGATGGCCGGGATATACAGCTCCAGAGATCCATCCACGTAGTCCCTGCGCTCCTGAGTGATGGGCCAGGTGCCCACCTTCAGGCCGTCCACCACCTCGGGCATCACGGAGGCGGTGGGCTCCGGTGTGCCGGAGGGCGCCGGGTCGGGCTCGGCCGTGGGAGCGGGAAGAACGGCGGAGGGGGTGGGGCTGGGCTCCGGCGCTGAGGCGTGCCGCCCGGACAGCAGCAGCGCCGCCGCCAGCAGAAGCAGGACCGCCGCTCCGGCCAGGACGGCCGTCAGGATGGTTTTGGTGTTGGCTTTCATACACTCTCCACTTATCAATCTATGCCGAACGTTCAGTTTAGTTCGATCTCCCGCACCCGGACGGTCAGCTTGAGGAAGTTGCGCCGGTGCTGCTGGTAGAAGGCGTTGACCACCCGGTCCATGACCATGTTGCTGTCCTCAAAGTTGGCAGCGGGCAGCAGAATGACAAACTGAGCCCCGCTGAATTTGGACACCACATCGCCCCGCCGCAGGTTCCGGACCAGGACCTCCTGAAGCTGGTCCATGGTGGCGGAGAGCACCTTCAGAGGCGGCACGCCCCCGTCGGGCAGGGACACGGTGATGAGGCACAGGTGGACGCAGGCGCCGCTCCGGAGGGCGCGGCGGGCCTCCAGCCGGTAGGCCTCCTTGAAGAAGCCGTACTCACAGACAAAGGCGCCGGGCCGGGAGGCGGCCTCCTTCAGATCCCCCATAATGACGCCCAAATCGGTCTCCAGCGTCTTTTCTGTGGACATGATCTCGATATACAGCGCCCGCAGCTCCTCCGACGGGCGCACGCCCAGGTTGCGATAGAGCAGGTCAGTGGCCTTTTCGTAGTGGGCCAGGGCGGCGGTGTCCCGGCCCTGCCGCAGCAGGGAGCGGACGATCAGGGTGTGCAGGCCCTCATCCAGGCCGTCCAGGGCGCTGGCCTGCTGGCAGATGTCCTGCATCTCTTCAAAGAGCTCCGCCTGTTCCAGCAGGACGGCCTGGGCCTTTACCGCCGATAAGTACAGCCCGTGGTAGCGCACCGACAGGGGGATAAGCCACATCTGGTGGTCCAGCTTGGGCAGCAGGTCCCCCTGGTACAGGGAGAGGGCGCTGCGGTAGAGGTCCATGCGGGATTCGCTGGAGAGGGACTCGTCCGAGGCCTGGGCGCACAGCGCCTCGAACCGGTCGGTGTCCAGGTCGCAGCCCACCGCCGGATTCCACAGATAGGCCCCCCGCTGGGCCAAAATGGGCTGCAGCTCGCCGAACAGGGGCTCCAGCATGGAGCGGATGCGGTAGAGCAGCGTCTTGAGGGCGTTGACCGGGTTGGAGCTGTTGTCGTCCGGCCAGAACGTCTCGATAAACTCCGTTTGGGGGACTGGCCGGTCCCGGTGCAGGATCAGATAGGCCAGTACGCTCCACAGCTTCAGAGAGCGGTTGATGTCGTCGGTAAGGGTCGTTCCGTCCAGCTCCAGGGCAAAGCCCCCGAGCAGGGAGACGGAAACCGTTTTGATCACCGTTGGCTCTGCAGTGCGCTTCATACACAGGGCCTCCTTCCAGGGCGGATGGATTCGAGAGTTCGCAAAAGAGGAATCAGCGGATCAAGCGCGGCCCCAGGCAAGGAGAGGCCACCATGATGATAGTAACAGATTTTTCAAAAAAAAGAAAGGGAAAAATTACAGATTATCAAAAAATTTTTCAAGAAATAAAAAATATGTAACCAAATTGGAGGGGGAGCCGAGCAAGCCTTGCGTTTCTGGGGCGGATAGAGTAAAATAACCGGGAAAAAGGAGGCGGGAAGCATGGAGCAGAACTATGGGATCACCAGTCCGGAGCTCTTTACCATCCTTGACGGGGACCGGGCCTGGCGGGGGGCGGACCAGGAGTGGTACGCCGACGAATGGCAGCGCAAGGCGGGCTGCGGCCCCACCACCGCCTCCCACCTGGTCAGCTATCTGGCCGATACCCGGCCGGGCTGGGGGGATTTGTACCCCTCCCACAGCCGCCGGAAGAGGGACTTCCTGGCTCTGATGAACGAGATGTGGGAGCACGTCACCCCCGGCCGCATGGGGGTCAACACCCTGCACGCCTTTGCCCGGGGGCTGGAGAGCTATGCCCGGGAGAAGGGGCTGGAGCTTCCCATCCGGGAGCTGGACGTGCCCGCCCTCAAGTCCGCACGGCCCACCGTCGGCCAGTGCGCCGCCTTCCTCCGCACCGCCCTGGCCGCCGACAGCCCGGTGGCTTTCCTGAATCTGTCCCACGGGCTGGTGAAGGAGCTGGACAGCTGGCACTGGGTCACCATCGTAGGGCTGGAGCAGCACGGAGACGGACTCATGCAGACCACGATCCTGGACGGCGGCCGGGAGTACGCCGTTGACTTCCGGCTGTGGTTCCAGAGCACCCGGGCCGGAGGCGGGCTCATCTATGTGCCGGGGGTGTGAGGGATGCGGGATTATTTGGCCGGACACTGGACGCTGGTCCTGCTGTGGGCGCTGGTCCTGAGCGCGGTGGATTTCTGCCTGATGGGGGTCGATAAGCGGCGGGCCCGCCGGGACGCCTGGCGGGTACCGGAAAAGACCCTGTGGCTGTTCGCCCTGCTGGGGGGAGCTCCCGGCGGCTGGCTGGGGATGCGGGCCTTTCACCACAAGACCCGCCACTGGTATTTCCGGTACGGCTTCCCCCTGCTGGCGGCGCTGGACGCCGCTCTGCTGCTCTGGCTGCGGCTGGGGTGAGCGGCGGTGAGCGACGGCGAATGTCAAGAAGAATTTGGACAGTTGGGAGAAGCTGGGAGGGTGACGGGGGCTGGGAGACCTACGGGGGACGAGGGGATAGAGGTGTCCCTGCGGGACGTTCCATGAGAATCGAATGGTCGTCAAGGGCCGGGTAGTAAAATAAGA
>Ga0129315_1001065_pt1 | contig 13144 bp, 12 predicted proteins | sample Cm827metagenome_FD_94432 | JGI IMG/M metagenome (GOLD analysis project Ga0129315, IMG submission 94432) | Eastern black-and-white colobus group fecal microbial communities from Wisconsin, USA - Cm827 metagenome | ecosystem: Host-associated > Mammals > Digestive system > Large intestine > Fecal...
CCCTTTTTCGGCGTTTCCCCTGGAAAGCCCTCATCTCACAGAAGCGGTATCCGCAATTTCCTCCGGAATTGCGGATGTTCATATGCGATAAACTGCATAAATATGCTCAAAACACGATTCACCCAATGCTCCTATCCTTCTTGTCAGACACACTGGTCTCACCATTAAATATATTTACTATCATGTGACGCACAAATGAGACCCCAGGCATTCTAGAGCTCGGCGTTCATCATTACGGACAGTACACTTTCAGAAATCGCATCTTTGCACTGCTCGCTGTGACTCCAGATCCGTTTTCAGAGCCGGTTCCGAGCAGTACAGATTTGGGTATCATGACTTAGTACTGCTTTTGTCGCTCCGAATCAGCTTACGAAGCCGGAAACGAACAGTACAGATTTGGAAATCGCCACCCAGTACTGCTCGCCCGCGCTCCTGGCGAACCTGCACAACTCGATCTGTTCGAATTCCATCAAATAACTTTCTTCAATACAATCTTTCACGGTGTTGACTTTAGCACAGTAGAGTAGTAACATAGCGTCAACTTGGCACGTGGGCCTGAGGTGAGCAGGCGCCAACCTCGCGGAGCGACAAGTCAGGTTTGCGTCAGACCCGCATAGCGGCAGTCAAAACCCGCGCCGCGACCAGATATTTTTTCAACGATTTTTTACAGGAGGACGAAGGCTGTATGGATCACAGAGAGAAGGACAAAGAGTACAGGGAGAATTTCTACAGGGCGATCCTGTCGCTGGAGACCCTGGACGAATGCGACGCTTTTTTCCAGGACGTGTGCACGATCAAGGAGTTCAACGACCTGATCCGCCGCCTGGAGGTGGCGAAGATGCTCTCAAACGGGAAGGTCTTCAACGAGATCAGCAAGGAGACGGGAATGAGCTCCACCACCATCAGCCGGGTGAACAAGTGCCTCAACTACGGCCCGGGAGGATACCGCATGGTGCTGGACAGATTGGAGAACAAATGATGAAAGATTACGCAGCCATCCTGAGCAGAAGTGAAAAAGCCATATACGACCTGCGCGACCTGTACCGGCGCCACGGCTACAGGCTTTTCAGGACGGGAAAATTCGAGGACTACCAGCTCTACAGCAAGAACCGGGACTTCCTCGGCAAGGACGGGATAATAACCTTCACCGACAACCGCGGGCGGATCATGGCCCTCAAGCCGGACGTCACCCTGTCAATCGCCAAGAACAGCCAGTACGCCCCGGACACCGTGGAGCGCTACTGCTACGACGACCAGGTCTACCGCATGAGCCGTGGAAAAGGAGATTTTCGCGAGATCGATCAGACCGGCGTCGAGTGCATCGGCGACCTCACCGAGGATCACGTCCTCGAGGTGATCCAGCTGGCGGTCAAGAGCCTGGAGGCCATCTCCGACGACTACGTCCTCACCATCTCTCACATGGGCATCGTGAGAGGCTTCATCTCCATACTCGGCCTGTCCGAAGACGCAGAGGAAAAAGTCCTCAGGGCCGTCGGCAACAAGAACTTCCACACCGCCGCCGCGGTCTGCGCTGGAGAGGGCGTGAGCAGATTCATGATCAGCAAGCTGGAGGAGCTCATCGCGACGAGCGGCACCATGGATCAGGTGCTCGGCTCCATCGAGGACCTGGCCATGAACCAGGAGATGGAAAAGGCCGCCCGCGAGCTCCGCAGGATCCAGGAGGCACTGGACAGTACGGGGCTGGCGAAAGCGGGGGCGATACGCTTCGACTTTTCCATGGTCAACGACATGGGATACTACAACGGAGTGATCTTCCAGGGATTCGTGAGAGGCGTTCCATATGCCGTCCTTTCCGGAGGGCGTTACGATAACCTCATGGAAAAGATGGGGCGTAAGGGCGGAGCCATCGGTTTTTCCGTGGACATCTCGGCCCTCGAGGATAACAGCCAGGAGGCTGGAGCCGCAGTAGCCGGCGAAGGAGCATCTACTGGCACTGGAGTCGCGATCGCAGGCGCGGAAAAAGCCGAAATGAAGGCCGGTGCCGCAACTGAAGGCAGGCAGATGATCAACGTGGCCCTCCCTAAGGGCCGCCTGGGTGAAAAGGTCTACAGCATGTTCGCCGCCGCGGGCTACGAGGCCCCCGAGCTGCTGGACCCGGGCAGGAAGCTGATATTCACAAACGAAGAGGCGGGAGTGAGCTTTTTCTGGGTAAAGCCTTCCGACGTGGCGATCTACGTGGAGCGGGGAGCCGCAGACGTGGGCGTCGTGGGAAAAGACATTTTGCTGGAGGGCGGCAGCGACGTTTACGAGCTCCTGGACCTGGGCATTGGCAGGTGCCGCATGATGGTGGCCGGCCCGAAGGACTGGGAGGACAACACCGACAGGACCCTGAGAGTCGCCACGAAGTTCCCGAGGATCGCATCGAAGTACTACACCGACAGGAGCCGGGACATCGACATCATCAAGCTGAACGGGTCCATAGAGATCGCCCCTATCCTGGGGCTGAGCGACGTGATCGTGGACATAGTTGAGACCGGGAACACCCTCAGGGCCAACGATCTGGAGCCCAAGGAAAAGATCGTGGACATCAGCGCCAGGTTCATCGCCAACAAGGCCATATACAACTTCAAGTCCGGGGAGATCGGCAGGATCGTGTCGGCGCTGAGCGAGTCGGTGGCAGCGACGGGGACCTCGGAAACGCCGAAGGCACAGAAAGCGTGATCCCCGCAGGAACGGATGATCAGAAGAAAATTACACGGCCGCGGCCGGGCGACCGTCTACAGGGCTGGTTACAATACCAGCCGCCGCGCATATAACACAGAAGAGAAAGGAAGATCCATGATCCGGATAATGAAATACGGGCAGGACGAGGCAGAGAAGATATTTTCCAGGACCCGGATGCCTGCCGACGTTGAGGACATCGTAAAGGGGATAATCAAGGATGTCCGGGAAGGCGGAGACGCCAGCATCAGAGAATACAACAAGCGATTCGACGGCTTCGATTATGAGGACTTCAAGGTGAGCCAGGCCGAAATAGACCGGGCTTTCGAGGAGGTCGACCCGGAATTCCTGGAGGTCCTGAAAGAAGCTGCAGAGAACATCAGGGCATTTCACAGCAACCAGGTACGCAGGGGCTTTCAGATGGAAAAAGAGGACGGCATCGTCCTCGGCCAGAAGGTCCTCCCCATCCAGAAGGTGGGCATCTACGTTCCGGGAGGCACGGCAGCCTATCCGTCCACGGTCCTCATGAACTGCATCCCCGCAAAGCTGGCGGGCTGCAGCGAGATCGTGATAACCACGCCGGCCACTGGCGGTAAAGTAAACCCTAACATACTTGCCGCCGCCCACATCGCCGGAGCCACGCAGATCTTCAAGGTGGGAGGAGCCCAGGCCATCGCCGCCCTGGCATACGGCACCGAGACCGTCCCGCAGGTGTACAAGATCGTGGGCCCTGGCAACGCCTTCGTGGCTGAGGCAAAAAAGCAGGTCTTCGGACAGGTCGCCATCGACATGATCGCCGGCCCGTCTGAGATACTCGTGCTGTCGGACGGAAAGACCAGGCCTGACTTCCTGGCGGCGGACATGCTGTCCCAGGCGGAGCACGACAAGTTCGCCAGCGCCGTCCTGATCACAGACTCCCAGGAGCTGGCGGAGAACGTGGCGCAGGAGATCGAGAAGCAGCTCCAGACCCTGCCGAGGCAGGAGATCGCAAGGGGTTCAATAGAAAACAACGGCAAGATCATCGTCACCGACGACCTGGAAAAGGCGGTGGAGGTCTCCAACCAGATCGCTCCGGAGCACCTGGAGCTGTGCGTGGAGGAGCCTTTTGAACTCCTGGAAAAAGTGACCAACGCCGGTTCGGTATTCCTCGGCAGGGACTGCCCTGAGGCGCTTGGCGACTACTTCGCCGGACCGAACCACACCCTGCCGACAAGCGGCACCGCGAAGTTCTACAGCCCGCTCGGGGTAGATGATTTTGTGAAGAGAATGCAGTATTCTTATTACACACCGGAAGCGCTCGACAAGGCGGCGGACAAGATCGCCTGCTTTGCGGAAAAAGAGGGTCTCGGCGGCCACGGCAGGAGCGCGGTGATCCGTAGCAGGAACCGCGGGAAGTAAAGGTGTCGCATCTGGTGTGAAAGGATGAAACTTTTTACATATTGTGTGAAGGAGATACGATGAGCAGATTTCTGAAAGAACGATACCAGGGCTTCCAGTCTTATACACCTGGGGAGCAGCCGCAGGATCAGGAGTACATCAAGCTGAACACCAACGAGTCTCCGTATCCGCCGGCGCCGGGTGTGATCAGCGCCCTTGATGAGACGGACTTCGAGGGACTCAGGCTGTATCCCGATCCCACGGGGCGCCGGCTCAAGGAGAAGATCGCGAAGCTTTACGGGGTCAGGCCGGAAAACGTCTTTCTGAGCAACGGCTCCGACGACATACTGAACTTCGCTTTTCTCGCATTTAACGACGACGATGACACACTTCTTTTCCCGGACATAACATACAGCTTCTACAAGGTCATCGCCGGTCTCCACGGCGTGAACTACAGGGAAGTGCCGCTGAAGGAGGACATGACAGTGGACGTGGAGGCCTTCTGCGAGGAGTCCTCCAACGTGGTGATCCCGAATCCGAACGCCCCGACAGGCATGACCCTGGGACTGGATGCTATCAGGGAGATCGCGAAGGCCAACTCCAACCACATCGTGCTCGTGGACGAGGCCTACGTGGACTTCGGTGCGGAGACCGCGATCCCTCTCACGAAGGAGCTGGACAACGTGCTGGTGTCCCAGACCTTTTCCAAGTCAAGGAGCTTCGCCGGAGGAAGGCTGGGGTTCGCCATCGGCGACGAGGGCGTCATCAGGGATCTGGAGATGATCAAGTACTCTACGAATCCTTACAACGTGAACACACTGTCCCTCATACTGGCGGAGGCGGCGATCGACGAGAATGATTATTATGTCGCCAACTGCAGGAAGGTCGCGGAGACCAGAGAGGCGGCGGAAAAGGCCCTGAAGGCCCTCGGCGCGGAGGTGCTCCCGTCGAAGGCAAACTTCATCTTCGCCAGGTTCCCGGGTTTTGAGGGGCAGGAGATATACAGCCAGCTGAAGAAGCGGGGCATCCTGGTGCGCCACTGGGAGCAGGACAGGATCAGGGACTGGTCCAGGATCACCGTGGGCACACCGGAGCAAATGGAAAAGCTCGTCGACATGCTTAAGGAGATAATGAAAAAATGAGGAACGCAGAGGTAAACAGGGAGACCGCCGAGACCAAGATCAGCCTTTGGCTGGACCTCGATGGCAGCGGAAAGACGGACATCGCCACCGGGTGCGGGTTCATGGATCACATGCTGACACTTTTTGCCGCCCACGGCAGGTTCGACCTGATGATAAACGCCTCGGGAGACACCTACGTGGACTACCACCACCTGGTGGAGGACCTGGGGATCTGCATGGGGCAGGCGCTGGACGAGGCCCTCGGAGACCGGAGGGGCATCACGAGATACGGCGAGAAGATCCTGCCGATGGACGAGGCCCTGATCCTCACGGCCGTTGACATCAGCGGAAGGGCCTTCCTGGACTACAGGCTCGAGGGCCTGACCCAGAAGGTGGGTGACTTCGACACGGAGCTGGCCAGGGAATTCATGGCAGCCCTGGTGAGGAACTCGGCCATCACCCTGCACATAAGGCAGCTGGCCGGCGAAAACACACACCATATCCTCGAGGGCATGTTCAAGAGCCTCGGGAGGTCGCTGTCGCAGGCCGTGTCCATAGAGGCGGGAAGGGAGAACGAGATCCCTTCCACAAAGGGTATGATTTAAGGACATAGGAGCGTCTCATGATTGGAATCATCGATTACGGACTGGGAAATCTCTTTTCCCTGCAGTCTTCAATAAAGGAGATCGGAGAGGAGGCCGTGGTCACCAGGGATCCGGAGGAGATCCGGCAGGCCGACAGGCTGATACTCCCGGGAGTAGGCGCCTTCCGCGACGCCGCTGCACTCCTGGCGAAGGACGGCCTCGGCGATCTCGTCAAGCAGGAAGCCGCCGGCGGAAAGCCGCTGCTGGGGATCTGCCTCGGCATGCAGCTCCTTTTCGACAAGGGCTTCGAGTACGGTGAGTACGACGGCCTAGGCCTCATCCCCGGAGAGATAAGAGACATCAGGGAGAGGATACCGGAGGGCCTGAAGGTCCCTCACATCGGCTGGAACGGGCTGCAGATCAGAGACCGGAAAAACCCTCTTTTCGATGGAGTGAACGACGGCGACTGCGTCTACTTCGTTCACTCCTACAGCGCCGTGACCCCAAAGGAAAACGTGCTCGCCACCACCGAATACGGCGGCGTGCTCACGGCGGCGGCAGCCAGAGGGAACGTCATGGGCTGCCAGTTCCACCCGGAAAAAAGCGGTACCGTTGGTCTGAGGATCCTGCGGAACTTCGCAGAGAAAGGACGGATCAGATGATAATTCTCCCCGCAGTTGACATGTACGAGGGAAAGGCCGTCAGGCTCTACAAGGGAGACTACGACCAGATGACGGTATACGACGACCACCCGGTGAACACCGCGATGAAGTTCCGGGATGCCGGCGCTCAATGGATCCACCTTGTGGACCTGCAGGGGGCCCGGGACGGAGGCACTCCGGACATGGGCGTCGCCCGGGAGATCCTGGAAAAGACGGGTCTCAGGGCGGAGATCGGCGGCGGCATCCGCTCCATGGAGGTGATAAAGGCCTACATGGATGCCGGGTTCAGCCGTGTGATACTAGGGACTGCCGCGGTCACGGATCAGGAGCTCCTGAAGGAGGCGGCAGACCTGTACGGCCCGGCTGTGGCAGTTGGCGCCGACATAAAGGAGGGCTTCGTGGCCATAAAAGGCTGGAAGGAAAAATCGGAGTACACTCTTGAGGACTTCTGCGAAAGGATGGCAGCACTGGGCATCGGGACCATCATATGCACCGACGTCTCCAGAGACGGGGCTATGAAGGGCACCAACCGCCAGATGTACAAAGAGATCACGGAGAGGTTCTCATCCATCGATTTTGTTGCCAGCGGCGGGGTCTCTTCCATAGAGGACGTCAAGGCCCTGAGGGACATGGGCATGTACGGAGCGATAATCGGAAAGGCCTGGTACACCGGTGCCATAGACCTGAAGGAGGCCATCGCCACCGCCGGGTGTGCCGCCGGTCCGGCGGGAGGAGGAACGGACGGGAGCGAGGAGGAATAGCATGATCACAAAGCGTATAATCCCATGCCTTGACGTAAAGGATGGCAGGGTGGTAAAAGGCGTGAAGTTCAAGGGCCTGTCAGACGTGTCGTCTCCCGTCGAGCTGGGCCAGTATTACAGCTCCATGGGTGCCGACGAGCTGGTCTTCTACGACATCACGGCCTCGGCAGAGGGCAGGAAGCTCTTTACGGATATCCTGCGCCAGGTGGCTTCAAAAATTTTCATTCCCCTCACAGTTGGCGGTGGCATCAGCTCCATCGATGATTTCGACAGGGTGCTGAAGTGCGGCGCCGACAAGGTGAGCGTGAACTCCGGCGCCATCAGGGATCCTGAGCTCATCAGGGAGGCCGCAGAAAAATACGGAGACCAGTGCGTGGTCCTCTCCGTGGACGTGTCCCTGGTGGACGGCCAGTATCGTGTCTTCGGCCGCGGCGGCAGAGACGACACGGGCCTCGATGCCATCGATTGGATACGAAAAGGTGTCTCACTCGGCGCCGGCGAGGTGGTGGTGAACTCCATAGATACCGACGGGGTGAAGCAGGGCTTCGACCTGCCGCTCCTGAAAAAGGTGTGCGATGCCGTGAACGTTCCCGTCATCGCCAGCGGGGGCGCGGGGTCCATAGACGATTTCAAGGAGCTTTTCCGGGAGATACCCACCGTGGACGCAGGCCTTGCGGCATCTATATTTCACTTTGGAGAGGTGGAGATACCGGAGCTGAAAAGGCAGCTGTCAGATAGCGGCATCAACGTGCGGATGACGGGCTTCTGAGGAAGTTCTTCAGGTGGGCACATCGCTGCAGGCTGATGCATAGCACAGCAGCGCCGGAACATCGCCGCAGGCTGATGCATAGTACAGCGGCGCCGGAATGCTGATGTCTGCGGATATCCGCGAGCGGGCGCACCGCCGAAAGATTTTTTCCCTGAAAAATGCGGCGAGACAGCAGCGACGGGAAAATACAAGATACAAAACACAAAATACGAAACGCAAAGACGAAAACGCAGAGGAAGACGCGATGGAAACTTTTTTCAACATAGACGAACTGAAATTCGACGACAGGGGGCTCATCCCCGCCATCACCATCGAGGCCGGGACCCACAGGCTCCTGATGCAGGCCTACATGAACAGGGAGAGCATCGAAAAGACCGTTGAGACCGGGCTCGCCACCTACTGGAGCCGCTCCCGCCAGGAGCTGTGGTGCAAGGGCGAGACCAGCGGCAACTACCAGCACGTGGTGTCTATCACCGCGGACTGCGACCGGGATTCCCTGGAGCTGGTGGTGGTGGCCGACGGCCCCGCATGCCACACCGGCGAGTACTCGTGTTTCCACGAACCGCTGTGGAAAAACCCGGAGCTCGAGGACTTTACGATGGAGGACCTGATCCAGCTCATCGACGGCCGCCGGACGTCGCCGAAGGAGGGGTCGTATACAACATATCTGTTCCAGAAGGGCCGGGAGAAGATTTTGAAAAAGGTGGGCGAGGAGTCCACGGAGGTCATCATCGCCGGAGCCACGGACGACAAGGCCGAGACCATCTACGAGATCTCGGATCTGGTGTACCACGTGATGGTGCTCATGATCAACATGGGGATCTCCCTGGAGGACATCAGGCAGGAGCTGGCCTCCCGCCACGTGATCGACCACAAGGTGAAGCAGGAGAAGATGACGAAGTAATGCCTATCACTACGAATTTCCACACCCACACGAAATACTGCGACGGAAAAAGCTCCCCCGAGGAGATCGTGCTCCAGGCGCTGAACCTTGGAATGACGCGCCTTGGCTTTTCCGGCCACGCATACACGCCTCACGATCCGAGCTACGCAATGAGCCCTGAGACCGCCGCGGCCTACGCCGGGGAGATCCGGGGGCTCCAGGAAAAGTACGGGAACAGGCTCGAGATACTCTGCGGCCTGGAGCTGGACTATTTTTCGGAGCAGGACATGGCCGGGTTCGATTATTCCATTGGCTCTGTTCACTACGTTTTCAGGCGGGCGGCTTCGGATGGAACGGCTGCCGGGAAGGCGATCGCTGGCGCGCCGGCTTCCAACGCATCTGACGCATCTGCGGCTGATACGGCTGTGCCGGCGGTTGCTGACGCGCCGGAGTCCGTGATTTTCGCCGATGGGGGCTGGTATATCCCAGTGGACGAATCGCCGGAGGTCCTGAGCTGGGCTATCGAAAACCTCTACGATGGAGATCCATACAGCCTTGTTGAGGACTTTTTCAGCCAGGAGGCCGATGTGATACGGAAGACTCGCTGCCAGATCATCGGCCACTTCGACATCATCACGAAGTTCCAGGAAAAGGCGCCTCTGTTCGACGAGGCTCATCCCCGCTACGTGGCTGCCTGGCAAAAAGCTCTCGCCGCCCTCCTGCCCGCAGGCGTCCCTTTCGAGATCAACACAGGTGCGATCTCCAGAGGTTATCGCACCTCCCCATATCCGTCACTGGATATCCTGAAGGCGATTCACGACGGGGGCGGCTCGATCGCGTTTTCCAGCGATTCCCACGAAAAGTCCACCCTTCAGTTCTGGTTCCCGGAGGCCGCAGACCTGGCGCGCCGGGCGGGGTTCGCCAAACATGTCGTACTGGGAAAAAATGGATACGAAGAAATGGAAATCTAGCGAGGCCTGGCGAGAAGATCCGGGCGTCGATCTTGATGTTGATATTGATATTATTTGTTATACTCTTTATGTTGCGATATACCCCGAGGGGGTATATCGCTTCTTGTTTTATGTGGAAGGAGGATCTTTTCCAGGGGAAACGCCGATAATACCCTCTTTTACTGGAAAACGTTTCCCGAGCTGCCATGAAAAAAAAGACCTATCAACACACAATTGGAGAGTTACGCCACACGTGTGTTTTAACCTCGCTGCTCCTAAAGTCCAGGTCATATCTGCTGGTCACAAAACAATAGATACTATGTCTGCGAGACGTTCATCTGTGACGAATCCCAAAAACCGGTCAAATATACCCCCAATGGTTGCCTGCGATCCAACTCTGGAGAAGGATTTTTCCAGGGGAAACGCCGAATTTTGGGCAAGTGGAGTGGAATCAAAAAAACGAAAGCACTGGCTTGCGCCAGTGCTTCCATAATATCTGATCTCTTTCACATATTTCCAGCTTTTCCAACTGCCCCGGCTGCCTCTAGCTGTAGCTTTCAGAGGCCTCGTGGTCAGACACCGGCTCTGAAGGCTGCGAGCCCGCTCCGGAGTTTGAACTCGAGTTCTGTGACGAATCAGAGGTGTCAGAACTGCTGGAGCTGGAGCTGGTGCTGGCCCCGGTCGCCTGTGTCTCGCCGTAAGGGCTACCGCCGTATTTCACTATTACAGGCGTTCCCACCGACAGCATGCTGTAAAGCTGAGCCGCCGCCGAAGTCGGCATGTTGATGCATCCATGGGATCCGTTGTTCTTGTAGATGGTGCCGCCGAAGCTACTTCTCCAGGAGGCATCGTGGAATCCGATCTGCCCTCCGATGAAGGACATCCAGTAGCTCACGTAGCTCACGTAGTCGGCTCCCTTGAGCTTCTGGTTCCTGGTCTTGTTGTTTACGGTAAAGACTCCGGTAGGAGTTCCGTGGCCTGCAGCCAGGTTTCCGCTGACGATAGGGGACTGGAAAACCACCTGTCCGTCCTTGAAGTAGAACAGCCTCTGTGCCGTCAGGTCTACATATACGTATGTTCCGTCAACACCATAGGCCGCCTTCTGCACGTGGACCGTAGCTGTTGCCTTGGCCTTGTTGCCGGACTTGTCCGTGGCCACGGCCTTCACCTCGTAGTCACCAGGGGTGCCGAGGTCCACCTTGGAAGAATCCACGGTGATCTCTGGCGTGTCGATGTTGTCGGTTGCCTCGAACATTGACTTATAATCTACGTCCTTCTGTCCCGCCAGCACCGATTTGTCCTCGGTCTTGGTGAACTCAGGCGCCACCTTGTCCAGCACCCTCACCGTGATGGTCTTGAACTTCTCGCCTTCGTACCTGATAGTGAGCTTGTACTCGCCGACCTTGTCGTACTCCTGGCCGTCCACCTTGTCACCGGTATACTGGATCTTCGTGTTTTTCAGGACGTAGCTCTTGTCCTTGCTGCTCAGGCCCTCCAGGTCTACGTAGTCCTTCGCGTCGGTGGAGATCACCGTTCCGTACTTCACCTTGAGGGTGTTCACATCGTATTTAGCTTTCAGTTTCAGATTCGGGTTGCCGAAGCTGAAGCCCACCGCAGTGGCCGCGACGAGCACCGCCAGAACGCAGACCTTGGCAGCCCTTCCGAATTTTCTTTTTTTCATTAAGATCATCCTCTCCGCCCGCGGGCGATATCAGAGAAACGCCGGAGGAAAAGCCCTCCCGGCAGTTCGTTCGGCGTACAACAAAAAGTATCGCGCCGAAGCACAACATTGGAAGTAATTATATATCCAATGTTGTAAAATAGCACGTCATTATATGGAAAAGAAAAAAATATTTCGTGTTCGGGAGGCCTGCGGGGCCGTGGAGTTATTTTAAAGTGACTCGTTCGCTCTGCCCAGGCTCTGTCCGGCCTGCCCGGCGTGACGGGACCGCCTTTTCCAGACCCGCATCAGCCATCGCGTCACCCAGGCCGCTTTATTGAGAGCTCTCCCCGAATATGGTAAAATTTCAAGTGTTTTTCAAAATGAAGAGACATGGAAAAACGCGGAAGGGGGATGCAATGGGACTGAATGATACACCCGGCGCGAGCCGGTTCACGATCGGGATATTCGGAAAGAGAAACGCGGGGAAATCTTCCCTCATCAACAGCTTGACGGGGCAGAGCATCGCCCTGGCCTCCAGCGTGCCTGGCACCACCACGGACCCGGTGTACAAGGCCATGGAGATCCTTCCCATAGGGCCGGTGATGCTCATCGACACCGCAGGGCTCGACGACCAGGGAGAACTGGGGGCTCAGAGAGTGGAGAAGTCAATGGAGGCCCTGCGGAAATGTCACCTGGTGGTCTTCGTGGCCCACTCCGACGACAAGCCGGACCCGGATCCTGAGGACAGCACCTGGAACCTGGCGAACTACTTGGACGAGGAGGAAAACTCTTTTCTCGACCAGATGGACAGGCGGAAGATCCCGTATGTGGTGGCCGTAAACAAGATGGGCGAGGCGACGGACCGCCTGAACGAGAAGCTCGGCCGGAAGAACCTCGTTTTCACAGACGCCGACCTCAGGCTCGGAATGGATCGGCTCAAGAAGGCCCTCATAGACAACTCGGACCGCACTGAAGAAGAGCCGGGCCTCACGGACGGCCTCATCCAGGCGGGGGACCTGGCGGTCCTGGTGACACCTATAGACACGGCAGCACCTAAGGGCAGGATGATACTCCCGCAGCAGCAGGTGCTGAGAGACATCCTGGACAAGGGCGCCTACGCCGTGGTGACGAGAGAGGGCGAGCTGGATCAGGCCCTCCATGCCCTCGGGAAAAAGCCGCGGGTGGTCATCACCGATTCCCAGGCCTTCAGGCTGGTGGACAAGATCGTGCCTGACGACATGGAACTCACGTCCTTTTCGATCTTGTATGCCCGACAGAAGGGCAGGCTCGAGGACATGGTGAAGGCGGCCAGGGCCCTGGGAGACCTCCAGCCGGGGGACAAGGTCCTCATCGCCGAGGCCTGCACGCACCACCGCCAGAAGGACGACATAGGAACGGTTAAGCTCCCGAGGCTCATCCGCTCCATACAGCCGGAGGCGGACATCCAGATGCATTCCGGGCATTCCTTCCCGGAAAACATCCGCGACTACAAGGTCATCGTCCACTGCGGCGCCTGCATGCTGAACAGGCCTGAGGTCCAGTACAGGCTGGACTACGCGGAGGAAAAGGGCGTGCCGATGACCAACTACGGCCTCACCATCGCCTATTGCACGGGCATCCTCAAGAGGGCCGTGGCGCCTTTCGGCATCCTGCTGTAAGAGCGCAGGCCCGGGAGACCCTGGAAAAAATTTC
>Ga0129315_1001068_pt1 | contig 13064 bp, 12 predicted proteins | sample Cm827metagenome_FD_94432 | JGI IMG/M metagenome (GOLD analysis project Ga0129315, IMG submission 94432) | Eastern black-and-white colobus group fecal microbial communities from Wisconsin, USA - Cm827 metagenome | ecosystem: Host-associated > Mammals > Digestive system > Large intestine > Fecal...
CAGCCCGCCTTCTGGCTCAGGCCGGACAGGGCGTCGTACTCCGCCAGAAAGCCCACCACCGGCTTGCCGCTGCCGCATTGATAGGTGGCGGTAAAGGCGGTGGGGATGTCAGCGATCCCCTCCTCAATGGTAAAGCCCTCCTGCTTCAGGGCGGTGACGAGGGCAGCGGCGGACTTGGTTTCCTCATAGGAAAGCTCGGCGTAGCCCCAGATCTCCCTGGCCAGGGCTACGGCGGTATCCGCCTTGGCGGAAACCAGATCTTTGATGGTCTGGATCATGATATCAGTCTCCTTTACTGAATAAGTCATGGGGAGTGTCAAAGTACCATGCTCAGGAATTTAATGGTGCTGGGTTCGTGAGGGCAGGTGAAGATCTGCTCCGGGGTGCCCTCCTCCTTGATGACACCGTCACAGATGAAGAGCACCCGGTCGGATATCTCCCGGGCAAAGCCCATCTCGTGGGTGACGATGAGGATGGTCATGCCGCTGCGGGTCAGCTCCCGGATGACGTTCAGGACCTCCTTGACCATTTCCGGGTCCAGAGCGGAGGTTGGCTCGTCAAAAAGCATGACCTCCGGCTTCATGGCCATGGCCCGGACGATGGCCAGCCGCTGCTTCTGGCCGCCGGAGAGCTTCCGGGGATACTCATCGGCCTTGTCTCCCAGACCCACCCGGCGCAGCAGGGCCACGGCCTCCTCTTTCGCCTGATCCTTGGGGACCTTCTTTTCCAGAACCGGGGCCAGTGTCACATTTTCCAGCACCGTCAGGTTGGGGAACACGTTGAAATGCTGGAACACCATGCCGATGCTCTGACGGTATTGGGAGATGTTCAGTTTCTTGTCGGTGATGTCCTGTCCCTTGAAGAGGACCTGACCGCCGTCCGGCGTTTCCAGCAGGTTCAGGCAACGGAGAAACGTGGACTTGCCGCCGCCGGAGGGGCCGATGATGGACACCACCTCGCCCCGGCGGATTCCCGTGGAGATGCCCTTCAGCACCTCCAGCTTGCCGAAGCTCTTTTTCAGGTTCCGGGTTTCCAGAATCACGTCAGTCACTGACGGTCAGCCTCCTTTCAATGACCCGCAGGAGCCGGGAGAGAATAAAGTTCAACAGGAAATAAATGATGCCCACGATGGTCAGGGACTGGAGCGCCAGAAAGGTGGCGCTCTGCACGGTCTTGAAGCTGGTCATCAGCTCCCCCACAAAGAACACAGAAGCCAGAGAGGTGCCCTTCACGGTGGAGATAAATTCGTTGCACAGGGCCGGGAGAATGTTCTTTACCGCCTGCGGCAGGATGATGCGGGTCATCACATGGGTCTCGGAAAGGCCGATGCTCCGGGCGGCCTCCCACTGCCCCTTGTCCACCGCACCGATACCGGCCCGGATGATCTCGGAGATGAAGGCGGAGGCGTTTACCACCAGAGCCGCCACGATGCACTGGGTATCCGTCAGTTCAAAGGGCACCAGCTTGGGCAGGCCGATCCAGAAGAAATACAGCTGGAGAAGGATGGGGGTGCCCCGGAGGATCTCCACATATACGTTGAAGACGGTCCGGAGGATTTTCAGGCGGCTCATCCGCATGAGGGCCACCACCATGCCCAGCAGGGCCCCCAAGAGCACAGTGACTGCCGAGATCCAGAGGGTACCCCACAGGCCTGAGAGGTACACCGGATAATATTTCAACCAAACCTTGATGACCTTTTCCATGGGAGTTCGCTCCTAAAACCGATTTTGCCGCTTATTCGATGCCCAGAGCTGCGGCCTGCTCTTCATATTCGCTGTACCAGATGTCCGTCTGGCCGTTTTCCTTCAGCTCGGCGATGCACTGGTTCACCAGCTCTGCCAAGGACTCCGTACCGTCCGTGGGCATGGCCACGCAGGTGCCGTTCATGTTGGGGTCCACCTCAAAGCGGTAGTCGGGGATGGACATGCCGCCGTTGGCATCGGCGTACAGCTGGGCGGAGGCAGTGGAGCAGATGCACACATCGGCCTTGCCCTCGGCCACGGCCAGGTAGCCGTCAGTCATGTTGGCCACCAGCTTGAATTCCTTGCAGGCGCCGTTGATATACTGGTTATACAGCGCTTCCTGAACGGAGCCGCTTTGGGTGATGACCACGGCATCCTTCAAGGAATCCAGGTCGTTATATTTGTCAATGTCCTCTGTCCGGACGATGAAGCCATAGCCGGTATTGGAGGAGTAGTACACATCGCTGAGCCGCATGGCCTCCGCCCGGGAAGGGGCATAGGCGATGGCGGAGATAGCGAAATCATATTTGCCGTCCGCCACACCGGCCAGCACGGCGGTAAAATCCAGAGCGGTGATCTTCAGGTCCACGCCGAGCTTGTCGGCGATGTACCTGGCCACCTCAATGTCCATGCCCTGATACTGGTCCTCCCCGCTCTTGTTGGGGTCCACATATTCATAGGGGGCGAAATAGGGCTCGGTACACAGCTCGATATAGCCCTTTTCCTTGATCTGCGCCAAACGGTCCTTGGTCTCCCCGTTCTTGCTGCCGCCGCAGGCGGTGCAGGCCAGTGCCAGAACAGCCGCCAACAAAATTGCCATTGCCTTTTTCATATCCTTACCCTCGTTTCTGTTGGTTTCGGGACGTTGGTGCCGCCCTTATGATGGCATTTATCATAACAGGGACGATTTAATTTGTCAACGCTTTAGCGTGGTAATTCGTTACCAAATTACCAAATAAAAATTTCAGCGTTTTTGTGACCTTTATGCAAGGGGCCTCCGGATGCGGAAAGCAGGGTCGGTCAGATCCGCCGAGTGTCAGCGTTCGCCAGGAAAACTCCCAGTGGTATTCCTGGCGAACGCTAACAATGTGAGCTGTCTTTTAGAAAAACATTACCACAGAACGTGGCATTTATCTGAGAATGTGCCGCTCTATCCAAGTTGAGGGGGCATTTGGCCTGCCCAAAAACGATTTTGGATTCCGCCGTTTTCTGACCAAAGGGAAAGCCAATGTCAGAACGGAGCTTTTCTTTCTTGCGCTGGGCTTCAATTCCAGAAGCTATGGAAGGAATGAGAAATCAGGCGTCTGAAAACGCATCTTTCTGAAGTCACGATGGCGTAGCCGCAAAAAACAGCTGGATCATCCACATGGGGCGCTGATTCTCGGACCAGTGCCGGCTTTGCTGCGTCCAAATACCTTGCAATTTCCACAGAATAGTAGTTCGTACAAACAAACGCGGGGGCAAAAGGTCAGAGAAAGACCTTTTGCCCCCGCGTCCTTTGTGAGCCTATTTTGCAACAGACCCTTTTTATGTTTCCATACAGAAAGTGGAGCGAAGGAGCCGCTTACCGCTTTCAGTCTTCATATGCTTTTCCAGGAAGTTCTTCCTGTTTTCCGGGCTGTAGCCGCTTTCGGAGGCGTTTACGATGTAGTCCGCCTCGATAAGGATCTGGTAGTCGATGCCGTCAATATCCGTGTAGGTATGGTGGTGGCTCACCAGATAAGCCACCCGGTCTACCTGCTCCGCAGACAGGCCCGCATCCGCCAGAAAGCTCCGTACCAGGGGGCCGCCCTCTTCCTCCTGCCACTTGCCGTTGGTATTGCCGTATTTTTCCCGGCACAGGGGGCAGGCGATGTCATGGGTGATGGCGGCGATCTCCAGTGTTTCCTGGGTCTTCCGGTCCAAGCCCTCCAGCTCGCCGATGGTTTTGGCGTAGGTCCATACGCACATGAAATGGTTTATGTCATGCAGGTTCCCGTTGGAGAATGCGATCATTTTTTCCATGATCTGAGAGATATTCATATTTGCCTCCTTAAAGCGTTATGCGTCACAGGTTGAAGCGGCGGCGGGCCTCCTCCCGGAGGGCAGGCACCCGGCGGACGATCCGCAGGGGGATGATGAGTCCCACGCAGACCGCCAGCACGATCAGGGACCACTCTGGCTGCCACACACCACGGAAATACCGGTCGATGCAGAATTCAAGGCCCATCGCCAGAAGCCCAGCCGCCCCGATGATCAGGGCGATGGCGGAGAGGGTGGAGCGCCGTCCGCCCCGGAGCAGAAAGCTCAGGAGAAAGACCAGCAGCCCGGCCCAGCCGATCATGGGCAGGGCCAGCCCCCGGAACCAGCGGCTGCCGCCCAGGTCGATGGAGATGAGCCAGACATAGATGCCAATGGCCGCCACATCGGCGGTGAGCCGGAAAAAGACCGGCAGCCGCCGCAGCACCATAGGCAGGGTGAACCAGACCCACAGCATCACCGCCGCCCCGATGACGTACAGGGACCAGGGACGGTCCGTGGGCAGAAACAGGTTCAAAAGCCCGCAGCACAGGGACACGGACACCAGCATAGCCGTCAGCAGGATGGCGGCCTCTCGCCTGGAGGCAGGCTGTACGGCGGCGGAGTTGGCGGGAAGGTAGGGCGGCGCATCCAGTTCCGGATGCCAGGCAGGCGTCCCGCACAGGGGACAGGTTTTGGCGCTGGGGTCCAGCTCCACGCCGCAGTTGACACAGTAAGACATAACATGCTCCTCTTATCGGTTGCTCTCGATCCGCACCGGAATGCCCTCCCGGACCAGAAAGCGGAAAAAGTCCCGCTCTGTGTCCGTTTCGGCCTGGGTGCCGGCAAAGGTGATTTCCATGATGTCTCCATAGCTGATGGAGGCACAGTGGCACCGGGGCACGGTGGCCTGGCCCAGCACCACCTCCATGCCCTGAATATGGGGAGCCATCTCCGGCGGCACGGTGAAGGCGCCGGGATTGGTATAGGTGCAGGAGTAAGGCCGCACGCCGAAAAGGTAATAGTTCAGGGCCATCACCGGATTTTTCAGAAACACCGGCACCGCCCGGAGAAAGAAATTCTTCGTGAAGCGGACATTGCCGGTAAAGGCGGCCTGCAGCTCCTGGCGGTGGACGTGGAGCTTCATATAGTGACGCACCTGGGAGACAATTTCCGGAAAAGTGTAATCCCCCAAGGCAGGGTCGATGCTGGGACGGACGGTGGTAATGAAGTTCCGCACCGTTTCCGAGGGGAACCAGCTTCGCAGATTGATGGGCACCGCCAGGGCCACCGGGCGTTCCTTGTGGGGATGCTCCCGGCGCTGCTTTTCCAGCAGCACGTGGATCAGCGCGGCGGAGAGGTACTCTGTGATGGAGGCGTCATAACTCCGTGCGGCCTCCCGGAGCTTCCCCAGGGGCACGAAGCCCATGGTGACATGGAAGGTGTAAAAAGGCTCCGGGGTGCCGGTGTTGGCGTAGGCCTTGGGCATCCGCCGCAGGCCCAGGGCGTGGCGCCCGGCATAGCGGGCGTAGGCGTCCTCCAGCTCCTCCTTCCGGGGTGGCTCTTCCAGGTCCAACACACCGTTTCTGGCCGGAACGCTTATGCCGGTCTGCCGCAGATACTCCGCCAGCAGCGTCCGGAAAAAGATCAGGGCCCCGGCCCCGTCGGACAGGGCGTGGAACACCTCCAGAGAGATGCGGTTCCGGTAGTAGTAAAACCGCACCAGCCAGCCGTTGTCCTCCCGGAACCGCACCGGCTGGCAGGGATTGGCCACGTCGGCCTTCAGAAAGGGGCCCGGGGCGGTGTTGGGCTCCAGATAGTACCAGAATAGACCCCGGCGGATGCGGACGGCAAAGCTGGGGAACCGGGGCAGCACCCGGTCAATGGCGTTTTGCAGGGCGGCAGGCCGCACCGGCTCTGTCATCAGGGCGGAGAAGCGGTAGATGGCGGAATACTCCTCCCTTTGCAGGGCGGAATAGAGAATACCGGCATTGTCCAGCCGGTACCACTGACTGTCCGGTTTTGCCATCCGCGTCACCTCCCCGAAAATAGTTACAGAACATTGTAGCACATGGGGAAAAGCGTGACAAGAGATGGCCCATTTTCCACTTCCCATTTTCCGTGATTTATGGTATTCTGCAATTAACACGAAAGAGCGGAGGACCTATGGAAAAGCTGCAATTAGGCAGAAAACGGAAAACGGATGCCGAAAAACCCCGGATGGACCCGCTGATGCGGGCGCTGAAAGCTCTGCACAGCGCCGGTTCCCCGGAGGCCATGACCCCGGAGGAGCTGGAGCATCAGCGCCGGAACCAGGAAATTCTGGGCCGCCTTACCGCCCCTATGGCGGGGATGGAGTATGAAGAGCTTTCCATCGGGGCCATGCCTGCTGCCTGGACCCGGCTGGATGCGCCCCATGGGGACCGCCGGGTGATCCTCTACTGCCACGGCGGCGGCTATACCAGCGGCAACCTGGGTTATTCCCGGGTGCTGTCCTCCAAGCTGGCCCACGTCACCGGCTACGATGTGCTGAGCTTTGAGTACCGGCTGGCGCCGGAGCATCCCTACCCGGCGGCAGTGGAGGATGCCATGCGGGCCTGGGACTATCTGATGTATCAGGGATACGGGGCGGAAAACGTGACGGTGGCGGGAGATTCCGCCGGAGGCAACCTGGCCCTGGTGCTGTGCCGCCGCTTGAAGGCCGCTGGGCGCCGGATGCCCCGGGCCCTGCTGTTGATGTCCCCCTGGACGGATATGACCATGTCCGGGGCATCCTACCGGGAACGGGTGGAGAGCGACCCCATGCTGACGCCAGAGTACATCGAGGCCGTCCGGAGGGCATACGCTGGGGACAGGGATCTCCATGATCCGGATTTGTCGCCCCTGCTGGGGGATCTGGGGAATTTTCCGCCCACGCTGATCCAGGTGGGAGATCATGAGATCCTCTATTCCGATTCCGCGTCTTTGGCTGCGGCGCTGCGGGCGGCCCATGTGCCCTGCCGGCTGGAGGTCAGCGAGGGAATGTGGCACGTATTTCAGATGTTCCCCATCAAAAAAGCGGCGGCAGCCATGGAAAGTACCGCCCGGTTTCTGCTGGAGCTATAAAAGTGAAAAGGCCCGCTCTTAAGAGCGTTGACATAGGAAAACAAGCAGAAACCCAGTAAAATCAACGCTTTTAAGGGCAAAGGCAAACAGGTTAGCTCAAAAATTGAATAACCAAGCGACAAAAGGGATGTTACCGTAAGGAAGCATCCCTTTTCGCATACGCCCACGCCGTAGATTTTGAGAAAAGTCTACGGCGTTTTTTTCTGCCCAAATCTGAACGGAGGTGCAGCCACAATGTACTTTACGAACGGCAGCAGCCGTGCGTTTGAAATGCTCATGCGGGGAAAGCCCGGCTTTGACCGCTACGAAAACGGCGGCTGTGCCAACTGTGAGGATTGCAATACCTGTCACTTTTACCGTCCGCATTGGAAGTACCAGTTCTGTGTGTATGCGGAATGTCCGTATGAGCCGGGCAAGCTGACCGTCCTCCGGCGCGGCACGGTGAAGTGCGCGAAAGGAGCTGATAACCTATGGCAGTATTTCAGGTGGAGCGCAACAGCGGGTACACCGTCATGTCAAACCACCATCTGCAAAACAAGGAGCTGGCCTTGAAAGCCAAGGGGCTGTTGTCGCAAATGCTGTCCTTGCCGGAGGATTGGGATTATGGGTATCACCACAGCACCGATGACGGTAAGTATCTTATCATGGGCAACGGCACACAGGCCTTTGCCATTGCCGCCGAGCAGCGGGAGCAGGAAAACTATATGCGCACGGCAGAGCTGTCCACCGAGTAGAACTACAACATGATTGACGGGCAGATCAACAACACCCCGTCCGTGGACGAGCTGGAAGAAAAGGCAAAGCGCGGCGAGGTGATCTCGCTCTCTGCGCTTGCCGCTGCGGTCAAGGCCGAGGACGGCAGAACGCCCCAGCGCGACCCGGACGGCAAAAAGCCGTCTATCCGCGCACAGCTCAAAGCGGATCGTGCGCAGTCCTGCAAGCCGCAGCAGCGGGAAAAGGAACAGAAAGCCAAGCGGAGCATCCGGCAGGCTTTGGAAATGGAGTGACCTATGAATAAATTTGAAAATGTGGATGTACTGGCATCCCTGCAACAGATCATGCAGCAGAACACAGCCGCCTTTCAGAATGATTTTGACACTGACAAGAAAATTCTGACGCGGGCGGCAAAGAGTAAAAACGCCGAGGATAAGGTCTATCTATGGTTTTCCCGCCCCAACGGAACGCATTGTCTGCGGGAACGGGACGTGTTTCTGCGCGGAACGCGGGAGCATAATACGTTCCGTTTCTACCATGAGCAGACCAAGGAGCGTGTACTTTCAAATGTTTCTATCTGCTGGACAAGAGCCTTTTCTAATTCACTTTCCATGATAGGCTTGTTTTCCGGGATGCCCAGGAACTCAAATACATATGGATCCTTAATAATATCGCTGGGTGATGTTAGCTCGATACCTCTCTGTGCAAGCGCAAGTACCGTTTCTTTATTTGTTTTTCCCTCGGACAGTAACAGCCGTTCATAGAGCGATGTTGCCATTTGGCGTTTCATTTCGCGTACTGACCAGCCGGAATTGACGGCTTCCTTTTCATAGAAACTGCGTTTGTTAGGGTCAGAAATAGAGAGAAGTTCGCAGTAGTGCGTCCAAGTCAATTTTCCAGTCACCGACTGGAATTTCTTATAGGTGAGGTAAAACAGGCGCATATTGTAAATATTGGCACGAGAAAAGCCCTTGCCGAACTCTTTTGTCAGCACCTTTGAAAGCTCTTTTAGCGTCTGCTGTCCATATTCAGCACGTTCCTTGCTTTGCTGCTCATGCTCCACGATAATGCGCCCAATGTTCCAGTAGATAGTTAAGCATACCGAACAGATTTACATCTAAGCAAACCCGGAGTACCGTGCTAATAGCTGCACAGTACCCCGGGTTCTTTCAGAAATGTGCATTCAGATAATTTAAAAATCCAGAAACAACCGATTTCGGAGCGCACCGAAGGCTGTAAAAAATCTTGACATCTTTTTTTCAGTGTGTTAAAGTTTCCCTGTTCTTTTTCAGAACGCCTGTGCATATGCACGTCTTGACCATCCCTCCGACGAGGGATCGAGGCTACACGGACGGCCGGGTCAAATGCCGAAAACCCGTCGAAGAGCCGGGGACCGCACCGCGGGTGCGGGTTGGCAACTTTGTTGCCTTATTGATCGAGCGGAAGAGCTCAAGTTTTTAAGTTGCTTATTACGTTCTGGCGCACACAACTTGTAAACGAATCAATAAGAGTGATAAAATGGACTGCATGCACGGTGCTCCCCGGTCTATGCGGAAAAGGGTAATTCTCTCTGTTTGGATGTTTCAAGCCACGGGCGCAGGTGCGTCTGTGGCTTTTTTGTTCTTCCGCCGGTCTATGACTGCAAAGGAGAGAAAAAACATGAAAAAGAGAATCGTGAGTGCACTGCTGGCAGGATTCCTGCTGGTATCTGCGACTGCCTGCGGCAAGCAGCCCGCCGCGGACGCCGCACAGCCCGTGGCTGACCCCACACAAGCCTACCTCGACACAGTAGACGTGGATTACGCCTATGATCTGGCGCTGAAGCTGGAGGACATCCGCAGCAACGAGACCCTTGGCTACCGGACAGCAGGCTCCGACGCGGAGCTTGCCACCGGCGATATGCTCAAGGCGGAAATGGAGCGCATCGGACTGCAAAACGTCACGAAGGATGCGTTCACGCTGGATACCTGGACATTCACCAAGGCGCAGCTCGGCTTTGAGGACAGCGCCGGCGAGGTCCATGTGGCGGAGCTGGGCGGATACCAGACGGACTTCGTCACGGACGGCGCGGAGACCTTCACCGTCATCGACGGCGGCAGAGGGACCGAGGCGGACCTGTCCGGTCTGGATGTGACCGGAAAGCTCGTGCTGGTGAACATCAACCAGCGGGAGGACTGGTGGATCAACTATCCCGCCTATGAAGCGTATCTGGCCGGGGCCGCCGCGGTGATCGCCGTGCAGGACGGCGGCTACGCCGAGGTGAGCGATGACGCGCTGAACGCGCAGGACGTCTGCGGTCCCTCCTATGCGCCGGCCTTTTCCATGAGCCGCACGGACGCCGAGCTGCTCAGGGCCGCCTTGAACGAATCCGGGGAGGCCGCCGTGACGCTGGATGCGGACAGCCGTGTCGGGATGGACGGCACCTCCTATAACATCGTCGGTACGATCCCCGGACGGGACACCGAGAGCATGGTGCTGATGAGCGCCCACTACGATTCCTATTTTGCCGGGTTCCAGGATGACAACGCCGCCATCGCCCTGATGATGGGCATTGCAAAGGGCCTGATCGACAGCGGCTATCAGCCCGAAAAAACGCTGGTGTTCTGCGCCATGGCCGCGGAGGAATGGGGCGTCAGCAACACGCGCTATGACTGGTCCACCGGCGCTTACAACCAGATCTTCCGCGTCCATCCCGAATGGGTCGGAAAGGTGATCGCGGACATCAACTTTGAGCTGCCCGCCATGAATGAGGGCACGTCGGATCAGATCCGCACCTCCTATGAGCTGAAAACCTTTGTGGATGGGTTCAAGTCCGCGGTCCCCCGGTCGACGGCGTTTTCCCTGACGGCATCGAGATCATCGTGCCGACGCAGACCTGGTCAGATGACTTCTCCCTGTCCATCGCAGGCGTTCCTTCCAGCGTGACGGCGCTGCGGGGCGGCTTTGCCCAGACCCACTACCACAGCCAGTTTGACGATCGGGATACCTACAGCCGGGAGGCCTTCCTGTTCCACCACAACATGTACGGCCTGCTGATGATGGCTTACGATCACTGCGCCGTTTCCCCTCTGGACTTCTCTACCCGCCTCAGCGCTCTGCGGGACGCGATGGATGACACGGTCATAACCGCCGAGCAGATCACGGCCCTGAACGCCGCCCTGGATGAGGCGGAGGCCGCCGCAAGCGCGGCCTGGGAGAAGGTCTCCGAGGTGAATGCGGCATATCAGAAGGCGCTGGATGCGGGAGACACCGCACAGGCGGACGCGCTGCTTCAGGAGTCCCGCCAGCTGAATGCAGACGTTCTTGCTGCGTTCAAGTTCGTGGAGGATTCCTTCGTGCGCCTGACCTGGGAGGATTCCTCCTTCTTCCCCCATGAGCACAGCCAGAACAACCTGACGGCCCTGAAAAGCGCGGCTGAGGCGCTGAAGCAGGGAGACAGCGCCGCGGCGCTGGATGACTACCTCTATTTGGTGGACAACAACTGGTACGCCTATGACTGGAGCCGCGAGACGTTCACATACTTTACGGATTATGTGCTGAACCAGAGCGCGGACCGGCTGATGTGGGGCGCAGGCCGCGTGCAGGGTCATGAGGACCTGTTCGACGTGATCCGTTCCCTTCAGGAAAAGCGCGGTGACAGCAGCGCGGACTATACCGCCGAGCTTGCCCGCCTCGATCAGGCCATCGCAACCCAGACGACGATGCTGAATGAGCAGGTCAGCCACGAGGTAAGCGCCCTTGAGGAGCTGACCGCCCGTTTGACGCAGATCGCCGCCTAACGGACGGCTGTGACCCCGGCGGCATGAACAACCGTACCGGCAAAGCAGCCGCTGTCATTCACGCAAAAGCAAACGGCAGCATTTCTCTGTACAGAAAACGGCTCTAACGTCCATACGCAAAAAATCAGGAGGGATACCCCGAACGGGGTATCCCTCTCAGCGTGTCGAAAAAGTCTTTTTGGCCCGCGTGGTGCATAAAAAACGGCCAGCAGCGCTTTGGCTGCTGGCCGTAATTTATATTCTTTCGCCGTCTTTTTGGCGGGGAGCGGGTCCATTCGGAAAAGATCCCTCTTCCCTGCTGTTTGCCCTGTGTTACGCGTTGCCTGCCAGATAATCCACGGCAAACTGCGCCATCAGCGCGGTCCCCTTGGGAAGCAGGGACTCGTTGACCGTAAACTTTTCGTGGTGGTTGTTGTAGATCATGCCGTTGGCCTCGTCCCGGCAGCCGATGAACCCAAACACGGCGGGAATTTCTGCAGCGTAGTTGGCGAAGTCCTCGCTGCCCATCATGGCGGGCATATGGCAGAGCGTCTCCTCGCCGAAGAGCTTGACCACGGCCTTCTGGGCGATCTCTGTGAGGTCATCGTCATCGTTGATCACGGGGTGTACCACATGGGCATACTTGAGCACAGCCTTCATGCCCAGGCCCTCCGCCGTGTTCTCTACGATCTGCCGCATGGCCTCCTCGTGCTTATCCAGGAAGTAGGCACGAGTGACACCCTCCATGGTGACATGATTGGCAATCGCGTTGTAGCGGTTGCCGCCGGAGATGGTTCCGATGGTGAGCACCACGGGGTCCAGAGGGTTGCTCATGCGGGAGACATATTGCTGGAGGTTATTGATGATCGCCGCAGCGCCGGTGATGGCGTCCGCGCCCAGATGGGGCGTGGCCGCGTGGGAGGAGGTACCAATCACATCCACCGTGAAGCGGCCGGAGTAGGCCATGCGGGGACCAGCGGTAACGTCGATATAGGGGATATCCAGCGTGCCCCAGACGTGCTGGCCGAAGATGGCGTCCACACCGTCCAGCGCGCCCTCTGCGATCATAGCCTTAGAGCCGATGACGTGCTTCTCCGCCGGCTGGAAGATGAGCCGCACATCGCCCCGCAGCTCCTCCCGGTGCTCCTGAAGGAGCTTGGCGGCGCCCAGCAGCATGGCAATGTGGGTATCGTGGCCGCAGGCGTGCATTTTCCCCGGTTCGCAGGAGGCGAAGGGCAGCCCCGTCTCCTCCTGGAAGGACAGCGCGTCTGTGTCTGCCCGCAGGCCCACGGTCTTGCCGGGCTTGCCGCCGTGGATGGTGGCGACCAGACCGTAGCAGTTGACCATATCCCGGATATCGGTGATGCCCAGTGCCTCCAGATCCCGGTGGATGGCGTCCCGGGTGTTCTTCTCCTCCCCGGTCAGCTCCGGATGCTGATGATAGTAGCGCCGGCGCTCCACCACATAGGGGGCAGCGTCCTGTGCCAATACCTTGATGTCCATTGTCCGCTCCTTCCTCAGCTGAATTACTGCTGTGCGGTCTCAGCGAGGTAGTCAGCGGCGAACTGTGCGGCCACTGCGGCGCCGCGGTGGAGGATCGTCTCGTCCACGTCGTACTTCTCGTGATGGTTGCCGTACATATAATCCCAGTCCTTATTGTGGCTGGCCACAAAGCCGTAGATATAGGGGATGCCGTCCTTGCCGAACCAGGAGAAGTCCTCGCTGCCCATCAGAGGTGCGGGGGTAA
>Ga0129315_1001072_pt1 | contig 13039 bp, 10 predicted proteins | sample Cm827metagenome_FD_94432 | JGI IMG/M metagenome (GOLD analysis project Ga0129315, IMG submission 94432) | Eastern black-and-white colobus group fecal microbial communities from Wisconsin, USA - Cm827 metagenome | ecosystem: Host-associated > Mammals > Digestive system > Large intestine > Fecal...
AATATTCGCATATCGTGGGATTATCATCCCACTTTTATGCTCATATCGGGGCGGGTCCTAAGGTCTTTCACCCACCTATGAGCAAGCTCATGTGGGCTTAGACCTTTTGACCCTGGCATCTTTTATATTTTATAATGAACGCTCTGCAGGAATCGCACTGCGACGGAACGGCGTGATGCCGCAACAGTGGTAGGAAACGGATGCCTGCCACAGAAAGGATCAATATGGCAAAGGTTTATATTAACGAAAAGAACAAAAAGGGACATATCAATCCGGAACTTTACGGCAATTTCTCTGAGCATCTGGGAAGATGTATTTATGAGGGACTGTATGTAGGAGAGGATTCCGAGATCCCCAATACCAAAGGCATGCGTAATGATGTGGTGGCAGCCCTGAAGGAGATGAAGCTTCCGGTACTGCGCTGGCCCGGTGGGTGCTTTGCGGACGAATACCACTGGAAAGACGGTATCGGACCGAAGGAGAACCGCAAGAAAATGATCAACACTCATTGGGGTGGTGTGACCGAGGACAACAGCTTCGGTACCCATGAGTTCTTCGAACTGTGTGAACAGATCGGTTGTAAGACCTACATCAATGGCAATGTGGGAAGCGGTACCGTACAGGAGATGTCCGAGTGGGTAGAGTACATGACTTTCGACGGGGTATCTCCTATGGCAGACCTGCGTAGAAAAAACGGCAGAGAGAAAGCATGGAAGGTGGATTACTTCGGTGTCGGTAACGAAAACTGGGGATGCGGCGGCAATATGACCCCATCCTACTATGGCAATCTGTACCGCAGATACCAGACCTATGTGAGAAATTATGATCAGAAGCACCCGATTTTCAAAGTCTGTTGCGGCCCCAATGCGGGAGATACTTATTGGACTGAAAATGTGCTGAAGACCTGTTTTGAAAATGCACCGGAATGGATGCATGGCTTTATGGACGGACTTTCCCTGCATTACTATACACTGCCGGAGGATGACTGGTCTCACAAGGGAAGTGCACTGGACTTCGACGATGCAGCATGGTATAAGACGCTGGCAAAGGCTTTTAAGCTGGATGAACTGATTCATAAGCATTCTACGATCATGGACAAATATGATCCTGAGAAGAAGATCGGACTGATCTGCGATGAGTGGGGCACCTGGTATGATGTGGAGCCCGGCACGAATCCCGGATTTTTATACCAGCAGAGTACCATGCGTGATGCTCTGGTGGCCGGACTGTCTTTAAATATTTTCAACAAGCACTGTGACCGTGTGAAGATGGCAAACATCGCACAGCTTATCAACGTACTGCAGGCAGTGATCCTGACCGAGGGACCGAAGATGTTGCGTACCCCGACTTACCATGTATTCCATATGTACAAATACCATCAGGATGCGGATCTGGTGGAAAGCTATATCGATGGTGTGGAACAGATCGGTGAAGATGAAAAGTTCAAGGTTCCCAATTTACAGGAATCCGCTTCCGTGGATAAGGACGGTGTTGTGACCATCACCCTGAACAACCTGTCCATTGATAAGGCAGAAGAGGTGGAGATCGCTTTCGCAGAGTGTGATCCAAAGCACGTGACCGCTGCGATACTAACCAATGATATGCATGCTTACAACACCTTTGAGGATCCCGATAAGGTACACGAAGAAGTATTTACGGAGTATAAGATCGCGGATGGCAGGATCACCTTTACCATGCCGGCATGCAGTGTCGTTATGTTCCGGATAAAATAAGCGATAAGAACAGTTATGGAAGAAGAACAAATAACAGAAACAATACAAGTCACAGGAAAATATCCCTGTCGGAAATGTCTGTTGCGGGAAATGGACAAGAATGCCTATATGGAGAATCTGTATGCCTACATAGACAGGATCGAAGAGGATAGTAAAGCAGATAAGGCGGTCTATGAAGACCGCCTTGCTGTATGTAAGGAATGTAAATATCTGAATGAGGGGCTGTGTGGTGCCTGCGGCTGCTTTGTGGAACTGAGGGCTGTAATCGCCGTCAACCGGTGTCCTTATGAGAAGTGGTAACTTCTAAGATCAAAGGGTTACCTTCTCAGGAACATATTTTTTCAGGGCTGCAGCCACGGCCCCCACACCGGAGCTTAATTCTGCAAAATACTGTTTTACCAGAGTATCCATGCCGATGGCGTGGAGGTTCACACCGAATATTTTCTCATTGGCAAGTAATGCGTCCAGCTTTGACAGATCCTTGGGAGAGAAACTAAGTTCGTAGTCTGCAACGTACTGACGGGCTTCCTCTAACAGGGGGTCGGAGCTGGGCGTAAATTCTCTGCCCTCATCATCGATTCCCATGAGATACCGGAGCCATCCGGCATAGACCAGAGGAATCAGCTTCAGGTCTTCCGTATGCAGGTCTGGAGAAGCTTCGTAAGCTTTGATGGTCTCGCCGAAGCGGATGGAAAGCTTCTGGGAGGTATCGGTAGCGATTCTCTGGGGAGAATCCGGCAGGAAGGGATTGGGGATCCTCACATTCACCACTTCGTCAATGAATTTCTTCGGATCCAGGATACCGGGATTTACCACTACGGGAAGTCCTTCTTTGTAACCGATGACTTCCACCATATTTTTCAATAACGGGTTCTTCATCTCTTCGGAGATCAGGGTATATCCCAGGAGGCAGCCATAGATGGCCAGTGCGGTGTGCAGAGGATTCAGGCAGGTACATACCTTCATTTTCTCCACTTTGTCTACGGTCGCTCTGTCGGTGAAGATGATGCCGCCTTTGTCCAGTGCGGGCTTACCGTTCGGAAAAGCATCTTCAATGACCAGGTATTCGCATTCTTCCGCATTGACAAAGGGAGCGATATAGGTGTTTTTGGAAGTAACTACGGCATCCAGACCGCCGATATGATCCTCGGCCAGCATAGCTTCTACTTTGGCATCAGGTCTGGGGGTGATCTTGTCGATCATGCTCCAGGGGAAGGTGACTTTCGTCTGGTCATTGACGTAGCCTAAGAAGCCGGCTTCCACCAGTCCGTTGTCGGTCCATGCCTTGGCGAACGCATTGACAGCGGCATATAATTTGTCACCGTTATGGGAGCAGTTGTCCATGCTGACCATGGCAATGGGGAGCGCTCCGTGAGTGTATCTGGTATAAAGCAGGGAGACTACCTTGCCCAGGTAGCTTTCGGGGGCTTCGGGACCTTTTTCGAAGTCAGCGGCTACTGCGGGGAAGAATTCTCCTTTGGCATTGGCGGTAGCATAGCCTTTTTCAGTGATGGTAAAGCTGGCCATCTGGAGAGAAGGATTTTTAAAAATCTCCCGGAGACGTGCGTATTCTGCTTCGTTTTTACTGTCCAGGATCAGAGACTCCATGATGCTGCCTACGATGGTCTTTTCCACGGTGTTGTCGGCCTTTAAGGTGGCGAGAATGCTTAAATTGTCGTGTGGACGGTAGCTTTTTTCAATGATCTCGTAGTCATAGCCTTCCGCTGCGATGAGACCGGTATCCAGAACGCCGCTGTTTAACAGATTCTGTGCTACGTTGGCCTGAAAGGCACGGAAGATATTGCCGGCACCGAAGTGGATCCAGTGGGGATGTTCCACGGTGTTTTTATGAACGGTATCGTAATCGAATTCCGGCAGATGATAACCGGCAGCGAGAAATGCGTCCCGGTCGTCATGAAGACTTTTTAAGGTAAGTTCCATAATGGTTTCCTCCAAGCTGATTTGTGAATTTTCAGGTGTGATGGTTATTTCTGCTTATGGGACTTCTCGATAGCTTCCCACAGACCGTTTAAATAGGTGGCGCCTAAAGCTCTGTCGTACAGTCCGTATCCGGGCATGGCCACTTCATCCCAGATCATACGTCCGTGATCGGGACGGATGGGACCGTCAAAACCAATATCATAAAGAGCCAGCATGATCTCGTACATATCGAAGGTTCCATCGCTGGACAGATGTGCAGCCTCCTCAAAATCAGTAGGAGAGTTGAACTTCAGGTTTCTGACATGGGCGAAATGAATGCGGCCTTTCAGGGAGCGGATCATATCCGGCAGATCATTTTCCAGGTTGGTGCCGTAGGAACCGGAACAAAAGGTAACGCCATTGTGAGGGTTATCCACCATCTTCATCATACGCAGGATATTCTGCTTGTTGATGATGATACGGGGCAGTCCGAAAACACTCCACGCAGGATCGTCAGGGTGGATCGCCATGTTAATGTTGTATTTATCACAGGTGGGCATGATACGCTCCAGAAAATATTTCAGGTTGGCAAAAAGCTTTTCATCATCCACATCTTTGTACATTTCGAACAGTTCTTTGACATGAGCCATACGCTCAGGCTCCCAGCCGGGCATTACAGTGCCGTTCATATCGCCGGCAATGGATTCGAACATTTTGGCCGGATCAATAGCGTCTACAGCAGCCTGGTTGTAAGCAAGGACTGTAGAACCGTCGGGACGCATTCTGGCAAGTTCGGTGCGTGTCCAGTCAAAGACCGGCATGAAATTGTAGCATACCATATGGATGCCTGCCTGGCCGAGCCGCTCCAGGGTAGTGATATAATTCTCTATATATTGTTCACGGTCGGGAGAACCGATCTTGATGGCATCGTGAATGTTGACACTCTCGATACCGGCCAGTTGTAAGCCGGCAGCTTCAATCTCAGTCTTTAGGGCCAGGATGTCATCCATTTCCCAGACTTCTCCGGGAGCGGTGCCGTAGAGAGTGGAGATGACTCCGGTGACACCGGGAATCTGACGGATCTGTTTTAAGGTAACCGTGTCGTACTTGCTGCCATACCAGCGTAATGTCATTTGCATAATAGAAATCCTCCTTGTAGGGAATGCTTTGGTTTCGTTTTTTGCTGTCTTAAGCATAACAGAATGGTAAATGCATTAAAACTGCATGAATTGCTTGAAATAGTGCAAAAATTGCTATATAGTAAGACAGGGGATATAAACCATGGAAAATAAAAACTGAACAGAATGATACAGGAGAGAAAATGGATGGTCGTGAACAGAAAAAGCAGCCTGCGCTGCCGGGATGCGGCGGACGAACGGCAATATATGTTGAGCGGTGACTATGAGGTCTATGAGAAGGTAGGGGAGCCTGTCGGAGCGGTGTCGTTCCATTATCATGATTTTTATGAGCTGATCTATATTATAGAGGGGGAATTTTCTTCCCTGATCGAGGACCGGGCGGTGCGGATGCGGAAGGGAGATTTCCTGCTGATCGATAAAAATGTCATGCACAAATATCATCCCACGGAGAAGAAAATGGATTCGTCCCGCCGGATCATTTTGTGGATCAGTGATCAGATGCTGCGGGAACTGGCGGCGGGAGAGCCGTTTCTTGCAGAATGCTTCTGGGGAGCGGGGCCGAAACTGTATCATTTCCCCATTTATTATGAGGAAATTTTGCGTGGATTTCTGCTAAAGCTTGCTATGTCGGAGATCTTAGAGGGGGATGATGTCCAGAACTGCGGAATCCGTAAGGTCATGGACAGAGGCAATTTGAGCCTGTTTTTTGGGTATCTGAATGTGTTGTGTAAACGGGAGGAATATTTGTCTTCCACACAGGAGATCGTGGATCATCCTCTGGTGGAGCAGGTGACAGGGTATATCGAAGCCCATATCGGTGAGGAGATCACCGTAGAGGATGTGGCGGAGACTGTTCATATGAGTAAGTTCTATTTTCTGCGGAAATTTAAAGAAATCACCGGAATGACGGTGCATAATTTTATTGTGAACAAGCGGATCATTGCTGCCTGTCAGATCATGGCGGAAGGAAAGAGTATTACCGAAAGCTGGCAGCAGACCGGCTTTGCGGATTACTCCTCTTTCCTGCGGAATTTCCGGAAAATCTATGGCATTTCCCCAAAAGAGTACCGGGAAAATAACCGCAGCTTGATTATTTCCCAGTAAAGAGGTAAGATATCAAAAACACTAAAAATAAGAACAAATGATCTGTTGATTACAGGGGAAAAAGAAATGAGTGAAAATAAAGTAAAGAAGATTCAAAATGGTTATTATACCGGAGAGAGACCGTTGTTCCATGGGGAGCATTTGGAGATCGGGGATACGATCTTCGGAGAGGGAGAATCTCCGTTAAAGGAAAGCAGCGATATTACGTTAAAGAACAGTATGTTCCAGTGGAAATATCCGCTGTGGTACAGCAAAAATGTGGTGGCACAGGATTGTACCTGGGCAGAGATGGCGAGAGCCGGTGTATGGTATACGGACAATCTGCAGGTGAAAAATGCCCTGATCGAGGCACCGAAGAATTTCCGCAGATGTAAGGAGCTTACGCTGGAGCATGTATTCCTCCCACATGCGGAGGAGACGCTGTGGAACTGTCAGAAGGTCACCATGAAGGATGTCAGCGCCAGAGGAGATTATTTTGCCATGAACTGCAGTGATATGCAGATTTCTGATTTTGAACTGGCAGGCAATTATTCCTTTGACGGGGTCAGAAATGTGGAGATCCATCATGCAAAGATGCTGTCCAAGGATGCCTTCTGGAATTCTGAGAATGTAACCGTGTATGATTCCTTTATTTCCGGGGAATATCTGGGATGGAATGCGAAAAATCTGACCCTGATCAACTGCACCATCGAGAGCTTGCAGGGCATGTGCTATATCGACAATCTGGTGATGAAGAATTGTAAGCTGTTAAATACGACACTGGCCTTTGAATATTCCACGATAGATGTGGAGATCACGGACGGCATCACCAGTGTGCTGAATCCGGCTTCCGGAATGATACGGGCACAGAGCATCGATACCCTGATCCTGGATCCTGCGAAGACCGATCCGGCGGAGACACAGATCGTGTGTGATCATATTGGCTGCAGACTGGATAAGAACCCGGAGGAAAGTGTGGAAAATTAATATGAGCAGTATGTTTGACAAAGAGGTTAACCGCCGGGGTACCGGCAGTATGAAATGGAACGTAGGAGAGCACGAGCTTCCCATGTGGGTGGCGGATATGGATTTCGAGACGGCTCCTGCAGTGACGAAAGCCATCATGGACCGGGCTGTACAGGGCATCTATGGCTATACCGAGGTCTCTGAGGAGTGGTATCTGGCATATCAGAACTGGTGGCAGGACCGACATCATTTTCCCATTGAAAAAGACTGGCTGATCTTCTGTACCGGTGTGGTTCCGGCGATTTCCAGTATTGTGCGGAAAATGACCACCGTAGCGGAAAAGATCGTAGTCATGACGCCCTGCTACAATATCTTTTTCAATTCTATTGTAAATAACGGACGGAATGTGCTGGAGAGCAGACTGCATTACGAAGATGGTGTGTACAGCATTGATCAAGAGGATCTGGAGGAGAAGCTTGCGGATCCCCAGACCAGCATGCTGATCCTCTGCAACCCGCACAACCCGGTGGGAAAGATCTGGGATCGTGAAACGTTAGAGCGCATTGGAGAACTGTGCTTCAAACATCATGTGCTGGTGCTGTCGGATGAGATCCATTGCGATATTACGAGACCCGGGATGGAGTATATCCCATTTGCGTCGGTATCGGAGCATTGTAAAAATAACAGCATCACCTGTGTGGCACCAACGAAGACCTTTAACCTGGCGGGGCTCCAGACGGCAGCAGTGATCGTTCCGGATGCGGCGCTGCGGCACCGGGTGAACCGGGGGCTGAACACGGATGAAGTGGCAGAGCCCAATGTGTTCGCAGCCATTGCTCCCATTGCGGCATTTGACCGGGGCAGAGAGTGGCTGGAGGAGTTGCGTGAATATCTGTGGGAGAACCGTAAGTTTGCAGAAGATTTTATCAGAGAAGAGATTCCGGAGCTCAGGACAGTATCTGCAGATGCCACGTATCTGTTGTGGATCGACTGCAATGCGCTGCCCGGAGATCTGTCGGAGCTTGCGGAGTTCATCCGTAAGGAGAGCGGTCTGTATGTCTGTGACGGCAGAGAGTACGGCAACGGTTATGGATTTTTACGTATGAATCTGGCATGCAGACGGGAATTGTTGAAAGAGGGACTGGAGCGCCTGAAGAGAAGCATTCACAGTTACCGGAAAGGTATCAGCAATGGTATCATATGATAGGCTTTATATTTACAGAAGAGGTGGTTTATGAAGAAGATAGTACATTATATAATGTGTTTTGTCATGGCAGCAGGGATATTTTTCAATACAGGACTGACAAGCCGGGCTGCCGATGGAACGGAATCCGGAAGCAATTTTACCAATCTGATCGTATTTGCGAAATTTTCCGGAGAAGAGGAATTTGTAGATACAGTATATGGTGGAAGCAGTGTGCGTAAAATCACGGATAATTCTTTTAATACGGCAGAATACAGTGTCTCAGATTATTTTGAGACCGTATCAGCAGGAAAATTGTGTATCAATTATGTATATTTGTTTGATAAAGGCGGCTCCATAACGCTGAAGAACTCAAGGGGATATTATGCCGCATATAGTGAGAATAACCAGGAGGGCTATAAGACAGCACAGGAGCGTCAAAGCCGTATGTATGAACTGAAGCTGGACTGGTCGGAGGCAATTAATACGGCCATAGCTTCAGGAGCTGAGATCACAAATTATGATGGAAGTGTCACTTATAACAAGGCAGATTTAGATAAGGATCATGATGGCAAAATAGATGCCATAACATTGATTTATAAAAATACGACCCAAAGTAATATTTCGGTATCACGGGGAGCACCATTATGGAATTACCGGGATTATGCTTATTATGTAAATATTACTACAGAGAACGGTGATTCGTTGGTCAGCGAAGACTATGTACAGTTAACGACCCCTTATCAAAACAGCTCCGGAGAACTGCAAGGATATCTGTATCAGGACAAGAATGGGAACCTTACGACATCTCTGGGAACGGCCATCCATGAGACGGGGCATATCCTGGGATTAAAGGATCTGTATAATACGCAGGATGAACAGCCGGTATATTATATGTCCGTCATGGCAAAGCATCTTTCCCCTGTGCCGCAGTTTATTTCTGTGAAGGAGCAGGAGGCGTTGGGCTGGACCGGTGCGGAGCAGCTGCCTGTGCTGACAGCAGATGGTACCTACAGCCTGTCGGCATCAGGGACACAGAATGCTGGTGCAGTGATCGGATACAAGATGAATATTCCCACAAAAAACAAGACACTTTACCTGGAATACAGAAATTTCGAAGAGACTGGCAATAAATATGATTCTCAGGTAAAAAAGTTTTATAAGGCAGATGGCAGCCAGGTGGATGCTTTCAACCTGAAATCGGGACTGGTCTGCTATCTCGCAGAAAGTGACATCCGTTTTCCCAGTAATATTAATTGTGTTGCACCGAGGTGGAACTATGAGGTGCTGGGGGGAGGAAACACAAAAAATGATGCAGCACTGGCCCAAGGGGAGGAAAAGTACATTACGGATAAGGTCTGCATCCGGGTAACGGAAGTCACACCGGACAGACTGACATTTGAGATCAGTGGAATCGGTGAAGAGCATATCCATACCGGAGGGGAGGCAACCTGTGTCTCAGGACCGGTATGTGAAGTGTGCCAACAGGTATATGGAGAAATCAATGCGTCCAATCATAAGCACACGGAACTGCGGGGAGTAAAAGAACCTGACAGCACGCAGGAAGGGTATACCGGTGACCTCTATTGTACAGATTGTCAGCAGCTCATACAGCAGGGGACAGTAATCCCGAAAAAATGTCCCGATATTATTGAAGGACAGGATACTCAGATTGATGGAAATACTACGGAAGCGGCCACATTCCGGTCAAATGCGTTGTTTGATGATTTTATCGGTGTGGAATTAGATGGTGTGGTGCTTCAACGGGATATTGACTATACGGTGGAGTCCGGAAGTATCATTGTGCGTCTGAAGCCGGAGCTTTTGCGGACATTAGCAGAAGGCAGACATAGTATCGGCATTGTTTCAGACGGTGGAACAGCGGTGGCCACATTTAACATCAGCAGAGTAGTGACGCCGGAGACAACGCAGCCACCTGAGGCAACGCAGCCACCTGAGGCAACGCAGCCACCTGAGGCAACGCAGCCGCCTGAGGCAACGAAGACCCCGGAGACGACGCAGCCGCCTGAGGCAACGCAGCCGCCTGAGGCAACGCAGACACCTGAGGCAGCGCAGCCACCTGAGGCAGCGCAGCCACCTGAGGCAACCCAGCCACCGGAGACAACGCAGACACCTGAGTCAGTCAGAATCCAGGCGGTAAGTATGGAGCCGACAGCAACACTAAAACCGACAGTAACACCAAAACCGACAGTAGCACCAAAACCGACAGTAACACCAGAACCGACAGAAACACCAGAACCGAAGGCAACGTCAGAACCGGAGTCTCCCCAGATTCCGGCGGCAACGGTAACTCCGGCAACAGAGTCTGCAACGGCAGATCCGGAACAGGAAGTATCACAGGCAGGCGGACAGGCAATGGAGCAGCAGAGAGCTGGCAAGGCATGGCTGGTGACAGGAGGAATTATCCTGTGTATGGGAATTGCAGCAGGGGGCTTATGGCTGCAACATCATATTGTGCAGGAAAAGAGAAAAAATGATGAAGGATAAGTGTTTACCGGAAGAAAAGTCATGAGAAAAGTCACAGGCAGTGGGGTGCAGAATTGTTACAAATATGTTATACTACGATGTAACGGTCATAATCCTTTTTACTCCCGACATTGTACGATAGTTATCGGTATGGAACAAGGGGATGACAAATCATAGAAACATATAGGGATGTTATCATGGAAAATTATCAGGAACAGTATAAACAGGAATTACATCAGCAGGAGATTAATTCCAACCTGCGGACGTTGAAGGGATTTTTATGGATTTTTGTGACAATTCTGATTCTCTGGCTGTTGACTTTAGTGGGAATCTTTATTGTGGATGCCGGAATCTTTACCATGGCAGTGGGGATGTCGGTGGTAATAGGGATCCCGGTTTTATACATATACAAAAAGGTGGATTTGTCAAGGGATTGGGTGAAGTATGTGCTTCTGGCGCTGATCTGTGCAATATCGGCAGTCATGGCGGCATTTTTGTCTTTTCATGCTGTGCTTATCTATGTACTGCCGCTTTTATCAGCGGTGCAGTACCGGGAAAGGATGACACTGTGGGTTACTTATGCCGTGAATGATGTGACTATGACACTGAGTATGCTGGCAGGGTTTTATCATGGAATCTGTGATCTGAATCTTCTGCTTGGCAGTAATCATACCAGAGACTGGTATATGGAGCAGTGGGGGGCAGGAACAATGCAGTTTAGTCTGGAACCTGATCCTGTATTTACCATTTTGTTCTACGGAGCCTTGCCACGGGCAGTGATCCTTCTGGCATTTACCTTTATTTTGCGGTATATCAGCATTACCAGCCACGAGGATGCACAGAGGATTGCCGACCTGACATATCGTAAGGAGACTGATCTGGGAACCCATGTGTATAATAAGAACAAATATGAGGAAATGATTGCTGACTATTATCTGGGGGTTGACAGACTGGCTGCCATTTTCTGGGATGTGAATAATCTGAAATATGTTAACGACCAATATGGACATGCTGCAGGGGATGTGCTGATCCAGACGTTGTCTTCCGTATTATATGAATTATCCACTGACAGGAGGAAGGTTTATCGTGTGGGTGGAGATGAATTCGTCATGCTGATAGAGAATCCGGTAGAAACAGAGATCGAGTCAATGGTAGAGTCTGTCAGTGCTGCATTGCAGGAGAAAAACAGTCAGGGCGAGATGCCGTTCTCCAGTGCTGTGGGCTGGGCAGAAGGCTATGGTGTTGATGTCTGTAAGATCATCAATGAAGCGGATGCAAAGATGTATGAGAATAAGACGCGTGGAAAGGAAAGTAGAAAATAGGATGGCAAACTGGGTAAGTGCAGGCTGCGGTGCCATTGCAAATGAGCTGGCGCAGGCTATGGAAAAAAGAGGACAGAAACTGTATGGTGTCGTGAACCGGACACCGGAGAAGGCAGTGGCCTTTGCGGAAAAATACGGTGTGCAGAAGGTGTTTACGAGCTTTCAGGATGTATGTGCGGATCCTGCGGTGGATATCATTTATATTTCCACACCCCATAACACTCACATTCACTTTCTGCGGAAAGCGCTGGCAGCCGGCAAGCATGTGCTGTGCGAAAAATCCATTACGCTGAATTCCGAAGAACTGGAAGAGGCAGTGCAGCTGGCGAAGGAGCATGGTGTGGTGTTGGCGGAAGCTATGACTATCTATCATATGCCGATTTATAAAGAACTGAAAAAACGCATGGATGCCGGAAAATTCGGAGAATTGCGTGTGATACAGATGAATTTCGGAAGTTATAAGGAATACGATATGAAGAACCGGTTCTTCAACCGGAATCTGGCCGGAGGAGCATTGCTGGACATCGGTGTGTATGCCCTTTCCTTTGTCAGAATGTTCTTAAATTCCTGCCCGGATCAGATTACTTCGCAGGTGAAGCTTGCACCTACCGGTGTGGACGAGCAGGCGGGAATACTTCTGATGAACCGGGAGCAGGAGATGGCAACGGTCACATTGTCCCTGCATGCCAAGCAGCCCAAACGGGGCATGATCTCTTTTGACAAGGCTTACGTGGAAATGTATGAGTATCCCAGAGGGCAGAAAGCAGTGATCACGTACACGGAAGACGGACACACCGAGGAAATTGTGGCGGGAGCTACGGCAGACGCACTGGGATACGAGGTGGAGGATATGGAACAGGCCATCGCCGGACATCCGGAATTAATGAAGCTTGAGCTTACCGAGGATGTTATGAAAATGATGACCCGGATCCGAAAAGACTGGGGACTGACTTATCCAGAGGAAGAGCGTGCCACGGAAAAAATCTGAGGAGCATCCCTGATGCAGTTCCTGACAGGCTCCATGATCTCTGTGGTGATCTGTGTGGCAGCATTTGTATGGATGAAAAAACACCCGGGCTGACTTGATGTGACCCCCAAAAGTTAGACTTTTTAAGCGTAGCAGTTTAATGGCTGCTACGCTATTTTTATGCAGCCAGAACGATGCGCCTATATTGAACCGGGCTCATCCATCCTAATCTTTCTTTA
>Ga0129315_1001073_pt1 | contig 13034 bp, 9 predicted proteins | sample Cm827metagenome_FD_94432 | JGI IMG/M metagenome (GOLD analysis project Ga0129315, IMG submission 94432) | Eastern black-and-white colobus group fecal microbial communities from Wisconsin, USA - Cm827 metagenome | ecosystem: Host-associated > Mammals > Digestive system > Large intestine > Fecal...
GGAGATTACCTCAGGGGCGATCAGTGCCAAAGCAATGGGAACGAGCTTATCCATTGGTGTATCGGTATCCATCGGAATGGCGATGCTGCGAGTGCTTACAGGCATTCCGATTATGTGGTTCATTATTCCGGGATATGCAATTGCGTTGCTGCTCACGTTCTTTGTGCCGAAGATCTTTACGGCGATTGCATTTGACTCCGGTGGGGTGGCGTCCGGTCCGATGACTGCAACCTTTCTGCTTCCGCTTGCCATGGGTGCATGTGAGGTTACAGGTGGCAATATCATGACCGATGCATTCGGTGTGGTTGCCATGGTAGCGATGACGCCGCTGATTACGATCCAGATTCTTGGTGTGGTATTCCGCGTGAAGGAAAGCCAAGCACACAAGCGTGCCGCAGTTGGTGCAGATGTGGCCATTCTTGCCTCCGGGGATATGGATATCATCGAACTTTAATTATGGATTTTGTATGGTGACTGTGAAGGATGGAACGGTTATCAGAAAGGGTAATCTATGAGTGACGTTTATATTATGACGACGATCATTGATCGTAAGAATAGTAAGAAATACATTGATTTATATAAGAAGGATAAGCTGGAGGTCATGTATATCACTCTGGGAGAGGGAACCGCCAGAGGGGATATTCTGGATTATCTGGGGCTGGAGGCTTCGGAGAAGATGGTGATTTTTAACTTCGTGCAGCAGCATGACTGGATGCTGACGAAGAAGAACCTGCAGCGTAAGCTTCAGATTGATGCGCCCGGAGAGGGAATTTCCTTTCTCGTACCGTTAAGCAGTATCGGAGGAAAAAGGACGCTGCAGTTTTTACTCGACAGACAGGAATTGCCGGAAAGTGAGGAATCGACATTGAAGGATACAACGTATGAATTAATTATTGCAATTGCAGATCAGGGAAATCTTGAGATGGTCATGGATGCAGCCCGCGGTGCCGGTGCCTATGGCGGAACGGTCATTCACGCGAAGGGAACCGGCATGGAATATGCGGAAAAGTATCTGGGTGTGACGATTGCCGCAGAAAAGGCCATGATCTTTATTGTTACCAAGAAGGATCAGAAGAATAATATTATGAAGGCAATCATGGAGCAGGCCGGAATGCAGAGCCCGGCAAAAACGATTGTATTCTCCCTTCCGGTTACCGATACAGCAGGTCTGCGTCTTGTTGATCTTGACGAGGAGAATGAATAAATATCTGTAACTGTTCAAATTACCACGCAGATGATCTATGGGACAGGTTATTTAAAATCCCTTCATGGCATATAATTTTTTCTCAAGAATATCAAGAGCCTGTTCGTTCTGGTTCTGGCAGAAGCTGACTAATGCGTCTTCATCCGCATTTTTGAGGCCGGAGGTATCGGCACCTAATTGTACGAAACAGATATAATTATCAATGACTTCAATCCGGGAGGCTTCGACCTTGGCATGGTTTATTGGCTGCTTTTCGTAGGTTTTCAGAAGCTTTTCCCGGTACTGGTCAAGAAGGAGTTCCACGTTGGTAACCTCTTCCTCCTTAGCTTCCACAAGGATCATCATATCCGTACCGGCTTCAGTGTGTTCATACTCGGCAAGAAAGCTGTGGTACATCTCTCCCGGAATTCCGGTTAATTTTTCAAATTCTTCTGCGGTATACAATGCATTCGGCCAGTAATTTTCTCCCAGCATTTCCATAACAGATTTCCGAAGCTCACGCATAACGGGCGATAAGGAGTAAGTACTGTCTACCCTGGAGGTGTTTACCGTCTCGAAATCCTCATTTTCGTAGCTTTCCGTGGAAGGATAGATCTTGTGAGCGAAGGAGCAGCCGCACAGGCATCCACAGAAGGTAACAAGGATAGAAAATACAACTATGGTCTTTTTCATAATCAGGTTCATAATTAATAGTAATCCTTTCTGAATTTGTAATTATATGTATTAGAAAACAGGTGATGTCATTTGATGAATAGAACTTTACAGGAACTCGGTATAACATCAGATGGAATTTTAAATACTGGCTATAGAAAGGATTATTTCCGGAAATTAGACAAACTATACAATTGATGCTAAACTACAAGAAGTGCAGATTCATCATTTGATTAAGCGAGGTTACTTATGCTTTTTAATTCCTATATATTTATATTTTTATTTCTGCCGCTTGCGCTGCTTGGCTGGTATGGGCTGAACCGCTGCAGGGCATATGAAATGGCGAAATTATTTCTGGCTGTAATGTCATTATGGTTTTACGGCTATTTTAATCTATATTATCTGTTTGTGATTCTGGGAAGTATTCTGGTGAACTACCTGTTGAGCTTTCTGTTAAAGAAATTTTCATCACCGAGGGTATGCAGAGCCGGACTCTGGGCAGGTGTACTCTTAAATCTGGGTATTTTGTTTTACTTTAAGTATTATGATTTCTTCTTTGAAAATGTAAATGCGGTTTTTAAGACAGACTTTACACTGAGACATATACTGCTTCCGCTCGGCATCAGCTTTTTCACGTTTCAACAGCTCTCCTTTATCATTGACAGGGCGAAGGGCAAGGCAGAGCATTATTCCTTTATTAATTATCTGACCTTTGTTACCTTCTTTCCACAGCTGATTGCGGGTCCGATTGTTTTATACAAAGAAATGATGCCTCAGTTTGAGGATACGGCTAACCGCCGTTTTAACAGTGATCAGTTTGCGAAGGGAATCATTATTTTCACGATCGGATTAGGTAAAAAGGTGCTTCTGGCAGACAATCTGGCGCTTCCGGTGAATTTTGGCTTTGAGCAGAATCTGTTTCTGGATACGACGTCCACTCTGCTGATGATTCTGGCGTATACATTCCAGATTTATTTTGATTTCAGCGGATACAGTGATATGGCAATCGGTCTTGGCAAGATGTTTAACATCGAGCTTCCCGTAAACTTCAATTCACCGTATAAGGCCTGCTCGGTGAAGGAGCTCTGGCAGCGCTGGCATATGACGTTGTCCCGGTTTTTCATCCAGTATGTATACATTCCGATGGGAGGAAGCCGTAAGGGCAAGGCACGCACGATCTTTAATACGTTTATGGTCTTTTTCTTAAGTGGGCTCTGGCATGGGGCAAACTGGACCTATATTGCATGGGGATCCATGCAGGGCCTGCTGGTGATCTGGGATAATCTGGGAATAGTCGGTGTAAAGGGCTCGAATGAAAAGACGCCGGCGAAGTGGTATATTCCTAGATGGCTGGGGTGGATTTTTACGTTTGGATTCTTTAATCTGTCGCTCATTTTCTTTGGAAGCAGCAGTATGACATCGGCCATCCAGTTATTTAAGAATATTTTTGCTTTTAAGAACACAGGATATCTGTTTAAGCTGGCAGCCAATCTGGATATTCCGGAGTTTTACCTCATAAAGCAGGTGCTTACCCTGAAGTTCCCCGATATGCTGCAATATGCTTATGTGGTACTATTCCTGCTGCTGCTTGTTATCAGTGCCGTTGTGATCAGCCGGAAGAATACGCTCCAAATGGTAGCAGAGGATCCCTTCCGTAAGAAGCTGTGTGTATGGGTGGTATTTATTTTCGTATGGTCTGTGATTTCTTTCTCGCAGGTGAGTACGTTTATTTACTTTAATTTTTAGAGGAAATATTATGACTTCAAAACAGTTTTTAAAGCGATTTTTCATCGGAAGCGGCGCGTTGCTGCTGCTGTGCATCCTCATCGTGGTTGTTATTGATCCCTTTTTCCAGTATCATAAGGCACTGCCTGGGTTAAAGGCAGTGCTTGCGGACAAGGAATATCAGGTGGTCGGAACCTTGAAGAACTTCGATTATGACAGTGTTGTGGCGGGATCCTCCGTAGCGGAGAACTACAACAACAGCTGGTTTGACGAGGGCTTTGACTGTCACGTGATTAAGGCGATCCGTTCCTACGGTGCGACGGCAGATCTTTGTTATCTTTTAGATGAGGCATTTGAGCATCAGCAGTTGAAATATGTGTTCTACAATCTGGATCCGTCGGCACTTGTGGCAGATCCGGAGCCGACCTTTGAGCTGACGGGCTGCCCGATGTATTTGTATGATAATAATTATATCAATGACATTCAGTATGTGCTGAATAAGGGAGTCCTGTTTGAGAAGATTCCTTATATGATTGCGAAGTCCGTAACCGGTGACTATAACGAGGATGAATCCTATAACTGGGCGCAGTGGAAGGAATTTAATTCGGACATGGCGCTGGGATTGTATATCCGTAAGCCCTCTATTGCGGAAGAAAAGCCGGAGGATGCTTATCAGGAGCTGCTCTCCCGGAATCTGGCATTGTTAACGGAGCGCATTGAGGCACATCCGGAAACACAGTTTTATATTTTCATGCCGCCATATTCGATGCTCTGGTGGGACAGCACCTATCGGGACGGGGATCTTACTGCTTATCTGTACAATATGGAAACAGCGATGAATACGCTTTTGGAATACGATAATGTGCGGTGCTTTTATTTCATGAATGACCGTGAGACGATCTTAAATCTGGAGAACTATATGGATATTCTTCACTTCTCCGATGAGATCAACCATCAGATCTGTGAGGATCTTATTGCAGGAAGATTTGAGGTGACAAAGGAAAACTGCCACGAAACGATTGAGGATATGCGTTCCCTGGCAGAAGAAATTGTAACGAAGCTGATTCTTCCTTATGAAGACCTCATTAAATTTGATATTGTAGATGAAGAATAGATATGATAGAAGTTAATAAATTAATATATGTTTAATGTAAAAGCAAGCTGCCAGTTGGATCACCAGCTGACAGCCTGCTTTTCTATTGATGGTTTTGAATTATTATAAATCAGAGATAATGACCGGATAAATGAAAGCCTAATTTCTGACCTGCTCCATGATTAAATTCATAATCGTTTTAATGGCATTCAACTGGTTGCTCTTTGCCATGGCATCAATGTAATGCTGACGCTCGAAGAAGAGCTCTGTCACCTTCTCACATAACATTTCAGGCGTCAGGGCATCGTCATCCAAAACAACGGAAAAGCCCTGTGATTCAAAGGATTTCGCATTCAGGATCTGGTCACCGCGGCTGCTGCTTGCGGATAAAGGAATGAGGACGTTGGGCTTCTTTAAAGCAAGCAGCTCACAGATGGAATTTGCGCCTGCACGGGAAATGACAATGTCCGCCGCAGCAAATAAATCTTTTAATTCTGATTTCACATAATCAAACTGCTTATATCCGGCAGTACCGTTCAGCTTTTCGTCAACCTTATCCTTACCACAGATGTGAACGACCTGAAAATCCTGTAACAGGACAGGCAGTGCATCGCGGACGGCAATGTTAATGGAGTTTGCACCGAGACTTCCGCCGATCACCATAATTACCGGTTTGGAAAAATTAAAGCCACAGAAGGAAAGTCCGTCTGCCTTATTGCCATTTGCAAGTTCTTCACGGATCGGAGAACCGGATAAGACCGCCTTATCCTTAGGAAGCATGGCGAGTGTTTCCGGAAAGTTACAGCAGACCTTTTTGGCTACAGGAATACAAAGCCTGTTGGCAAGTCCGGGGGTCATATCGGATTCATGGATGATACACGGTATATGGAGAGCGGCAGCGGCCCGGACGACGGGAACACTGACAAAGCCTCCTTTGGAAAAAACCACATCGGGCTTAAGCTGCTTCAATATCTTCTTAGCCTCTCTAAAGCCCTTAATGACCTTGAAGGGATCCGTGAGATTCTTTACATCAAGATAACGTCGGAATTTGCCGGTGGAAACACCATAATAAGGAATATGAAAGTCTTCGATCAGTTTCTTTTCGATACCGTCATAGGAACCGATATAAGATATTTCAAAGCCTGCCTTTTGTAAATGCGGCAGCAGTGCAATATTCGGAGTAACATGGCCGGCTGTACCGCCGCCGGTCAGCACAATTTTATAACCAGTTGATTGTTCCATACAGATGCCTCCCATTTTGGTTCGATACATGAAAGTATAGCAGATTCCTTCTGCGTTTTCCATAGAAAGTCCGTTTTTTGTCGAAATAATCAGATAACTGATCCCTCCCATAATAAATATATAATTATATAATATATTCAGATAACTGTTCAGAATTATAGACAGGCATGGAGGAAGGATTATGTTGTCATTATTACAAAATTTCCATTTTTTATCTGTTTGTATGATAGTATTTCTATCTTTAAGTATTATATTCCAGACAATTGCAGGTGTGATGATCCACGTTTTATTGCAGGAATCTGAGAATATGAGTATGATCCGGAGTAACGCATTGAAGCAATGCCGCCAAAAGTACGTAAATTATTACAAATTAAATGGCAGAATGATAAATACATCCGTGTATGTGGATAAATTCATCAAAAAGCTGAAGCTGTTGGGGATACCTTTGACCAGATACCTGCAGCTATCCGGACAGATGATGTTTTTCTTCATCTTATCAACGGGGATCAGCATTTTCCTGCAGCTGTCATTTGGCAAAACACTGTTTGATATGGTTCCCTATTATTTAATCAGTATTTTGGGCTTGTATCTGTACTTTTCCGTGATGAGTTTTACGAACCTGGAGGAAAAGAAGAAGCTCCTTAAGATCAATCTGGTAGATTATCTGGACAATCACCTTTGCCCGCGGCTGGAAACAGAGCTGTCGGCACTGGACGAGCTTAGGCAGAAGGAAACTATGGGAAAAGCCGTTTCTGACAGAACGAAAGAACCGGGAATCGTTAATTTTTCCCAGCAGCAGGAGCTGGAAGCCCTGCTGGAGGAATTTTTATACGAATCATGAAAATAAAGCAGGAATCGTACCTCCTGTTTCAGCCATTCTGTTTCCGGAATTCTTTGATTGACGATAGCACTTTTATATGGTATATCTAATAACAAGAAATGGTACTTATATCCTATTTTCAAATTACCAGAGATGGTGCTTTGTCGTGCTCCCGGACGGGGTGAGCCGGGTCTGTGTACAGCTTACACCATGTTATCAGGTAGTAGCAGAGCAGGAGCAGATCTTCTATATCGGTGTAGGAAATGATATATATATGGGGCTTCTCCAGCAGTCGATGCCCGCATTCCTCATAAGTATGATTATTTGGCTTGTAGGTTTATATATTATTCTATACTGGACAGTGGTCAATAAAGGAAATCAGGTTGACGGAACACTACTGTATCTGGGTATTTTTTCTGTTTTGCTGGGATTGTGGTTCGCAAATGAGACAAACATGGCCACACTTATTTTTGTCAACCGTCAGGCAGGCTTCTATCTGTCGTATATTACTCTTATGGTAATGCCGATGCCATTTCTCCTGTTTGTGAAGAGCTTTCTGGAGATCCATGATAACCGGTGCTGGATAATCATCTTTGCGATGAACTTTGCTGTGATCATTCTGGATCATATCCTGAACATGACAGGGCTTTATGAGTTCAGGCAGAGCCTGTGGATGACACATCTGATTATTCTTCTGGTGATTGTGTACGTTCTTGTGGCTGTTATAAATAAAATGGTGAAACGGCAGCTTGACCAGAAGCTTAAGTATTTTGTGTGGGCATTGATACTGGTATTCCTGGCTGCCATAATCGACCTGATCGGATATTATAGAACCGGAAATAACGCCGGTGTATTTGGAAGAATTGCATTTCTGATTTTTATTCTCCTGTTTGGAATGGCTACAGCCAGACAAACGGTTGCAAGCCTGAAAAAGGTACGAAGGGCAGAGGAGCTTGAGCAGTTTGCCCTGAATGATACCATGACGGGAATGTATAACCGGAATGCCTATGATTATTATGTCAGAAATGAGAAGCAATTTGCCGGCTATATGCTCGTGACCTTTGATTTAAACAATCTCAAGCAGTGTAATGATCATTACGGTCACCGGGCCGGGGATGCTTATCTTGTCAATGCGGCACGTATTATCGAGGATAATTTTGATCGTTACGGTAAATGCTACCGTATCGGCGGGGATGAGTTCTGCTGCATTATTCCGGAGGGTAGTGGATGTAAGATCAGGAGCGTGCTCCGCAAGCTGCATCAGGATGTGGAGATATTAAACAATAAGAACATGGTTCCGGTCGAGGTGGGAATTGCCTGTGGCTGTGCGGTTGCCACGACTGAGGATACCGATCTTGAAAAGGTGCGGGAACGGGCTGATGAGGAGATGTATCAGAAAAAGAGAGAAATGAAGGCGGCATATTAATGCCGCCTTCGTTCTATTCCGCTTTTTTTGTAATATTCTGCCTTGTCCTGATACATCAGCTTTTCAGCTTCCTGTAATAAAACATCCAGATCCGTGGATACCTTATCCGCCCAGACGGTGCCGATGGCCATGTTGACGGAATGCTCAAGCATCAGATTCCGTAACCGGCTTACCCGTTCCGCTAACATATCCCGGTCGATGGGGGAGCAGACTACTAATATCTCATCTCCTCCGATACGGAATACTCCGTAATCACCAAAAGCTTTGGTTAAACAGGTACATGCCCTGAGAATCAGCTGGTCACCCATTTGATGGCCCACAGTATCATTTTCATGCTTCAGACCTGTGATGTCGCAATAGACGATACCAATGCTGTGCTCCTTATTGATCTGCTGCACATAGTTATTCATGGCAAAGCGATTGCCAAGCTGGGTAAGGGCATCCTTATAGCTTAATGCCTCGAGCCTTCTCATCAGATTTCTCCGCCTGATACAGGAGACAAGAAAGGCACCCATAATCTGCAGCATATTGAATGTATATTCCAAAAGCATGGGTGGCGGATTTTCCACCCCGTAAAACGCAATGACTTTTCCCTTATCATAGACAGGAACAACGACAATGGAATGAATCCCCTGGCGTTTTAAATTCTCATACTGTAAGGGATCCGATTCCCTCATTTCCTCCAGATCCTGAATGACGATACATTTCCCCTCATCAAAACAGTGATACCAGTTTGCACAGATCTCCGGCGGCAGATTCTGCAGATTATCCTTTTCGGGCTTTATTCCGGCGGCAGTCCATTCATAGGTATTGTCATCACAGCCGTTTTCATTCTTTTCGAAAATATAAGTTCTTTCACCGCTCAGTGATTTACCGAGATGCTCGAGAATAATCTGGATGGTTTCATCCGGAGTATCTGCGGAAAGTGCAACCTTAAGCCCTTCATTTATCAAAGCTTCCGTATCCCGGTATTTCTGGATGACCTTATCCTGGGAACGCTCCTCACTGATATCAATGGCGATTTCGATCCGGTACTTTTTCATCCTTGCAGAATCGGTTATCAGAGTATCCTTTAAAATCATGTATTTATCAATTACCGGATTATAGTAGCGCCATTCCTCAAAGGCTCCGACACAAAGCCGGTCATTATTGCATATACCACAGGGAGTGGAGGATTTCTGCAGAACCTCGTAGCATTTCCTGCCTTTTATCTCCTCCAGTGATTTTAGCTCATAAGCATCCAGAGCCTTGCGGTTCATGTATACAAGCTCATTGGTTTCAATATCGGTTGCGTATACATATTCATTTAAATTTTCAAAAAACTGCCAGATATTTTCTATATTGTTCATTTGTCTCCAATCCATAACGGCTGACGTTATTGTTCTTAATATATTCTGCCGGTGAATCGGGTATACCGGACAGACTGATGAAAGATCAACCCTTAAGCATATAAGAATATGAATATATGTAAATAGTACTTATTACCCAGTACCAAGTTTGATATAGAGTTATATATCAAATTTTCCATATAAAGTCAACTTATCTAAGGAGTTTCCTTTGAATTCCACAATTTGCACAACAAAGGAGTATTCTTTTTGGGTAAAAGGCGCACAGCAAAGGAGTGTTAGCGTCAGGGGATTTCAACCAGAAGTTTTCTTTTAGAATAAAAGTTGCCCAATCATTTTAAAAATTTAAAGAGTTTCTCGTACAAAAGGTAGAATTTACAGAAAAGCCGGAAGAAAGCTATGGAAGGAGTTGACTTAGAATACGAACTCTGCTATAACATATTGGATGAAAACAAATTAATAGGAAGGAAGTACTAATTATGGAATCCGAAAAGAATACGAAGAAGACAAAATTGGAAAATATGCACCTGAAGGAAAGAATAAGCTACGGATATAGAAAAGTGATCATTATGATGCTGGTTTCCGGACTTCTTTCCATTGCGGTTATAGTGGTACTGTTTGCTAATATGATGAATTATGTGTATCGTGTTAATGCAGCAGACCAGGCGGTAAAGATCTGCAGAATGAATGTCAATGCAGCAGCAAGAAACATTCGGGAAATGGCATTGAACGAGGATACCTCTACCTATGAGAGCTATGAACAGACAGTGGAAAAGCTGCTTACAGAGGTTGGCTCCCAGCTGGAGATTATGAAGCAGACCGGGGTTGTTCCGGATGAATTGTATACGGAATATTCCTCCGCTCTTAATGACTGGGGAAACATTGGATATTCCATCATGAATGAAATTAAAGAAGGAAACCGGGATGAGGCAATTGAGGATATTCTGAATGAATGTACCCCTGCATTAAATAAAAGTGTTGAAACTGTATTAAAACTGGATGAATTAACGGATGAACTGGACAAACGTGATGTTACAAACACCATCATCTGTGCGATAGTCGGATTTGCCGGTATTATTATCTGTCTGATTTTTGCATGGGTACTGACAAAGAAAACAAGTAAAAGAGTACTTGAAACCATTCTTGAGCCGATACGTGCGATTGAAGATGTTGCGAAGGAATTAACAGAAGGAAACCTGCACAGTAACCTGGAATATCATTCTGATGATGAAATCGGAAGACTGGCACACAGCATGCGTAAGTCCACCCGTATTCTGGGAACCTATATCGATGATATAGACCGTGCCATGAAGCTCTTTTCCGAAGGAAACTTTGATGTCCAGCCTGAGGTAGAGTGGAGAGGTGACTTCGTCGGTATTCTGAATTCCTTTATGGCATTTGAAAAAAGCATGGCTGATACCGTGAAGGGGATTCAGAATGTTTCCGATCAGGTTTCAAGCGGTGCAGAGCAGGTAGCTGCAAGCGCCAATGATCTTGCGGATGGAGCAACCAATCAGGCTTCTGTTGTAGAAGAGCTGACAGCAACCGTTACAGGTGTTTCGGAGCAGATCGAACATAATTCGAATGCAGCAAAGGAAATCAGCGGAAGAGTCGGGGACCTGGGTGGTGCCATCCTGGAAAGCAATGGAAAAATGCGTGAGATGGTCGATTCCATGAATGAAATCAATCAGGCATCACAGGAGATTGACAAGATTATTGCAACGATTAATGAAATTGCTACCCAGACCAATTTACTTGCATTGAATGCATCCATTGAAGCAGCCAGAGCCGGAGAAGCCGGAAAGGGCTTTGCGGTAGTAGCAAATCAGGTGAATGTATTGGCAGACCAGAGTGCACAGGCTGCAAAGGAATCTGCAGCATTGATTGAAAGCTCTGTAAGTGCTGTGGAAAAGGGTATGGTGGTTGCTAAGGAAACTGCAGCACAGCTTGAAGAGGTAGCGGACACCTCCAAGATTATTACACGTGAGGTAACCGGTATTGCAGAGACGCTGGAGACGCAGGCCGCTGAAATGAAACAGATTAATCTTGGAATTGAACAGATTAACGATGTGGTACAGACGAATTCCGCAACATCGCAGGAATGTGCAGCTGCCAGTGAGCAGATGAGCGATGAGGCAGATGGTCTGAGAGAAATGATCCGTAAGTTTAAGGTCGCAAAATTCGAGGCTTAGTATCGTACCGGACACAATTAATACCATATGTGTAATAAGGCATGAAATATCGGGAGGGAAGGTACACGGTATTATGAGTATGGATGTTTACAAGGTAATTAAAGAGATTGACACCCAGAATGTTATTGAAATTATTGCCCCCTGCATGGATGATTTCCTTTACATCTTTGATCTGCAGAAGGATACGATGAAAATTTCACAGTCGGCGGTAGGACGTTTCATGATACCGGACAGATTTCTGGAAAACGCAACAGATGAAATTCTTAAGGTGGTATATGAGGAAGACCGTGCAATGCTTGCAAAGCATATGCGAAGTGTCACAGAAGGCAAGGAAAAGATTCACAATCTGCACTACCGCTGGCTTGATAAAATGGGAATGCCGGTGTGGGTTAACTGCCGTGGCGTGGTAATTGATGATGAGAACGGCAGGCCGGGTTATCTGATCGGCTGTCTGAATGAAACCGGAAAGCCGCAAAGAGCAGATAATGTCAGTGGACTTTTGGGAGGGATCGAATTCTGTTCTTATCTCCGTTCACAGGCAAAACCGATTACACATGGCTTTCTTATGCATATAGGGATTGATAATTTCGGGACGATTAACGGAACATGGGGTTCTCTTTACGGAGACTATGTTTTAAAAAGTGTAGCAGACTGCATGACAGAATGTCTTTCCGGAGGCCAGAGGCTGTATCATCTGGTAGCGGATCAGTATGTGATAGCGGATCTGGAAAGCCATACGCATGAGGATGCCGTACAGTTAAGGAAAAGGATCTGCGATAGAATAGAGGATTTTATTGTTGCAGAAAAATATGAAACGGTATTTACCGTTTCTGTCGGAGTTATTGATGCAACGACTGTTTCGGAGGGCTATGAGGAGTGTCGTAAGAAATTTGAGTTTTCCCTGAAGCAGGCAAAGACCAGAGGAAAGAAGGGCTTTTATTTTTTCAATCAGAAGGATTATGAGTCGTTCCTGCGGAAAGGAAAAATCGTCACTGCTCTGCGTAATGCAATCGCAAATGAATTTGAAGGCTTTGAGGTATATTATCAGCCGATTGTGGATTGTGCATCAAGTCGTATAACAGGAGCAGAGGCACTGATGCGTTTTTCCATGATCTCCGAAGGAGAGGTGGAAAGGATTTCTCCGTTTGAGTTTATTCCTCTGCTGGAGGAGACGGCATTAATTATTCCTGCAGGAAGATATATTCTGAGTGAAGCAGCGAAAATGTGCCGTGAGATGCAGCAATATATTCCGGGCTTTAAGATGAACATAAACATTTCCTATGTCCAGATTCTGCAGGGAAAGATTGCGGATAAGATTATTTCTGCAATACAGGA
>Ga0129315_1001074_pt1 | contig 13018 bp, 15 predicted proteins | sample Cm827metagenome_FD_94432 | JGI IMG/M metagenome (GOLD analysis project Ga0129315, IMG submission 94432) | Eastern black-and-white colobus group fecal microbial communities from Wisconsin, USA - Cm827 metagenome | ecosystem: Host-associated > Mammals > Digestive system > Large intestine > Fecal...
ATAATAACAATATTATATCTTTTTATTTCTACCTTATTATAATACCCAATTTAAAATATTTTTAGTTAATTTATGTTTAATTTTTCTAATTCCTGTCAATAATCTAAGCAAGGAGTGATAAACATGGATAATATGAATAATAATTCTTCAAAAGAAAATTTAAATAAAAAACAAAAATCAGCAATTTTAGTTACTATAGTTACATTACTTGCTATTGCTTTTTGTGCAAGCTATTTTATTACTGATTATTTAACTAAACCTAATAAACCAGAAGAACAAAATGAAAATGTATTTTCAAATAATGAATATTTAAATGATGATATTTTTATAACCTTAAAAACTAAAGATAATGTAGATATGATAGATAATTTCCTTAATATAAAGAAAAAATTAAATTTAAAAGAAAAATTAACTGAAGAAGAATTTTCAAAAGAACTATCTAAAGATGGCTATAAACTCATTGAAAAGGATGAAAAAAAACTTACATATAGTCGAGATAAAGAAGTAAAAAGCGATAAATTTGAAGCTGATAAATATTACTTAGGAGAAGATAACGGCTATATTTCTATATTTAAAACTGATAAAGACGGAAATATCATTGAATCTGAAAAAAAAGTATATACAGATTCTAAACCAATTAGTCATCTTCCAGAAAAAGATCAAAACTATATAAAAGAGCATAAATTTTCTTTTGATTCAAAAGATGAAGCTTTACAAAAACTTAGTGAAATGATATCATAAATTGTTGTTATAATTAAATGCACCCCAAAATGTTAGAAAAAATATCCAACATTTTGAGGTGTATTTTTTATAATTTCTCTAGCATTTTAACTGTTATATCTACTGCTTCCTTAATTTGTTCTTCTGAACTTATTGTAGCTTTATTGTCACCTTCTTGCTCACCATAACTTCCAAATTGAGCATGATTTCCGCCTTTAATTTCAAAGAAAGTACTATTTTTAGGTAAATTAGCATTTCTTATTTTCTCTAAATCAGCAACTCCATCTTGGCTGCCGTATATACTTACTACTTCTATCTCTTTATCTTTAAGCTCATCTCCACTAGGATAAGAAGCATATAGTGCCAATCCTTTTATATTATTATTCTCACTTGCAAACTTACTAGCCATTACTCCACCTAAGGAATGTCCACCAATAGCCCAAACATCAATATCACTATATTTTTCCACAACCTTTTCTGCTTTATTAGGAGAAAATACAGCTAAATCTAGTGGCATTGGTACTATAACAACTAAATACCCTTCATCAGCTATTCCTTTTGCTAGTAAAGAATAGGCCTCTTCACTAACCTTTCCCCCTGGATAAAATATAAATCCTTTATTTATCTCCTTATTCTTAGGTATAAAAGTTATGAACTCATCTTCACTTATATCTATTGTATCTTCATTCTTTAATATAGACATAGCTTCAGCAGTAGGTTTATAATTATTGTTTGCCCATAATATGAAGAATGTTGTTCCTATTAATAAAATACTTAAAATAATTATTATACTTTTTAAAGCTCTATTTTTTTTCATTATTAACTCCTTTATATTTATTATTAACATATGTATTGTAATAACTTTTTAGTTTAATTTGTAGATTTTATCTATAAATTAATTATAATATTTATTAGTAATTTTAGAAGTAAATAAGTAAAATAAAATAATCATGGAAATATTATTACGAATTTTCACATTTTCAGACAAATATTATATTAATATAATATGTAATTTTTAATTTTTATTAAATATTCATAAAAAAAATAAATTTTTGACAGAAAATTTATTTTTTTATTTACATATTTACTTTAAGCTATTAATATATATTTATTGCCCTAAAAAATTTATTCATTTTGGAGGTTTGTTTTATGAATATTAGTATTATTGATATGCCTTTATTCTATGGATGTGATAATCCTGGAGTAGAAAAAGGGCCAAAAATTTTAAGAGAGAACAACCTTCTAGATATCTTTAATAAAAGCCATGAAGTCTGTGATATGGGCGAAGTTCATGTAAAAAATGTTTCTTCAAATGATAAATACGCAGCAAACGCAAAAATGAAGTATTTAGATGAAGTTGTAAGATCAAATATTGGACTAGCTGATAAAGTTTATGATTCCCTAAAAAATTCTTATCTTCCACTAACAATAGGTGGAGATCATGCATTAGCAATTGGAAGCCTTGCAGGCTCAAGTAAATTTTTCAAGGAAGATCTTGCAGTTGTTTGGGTAGATGCTCATGGTGATATAAATACACCAGAAACTTCCCCATCAGGAAACATTCACGGAATGCCTTTAGCAAGCTCTATGGGAATTGGTTATGAAGCTTTAACTAATCTTTATTTTCCTGGACAAAAGGTTAAACCTGAAAATGTATTTTTATTAGGTTGTAGAGACTTAGATTTAGGTGAACTTGAGTTAATTAAAGAAAACAATCTAAATGTATGGACCATGAAAGATATTAAAACAAAGGGCATAAAAACAGTATTAAAAGAATTGTTAGAAGCTTTAAATAAAAATAATGTTAAAAATATTCACTTTAGTTTCGATATTGATAGCTTAGATCCAGCATATGTCCCTGGTACTGGAACACCAGTAGAAGATGGTTTATCCTTCTCTGAAGGAAAAGAAGTAATAGAAACTATAATAAATACTTCTTTAGTTAGGTCTATGGATTTTGTAGAATTTAATCCAGTACTAGATAATAATAAAAGGACTTTAGAAACTTGTCTTGAATTATTAAAGGTTATTTCCAAATCCTTTGAAGGAAAGTAATATATATAGTGCTATGGCACAATGTAAAATTAGAGGCTGCTTAAACAGTCTCTTTTTGATTTATTAAATTTTTATGTTATTATATTAGTTGTAAAAATTAATTTGTATTTTTTACTTTAATTATCTTTAATTTAATATTAATATAAATATACTAATTTTAGAGTATTTATTATAAGTATATATTAAGTAAAATTTAGGAGGATATAATGAAGCTATTATTTTTCGATACAGAAACTACAAGCATAAAACCGGGAAACATTTGTCAGTTAAGCTATATAATAGTAGATGCTTCAACTAAGCCACAAAAAACTACAGGTAAAAACTTTTTCTTTACTGTAGATACTATGGATGAAGGTGCTCAAGCTATTCATGGTTTTTCTTTAGAAAAGCTTTATGAACTTTCTGATGGAAATGAATTTATAGAATTTGTTCATGAATTTATGCCTGACTTCTTTGATGCAGATTTCATCATAGGTCACAATGTTCAATTCGATATAAAATTTTTAAAACATGAATTACAACAGTTATGGGAAGCTGGTCTTATAGATACTACTTGGGAGCCTAAAAATACCTTCTGTACTATGGCCTACTATAAATCTATATGCAATATAATTAATCCTTCAGGATTAGTTAAAAACCCAAAACTTTCAGAAGTTATAGATTTCTTAGGAATTACAGAAGAACAAATTGCAAATAAGGCAAATGAACTTTTTGAAGGAAGTGGTAACTATCATGATGCTAGATTTGATACTGCTGCAACTTACTTAACAGTAATTCAAGGAATGAAAAAAGGATTAATTCCACCTGGATACTTTACAAAATTACTTAAATAAAAAAGGATATAGATATTATATTCTTTGCTCCGTCGCAGGCTCCAAGTCGCCAGAATATAATATCTATATCCTCATATACTTAAGGAAAGGAATTTATAAAAAATTATTAACCGGGTAATATTTTTATAAATTCCGAAAAAATAAAAAGGAGATAAATATCATATTTTATACTTCCTGGTAAACTCCAAGTAGCAATAATATGATATTTATCTCCTTATATATTAATATTCACTAAAATACTTATCTTTAAGTTCCTTGCAAAGGTCCTTATCCATAGCTGGAACTCCATCTAATCTATATCTTATCTTCATATTTTCATATTTACTTACACCTAACAAATGATATGGTAGTAATTCAACTTTTTCAACATTTTTTAAAGAGTCAACAAATTTTCTTAAACTTTTCATATAAGCTTCACTATCAGTTCTACCTGGTACAACTACTTGCCTTATCCACAATTTAGTGTTTGCTCTTTTCACAGCTTCTATAAATTTATTTGTTTCATGAATCTTGCTTCCAGTCATATCTAAATAACCTTCTTCAGTTAGATGTTTTACATCATATAGAACTAAATCTGTATATTTAAGTATTTCATCATAATCTCCAAAACCAACTCCAGAGGTATCAAGACAAGTATGTATTCCTTCTTCCTTACAACCTTTTAAAACTTCTAAAAGAAATTCTGGTTGCCTAAGCGGGTCTCCCCCTGAGAAAGTAACCCCTCCATTTGATGCTTGAAAATAGCTCTTAAATCTTTTTATTTTCTTAAGTAGGTCTTCACTGCTGTATTCAGTACCTTCATTATCACTCCAAGTATCAGGATTATGACAATATAAACATCTTAATTTACATCCTTGAAAAAATACTACAACTCTTATTCCTGGTCCATCTACTAGTCCCATAGTTTCTATAGAATGAATTCTACCGCTTATCATAACATCTTCCCCTTTGTTTTCCACGATTAAAACATCTTTAATTTCTTAATTTATTATAATGTGTATACAATGAATTGTCCAATGTAAATAATTAATAATTGTCTAGAAAGCCGATTTCTCTTGCTACTTTATCAGAAATTTCATAGCCAGATATTTTCTTAATTATATTTATACACAATTTAATATTTCCTATTAAATTATAAGAAATCATTATCTTACCATTATCAACAAAATCTTTATTAGCTATATTAGCTCCATTTATTATATATTTAGAATTTGGTATGGAGATACCTTCCATATTTATTGAGTTAATCAAAAAATATATTCCATTAGATAATGTTGCTATATAATCGCAATGACTGTATACCTGATTTAAATATTCTACTAATTTAGTATTATCCATTTCATCTTTAGATACATTTCCACCAGGTATTAATAGAATATCAGGTAATACATTATTATAATTTATATTATAATTTATATCTATAGATCCATCCTTTATTTCAACTGACTCACTATTAGCTACTGAATAAACATGGAAATAATCTTCTTTTAATATTTCGTTAACTTTATCAAAAATATTAAAAATCAAAGAATATTCTGCTACATTAACATTATTATATAACAAAATTCCAATTTTAATCTTATCATTTACTTTACGACTGATAAACTTATTTTTAGTTAACTTATAAGTTCTTTGATCTCTAATATTATTTAGTTCTTCAAATCCAATTTTTTTTAATAAAGATTTACTTTCCACGGTTTTTACTGAATCTATAATAGCTTGTCCTCCAAACTCAAAGAAATAATATTCTAGCAATAGTCTTAAAGCCTCTTCTCCATAACCTTTTCTTCTATATTTATAGTGTACTTTTATATTAATCCTTGCCACCTTAGTAGCTGAATTATAGCCATGAAAACTTACTTCCCCTATTGGAGTATCCTCTAAATCATAAATTAGACAATAAAAATTTTTCCCGTCTGTTGGGCTTATCATCTTTTTATAAAACATTTCCCATTTTTCTTTTGGAAAAGAGTAGGCACTTCCAAAATCGCCCATATTTCTTTCATTTCCCCATAGTTCCTCTACAAAAGCTAATTCATTAAATTCAGGCATTTTAATATATATTAACTTTCCATTCCTTCTATATAAATTAATTTTATCACTCATTATATCACCTATAATCTTTTCTTTTTCTTAAAGTAGATATATTATTAAATATCTCATAAATTAATGCATTAATCAAGAAAGAAGAAAGGCCTATGCAGATTATGTAATTAAAAATTAATATTTTATTATATATACTAATTGCCTCTAATAAATTAATTTTTTCATTATATAGACTATATCTATTATTCTAAAGAACAACGAATTTTCTAACAATTATTCTGTGCAGAAAAATATTTAGTATTTCTAAACTTTCAATGTTGTTTTATTAAACTATTTTATAAATATTCTTCTTAACCTCAATAATATCAATGATTTAAGCAAGAATATTTTTTTATTTTTTTCTAAAAAAATATTGATTTTTCCTTTGCATATATATATAATTACTATTGTTTGTTTAGTAATTTTAAACCTAAGGTTTAGTATTAGAAAATATTAATTTGGAAGGTGTAATTGTGGAAATCGGTGAAAAAATACGTAGATTACGTATTGAAAAACAATTAACTCAAGAGGAACTAGCTAATAGATGTGAATTATCTAAAGGCTTTATATCACAAGTAGAAAATGATTTAACTTCTCCTTCAATAGCAACTTTAATAGATATATTAGAGATTTTAGGAACTAATTTAAGAGAGTTCTTCAGTGATGCTAGCGAAGAAAAAGTTACTTTTACATACGAGGATATGTTTGAAACTGAAAATGAAGACTTAAAATATAAGCTAATGTGGCTTATACCTAATGCTCAAAAAAATGAAATGGAACCAATTATGATAACTCTAGATCCTAATGGACAATATATAGAAGAAGAACCTCATGAAGGTGAAGAATTTGGTTATGTATTATCTGGAACTATTGTTTTACATTTAGGTAAAAAGAAATTTAAAGTAAAAAAGGGAGAAAGCTTCTATTTTAAACCTAGATCAAATCACTATATTTCAAATGCAGGTAAGACTCAAGCTAAAGTAATTTGGATAAGTACTCCCCCATCATTTTAAATCTATAGAAAGAGGTGTTTATTTTGGAACAAAATATTATAGAAATTAAAGGTGTTTCTAAAACATTTGAAGATAACTGTGTTTTAGACAACCTTTCATTAAACATTAAAAAGAATGAATTTTTAACATTGTTAGGCCCTAGTGGATGTGGAAAAACCACAACTTTAAAAATAATTGCTGGCTTTGAAGAAGCAGACCAAGGTGAAATTTTATTTGATGGAAGTGATATTTCATCCTTGCCTCCATATAAGAGACAGGTAAACACCGTTTTCCAAAAGTATGCATTATTCCCTCATATGAATGTATATGATAATGTAGCTTTTGGATTAAAGATAAAGAAAACTCCAAAGAATGAAATAGATTCTAAAGTAAAAGAAATGCTAAAACTAGTATCTTTAGAAGGTTTCGAAAAAAGAAAAATTGAATCCTTAAGTGGCGGTCAGCAACAAAGAGTTGCAATTGCTAGAGCACTAGTTAATGAACCTGAAGTACTTCTTTTAGATGAGCCTTTAGGAGCTTTAGATTTAAAACTTAGAAAAGAAATGCAAATAGAACTAAAAAGAATCCAACAAAGATTAGGAATTACCTTTATTTTTGTTACTCATGACCAAGAAGAGGCATTAACTATGTCTGACACAATCATAGTAATGAATAAGGGCAAAATTCAACAAATGGGTTCACCAGAAGATATATATAATGAACCTGCTAATGCTTTTGTTGCTGATTTTATAGGTGAAAGTAATATATTAAACGGGAAAATGCTTGAAGATTGTAAAGTTGAATTCTGTAATAGAATTTTTGAATGTGTTGATAAAGGGTTTAATAAAAATGAATTAGTTGATGTTGTTATTAGACCTGAGGATATTAAAATTGTATCTGCTGAAAAAGGAATGTTAAAAGGAATTGTAAAGTCAATTATATTTAAAGGAGTTCATTACGAAATAGAAGTTGAAGAAGGAAATAATACTTGGATTTTACACAATACAAAATATGCTGAAGTAAATTCTATAATTGGTTTAGATATTTATCCTGAAGATATTCATATAATGAGAAAGGTTTCTGACAATGAGTAAGACAAAAACATCTAGAAAAAATCTAGCTGCTTATCCATTTGTATTTTGGAGTTCTTTATTTATTGTAATTCCTTTATTAATAGTATTATTCTTCGGCTTTACAGTTTCATCTCCTGATGGAAGTTATTCTTTTTCAACAGAGAATTTTTTAAGACTAATTCAACCACAATATATTAAAGTTTTTGAGAGAAGCTTATGGCTTGCTTTTCTATCTACTTTTTGGTGCTTAGTTTTAGGTTATCCTGTAGCTTATATAATTTCAAAAATGAAACCTTCAAAAGGTAACATTTTAATTATGCTATTTATTGTTCCTATGTGGATGAATTTCTTACTTAGAACTTATGCATGGTTACCTATACTAGGTAAAAATGGTTTTATTAATAATATACTTGGCTCTTTAGGCTTTGGACCTTTTAATTTCCTATATAATGATGGTGCCGTAATATTAGGTATGGTATATAATTTCTTACCTTTTATGGTTCTACCAATTTATACTGTTTTAACTAAAATCGATAATGACTTATTAAATGCAGCATCTGATTTAGGTGCTAATAGACAACAAGTTTTTAGGAAAGTAATTCTTCCTTTAAGTATGCCTGGAGTAATTTCTGGTATTACAATGGTATTTATGCCAGCAGTTTCTACCTTTGTAATTTCAAGATTACTAGGTGGTGGCCAATATATGCTTTTAGGTAACTTAATCGAACAACAATTTACAACAATGGGTGATTGGAACTTCGGTTCATCAATTTCAATTTTTATGATGGCGATAATTTTAATCTGTATGGCAGTAATGAGCTTATTTGATAACTCAGAAGCTAAAGAAGGAGGCGGTCAATTATGGTAAAAGCATTAGAAAATTTTATTAAAAGATTTTATTTAGTATTAGTTTTCATATTCTTATATATGCCTATTGCTGCCTTAATAATATTTTCTTTTAATGATTCAAAAACTATGGGAAAATGGTCTGGCTTTACTTTAAAATGGTATGTTGAATTATTTAATAATGAAAATATATTAAAAGCCCTTTTCTTCACAGTAGTTATTGCAATTATTTCTTCTTTAGTTGCTACAGTAATCGGAACCTTAGCAGCTATTGGAATTAATAAGATGAAGGGACCTAAAAAAGCTCTACTATTAAATATAAATTATTTACCTGTATTAAATCCTGATATAGTAACTGGTATAGCGTTAATGAGTTTATTTATCTTCTTAAGACCTCTTACTAAATTAGATTTTGGATTTACTACAATGTTACTTGCTCATATTACATTTAATATACCATATGTAATACTTGCAGTTTTACCTAAGCTTAGACAATTACCTGAAAATATAGAAGAAGCAGCTTTAGACTTAGGTGCTACTCCTGCTTACACTTTAAGAAAGATAATATTGCCTCAAATTAAACCTGGCATCTTTGCTGGTATGCTAATGGCATTTACTATGTCAGTTGATGACTTTGTTATAAGCTTCTTTACTGCTGGTCCAGGAGTTACCAATCTATCAATTGAAATTTTTGCTATGGCAAGAAGAGGTATTAAACCTGAAATTAACGCCCTTTCTACATTGATGTTTGTAACGGTATTAACCCTTTTATTAATAGCTAATAGAAAGGAATTTACAAGAGGTGATAAAGTTGAAAAAGCTTAAAAAGTTTGTAGCTCTATTATCTTCATTAATATTTATCTCTTCAGCTTTTGTTGGCTGTAAAAATAATAGTGATAATGGTAAAAGAACTTTAAATGTATTTAACTATGGTGATTATATAAATGAAGATTTAATAAAGAAATTTGAAGATGAAACTGGAATAGATATTATTTATGACACTTATGAATCTAACGAAATAATGTATCAAAAGGTTAAAAATAGCCCTGGTACATATGATTTAATCTTCCCATCTGATTATATGGTTGAAAAAATGAAAAAGGAAGATATGTTAGAAAAAATAGATTTTAACAACATTCCAAACTATAAATATATTGGAGAAGATTTTAAAAATCTTCCTTATGATCCTAACAATGAATATTCTGTTCCATATATGTGGGGAACTATTGGTATTATTTATGATGCTGATAGGGTTGATGATGTTGTAGATAGCTGGGATATATTATGGAATGAAAAATATAAAGGTGAAATTTTTATGTTTGATTCTATAAGAGATACCTTAGCAATATCTTTAGTTAGACTTGGATATTCAATTAATTCTATTGATAAAAATGAATTAGATGCTGCAGCAGATGAATTAATAAAGCAAAAACCTTTAGTTCAATCTTATGTTATGGATGAAGTAAAAGATAAGATGATAAATGGAGAAGCAATCTTTGCAACTGTTTATTCTGGAGATGCTATATACATCCAAGAAGAAGCCCCAGATTTAAATCTTCAATATGTTGTTCCTAAAGAAGGTTCTAATAAATGGTTTGATGTTATGGTTATACCAAAAGGAGCAAAACATAAAACAGAAGCAGAAGAATTTATAAACTTCTTATCTGATCCAGAAAATGCAAAAGAAAATGTTGAATATATAGGCTATGCTACTCCTAATACTGGTGCTTATGAACTTCTTGATAAAGAAACACAAGAGGATGAATCTGTTTATCCACCTGAAGAAGTTTTAGACAAATGTGCTATATTTAAAGATTTAGGAAATAACATTAAATTATATGATGATGTTTGGCTAAAAGTAAAAATTAATTAGATTTTATATCCCATATTAAAAGAGCTGCCTAAGCAGCTCTTTTAAATTACTACAAATATATTTATTTTATATTGTTCCCAAACCATAATTTTATTTCTCTTTCAGCGCTTTCTAAACTATCTGAAGCATGAACACAATTTTCTGTTTTATTAGTTGAAAAGCTTTTCCTAATAGTGCCTTCTTTAGCCTTTTCAGGATCAGTACTACCATTTATCTCTCTAATTCTTTCTATAGCATTTTCCCCTTCTAAAACTAAGGCACACAAAGGTCCACTAGTTATAAATTTCAACAATGGAGCATAAAAATCCTTTCCTATATGTTCTTTATAATGCCTACTTGCAAATTCTTCAGTAATCTTTTCCATTCTTAAGGCAACAACCTTTAGATTATTATCTTCGTATTTACTAATAATCTTTCCTATTAAATTCTTCTTAACAGCATCTGGTTTTATAAGTACTAGCGATTTTTCCATACTTCTTCCTCCCATAATAAACTCTCTTATAAATTATACCATTTATTTACACATTTTATTAGTATAAATTTAGTATATTAACTTTTTTTGTTAAAATTATGGTATAATTTTTTTATTAATAGATAAGGAGTGATATAGTGACTAGATATTATATTGTTGTTGATGGTAGAGTTCAAGGTGTAGGATTTAGATATTATTGCCAAATGAATGCATCTAGCCTTAATTTAACTGGTTGGGTTCACAATATGTCGAATGGAATGGTAGATATGGAAGTACAAGGATCTGAAAGTTCAATTCAAAAATTTATAAGCCTTATTAGCAAAGGCAACTATTTTATTAAAGTTACATCACTTTCTAAAAAGGAAATATCTATAGTTCCAGATGAAAATAAATTTAAAATTAAATAAATATAATAAACATAGTATATTGCTTGTTCCGTCGCTTCGCTCCAAGTCACCGCAATATACTATGTTTATTATTGAAACTAAAGGTAATAATTCCTCTCAAGTTCGGAATTATGAAACTTGCTATTTATACATTAATTATAATTAAACTATAACTTTTCTTATTGTTTTTCCGTCGTAAACTCCAAGTCGCCGTCATATAATATTTATCTCTTTCTATACTGAAGGAAATAATTCCTCACTAGTTCGGAATTATGGAAATTGCTCAGTATAACTTTATAGTCATTTAACTATAGCTTTTCTTATTATCATTTCCGTCATTCTCTCCAAGTCAACATAATTAGAAATCTGAGTATTATTATTTTCTTTCTACATTTGTATCGTAAAACATTAAGTTGTTTTCTTGAATAACTTTTATAAGTTTATCTGCATAGATTAAGTTTCCTTCTTCATCTTTTGCTGTGCTGTACCCTGCATTTTCTAGTGCTTGTGCCTGTTCTATATATGTTTTTCCGTTAAATAATCCATTTGCTGCATATCTTTCATTTTCTGATAGGAATTTCCCATGGTCTTTAATAGAAGAATTAACGCTATCATAAGCTCTAAAAGCTCCTACTATTACATCATCATAGTTTTCCTTAGTTTCCATTTCTACTTTCTTACCACTCCATCTACTGTCAGCCTTAATTCCAAAAAGATTATTATACTCAGCTGACAATGTAGATTCTCCCCAACCTGATTCTAAAATTGCTTGTGATATAGTTATTGAAGGTAAAACCCCATAATTTTTATAATTATCTAAAGCAACTCCAGAAATACTCTCTATAAATCCCAACTTATTTCTATCATTAACTAACTTTTCGTTAAGATAATTACTTTTTAATCTTTCTAAATTACTTTTTGCAAGATTATAAGCTTCATTATCTAAATTTAAATTCTTTATTGCAGTTCTAAAGGAATTAATTCCAACTATATTACCTTCATTATCTTTCTTTAATAATGCATTTGATATATTATTAATATTTTCATTGTTAATTTCAAAATTTCCATTATTTATTGCTGAATTAATTGCTGCTACTTCCTGCCAATTTAATTGATATCCAACTTTACTTAATTCATCAGTTATATCTATATAACTTTTAATTTCTTCATTAGATAAAGAAATACTATTTTCAAACTTACTTAAAAATTTAAAAGTAGCTACAACAGTAGTAAGTATAAAAATTATTATAAACACTAAAGATAAGCCCATTCTTTTCTTCCTTTTACGAAAAGCCACTCTTTTTACATTATTCACACCTCTATAAGTCCCTTTATATTGCAAAACTTCACCTCCAAGTTTACTTAATAATATATTATAATAATATTATTAATTTATAAATCTTATTAACATTATTTTAATAAAAAATTTGCGACCTGGTAAAATCCAAGTCGCAATAATATAATATCTATCTCCATCTATAACAAAGGAAATACTTATGCAATTAATGATTCTTTTTCACTTTCTTTTAAATCTTCAAAATATTGCTCTGTTTCTTCTATAACTACTTTTCTAAGTCCTATTAAGCCTACTAAGTTTGGAAAAGCCATAAGTCCATTTACTATGTCTGCTATTATAAAAATCATTTCTAATGGTAAAAATGGTCCAACTCCCACTAATGCTAT
>Ga0129315_1001078_pt1 | contig 12990 bp, 5 predicted proteins | sample Cm827metagenome_FD_94432 | JGI IMG/M metagenome (GOLD analysis project Ga0129315, IMG submission 94432) | Eastern black-and-white colobus group fecal microbial communities from Wisconsin, USA - Cm827 metagenome | ecosystem: Host-associated > Mammals > Digestive system > Large intestine > Fecal...
AAAGCAAGGTTTGAGGAGATAAAGGAGGGCCAGGCCCATGAGTTTACTGAATAGCATGATTAGCGCGGCTGTCAGCAACGCCGCAAAGGCGGCGTCTTCGGCAGCTGCCTCCAAGAGCTCCGGCAGCTCCGGAAGCAAGGCAAGCTCCGGGGGCGGTGGTTCCAAAAGCTCTTCTGGCGGGGGCAGCAAATCTAACGGGTCGAACAGTTCGTCTGGCGGATCCAGCAATTACCACCAGGACGCCATTGACGCCGCCGCTCGCGGAGACTGGAACGCAGTGAGCACTGCGCTTGCCAACCGACAGGCTAAGATTGATGCGCAAGGCGGCAACGACCGGGGCACCAGCAACAGCCAAATCCTGTCGCAGTTGCAGGCCATGTACGGTGGAAATTCCTCCGGATCTTCTGGTACGGGAAAAACGACGAAATTCAATGGTATTGATTACACGACTCAGCCGGGGACGGGCATCTACGGAGTTCTACAAAACAACTCCGAAGTGAAGAATTATACTCAGGGCGGTGTGCATTACAAAGCAGGCGCTGACATGTCACGGAGAACGGATTTGGCCGGAAAAGTGGTAGTGTCAAACGGCTACACTGTGTTCTACGATGATGACGGCTACGCTACCAAAGCGGTGAAGGGTTCCGTGGACTATACGCCGACTATGGATGAGTACGCCAAGAATGGCACCTATAACACAAAAGGGGCCTGGACAGACCAAGAGGTTCTGACTCCCGCGGACCAGCAGAAGATTATGGACATCCGTGCTCAGATGCAGGCAGGCAAGCTGACCGGAGACCAGGCCAACGCTGCGGCCAACGCCATCCGGGCCGGGTATGGATATTCCATTGATAAAAACGGGTATGTGACTGATTTCGGAGCACTTTCTACGGTCAACGACCGGAGAGCCAAGCTCGGCCTTGGCACCCAAGGGGAAAGCGCTGAGCAAGGATATTTTCGCTACCTGATGGGAACGGACACAACCCCAGAGGCATACGCGGCGGGAAAAGTCCAGGACTACGGAAAGTGGTACGCCGAAAATGGCCGCAACTATAGCCCGAGTGGGACTTTTAATCCGACCTTAATTCCGACTACTCCGCAGAATGGTGGATATGGTTCCGGTGGCTCAGATGGCCCTGGGTGGTCAGGGAGCGGGAATGGCGATTCTGTGGGCTCGGGTGCTCCAGACTTGAAGTCTTACCTTGATCAGTGGTTGTCTCAGGCGCAACAGCAGCAAACCAACACTATAGATTACGGTACTGCGGTGGGTATCAACGACTTGGTGCGAGCCGAGGAAGACGCCGCCGCGCAGTACCAGACCCAGCGAAATCAAATCGCCATCGACGAAGCCAAGGCAAAAGACAATCAGGCTCTCTACGCGGAGGCCCGGGGCGATAAAGGCGGCATTGGGGCTGCTCAGTATGATTCCATTATGAATACAGCCGCCCAGAATAGATTGGCGGTGAACTCTGCACAAACCAAGCTTTCCACCGATACGGCCCGCCAGATCGCGGACCTGCGGGCGCAGGGCGAGTATGAGAAGGCCGACGCCTTACTGGAGATCGGCCAGACCTACCTCTCTCAGCTAATGAGCCTGGAGCAGTGGGCGGCAGAGTATAACCTGTCAGTGGCGCAGTTCAACGCCAGCCTGGAGCAGTGGGCGGCGGAGTTTGACCTGAGTGTGGGCGAGCTGCTGGGTACTTACAACGGCCAGCAGACCATGGGCTCCAAGCAGTTTGAGTATGAGCAAGAACAGGACCGACAGAAAAGTCTGTCCGACGCTGGTGGTGTATTGCTGTCGGCAGGTATTATGCCCTCCAGCTCTCAGCTGAGCGCCATGGGCATGACCACTGCGGATGCCCAGAATTACATCGCAGCCCTTCAGGCGCAGGCGGCTGCCGAGGCGGCTGCTAAGAGGAGCAGCAGTTCTGGTGGAGGTGATACGCCCAAAGCCACGCTGGATATAGAGGGCCTATTTGAGGAGGCTGCAAAACACGAAGGAAGCGCCCATACCTGGCTGAAGCAGAAGGCAAATTACTCTAAATACGGGCTTACTTCGGCGCCGAGCACAGAGGAGTTTGACGAGTGGCTATCCAGTTATATCCCAACTTTTTCTGCGTACAGTGATGCCGCGGCTTTCATCTCCAAGTCCGGCGGAAATTCTGCCGGTCTCATGACCCAAGCGGAGTGGACCCGGCATAAGAACAGTGGGAACGATAAGTCCGGCGCAAGTGAATACAAAACCTACAAAGAGTACCTGAATGATTATGTGTCTTATGCTGTTGGTGGGGGTGACTAAATGAGTTTTGCGGACTACGCAAAAAAGAAGCAGAAGGAGCGCGGAATCGTAAACACGCCCAAAAAAGACGTTACTTTTGTTGAGAGTATTACAGGTTCACCGCTCCCTTCGGCAAAATCTTCAATAAAGAACAACTTCTCCAGCGAAGCATGGACACGGGCGACTCCCAGTCAAACGAAAATCCCCGAGAAACGCTCCGGCACGTTTTCTGATGCAGCAAAGGGCACAGTGAAACAGTACGGCGCGGCTCTCGGGGATTCCCTTGCAACGCAATATCAGGCCACCCAGGGAATGCGCGATACGCAGAACAAAGAGTTGGCTGATGCGGCCAATAGAACCCTGAAACGGGCGCAGTCTGATTTGGATATGATGCTCTCCGACAACCGGAAGAAGCCAGGGACCTGGAGCGCCAAAGACATCCAGGTACAGCGGAATGTGTTGAAGGACGCACAGCAAAAAGCGGATGTATACGGCAGGGTGAGCAGCACCCAGAAGAAGGTTACCGCTACTGCGCGTGACGCTACGCTAAATCTGAGTCAGTCCGGCGCACAGGACCTGGAGAAAGCCAAGCAGGGCCATGGGGCCGTGGTCAGCACACTGGTGGATGCCGGGTCCAGCTTTGCACAGTCCATGGGCGATGCCACGGTAGGTGCGGCAACCGGAACCGGTATGCTCCCCTTTGTGCTGCGCAGCTTCGGCGGTGGTACTCTGGAGGCCCATGCCGGTGGAGCCAGCTTTGAGGATCAGCTGAAGTACGGCACTGCGACCGCCGCCAAAGAGTACATCACCGAAAAGCTGTTCGGTCTGGCCGTTCCGCAAAAGATAGTGGGTAAGGCGGGTCGCGGCTCTTTCGACGAAGCTATCGAGAGCAGCATCCGCAACGTTACCAACAAGCTGGCGAAGACGGAAACCGGACGCAAGGCTCTGGGCGGCGTGATGACCTGGCTGGCCTCCGGCGTAACCGAGGGCCTGGAGGAAGGTATTGGCGCTGCCGCCGATGACCTCATCATCACCCCCACGCTGAAAACCTGGGAGCAGGACAAGCGGACCACCATGGAGAAGTTCGAGGACGGTCTGTATGATATGCTCATCGGCAGCGTGTCTGGCCTGATGGGCGTTACCAACCTGGTGAGCTATAACCCCACCAGCACCACGCAGACGCAACAGCAGACCCCCACGGTCTCTCCTGCTGCCGATGCGCAGACCCGCGCACGGCAGGCTGCCTCCGAGGCTGTGAAGCAGGGCGCCCCGGAGGCCACGGTGCTCAGTGCTGCGGAGACTGCCTTTACCGATATGGGCATGAACGTGAAGACCGCCAGGAAGAAGGCGGCTGTTGTGCAGTCCCTGGTGAACGGTGAGGAGGTCTCTCAACAGGCCATCAACACCCTGAACCCCACCAGCAAGGAAACCCAGGCGGCGTTTACCCGCTTGACAGGCGTGGAGTTCCCGGATAAGATGACGGTAGAGCAGATGTATATGCTGTACCGCAGCGCCTCTCAGAAGGCCCAGGAGGCCACCGTCACCACGGTGGACCTGGCGGACCAGGCGATGGCTGAAGCCGCTCAGGAGGAAGCTGCGGCCCAGGAACAGGCCATTCAGGAGCAGACCTCCCCCACGGACATCAGTGAGGTCACACTGGAGCAGATGCGCGACGCTGGCAGCGAGGTCTCCCCGGAGACGCAGGCTCGCATTGATGCAGCTGCCGCTGACCTCTCCGGGCGGGTTTCCAACCTGGACATCGGCCCTGACGGCAACGCGCTTGCCACCTACGGACAATTCGCCGAAGCCTACCGCGCCCAGGTCAACGACCAGGCGACGGACGCCGAGGTGAAGCAGCAGTACCAGAACTTCCGTAACGATTCCCGGACCGTTCTTTTCGGCGGGCACCGGTTGACCTACGGCCAGTTCTCCGGCTTCATGCGCGAGGTGGTGGCCCAGGGTCAGGAGATCTCCGACACGGATATGGAGACGCTGTTCAACCAGGCAATCCTGGACACCCTCTCCGGCGAGGACGCCCTGGACCGTTACGAAGGGAAAACCCAGGCTACCAGCAAGCGCACCGGCACCAGCCGGACGCTGAAGCTGGACAACGGGCAGAGCATGACCCGGGACCAGTTTGAGGCATTTTTCCGGGACTATTACGGTAAGCAAGGCCGCAATCTGAGTGAGGACGAGTTGGACGCTTTCTATGAGCGGATGCTGTTCCTCGCGGATAAGGGCCAGCCCCTGCCTTACGATGAGGCAATGGCTCAGTTTATGAAGGAGGAAAGTGACAATGGACGAGATGGAGAAGAAGGCCCCGACACCGGAGGAGGACGACTTTTCAGACATCTTCCGAGTGTTCAGCCCGAAGTGGCAGGCCGAGCGGGAAGCTCTTCTGGCGAAGGAGACGCCCGAGGAGAGAGCGCTTCGGGAAGCCCGAGAGGCAGAAAATCAGACGGAGTGGGACGCGGCCGCGGCACAGGCCAGAGAGCAGAGCAGGCGAAGACGGAAAATAGCGGACGCTCTGATTACCGAGCAAGAGCGGACGGGGATGCAGGTCCCAACAACAATGGCACAGCGGTTCGGCCTGATTCACATTCTGCTGGAGAACGACTCGGAGTGGCCGAAGATCTACGAGGCGGAGAAAGACACCCCGGAGAAGAAGCACTACACGGAGTTCGTGGAGGAGCTGGAAAAGAAACTGGAATCCGAGGCGAAAAATGGCTGACCCAGAAAGAGCGGGCGCAGGCATTACGGGACAAGATTGCCGGTAAGCCAAACGCCACGAAGACAGTGGACCTGGGGCGTGAGGAGACCAAGGTTCTTCCTTTCCAGGCGTTGAGCAGTCGTTACTACACCAAGGAGATGCGTCAGATGAAGGTCCTGGCAAACCGCCTTGGGCTTGACTTTTACGTGTCTGTCGGAAGCCTTGCTTATGATAAGACGGGCGGTGGTATTGGCCGAGCCGATGGGCTGACTGTACCGGGAGTTGCCATTATCATCCGTGGTGACAGCGATACCCGAACGGTCACGCAAATCGGTAAACATGAGAGCATTCACGGCCTGTCACGCAACAACCCCGTCTTTCTGGACACTGTGCGCGATGCTTTCATCCAGAAGCTCCGCGCAGGTAGTCTGGGAATTGACCAATACTACAAATATCTGGAGAGCAGATACGCGAGTTACAAGAACCACTATGGGGATGTTACGGATGCATACGCCCACGACTACTACCTGGAGGAGCTCGTTGGGGATATATACGGCGGCATTGCGGACCGTCTCCGCATCGACGCCGAGACGATGTCTTCCATGCAGACTTACTTCGCTCCAATTATAGAGGATGAGATCAGCAAACTCCCGGAAACCATCTCGGAATCCTCCATGGACAAGGCAGACAAGCAAAGTTCGGACTTCGTTGAAGGCCGGACTTTTTCTTTGGCCCCGCCTATGAAATCTTGGAGCGAACAGGTGGACGGTCTCACAGATCGGAGCGGTGACTGGGACGCCGGTTACATCCCGGAGACGCCTCAAATCCTGGGAGAGATTGGGCTGGGAGACCTGCCCTTGTGCATGAGTAAGAAGCACCTGCGGGACATCATGCACAGAGCAAGCCCAAGCAATGTCCACTGGCACGGCCTGAGCGAGGACGTGGTAAAGCGTCTGCCGGAGCTTTTGAGCAAGCCCGCTATGGTGATGAACTCCAACACGGTTCAGGGCGACGTGATGGTCGTTACCACCGAGGCGGACGCAGACGGAAACCCCATTGTCGTGACCATTCACCCCAACGGGAAAGCCATCGTGGACGGCACTGTGGGCCCAGCCAACTTCATCACCAGTATGTATGGCAGGAGCAATTTCTCGCCCAGGAGCGGGACCAGCGGCAAAAACAATTTGCTGTATCTGGCGCTGCGGAATAGAAATATTCTGTACTGGAATAAAAAAAGGACTGAAGCACTGGCCGAGCAGTGCGGGCTGCGTTTGCCCTTTACGCTCAACCAGGTTCAGTCTGACACTATTTTAAAACCTTACCGTGGGTATGTCAAGGGGAATACCCCGCAGCGGATGTTCTCTTTGGAGGACTACACTGGTGCAGACATGTCCGTTGAGAGAGCGCTCTCCGCGGATGACGTGGAATACGACCGCAAGAGCGACACCTATACGGATCCGGAGACTGGTGAGGAAGTGTTCTACAACGAGGAAGCATCCTTCTACGGCGGCAAATTCTACCGGGATGAAGTTGGCGATTATCTGATTCTGTCTGATGACGGTGAAGTGGAGAGACCTGGCCTTTACGACCTGGAGGAAGCCACCGAAGTGGACTACGACGCTGAGATGGAAGCCCTCTACGCACAGGAGCGGGCGAGCGTAAAAGCCCCTGGCCGGAGCAACGATTCTGCCGCCGCAAATCTGGAGATGACGCCCACCGACACGCCCGCGTTCCGCAAGTGGTTCCGGGACGGCACTGAGGAGGGTCTGCTGACCAACGAGGACGGCAGTCCCAAGGCCCTGCTGCACGGTACGCCCAGGGCCGGTTTCACCCGGTTCGACATGGGCAAGGCGCGGAAGGGTCAGGGCATCTACCTCTCCGATTCTTCTACCGCCGCTGCAAACTATGCGGACCCCGGCAGCGTGGAGACGTTGTGGAAAGGCACCCCTCCGAAGGAATTCAAGCCCATTACCGTGGACAGCTGGAAGCAGGCAACCCAATTTGCTGACGCCGATCTGGGGATGCGCCTGGAGCAGGGCCCCAAGGGCTACGATCTCATGCGCTACACCCAAGACGGCACCTGGGAGAGCGTAGGCCATTTTGCAAATTCTGCTCCCGGCCTGAAGAAGTTTAACGAGCAGTACGGTAAACTGCACTCCGAGGCCATGGTCGCCAACCCCGGCTACTACCAGATGTACGCCTCCATGGCGGACCCCCTGGTGTATGACGCCAAGGGCCGGGACTGGAATCACGTCATGTTCAGCGCCGTCAAGGGCCGCTTCCTCTCCACCGATGAAATCGTCAACTATGCCTTTGAGGCAGGGTATGACGGTGTCATCTTCCAGAATATTCAGGATGGCAACACCCGCCTGGAGTTTAACGAGGACGGTGATGTGGAGGATGTCTCCACCCCCATGACGGAGTATATCGTCAAGTCCCCCGGCCAGGTGAAGTCCGTCTACAACAGCGGCACCTGGAATCGCCGGGTCAACGACATCCGGTTTTCCGTGGAGCCGGAGCGGCGGAGCAAGCTGGAGGACTTCCTGCGGCAGCTGGAGGACGAGTACGGTGAAGGGTCCCCCGACGCCATGTTTGCCACCTTCCAGCAGTTGGAGCGGGCACAGCAAAGAGCAGAGCAACGTACTGCTGACGCAGAGGCTGCACAACAGGCAGCTGAGTGGACCGCCGAGGCCGAGGCCGAAGCCGCCCGCAAGGCGCAGAAGGCCAAGGACGACCGCCGCATGAAGCGGCAGAAGCAGCACTACCAGGATAAGGCCAGGCAGGCCGCTGTGGATGCCCGTCAGGCCAAGGCGGACGCCGTCCGGGAGGCCCGTCTTGCCGAGCAGATGAACGCCGGTGCCAAGTGGGCCGAGCGTCTGCGTCAGCACGACGAAAAGGCCACCGCTAAGATGGAGCAGATGCGGACCTCTGCCAGGCAGCGGATGGATGCCCTGCGCATCCGGCACCAGGATGAGGTGACGGCCATCCGCGCGGAGCGGGACCTGCGGGAAGCCCAGCTGCGGGCAGACCGTGACCGGAAAATTGAGGACGTCAAGCTGGCAGAGCGCATGAACGCCGGTCGTCGGGAGGCAAACGCCCGGCGTCGCGGCGAAGATGCCGTTGCTGCTGAGCGGGAGCGCCGCATCCGGGACCACAAGCTGGCCTCTCAGGACGCCAAGGAAGCGGCCAAGGTCCTGCGCAAGTACCAGAAGGGCGACACGGAGGAAGTAAGCAATGATCCCGTGAACACCCTCCGCGAAGCTTACCACAAGCCCGGTTTTACCGAGAAGGCGAAGAAACTGGCAGAGGAGGCCAAGACCTGGCACCGCTCTTTCTACAAGAGCTTTATCAACGGAACCCTGGCTGTGGATGATCTGTCCAAGAGAATGGACACGGATGTGACGCCGTCGGTCCTGCTGCGTAATGCCATCGCCGCCAACAGCACCGTTTCCACCATCGCCCAGGAACACCTCGTCGGTAGGAACGGCGACATCCTGGATGACCAGTCCCTGGAGGACGTGGCAATCTGCTGGACCGGTAAGGGTAAGTCCCGGAAGTACGATGACGCAAGCCAAATCATCCTTCAGGACTATATGCTCCACCGGCACAACGTGGACCGCATGGGCTTCCGCGAAAAGGCACAGCAGGAGCTGGAGTCCTTCGAGGCATCCCACAGCTGGCTCACTGCTCTGACTCCCACGGAGTTTGCGGAGCTGGTGGCCGAGGGCAACCGCACGGCGCAGCGGTATCAGGAGCTCATCGAGCAGTTCCAGATCGCCAAGAATAAGCCCATCTTCAAGGATGACCAGGGCATCCCTCTGTCCGCCGATTACAGCCGGAGCATGGTCGAGCAATACGAGCAGCAGTTCGACTGGGTCAAGGACAAGGCCGAAGGCATCTACGAGTGGTGGGACAAGTTCATGCGGGAATGGGTCGTGGGTGATTCCCTCTCCACCGAGGAGTATGAGAACCTGCGTCGCATCTATCCCTCCTACGTTCCTACCTACCGCGTTGACAAGGGCGGTTTCACTGCCGGAGTCAATACCTTCGGTGGAACGGCATCCACCCGCAAGGCCACCAGAAAAGCCACCGGCGGCGGGTCTCCCGTTGCCAACATCGAGGACAGCTACATCCGCCTGATGCGGCAGAACGTCCTCAACCAGCGGTCCAACGCGGTGCTGCGCAGCATCACCGACGCGGCCATGCTGGACGACACCGGCGAGCTCAATGGCTTTGCCATCTTCGAGTGGGATAGCGCACCTGAGATGTTCCGCTGGAGCCAGGCCGCTTCCGGTCTGGAGGGAGCTCTGGAGAGCGGGACCGACCAGGCTGCGGTCAAGGCCCTCCAGAAAGACGGCGGCAACCTGTTCCGTGTGAAAGCCTGGGTAGACGGTGAACAGGTCAGCGCTGTGGTCAGCAAGGAACTGTACGAGGCTCTGGACTTCGTGTTCAACCAGAAGTCCGGCTGGTTCACCAAGGTTGGCCGCGCTCTGAGTGCCCCCATGAAAACCGCCATCACCGGCATCAACCCAGGTTTTGCCATGCGAAACCTGACCCGCGATAACATGACCGCGCAGATGAACTCTATGTCGGTTGTGAACTCCATCTCCGGCATCAAGTTCGAGAAGTATTTCGCACAGGCCATTGCCGAGATGGCGAAGAACTCCGAAAATTGGCAGCGGTTCCAGGCCCTGGGCGGAACCAACGGTTCCTACTACAACAACGAGAGCGGTGCCTACATCGACTCCGTGAAGCGCAGAAGCACCGAGGAGCTGAACCCCCTGAACAAGACGGCGCGGGCACTGGGATGGCTGGGTGAGAACACCGAGTCCGCCACCCGGTTCGCGGAATATCTCGCAACCATTGACCGGCTACCCGGAGGCGACACCTACGCCAACCGCCTCATGGGCATCAAGAACGCCGCAGAGGTGACGGTGGACTTCTCCCGTTACGGCACCCTGGGCAAGGCGTTCAACGCCTGGATTCCCTACTGGAACCCGGCAGTGCAGGGCATCGACAAAACGGTCCGCACCTTCTTCGACCAGCCCTCTGTGGCCGGTAAGTGCAAGACGCTGACCCGCGCCGCCCTGACCACCCTCCCTCTGGACCTCATCCTCCACGCCGTCTACCAGGCGCTGGACCGGGACGACGACTGGGAGGAGCTGAGCGACCGGGTGAAGGACACCTATTACTGCATCCCGCTCCCCGGCGAGCACCGCTTCCTGAAAATCCCCAAGAGCCGTGACTGGGGCCAACTCATCGGGACGCCTATCATGCGGCTGCTTCAGGCTGCGGATGGACGGGAGGACCCCTTCAAGAACTACTTCGAGGTCTCCTTCGCCCCCAACTTCCTGTGGTCCAATCCCACGGATGCGGTGGGTCTGTCCCAGTACGTGGACCTGAAGACCAACAAGGACTTCGCGGACCGTGACATCGTTCCCTCCTCCTACCAGGACCTGGCGAAGGGCGACCAGTGGAACGGTGACACCAGCAAATACGCCAAGCTCATCGCAGACCTGGGCAACAAGCTGACGGACGAGGACTGGCTGTCCCCCATGCAGATTGACTACATCATCAACGATTACTTCGGTGACTTCGGTGGTATGTTCAATCGACTCCTCTCTGTCGGCGGCAACGAGGGCACGACCGCGAAGGAGCAGACCAAGATGCTGGCAGAGGACCTGTTCGGCAACTGGGTGGCCGATAACCGGTACAGCAGTGCCACGGTGTCGGACTACTACGATATGCTGGACAAGGTGAGCCAGGCGGCCAACGCCGAACGGATGCACAATCCTGATGGGTATGAGGATTCTGTCATGTATAAGCTGAACTCCGCCTTCAACGCGAAGGGAAGCCCGGTGGACCAAATCACCGATCTCAATGCTAAGGTAAGAGAGCTCCCGGACGGTGCCGAGAAGGACGCCATCAAGGAGCAAATCATCACCCTGGCCGGTCAGGCCCTGGAGATGTACGACGCCGTGGAGTCCGGCGAGGTCGTGGAGCCAAAGATGGAAATGCAGTACGAACAGTACGGCAGCACCGTCAGCGAGGCCCTTATTGACCTGAAGGACTATGCGGAGGACTACGCCTTCCAGCCCAGCAACTACGTCCCCAAGTCCTACACGGACCCCAGTAACAAGAAGCGTGAGTACATCCTGGACGACGCCGCAAAGGCGAAGTACAGTGAGATGTACGACGAGGAGTATGGCAGCGTCATGGACGAGGTCATCCGCTCCGGCAAATACCGCTCCGCCAACGACAAAAAGAAGGCTGAGTTGTTGGAGGCTGCGCGGGACGATGTTTCCGAGCAGACCAAAAAGAACTTCATGAAGTGGCTGAAGCAAAATTACAAGTCCACGGTGAAGTCCAAATAACAGGAAAAGAGGCAGGCGGGTCAATCGTCTGCCTCTTTTCTCATTGTACATAGAAAACCACCAGCAGTGCGGGTGGTTTTGATTTTCCACTCATCGTAGTATGGCTTGAAACGCCGGGATGGATTGATGTTATATCCCTCCGCAGGGACCACCTTGACCTTCTCCAGCTTTCCGTCCTCCATGTAGTTAAACCAGGGGATGATAAGCACGGGCTTACCGTATGCGGAGTCATCCACGAGGACTGCTTCGTGTGCGGGAGACACGTCCATGATATAGACCTTCCCTCCGACTCCGCAGCGTAGATACTCGCCATCACTGCGGGGGCTGCTGAACAGGTACTCGTAGACGTAGTCCCGGCCTTTCAGCGTCGTGTGCTCAAACAGGAAGGACTTCAGCTCCACATCCTCTGTCATCTGATGATACAGGTAGTGGAAAGGACACTTTCCTTCCGCGATAGGGTAGAACGCTTTTGTCGGTTCCTTCAGTACCTCCAACATGGTGCGGAGGTCCGGGTGAAATCCTCTGATGCTCTCCACAGCTGCCTCCTTATTTCTTGCCCTGCATTCGCTTCAGCTTGTCACCCTTCGCATCCCACTTTTGAGCATACGTCTCCAACTGGGCATCCATCCACTGGGTGAGGATGAGGTTCGCCAACTGATCGGGATTGTAGGGGGCATAGCAGGTAAACTCCTTCAGACGCTCCGCTACCTTGGTGCTGACCTCGACGCCGCGCGGCGTAGCAGGCAACGCAATAGAGCGTGTTTCCCGCTCCACCGTATCCAGAATAAACTCCCGAACCAGTGCGGCGGGCTTCGTTCCGCGACGGTCAGCGATAGCGGCGAATTGCTCTGCGACTTCCTTTTTGACATTGGCGCCAACTGTTTTCATGTTCTCTTTGTTCCAAGCGGCGCGGACCTCTTTGGCCTTCATAGCTCCTTCTTTAGTTCTCATGCTACCTTTCCTCCTTGTTATATTAACAATGTGTTGTGTTCTGTTAATTACAATATAACACGGAGAACGCGTTCTGTCAATAGTAACACAAAAATGTTTTTTAGTATGCTCCTTTGACTATATCCCAAGCAGTTGGGCCTTCGGAATGTCTGAGCAGAAAAAAGAAAGCATATAGAGCGAGAGCACCAATGACGATGATGGCGGCCAGAATTACGAGGGACGTGAACAACCCCTTTACCTTTTCACCCAGAATAACCAAACCCGCTTTCGCGGGATGGTCCTTTTTATATTGCTCCACAGTGTTCTTCTTTGCGACTTCAGCCTTGAAATCCGCCAGAAGGTTTTCCTCATATTCCGTCATACTAGGTATACCTCCTACCATTCGGTTTTTCTTTACGGTATCCCCACGAACTGCAAAAGTCAAGGTCAGATTTCCTGCATACAACCTAACACAGCCTAAAGAAACCGCCTATGCCGTTCGTCAGCATAGGCGGTTTTTCTGCTCACGAGGTTCGCTATTTTACGTAAACTTTATCAGAATCTGAATAATTTTTGGTTGCGAAAAGTTGCGCGCGAAAACAATAAAACCGCTGCGCCCCAATGGGTACAGCGGTTAAAAGTCTAGCTTGGAAGGCTGGTGCCCTGACCATTGTGCTACACCTGCGTGTGCCCTCCGT